>Ga0123356_10002255_pt1 | contig 20790 bp, 17 predicted proteins | sample TergutEmb28metaG_2_FD_92546 | JGI IMG/M metagenome (GOLD analysis project Ga0123356, IMG submission 92546) | Embiratermes neotenicus P3 segment gut microbial communities from Petit-Saut dam, French Guiana - Emb289 P3 | ecosystem: Host-associated > Arthropoda: Insects > Digestive system > Gut ... | reverse complement strand
GTTGTCTCCTTGCATCTGATTTTTAAACGGCGCAATCTCATCAAGGAATTTGTAGATATCATTTACTGTCATGCTTCTAATCCTCCGTCATTGTAAAATATTTTGTAGCTGTGGTATAATAATCGTAATGATTATAAAGCAGGTGTTTTAGCGTGGAAATGTGGTTAATTTACGCCATGTTAGGTACATTATTTGGCGGCATAAATGCAGTGCTCGCTAAAGTTGGGGTTAAGGAAGTAAACTCACATTTGGCAACGGCTCTGCGCACCGTTGTTATTGTTATATTTTCATGGATAATTGTATTTGCATTCGGTAGTCATACTGAGCTTTCTGATATTAGCGGTCACACATGGATATTTTTAGTTGCTTCAGGGCTTGCTACGGGAGCATCTTGGTTATGTTATTTATATGCTTTAAAATACGGGACAGTTTCCAATGTAACTCCACTTAAAAAAAGCAGCACAGTACTTACGATTATTTTAGCTTTTTTAATATTGCAAGAACCTTTCGGATTGCCGCAAGTAGCAGGTATGTTGTTTATTATAGCAGGAACAGTCTTTATGTTAAAGAAAAAAGATGGCTCGCAAAGCAAAGACGAAGGTGGAGCTAATTGGCTGCTCTTCGGACTCTTGGCTGCATTTTTTGCCAGTATGCGTACAATATTCGGCTCGATTGGTATCTCTGATGTTGACGCTAATTTAGGGAATGCAATTCGGGTTATAGTAGTGCTTCTTGCCAGTTGGGGAATTGTATTTTTAACAGGGAGCCAAAAAGGAATTGCAAATATCAGTAAAAAGGGTTTGTTATTTTTAGTACTGTCGGGACTCGCAACGGGTGGCAACTGGCTGTTCTTTTTCCGGGCATTGCAAACAGGTCCTGTAAGCGTCATTGTTCCTATTGATAAGTTAAGCGTTATATTCAATATAATCTTCGCGTGGGTATTTCTCAGAGAAAAGCAATCAATAAAACGGATTATAGGGCTTACTTGTTTAGTAATCGGAACACTCATATTAGTCATGCTTAAAACATAGACAATTCACATCTGTGTATATTAGATTAAGGCACTTGTTTATATCTTCTTCACCTGCTTCTGCTACTATTAAAGTTGAGACAACCTTACCTTTATCAAGTAAAACAAGCTTATCGCAATACTTCAAAGCAAGGTTCGGGTCGTGCAAGGTTACGATGCAAGCCTTGTTTTCTACATGCACCAAATCGCGGATTTTTGAAAGTGACATATGCTTATTTGGAAAGTCCAAGGAACTGTCGGGTTCGTCTAAAAGCATTACCGGTGTATTTTGCATAAGTGTGCGTGCTAAAATGACAAGTTGCTTTTGCCCTTCGCTCAGATGTGAAAAGTCTTCCCCTGCAAGGTGAGAGATTTCCAGTTTTTCAAGAGCTCTTATAGCTTCTTTTTTATGTGCTTCTGAGGGTGACTCAAAAACACCGAGCCTTGTATTTAGTCCCATAAGCACAGCGTCTAAAACGCTGATACCTATAAGCTTACTGTGACGCTGGGGTATATATGATATGTACCGGGCACGCTTTTTTTCGTTTAAGTCAGTTAAATCTATATCGTCACAGTAGAAGCGACCGCCGGTTACACTAGCAAGCCTGCAAAGACCTTTAAGCAATGTCGTTTTCCCCGAGCCGTTTAATCCGAGCAGAGCGCAAAGCTCCCCGCCTCCAAAGGAGGCGTTGCTTGCAACATCAAAACTGACATCATTTATGACTTGCTTATTGCCATATTTAACTGATAAATTTTTAATTATTAACAATTATTTAACCTCATTTAATTACTTGTATATCTGGGAATTGGTGCTGGTCTGACGAAGTCAGATTCCGACGGTATTTATGTCGGAAAAGCACCAAAACCATAAGTGTAAAAGCTTGCTTTTACACTTTACCCTCCTTACGTCGCCACATAAAGAAGAGAAGGACAGGCACACCGATAAGTGTAGTCGGGATGCTTATAGGTATTTCAAATGTGCTGACAGAGCGTATTAGTATGTCCGATATCAGCAATATAAAAGCACCTGTAAGAGATGAGAGCAGGCACCAAGTAAAGCTGATGCGTTTTATTGCAAGCCTCGCAGCGTGTGGTGCTATAAGACCGGCAAATGCAATTAGGCCTGTTTGACTGATGATTGACGAAACAACAAGAGCCGACAAGCCGAGTACAACTATTCTTATAATACCGAGGCGCACTCCAAGTGTTCTGCTTTCATCATCTTCGAGCACAAGGAGCATAATTTGTCTTCTGAGCAGTATTAAACCCGCAAATCCAATTACAAAAAACGGAAGCATAGAGACCACTTTAGCTGCTGTGATATTACCGAGACTGCCCATTACCCAGTATTCTATGGAGGCAAGCTCTCGCTCCGGATCTGCAAAGTACTTGAGGGTCATGATGAGAGCATCTGAAACAGCCTTCATGATGATACCTGCAAGAATGAAGGTCACCGTGCTCTGGTTTCTGCTGAGCTTTGCTATAAAAATGACAAGAAAGAGAACAGACATTCCGCCGATAAATGATATCGTTGTCATAAGCATAGTACTATGACCGAGTAATACAATTGCAATAGCAGCACCAAGATTAGCACCGCTTGAAACACCGACTATATCTGGAGCGGCAAGAGGGTTTTTAAACACTAATTGAAAAACGCTGCCTGCCATACCGAGCCCGAGTCCTGCTAAGAGTGCCATGATGCTGCGCGGTAATCTCAGATTGAAGAAAACCGAGTCTTGTAGAGAGTCGGTGCTTTGTCCTGTCAAAATTGCTATGATATCGGAAAGTGACAACGGATACCTGCCAACAGTTAAACTGACAGCAAACGCCACTATCACAAGTATCCCTGTAGCTATTAACAATGTCGTTGATTTCGATTTCATGCTGTAATATTAGCATCTCTGCCCTCTTTAGTAAAGAGGGTGGCTCTTGACAAAGGTTGATTTCTTTGATACACTCTTTTGGGCTTTAAAGCAGTAGGACTTTAAAGCGATAAAGCAAGCGAGAAGGGGAACTGCCATATGCCGATAACCGAAATTCTTGAAAAAAACAGCAGACTCTACGGTAACGATATTGCACTTATCGAGATAAACCCCGAAAGAAAAGACACACGCCGTGTGACGTGGAAGGAGTATGGTCTTATTGAGCCGTCACATGCTCCGCACTACAGACGTGAGATTACATGGGATGTATTTAACGAAAAGTCCAACAGGTTGGCAAATCTTCTGATAAGCCGCGGTATTAAAAAGGGAGATAAGGTCGCAATTCTTATGATGAACTGCCTTGAGTGGCTTCCTATATATTTTGGCATACTAAAAACGGGCGCTCTTGCTGTTCCCCTTAATTTCAGATATACGGCAGATGAAATCGAGTACTGCCTTAATTTATCCGAAGCCGATGTGCTTATATTCGGACCGGAGTTTATCGGACGTATTGAAGAAATTGCCGATAAAATTTGTGAAGGCAGAATGCTCATATATTGCGGTAGCGGTGAAGCCCCATCCTTTGCCGAGGATTATATCGAGCTAACTGCAGACTGCAGCAGTTCTTCACCTGATATTAAACTGAGCGACGACGATTTTGGTGCTATATATTTTTCATCGGGAACAACAGGTTTCCCGAAAGCAATCCTCCATAAACACAAAAGCCTTGTGCACGCTTGCGCCTGTGAGCAGGCTCATCACGGTCAGACAAGAGATGATATATTCCTTTGTATTCCGCCGCTATATCATACCGGCGCCAAAATGCATTGGTTCGGAAGCTTTCTTGTCGGAGCAAAATCTGTAATTCTCAAGGGTATCGAGCCGAGATATATACTCGATGCCGTGTCAAAAGAGCAGTGCTCGATTGTCTGGCTGCTTGTGCCTTGGGCACAGGATATCTTGCATGCGCTCGACAGCGGTGAGGAAAAAATAGCAGACTATGACCTCAGTAAGTGGCGCATGATGCACATCGGAGCTCAGCCTGTCCCGCAGAGTCTTGTCAAGCGTTGGAAGGAATACTTCCCGCACCATGACTATGATACAAACTACGGACTAAGCGAATCAATCGGCCCCGGTTGTGTGCATCTCGGTATAGAAAATATTCACAAGGTCGGAGCTATCGGTATAGCGGGTTTCGGCTGGGAAAATAAAATCGTTGACGAAAAAGGTGTAACCGTAAAGCAGGGTGAAGTCGGAGAGCTTTGTGTCAAGGGTGACGGTGTCATGACCTGCTACTTTAACGACCCGAAAGCTACAAGCGACGTTCTTAAAGACGGCTGGCTTTTTACCGGAGACATGGCTCAGCAGGATGAAGACGGCTTTATATTCCTCGTTGACAGGAAAAAAGATGTCATAATCACAGGCGGAGAGAACATATATCCGGTCCAAATCGAAAACTTCCTCTCGGCACATCCTGATATAAAAGATGTTGCGGTTATAGGACTTCCTGATACACGTCTGGGTGAAATATCCGCAGCAATAATTGAGATTAAAAAAGGACATCATTGTACGGAAGACAGCGTAAATGAATTTTGTCATTCACTGCCGCGATATAAAAGACCGCATAAAATAATCTTTGCAGATGTCCCACGAAATGCAACCGGAAAAATAGAAAAGCCAAAACTGCGTCGTATCTACGGAGCAGACGAAATAGTAGCAGCACAAAACTTATCCTGATTGACTTTTAAAGGAGTGATGTATATATGTTCCGATAGCGCACCCATGGATGGGGGAGCGGCGGCAACAAGTGCCCGGATGAAACTTCTTGCCGGGAGGGACATGTATACATCACGACTATAAATATAACAAAGAAAGAGGTATAAAAAATGTTAATTAAAATTTCACTGTTGCTGATGTTCTTTGTAGTCACGATTTTTGTCGGACTGTACTTTCGCAAAAGAGCATCAAGCGTAAACGACTTTGTCCTCGGCGGGCGTGCAGTCGGTCCGTGGCTTTCGGCATTTTCGTATGGAGCGACATATTTCTCGGCTGTTGTATTTGTCGGATTTGCCGGGCAGTTCGGCTGGCGCTTCGGTAACGCAGCCATCTGGATAGGTCTTGCCAATGCATTTATAGGATCCTTAATGGCTTGGTTTATTCTCGGCAGGCGTACCCGTATCATGACAAACCATTTAAAAAGTGCAACAATGCCGCAGTTTTTTGGCACACGCTATTTATCAACAGCGCTCAAAATCGGAGCTTCGGCTATCGTATTTATCTTCCTGATTCCATACACAGCGTCACTGTATAACGGGCTTGGACGGCTTTTTGAAATGGCACTAAGCATACCGTTTGAATATTGTATTATAGCTATGGGAATACTCACAGCAGTATTTGTAGTAGCAGGCGGATACTTTGCGACTGCAGTTAATGACTTTATTCAAGGCTCAATAACTATAATAGGTGTAGTCGCTGTCATAATCGTAGCACTTAACAGCCAGGGAGGCTTCGTCGAAGCAACCACAGCTCTATCGAAAATTGACGGAACTGCAGCCGGAGGACCGTTTGCAGAAAATCCGGGAGTGTTTACATCCTTGCTTGGTCCGAATCCCATTGACCTTTTAGGTGTTGTAATACTGACATCACTCGGAGCGTGGGGGCTGCCGCAGATGGTTGCCAGATTCTACTCGATAAAAAGCGAGAAAATGATTACCAAGGGCGCAGTTGTTTCCACAATATTTGCGATTTTGATCGCAGGCGGAAGCTACTTCCTCGGCAGCTTCGGACGAGTTTTCGCAGAAAATCCGGAAGCAGCAGCTCTGGCAAGACCTGAAAGAGGTTTTGATTCGGTAGTCCCGGAAATTCTCGCACGCTTTGACAGTGATTTAATGATGGGACTTATTGTTGTCCTTGTATTTGCAGCTTCCATATCAACACTTTCTTCACTTGTTATGGCGTCGGCATCCACACTGACTTTGGATTTTCTCAAAGGTCATATAATTAAGAAAATGGGTGATAAAAAACAACTGGTAATCATCCGCTCGCTGATAGTTGTTTTCATAATCATTTCTTCATTTATTGCAATAAGTCAGTACAACAGCAGTGTAAACTTTATTGCACAGCTGATGGGTATTTCCTGGGGTGCTTTAGCAGGTGCGTTCTTAGCACCATTCCTGTACGGTTTATATTGGAAGAAAACAAGCAAAATCGCAGTTTGGGTAAACTTTGTTTTCAGCTCCGGTCTTATGATTTTAAATGTCCTCTTCAGACCACACTTTCCGGAGATTCTTCAATCGCCGATTAATGCAGGTGCATTTTGTATGCTTGCAGGACTTATAATAGTTCCGCTTGTAAGTCTTATTACAAAGGCTCCGGATAAAGAAGCAGTCGATAACTGCTTTGCCGGATATGAGCAGGTTGTATCTGTAAAGGCTAAAGAAGCGCTTGCCGATAATCAATAAGACAGCGGGTAAATGAGCTGTTCGGAAGCAAATAAAAGTTGATTTAACAGGTGAAAATGTAGTATTATAAGGTATTGATTATCAGTAACGATAATTAATACCTATAATATACAGAGGTAAAAATGGAAAGTATATTCTCCGTGCGAAGGCAAAAACTAATAATAGGCATTATTATCATGCTCTTTGCAGGGGTAATATACGCATGGTCGATATTAAAGACACCTTTTGTTATCGGCGACAATTTCACGCAGCTAGGAATGACATATACTATAGCACTCACTTTTTTCTGCATCGGGTCGGTATTGTCGGGTTTAATTTCAAAACAAAGCACTTCGTCGCTGCGGCTTGTACTCAGTGCGATGCTTATGTTTTCCGGCTTTTTCCTATCTTCATTTTTAATAGTTCCGCTGCGCGAAACCAATAATTACACTTTGTTATATATGGCATATGGTGTGCTTGGCGGTATGGGTATGGGTATAGCATACAACACAATCATATCCACGATGAATATGTGGTATCCGGACAGGCGAGGTTTTTGCTCGGGCCTTCTGATAACAGGCTTTGGACTTAGCGCTCTGCTTATCGGCAGACTACTTGATACGATGGGTAACTCTGCTGCTTTTGGTTGGAACGACACATATATAATATTAGCTGTAACTATGGGTGTTGTTTTTATCGTGGCGGCAGCGGTTATTAAACCGCCTCCAAAGGGTGTTACTTTTCCAAAACCAAAAAAAAGCAAGTATAAAAACCAAAGCGATGAGCCAAGGGATTATACTACATCTCAGATGATAAAAAAGCCGGTTTTTATACTAATTTTCCTGTATGCGACATTTTTGACAGCAACGGGCAGCGCAGCTATAAGCTTTGCCGGTGATATTATAAAAGATGTCGGAGCAAAAGGAGATATTCCGGTTACGATAATCGGAGTAATTGGTGTGTTTAACGGTATAGGCAGACTAACCAGCGGCTTTTTATTTGATAATATCGGTATAAAGAAAACACAGCTTATAAGCAGTACTCTGGCAATAATTGCGCCAAGCATTGTTGTGCTCGCGCTGACATCAAGTTCAATACCGCTTGGAATCGCGGGGTTATGCCTTTGCGGACTGTCATTCGGCTTTGCTCCGACAACATGCAGTGTGTTTGCATCGGAATATTTCGGCGTGAAACACTTTCCTTTAAACTTTGGCATACTCGCGTTAATTCTTATCCCGGCATCTTTTGCTTCTGCGCTAACAGGAAGTATTAGAGCCGACACCGGCGAGTTCACAATGGCATTTATTATAATGGCAGCATTGGCACTTGTCGGATTTGTTGTAAATCTTGGTATAAAAAAACCTAAATAGTGTGAAGATAAATCGTCACACGGTAAAGGATAAATCTTTTACAGAAAGGAAAATTAATTTGAAGTCACTGTTATTGGGTAACGCAGCAGTTGCACGTGGCGTTTGGGAAGCCGGTGCATGTGTTGCATCAAGCTACCCCGGAACACCAAGCACGGAAATAACCATGAACATAGCAAAATACGATGAAATTTATACCGAATGGGCACCAAACGAAAAAGTCGCTATGGAGGTCGCCTGGGGCGCTTGCCTTGCAGGGAAGCGTAGCTTTACAGGGTTGAAGCATGTCGGTCTGAATGTAGCAGCCGATACGTTATTTACAATTTCCTATACGGGTGTAAATGCGGGAATGGTCTGTGCTGTCGCGGATGAGCCGGGTATGCACTCATCACAAAACGAGCAGGACTCGCGCTATTATGCAAAAGCGGCAAAAGTCCCGATGCTCGAACCTGCAGACTCGGCAGAGTGCCTGGAATTTACAAAGCTTGCATATGAGCTCTCGGAAAAATACGATACACCGGTACTTGTACGCATGTGCACACGCATCAGTCATTCGCAAAGTATTGTAGAGATATCCGAAAGAGAAGAACCTCCGGTCAAAGAGTATGTCAAAAACCCTCAGAAATACGTAATGATGCCTGCTTTTGCCAGAGGACGTCATCCGATTGTTGAACAAAGAATTACAGATTTAACAGCATTTGCAGAGACAACACACCTCAATCGTATAGAAACCGGCGAGAATCCGGAAATGGGAATTATTACATCAGGTACATGCTATCAGTATGTTAAAGAAGTGTTTGGTGATAAAGTAAGCGTGTTAAAGCTTGGACTTGTGCATCCGCTGCCGGTTGATTTAATAAAAGACTTTGCATCTAAAGTAAAGAAACTCATAGTAGTCGAAGAGCTGGACCCTGTTATTGAAGACCATTGTAAAAAACTGGGACTGCCGGTGAGTGGTAAAGACATATTCCCGATTTGCGGAGAGCTTTCGCCAAATTTAATCGCAGAAAAATTGCGAGTACAATATGACAAGGGGCAAGTAATCGATGATGCTATTCCGATGCGTCCTCCGGTTATGTGCCCGGGCTGCTCACACAGAGGCTTATTCCATGTGCTCGGAAAAATCAAAGCAATGGTGCATGGGGATATTGGGTGCTATACGCTTGGTGCGACACCGCCGCTTTCTGCAATGGATACTACCATTTGTATGGGTGCTTCAATATCCGGACTTCACGGGTATGTCCGCGCCGGTGGAAAAAACGCAGTATGTGTTATCGGAGACTCGACGTTTGCTCATATGGGAGTGAGCGGACTTATCGACATTGGCTACAACAGGTCGGACTCAACCGTGATAATCGCTGACAACTCGACAACCGGCATGACGGGACATCAGGAAAACCCGACAACAGGTGTAAATATTAAAGGTGAGCCTTGCGGAAAAATGGACATAGAGGCTCTTTGCAGGGCATGCGGTATAGAGCGTGTTTTAATAGTAGACCCGAATGATTTGGATGAAACCGAAAGGGTTATCCGCGAAGAAATGCAGACACCGGGACCTTCCGTGATTATAGTAAGAAGACCATGTATGCTCTTAAAATCTTCAAAACCAAACCCTGCACTCAAAATTGACGAAGCTTCGTGCAAAGGGTGCAAAATGTGCATGAAGATAGGCTGTCCTGCAATACGTTTCAAAGACGGCAAAGCATCGATAAATAGCGTCTTATGCGTTGGATGCAAGGTATGTACTCAATTGTGCAAATTTGACGCATACTCGAGGGAGGGCTGATAATGGAAACACGTAATATAGTAATAGTCGGAGTCGGAGGGCAGGGAAGTCTGCTCGCCTGCAACTTGATGGGACGCGCTCTGCTCATCGAAGGATATGATGCCAAGGTTTCCGAGGTTCACGGCATGAGCCAAAGAGGCGGAGCGGTTGTAACCTATGTCCGCTATGGAGACAAGGTACATTCTCCGATTGTTGACAATGGACAGGCGGAGCTGCTTGTATCGTTTGAACTTCTTGAAGCAGCACGCTGGTTCCCGTTGCTTGCACCGGGAGGCACAGTCGTTACAAATACTCAAAAGATTGACCCGATTCCGGTTATCATCGGAGCAGCCGAGTATCCCGAAAACCTGCTCGGTAAGTTTGAAGCAAAGGGTGCAAAGATTGACGCAATTGACGCACTCGCTCTCGCCGAAAAAGCAGGCTCATCAAAAACTGTAAATATTGTTATGATGGGCAGACTGTCAAAATATTTCCCGTTTAAAGAGGAAACATGGCAGCAGGCGCTTGAAGAGACTGTTCCCGCAAAACTACTCGGAATGAACAAAAAAGCTTTTGAACTTGGTGTTAACGCATGACAGTCATTGTCGTCATTGCGAGCCACGAAACGTGGCGTGGCAATCCAGAAAAATAATAAAGGAATTTACGCAAGTGCAAAATTATTATCAGGCAAATATAGAATGTATGCCACATGCCGATATGATAAAGCTGCAAAACGAGCGGTTGATAAAACAAGTGAGGCATGTTTGGGATAATGTTCCGTATTATAAAAATAAAATGGAAGAAAAAGGTGTAAAACCCGACGACATAAAATCGATTGAGGACTTACATAAATTACCTTTTATATCAAAAGACGATTTACGCGAAGCCTATCCTTATGGTCTGATGGGAGTACCGGTAAAAGACGCAATCCGTGTGCAATCAACAACAGGAACAACAGGTAAGCGGGTAATTGCGTTTTATACAAAAGAGGATATCGACATTTGGGAAGATTGCTGTGCCCGTGCAATCACTGCTGCTGGCGGCACTAATGAAGATGTTGTTCAGGTGGCATACGGCTACGGACTCTTTACCGGCGGACCCGGTATGAACGGCGGCTCTCAAAAAGTCGGAGCACTCACACTCCCGATGTCATCGGGATTTACAGACCGTCAACTTGAATTTATGTGCGACCTCGAAGCGACAATACTGTGCTGCACACCATCATATGCCGAGTACATAGCCGAATCGATTGAAGAAGGCGGATTGAAGAGTCAAATCAAGCTCAAAGCAGGCATCTTCGGAGCTGAAGCATGGAGTGATGAAATGCGAAAGCGCCTCGAAGAAAAACTCGGAATAAAAGCATATAACATATATGGAACTGCCGAGCTTACAGGACCGGGAGTATCATTTGAATGCACAGAGCAAACCGGAATGCATATTAATGAAGATCATTTTATCGCTGAAATCATCGACCCCGACACCTGTGAGGTATTGCCGCTTGGCTCAAAAGGTGAGATTGTGTTTACATGTATTTCGAAAAAAGCATTTCCGCTACTGCGTTTTCGGACACGCGACATCTGTGTGCTCAACCGCGACGAGTGCACCTGCGGCAGAACACTCAAAAAAATGTCGAGACTTATGGGACGCAGTGATGACATGCTTATTATAAGGGGAGTCAACGTCTTCCCGTCACAGATAGAAACAGTTTTGATTGAATACGGCTTGTCTGCAAATTACCAATTAGTTATTGACAGGATTAACCATGCTGATACACTCGAAGTACGTGTCGAGCTCACACCCGAAATGTTCTCCGACACAGTGCGCGGAGTCGAAGGCCGCGAAAGAGAACTGAGCGAAAAAATTAAAAATGTCCTTGGAATCTCGGCAAAAATAAAACTCGTCGCTCCAAAATCGATAACCCGCAGCGAAGGAAAAGCCATTAGGGTAATAGATAATAGGAAGGACATATAATGACAATTAAACAACTTTCAATATTTATTGAAAATAAGCCCGGTAAGCTTGTTGAAGCACTCGAAACACTTGCGGAAGTAAAAATCGACATGCGTGCACTTTCGCTTGCGGACACTGCAGACTTTGGAATACTGCGGGTAATCGTGGACAAACCGGAAGAAGCAGAAAGTGTGATGCAAAAAGCCGGGTTTCTTGTGAAAACAAACAATGTTATCCCCGTCGCCGTGGGTGACAAACCGGGTGGACTTGTAGCTGTCCTGCGGGTTCTCGCCGACGAAGGAATCGACGTCGAATACACATACGCATTTGTTGCGCACAGCCGTGACAGTGCATATGTAATACTGCGTGTCACAGATAACGGTAAAGCTATGGACGCACTAAAGAAAGGTAATGTTTCTATCTTAACGCAGGAACAGATTTACAACCTATGAAAAAAACAGACACTAAAAAAATTGTAACAATAGCAATGCTATCTGCAACTGCGTTTTTACTTGCTTTGCTTTTTCATTTTTTACCGGTCCCGCCACTTGTCCCGGTAGCTCCATTTCTAAAATTTGAGCCAAAGGATATAATTATCACTATTGCAGGTTTTTTATACGGACCGCTTACAGTGGTTCCAATGGCATTAGTGGTAGGGATTCTTGAAATGCCACTTAGTGCTACATGGCTGTACGGTCTTATAATGAATGTAGCTTCAACTTGTGCGTTTGCTTGCACAGCGTCGTTTATATACAAGTTTAACAGATCCATTAGAGGAGCCGCTTTTGGACTTGTCGCCGGTGTTATTGTCACAACGGGTGTTATGATACCGCTAAATTATCTTATTACACCATTTTTTATGGGTGTCCCACGACATGTGGTAGTAGCGATTCTGATTATGGGAATCGGTATGTTTAATTTTGTAAAATATGCATTGATTGCTGCAATCACAATGCAGCTTTACATTCCTCTTAAAACGGCACTTATAAAAGCAAAGTTAATTAGTTTACCGGATAATTCTTCGGAAAAACCGCAAAAAGTTAATCTGTTAAGTACCCTTATATCCTCTATTTTGGTTTTAATTATATGCATTTTTGGTATTTTCTACCTAAGCGGTCTTGTATTCTTAGGTAACTAATTTTTGTATTGTACCTTACAATTTATCCTTGCTACTTGATAGCAAGGATGTTTTTTTGTACAATACCTTTATGCTTAAGAAAGATAATAACCCAAATCCTAAACCACGAAACAAGTTTTTTATCGTGGTAAATGTACTGCTTCTGATTTTCTTTGTTAGTATATTGGCATACGTATACATGTCACAAATTGATGTTTTTTGGCAAACCACAAACGAGATGATATCGCTGAACACAAAGTCATATGAAAAAACTCTGTCACTTTGGTTTGCACCAAGAATCAAGCTCGTAGATACGATATACGAAGATTTAATATATTTTAACATGGTAGAAAAAAACGAACTGGATATGTTTTTTACTGCAGTCACGATTGCGAACCATGACGTTATGGCAACATATATCGGTACAGAAGATGGGCAGATAGTATTTGATTTCGGGCAGGAAGCACCGGAAGGTTTCAACCCTACTGTGCGTGTATGGTATATTCTGGCGATGGAAAACTTCGGTAGAACAGTAGTCAGTGAGCCGTATATCGATATTCTTACAGGCAGATTGATAGTCACAATTACCAGAGCAATTGAACTCAGTGGCGGTATGAAAGGTGCTATAGGAGTTGATGTCGATTTATCGGAGTTAACAGATTTTGTGGGTAGCATACACTCATATAATAACGGATCTGCTTTTTTGCTCTCGGCTGATGAAAAAATTATCACTCACAATGACGATAGATATCTTCCAAAGGATGTAAATGGCGTAGCTACATTTCATAATTACTCCGATATAGAGGTTAGCGATGTAAAAAGAATTTTTACGTCATCACCCGAAGTTACTCTGCAGCGTCTTATCAGAGAAGGTGTGGAGGAGTATGTTTCCACGGTGATACTTGGTGAGGTTGGTTGGACACTCGGAATAAAAATACCGGTATCGGATTTTGACGAAAACCTGTGGCAAATCGCAAGTCCTTTGCTTGTGACATTAGTTGTTGGTATTGGTGTGTTTGCGGCAAGTATTACATTGTATATACTTCATATGCTGATGCTTATTCGAGCAAATGAAGTGATAGAAAATCAGAAGCTTGAACTGGCAGAGCAAATGATAACTATCGAGGAATTGGGATTTATTGATGCACTAACTAATATTCCGAACAGACGCAATTTTGATAATCGTTCAAACGAGGAATGGAAACGCAGTGCCAGAGACAATAAACCATGCAGCTTATGCATGATTGACATAGATCATTTTAAAAAGTTAAACGATACATACGGTCATCCTTATGGTGATGAAGCACTAAAACTCGTTGCCGATATTATTAAATCATCTATCCAACGTCCCGGTGACATAGCGGCAAGATGGGGTGGTGAAGAGTTTATTGTCATGTTACCGAATACCAATATAGAGTCTGCAAAAGGTGTTGCCGAGAAGATTCGTTATAATATAGAAAATGCCGACATGCCGGAATACACCGGTGACGGCGAAAAACCGGAAAAAGCAAGTCTGACCGTGAGCATAGGCGTTGCATCGGTTCTTCCAAGTGCAGAAAACTCGGTAAATGATTTAATTATAGTTGCAGACAAAGCTCTTTATAAAGCTAAACAAACCGGTCGCAACAAAGTTTGCAACGTTACATAATCATTTGCTTCAGCCCTCTTTAGTAAAGAGGGTGGCTCCGCAGAGCCGGGTGATTTGTTTACGCAGTGAAGACGATTCGGCTTTATGAAATAAAGACGATTCCTACAGGGCAGTGGTCGCTGCCGTAGACTTCCGGCAGTATAAAAGCATCGGTAATTTTATCTCTTAAACGGTCGGAACCTATGAAGTAATCAATACGCCATCCGACATTTTTTTCGCGCGCACCCTGTCGGTATGACCACCAGGTGTAAGCATCTGTTCTGTCGGGGTATAAATAACGATAAAAGTCCGTAAACCCGGCACCAAGAAGTTCGGTCATTTTACCGCGCTCTTCTTCGGTAAAGCCGGGATTTCTTTTATTTGTTTTCGGGTTCTTTAAGTCGATCTCATTGTGAGCACAATTTAAGTCGCCGCAAATAATAACGGGTTTTAAAGCATCGAGTTTACACAAGTAATTGCGAAAATCATCTTCCCACTGAATACGGTATGAGAGCCGTTTAAGCTCATCCTGAGAATTTGGTGTATATACATTAACAAGATAGAACTCATCAAACTCCAAAGTTATCATACGCCCTTCATGGTCATGCTCGTCGATACCCATGTCATAAGACACACCAAGTACAGGAAGTCTTGTAAATACAGCGGTCCCGGAATAACCTTTTTTGTCTGCACTGTTCCAATATTGGGAATATCCGCAGAGAGTAATCTCTGCCTGACCCTCCTCCATTTTAGTTTCCTGCAGGCAAAATGCATCTGCGTCAATATCTGAAAAATAATCCATAAAACCTTTTTTCAAACAGGCACGCAGACCGTTAACATTCCATGATACAAGCTTCATAAAACACCTCTGTAAACAGCATATCACTTTAACATGCGTATTGCAAAAAAATAAGATGTCATGTATAATTTATACAGGATTAAAAGTGTTAACGAGAGGAAAAATATATGAAAAAAATGCTTATTACCGGCGGTGCGGGATATATTGGCGGATATATGACAGATGTTTTTGCAAATAACAAGGATTACGACATCACGGTATATGATAACTTACTCTACGAGTCATTATACCTCAAAGATGTAAAATTCATTTTTGGTGATATTCGCGATACGGAAAAACTGGGAAAAATCATAAATGATTACGACATCGTAATTTGGCTTGCCGCTATTGTTGGCGACGGAGCATGTGCAGTAAATGAAGCTCTTTCCGAAGATATTAACTTCAAAACAGTCAAATGGCTTGTAGATAACTATACAAAAGGATTAATTGTTTTTACATCCACTTGCTCGGTTTATGGCATGAACAAAAATCTTATCGACGAAGAAGCAAAACCAAACCCTCTTTCGGTTTATGCAGCAACAAAGCTTCAAGCAGAGCAATATATAGTCCAAAACGCAAAGGATTATGTCATATTCCGGCTTGGAACACTTTACGGTATCGGTGATTCGCATTCGCGTCTACGTTTTGACCTGGTGGTCAACATTTTGACACTGCGAGCAGTCCAAGGTGAGACTCTGACAGTTTTCGGCGGCCAGCAATGGCGTCCGATTTTACATGTGCGCGATGTCACATATGCAATAGAACACTGTATCAAAAATAATATCCGCGGCTTGTTTAACCTTTCGGAGTTAAATGTGGAAATTTCCGAGTTATCGGGTACAATAAAGCGACTGCTACCGGAAACGAAAGTGGTTCATCAGGATATGAAGTTTGAAGACCTTCGGGATTACAAGGTGAAAAATGACAGATTTCTCGAGACAGGCTGGAAACCGAGATATAAACTGGATGAAGGCATTCTTGAAATGATAAGAATTTTCTCGGAAGGCCGCGTGAAAAACGTATCCGACCCGGTATATTCAAATGTTGAATATCTTTCACATATTGATTTTGGAAATAAGGTGAAGTGATGGAAAAAGAAACAAAAACTATCAAAGGCGGCATAGCCGTAGACGACAGAGGCTCCCTCAGGTTTGTAAACGATTTTAATTTTGAAGGTGTAAAGCGATTTTACCAGGTTGAAAACCATAGACGCGGTTACATCCGCGCCTGGCATGGACATAAAAAAGAAGGTAAATACGTATGGCTTGCATCGGGTAGTGCTCTAATCGGTATTGTACCGCTTGATGCAAAACCCGGCGATATATCTGCAACAAAAAAGTTCGTGCTTTCAGATAAATCACCGTCGATACTTTGGATTGGGCCCGGGCATTATAACGGATTTATGAATCTTGAAGAAAATACAAAAATCATCTTTTACTCCACTTCAACAATAGACGAGGCAAAGGATGACGACATACGACAGGCTTATGATATGTGGGATATCTGGCAGGACGATTTCAGATAAGATAACCGAACTGTGATACGGTTTTCTTACTCGGTGAAAGGATTAAATATATGAAAAAGTTATTAGTTCTTGGTGGAACAGGTATGCTTGGCAATACGGTTGTCAGGCATTTCATTAAACAAAATGGTTATGATGTCACTGCAACTTACAGAACACCGGGGCTTGAGATTCCATGTAATAAAATAGAATTTAACGTCCTGAGCGACTCTCTTGATATTATACAAGGAAGCTTCGATTATGTTCTCAATTGTATAGGTATAACGAAGCCTTTTATGCTGCCGGATATAGTTGCTGCGATAAAAATAAACTCAATATTTCCGCACACACTTGCAGATTGGTGCAATTCAAAGGATATGAAGCTTATTCACATAACAACAGACTGTGTCTATTCAGGCAATGCCGGCAAGTATACGGAAGGTGTTTTGCACGATGCTCTCGATGATTACGGCAAGAGTAAATCACTCGGAGAGTGTCCCGACAAAGCTATGGTGCTTCGTACAAGCATTATCGGCGAGGAACTGCATAAAGATGCTTTTCTCGTTGCATGGGCAAAGAGCCAAAAAGGCAAAACCATTTCGGGTTTCTCCACACATCTGTGGAACGGTATTACAACAAACTACTATGCAAAAGCTTGCGACGAAATAATTAAAAATAATTACTACGGGCACGGATTATCTCATATTTTTGCAGAAGATGACGTAACGAAGCTGGAGATGATGCATATTTTCGACGAAAAATATGACCTGGGCATGACGATAGAAGAAAAACAACCTGCAAAATGCGACCGTACCTTGCGCAGCGATAAAGATTTGTGCAAAAAACTCGGCATCCCTACGGTAAAACAGATGATCATGGAGATGTAACCTGTGAAGCTTTTTCACATTTCAGACCTGCATATAGGAAAAAGCGTCAACGGGTTTACTATGATACCCGAGCAAAAACACGTATTTAAACAAATCCTCGATTACATTGATACTGAAAAACCCGCTACTGTCTTAATTGCGGGGGATGTGTATGACCGTGCCATCCCAAGCGTTGAGGCAGTATGTCTTTTTGACGATTTTCTCACAGAACTTTCCAAAAAAGATACTGCAGTTTTACTTATTTCCGGAAACCATGATTCATCCGAGCGGCTCGGTTATGCAAGCCGTCTTCTTGCGGAAAAAAACCTGCATTTATGCGGGGTGTTCAATGAAGAGATTAGCAAGGTTGTTTTAACCGATGAATATGGCGAAGTTAATTTTTGGCTGTTGCCGTTTATTAAGCCATCCTCATTGCGAGGTAAAACAGATGATAAAGAAATCGACATCGACAGTTATGACAAAGCTGTTCTTGCTGCTCTCGAAATGAGTGATATCGATTATTCAAAACGAAATGTACTGCTATCACACCAGTTCTACACTAAGTTTGGAGTTTCTCCCATCCTCAGTGAGTCCGAACAAAGCCCTGTGGGAGGATTGGACGCTATAATGGTCGAGCATGTCGAAAAGTTTGACTATGTTGCTCTCGGACACCTGCACAGAGCGCAAAGTGTCGGTAGTGACAATATTAGATATTGCGGTTCACCTGTCAAATATTCGTTTTCGGAGTGGAAACAGGAAAAATCCGTAACAGTCATTGAGATGAACGAAAAAGGCAAAATTGAAATAACGGCACTGCCGCTTAAACCAATCCACGATATGAGAGAAATAAAGGGGAAACTGGAGCAGCTCATTAGTGACGAGGTAGTGACGCTTGCGGACAATGAGGATTATTTGCGCGTTGTTCTGACCGACGAAGATGAAATTATTGACCCGATGGCAAGACTTCGCACTGTTTATCCGAATGTTATGAATCTTGCTTTTGAAAACTCCCGGACTAAAGCCGAAATAAGTAATATAACGGCGGACATAGACTTAGAAAAACCGCCGTCCCCATACGAGCTATTTAGCGAATTTTTCCTTGAAATATGCAAATACGTAATGACCGGTGAGCAGGAAAAAATCGTTCGTGAGCTCTTAGAGGGGGTGGAGTCGGAATGAAACCAATAGAGCTGACAATCAGTGCGTTCGGCTCATATGCCGACGTGCAAACAATAGATTTCACAAAACTCGGTGAAAACGGGCTATATTTAATCACCGGAGATACAGGTGCAGGCAAAACAACAATTTTTGATGCGATATCCTTTGCATTATATGGTAGAGCAAGTGGCGACAGCCGTGATGATTATCAGAAATTACGCTCGGATTTTGCCGCAGAAGGTGCAAAGTCATATGTAGAGCTTGTTTTTGTTTCCGGCAGTAAAACATACACAATTAAACGGACAATTAAAAAGACAGGACAGGAGGTTATTTTAGACCTGCCTGACGGGACTTCTGTCAGTGTTGAAAAAAATGTCCGTCCGAAAATTATCGAAGTTATAGGCTTGGAAAAAGACCAATTTGCGCAAATTGTTATGATAGCTCAAAATGATTTTCTGCGTTTTTTGCACAGTTCTACCGACGACAGGGTGAAAATACTGCGCCGTATCTTCAGCACAGACCCACTCAAGCGTTTTCAAGAGAAGCTAAAGATGATGCTCAAAACAGAAGATGACAAAATTAAGATGATTAAGCATATTTTTGAGCGTCATAATGTAAATCTTTACGACAGAGAAAAGCAGTTTCAAGAGTGGGAGAAGGATATCGAATCGGGCAGAAATGAGCAAAAAGAAATAGACAAAAAGCTTTCTGCACTCGATGAAAAAAAGCAGAAACTGTCTGCAAACCTTGCAGTAGCAGAGGAATTATCCAAAAAGTTTGAAGATTTAAGTGACTATAAGACCAGGCTTACTTTGCATATAGAAAAAGAAAAAGAGATAACTCTAGCAGAAAAGAGAGCTAACCGCGGCGAGATTGCTCTGCGCAATGTAAAGCCACATTCGGATGAAATGAAAAAAGCATCATCGGACTATAGACTTGCACGGGATGAACTGACGCAGGCGCAAGAAAACGAAGCTGCTGCAGAAAAAAACTTAAAAGAAGCAAATAAAGTTTTAGGCGACCTACCGGATATAAAAGAAGAACGCGATAAATTTGAAACTCTGGTCAGAGAATGTGAAAGTACCAATGAAGCATTAACAAAGCTGGTAGCGTTACAAGCAGACCATGAAACGATAAATAAAAAGCAAATAGAATTATCCGAGGAGCAAAAAGTCTTTAATGAAAGTAACGTGAAGTATAATGAAGCCAGCTGCGCTCTGCAGCAATATGAAGAACTGTTTTTACACAGTCAAGCCGGTATCATAGCAGGCACTTTGGTAGAAGGGGAGCCATGCCCTGTATGTGGTTCGACAAAGCACCCGAAACCCGCAGCGTTATCCGGTGACGATATAAACGAAGAAATAATAAAAACAGCAAGAGAGGTAAAGGACAGTGCACAAGCAAAGCGTGAGGAGCTTTCGATTAAGTGCAATTCTATAAAAACAGAAGTTGAAACATTAGTAAAACGTTATAAAACAGACTTGGCATCACTGGGAGTCGGAGATGTCAAGCTGCGGGAGCTGCTATTAACGACTAAAGAGAAAGCAATAAAACTCACAAGCCAAAAGGATAACGATTTTGAGAAGCTAAATGAGCTGGAAGAAACAATTGAAAATGCCGAAAAAAGAAAAGGCGATGCTGAGCTATCGCTTATATCCATGCAGACGCTGACTGCCGAACGTACCGATCGAGAAAAGAAGGCATCACAACAACATGTGGAAACCCGGAAGGCATTTAATGAAGTACTCGTAAAGTCCGGATTTAAAGATGAAGCGGAATATGAGTCGACACTTTTGACAGAAGATAAACTGACTGAGTTAAAAACGCAAATTATAGAATACAAACAAAATGGGGACAATCTGAGGCAAAATATCAAACGTCTGGAAAATGAAACATCAGGCAAAAAGCTGCCGGATATAGAAGAGCTTCACCGAGAAGTTGACGATGTCACAAAAATAGTGACAGAGCAAAGTGAAATCCGTGATGAAATTATCAGCAGGTTGACAGGGATTGAAAACTCATTAAGAGAGTTGCGTGATGTTGCAAGAGACTTTATCAAAGTTGAGGAAAAATATTCTGCTATCAAGCATTTAACCGATGTTGCGAACGGCAAAATTGATTTTGAGACATATGCGCAAATGTCCTATTTTGAACGGGTGCTTCGTGCGGCAAATCTCAGACTGCATTTAATGAGTCAAAACCGTTTTACATTAATGCGCAAACCGGATAT
>Ga0123356_10002254_pt1 | contig 20799 bp, 17 predicted proteins | sample TergutEmb28metaG_2_FD_92546 | JGI IMG/M metagenome (GOLD analysis project Ga0123356, IMG submission 92546) | Embiratermes neotenicus P3 segment gut microbial communities from Petit-Saut dam, French Guiana - Emb289 P3 | ecosystem: Host-associated > Arthropoda: Insects > Digestive system > Gut ... | reverse complement strand
TAAACATTACCATATAGAGCTTCAACCCTTGTAAAATATATATACTATAATGATACGGAATATATCTGGTTTTTTCAATTAAATATGCTTTTTTTATCATATTCAGCTCCTATTTATATAGTATGAAAAACAAGATTGTTTTTTAATGCATAATTAATTATTTTTCATATGTAAAATATTTATTCTTCATTTCCTGCCAACCATTATCATATTTATAGTATTTTACACTATTACTTACAACAATTGCTAATTCTTCATAGTCGAGCATATAATGAATGAAAACATATTTATAATTATTTGGTAAAGCAAACTGATATTCATCCAATTCGTTCCAATTGTTATCATAAAAAACAAAATGTTTAATGATATTATCAATTATTATACTGAATTTACCTGTATTATGAACGAAAATATTTTTATAATTTCTTGGTAAAGTAAATTGACGCTCTTGATTTTCATTCCAATCATTATTGTAGTAGGTATAAAAATTTAATTTATTTCCAACAATTAAAGCAAATCCGCTTAATTGAAATATGAAAACATTTTTATATTTATTTGGTAATGAAAATTCATACTCCTTTATTTCTCTCCATCCAAAATTTTCGTAATAAACATATTGTTTTACCAGATTACCTTCAATTATAGCAAGTCCATTTATTCCAGATCCTAAAATTATTTTTTGGTTATTATCATTACATGAAAGTAATAATAATATAATTATAGAACATACATATTTTAGTTTTTTCATAAATTAAAACCCTGAACCTATCCATTAATATCTATATCTTCCATGATTCCCATTTTTCTTCCATCCATCTGTTTCTGTCAGTGTTATAATCAATACTAAAAAATCTATAAAGCAGAGGCTTTTACACCCCTGCTTTAAATGATTTTTTTCAGATTAATAATCAAGAATACCTGCCGCTATGCTCCAGTCTGAAGAGCTTGATTCGTATTTTAATGCTATCAAATCCGGCGATAACCCCTGATAATTCCATAATGCAAGCTGTACGGGTTTTACATGGAAATCATTAAGATTGTCTGCCATGAACCTGCTGATATTTGAAGAAATTCTTCTTAATCGTGATGGCATGGAAATCCAGGTAAACTCTTCAGATTCTCTTGGGTTATCATGGAAGAAATCCGCGCAAAAAGCAATGAATATTATTTGAACATTTTCATTTGGCGGAAGACTGATAAATTTACTGTTCCCATTAGTATAAAATCTTGTGTCCGCATATAATACCTGTGTTGCTATCATGTTTTGCCCTGCGCCGGAATTACTCAAATAAAACCCGTCATTTAAGTTTACATTAATGAATATTTCTTGCGATGTTTTATTCATTAAATTCCCGCTTACTGCCAAACCAGTACTTTTACCGTTTCCTCTGGCTGTTAATGTAACATAATCTCTGGAAATTGCGTTACTAAGCTGGATTGTTTTAGGTGGAAGAGACTGGCTAAATAAATCTACTGTTACTAAACCAACAATCAGTAGAACCAAAATACTAAACTTTTTCATGTTACCCTCCTATAGGTATTATTTCTTATATATATAGTATGAAAAGGGGAGGGGTTTTTTAGATTTATAATAATAATAGGTTATATGAGGACTAATAAAATTATACACTATATTTAAAATATGTCAACCATGGCATTACTTTTGTATCATCAACAAGGTTGTTATTGAGAATTCTAGGTTTATTAAAGGTTATTTTATTTAATTAGTAATTTTCCCATCAATATTATAAACAAAATAAAAATATTCTTCTTCATTATTAACCATTGTTTTATGCTTTTAATGAAAAATTTAATCATAATATAGTATTTCTACACCTCGATCAAAAACACTTTTTCCTAGTATTGTACTTGGTGAAATTGTAACAGTTGTCAAATTAGGACAGTTCATAAATGCAGCTCCACTTATTGATCTTACAAATGCTGGAATTGTTACTTCTTTTAAGTTAATACAGTTAAAAAATGCAAAACTGCCGATAGATGTTACTGTAAATGGTATTCTTACAATTTCAATATTATTGTTTCCACGAAATGCGTTTTCTCCAATCGAAGTTACAAGATTCTTTCCAATTATATTAGGAATAGAAAGTTCTTTATCATTTCCAATATAACCTGTAATCCTAACATTTATACCTGTATATTCATATAAGAAATTTTCATATGTATATTGTTGTCTTACAATTTCTGCAGATTGTTCTTCTTCATTTGAAGCAACTGTTAATGGTAATGTTGTAGTTCTTGTTAATGTAACAGGTTCTCCTCTGACGATAAAATACTCATTAGAAGGAGTAACAACAGTTTCCGGAATATTACTGGAAACTTGTACAGGTCTCGATTCCTGTTCGTAATATTGTATTCGTACTCTTGAGTCAAAAACATTATTTCCTAATATCGTATTTCTGGAGATTGTTACAGTTGATAGACCTGTATTAATAAACGCTAAGTCATTTATATTAGAAACTGATGCTGGAATAGAAACGCTGATTAAATCTGGTGAATATCCAAATGCGGCAAATCCAATTGTATTTATTGACTCTGGAATAATTATATTTTTTAAACCAGATGTATTAAATGCCCATTTTTCTATTGTTTTTACTGTAGGTGGGATTATTATTTCTTCAAGACTTGTACAACGAGCAAAAACGGCCTCTTTAATGATATTTATTGATGCTAAAAAAATAACATTTTTTAAGCTATTACATCTAAAAAAGGCATATTTACCTATATAAGCTACAGATGATGGAATATATATACTTTCAAGGCTTATACAACCTGCAAATGCATATTTTCCAATAGCTATTATAGATGATGGAATGTTAACATAAGTAAGGTTTGTGCAATACTCAAAAGAAGAATTTCCAATAAATTTTACAGATGATGGAATATTAACAGTTGTAAAATTATTACAATTTAAAAAAGCTTCATTACCAATTTTTATAACTGATGAAGGAATATTGTATTCTATATCCATTTTCCCGGCAGGATAAGCTATAAGAACTTTAACGTCTTTGTCAAATAAAACTCCATTTATACTTTTAAAATATTTATTATTTATATCTACATTAATATCTGAAAAAATTAGGTTTGCTGGAAAAACCCTTCCTTCAATTATGGTTACTGATGCTGGAATATAAATATTTTCAAGAGTTAAGTAAAAATAAAAAGCTCTAAAGCCTATAGTAGTTACTGTTTCTGGTATAATTATACTTCTTGTTATTAAATTACTGGGAAACGCCTCTCTTCCAATTACTGTAACAGGTAAACCCTGGATATATGCTGGAATAACCAGGTCAGTATCCTCGCCTGTATATCCTGTTATTATTACATATTGATCATCTATTATTTCATACTCCAGTCCTTCAGGTATTGGTATTGTATATACCTCTCCAACTGCCTCAAAGCGCATATATACTATATCTTTGGTTGCTATGTAATAAATTAACGATGATATTAAAATAATCCCTGCAATTATACCGCCTCTAATTAATGTTTTTCGTTTTATTTTTATATCCAATAATGGTAATTTAAATAAAGGCAGAGCTGGTTTAGACAGTTTTATGGATTTTACAGGTTTTAAAGGTTTATCTTTTATTTTCTTTTTATCTTCATGTTGAATAAAAAAAGGTTTGATAAATTTGCTCTTTTTACTGTCATAATTATTTTTTCCAATAAAAATAACTTTGCTTTTCTTTTCTATATTCTTGCAGAATATTTCCATTCTGGAGATAAAATCATTAAGCGAATTAATATCGTCCGGAATATTATCAAGGATTAATAAAAATGGTTTTTCATTAAATATAGACAGGCAGCTTGATACATGTTTTTCTTTTTTTTCTTTTGTAAATAAAGATAAAAATAATTTATCCTGAATTTCTATTGGTATTATATTTTTATCATCTGTTTGCGGTTTGGAATCTATTTTTATCCAAATGGGAGCGTATATTTTTCTGTTCCAAATCATATTTCGCGCGAATTGAAATGCGTATGATTTACCATTGTTATCTTGATCATGAATATAAATGTGTTTGTTTTTATATTCATCATTATTTAAAATATTATTATATATTTCGGATATATTATTATTTTGTTTAATCACATAATCAGAAATTTCTTCAAATTCATTAAAATATTTTTCTTGTTTTTTTTCTAAAATCATGGCTGGTAATACAGGAAGTTCAAATATAAAATCCAGAATATCAAATAATGTATTATTTATGGGAGAAAACGATTTTACCTGTATTGTGTTACTTTCATAAATCAATGAGACGTCTTCGCTGATATAAATAAAAAGATGTTTCTTGCCGTTATAACAAATATTTTTTTCATCATTTGCATATTTTTCAAATGCTTTTAATTTTTCATCCGGTTCGCTGATAGCTTCTAAATTTAATGTCCCATTATACTCTTGTCTGAAATCCGGTTCTTCAAATGTACCTGTTGCTGTAATTGACTGCCAACAATCTTTTACTTTCCAGCCTGTTATTTTAGAAGCGGCTGCGGATAGAAAAATACCAAGCATTACAGACATAGTAGAATCTGTAAGATTTAACGAAGGTTTATTATTTTCTTCATGTGAAAAATAAACAGATGCCGAGTTGGCGTCTTTATACATAACAGTAAAGTAATTTTCTATATTTCTAAATGAAGGTTTAAATTTTGATCCGGTTATTATTGGCGGTGTATTCCAGTGATCGCTTTTATTATCTAATTCAAGCTTGAATGATACTCTGTGTAAATGTGCGTTTTCTTTTCCTTCTATTACAGGTACAAATAAATCATGCATATTAAAGTATTATTCCTCATTGGTTGTTATGCTGTATAATTCCAAACCGTCAGTAAAATTAATTTCTTCGGCTTCTGAACGAATCGTTGATGAATTAATAATCTGGTTTAAAATAATGTTTTTTTCAGCTTTTTCTGTACCTAATAATAACTTAATTTCTATATTTTTGTAAGGAAGTGTTTCTACAGGTTTTCCGGTTTCTTTATCAAAAAACTGAAACCTTATTTCAAGGGTTTGGCTCTTCCTGTTTCCTAAAAAAGTCACTTTTCCGCTGTAATTTTCCTGTATTTCTTCTATATTATGTACATTAAACTGTTCTGGAGTATAACCTGTACCATCGGCGCTTTTATATTGTATTAAAGCGTTTTTTTTGGACGGACGATAAACAAATCTTGGTTTATTAATTGTGTTTTTATTTATCTTGTTTTCGTGTCGGGTTTGTTTTTGAATGTTTTTTTCCGCTTCTCCAATGGAAAGACCGGCATTTACAAAACCTTTATAATTTAACGCCATTGTATAAAAAGAAGGGTTATATATCATAGCGGTGATTAATAATACTTTATATTTTTCAAAAGAAGTTTCGGGGTGTTTTAAATTTGTTTTTTCGCTAAATATACTGACAGTTTCATCTTTTTTATCAGATGAAAGCAAATATAACATGGCAAGTTTTTTTTCGTTTGAGTCTTTTTGGTAAAATATATCATTTATGTTGTCTATTTCCTCTTTGTGACAATTTTTAAATTGTGAAATTGTAGAGAGGGAAACTCCAAATTGCTTGCGGATAGTTTCAATGTGATCTGTTTTCATAAACCACTCCTTAAGCCAACTTCTTTTCTGGTTATATTAATTTTATTGACTACTTCGCGTATTAAATAAAGAAAATGTTTTTTTATCTCTTTATCTTCTGTAATATTTATAATTTTACAAAATATAGAAAAAAGCATATTTTCAGAGTATTTTGACATTACAATATCCGATGAATCGTTTTTGTAAGAGAATGGATGCCTGTTAAAATGATCAGGAATACACTCCAAAAAATATTCCATTTGAGATTTATTAAATTCCAGTTTAAAAACATTTTCAAAGAAACTTGTCCATGATAAACGTTCGTCAATTTGAAGATATTTATTTTCACCAATATATTCATGTCCGCTTAGACCTTCTTCATCATTATTTGATTTTGAATCGTCTAATGAACCATGTGACAAATGTTTTCTGTATAGTCCGTCAATTATTTCACGTTCACGGTCAGAATAATACATGTTAAATTGTTCTTTCATTACAGTGTCATAAAGAAAATATATTTTTTCACGGTATGTTCCATTTATTTCCAATTCACTTAATTTATTATAATCTATATATCTTCCAATTTTATTAATATGGTTATTTATGGTAGCTTTTTCGGCAGAATTAAATAATTTCATATCATAATCAACAATTACAAAATTCCCTCTTTCCAGTTCATTAATATCATTAGAATCTTTCTTGTATATATTGGGTAATTGCCCTTTTAATTGTTCCATAAATATATCTATTATTGTAGGACTATAAACAGATTGTCCTGTAGGTACGCTTTCCAGGACTTCCTGTTTTAATTTATAGAATTTTATTTGCCGGTCAATATTTAATGATAAAATATCCTGTATTTTTCCGTTTATAGTTTCATCAAGATATTTATTTCCTGTAAAAAGTAATTTATCAATATCCTGTTTGGAATTATTATTTTGAACACCAAACCCCATTAATGTATATAATTTGTGCGCGTAAAAATAAAACGCCTTATAAATAGTATGTGGTTTATGTAATACAATCTTGGAAAAATCCCATTCATCCCAAACCGGTTTGCAATCAAAATAATCAAGATCGTTAAAAAATTTATTTGTAATTGCTTCTTTTTCTAAATCAATTTTATATATTTCTATGAATTCTTGTAAGTATTTTTTATTTTCAAAATTAATGCAAAATTTAATAACATCTGAAAGATTTTTATCATCACAGGCAGATGTTTCATCCCATATTTTAGAAAAATCATTATGAAAAAGATGTGTAAAATTTTCATTTTTAGACATTGAATTTAAATCAAGAATCCAGCCTTCTTCAGATTCATGAACATAACGCAGAATATCCAAGTCGTTTATATCTGTATTTTTATAAAATTCTATAAAAGGGAAGTATTTTCCTAAAAGTAAAGTTAATGATTCAGCGTTTATCAAAAGACACCTCTTTAAATTTTACTAAAACAGCCCAGAAATTTTCCCAGCACTATCAATGTCAATTTTTTCCGCGGAGGGGATTGGCGGCAAGCCCGGCATTGTCATTATTTCTCCTGTAAAGACGACGATAAAGCCGGCTCCCGCCGATATTTTTACATCCCTTACCGTTAGGTGCCATCCTTCAGGCGCGCCAAGAAGGGAAGCGTCGTCGGAAAAACTGTACTGGGTTTTTGCCATGCAGATTGGTACTTTGGAAAGACCCATTTTTTCGATTTGGTTAATTTGTTTTTGAGCGTTATTTAAAATTACAACATTGTCCGCGCGGTATATTTTTTTCGCGATAGTTTCTATTTTTTCTGTTATAGATAAATTAACATCGTAAGAAAATTCAAAGTTGTTCGGCTGTTCGCATAAACGGACAACTTCCTGCGCGAGTTCCTTGCCGCCTTCGCCGCCTTTTGCCCAAACTTCGGAGACAGCGACATTAACGCCCAGTTGTTTACATTTTTTTTCTACAAACTCAAGTTCTGCTTTGGTGTCTTTCGGGAAAGCGTTAATCGCGACTACAGCGGGCAGTTTGTATACTTGTGTTATATTTTCTACATGCCGTAAAAGATTTGGCATACCCTTTTCCAGCGCGGTCAGGTTTTCATTTTCAAGGTCTGCCTTTTTAACGCCGCCGTGTGATTTTAACGCGCGGATAGTGGCGACAATTATAACTGCCGAAGGTTTTAGACTTGCGAAACGGCATTTAATGTCAAGAAATTTTTGCGCGCCTAAATCCGCGCCAAAGCCGGCTTCTGTAACAACATAATCGGCGTTTTTAAGCGCAAGGCGCGTAGCCATAACCGAGTTACAGCCGTGAGCGATATTCGCGAAAGGTCCGCCATGAATAAACGCGGGAGTGCCTTCCAGTGTTTGCACAAGATTTGGTTTTAACGCGTCTTTTAAAACAACCGCCATGGCGCCTTGCGCGTTAAGCTGCGAAGCTGTAACAGGCTGTTCTTCTGTCTGTTTTCCGTATGTGTAACCGATTATTATATTTCCAAGTCTTTTTTTAAGATCATCGATACCGGACGCGAGACAAAGAATCGCCATTATTTCGGATGCCGCTGTTATATCAAACCCATCCTCGCGAGGAGAGCCGTTCGCTTTTCCGCCAAGCCCGTCATTAATAAAACGAAGCTGACGGTCGTTCATGTCCATACATCGCCGCCAGTTAATTTTACGCGGGTCTATATTTAATTTATTACCCTGATAAATATGGTTGTCTATCATGGCGGCTAACAGATTATTTGCGGTTCCAATGGCATGAAAGTCGCCTGTAAAATGCAGGTTAATATCTTCCATTGGAATTACCTGAGCCCAGCCGCCGCCTGCCGCTCCGCCTTTAACGCCAAATATGGGACCAAGCGAAGGCTCTCTTAAAGCGACCATTGTTTTTTTACCGATTAACGAAAGACTATCCGCGACTCCTACGGTTGTCGTTGTTTTGCCTTCTCCCGCCGGAGTAGGATTAATGGCTGTTACTAAAATTAATTTGCCGTCTTTTTTATCTTTGTTTTTTTCCAGGTAACTATAATCGATTTTTGCTTTGTAGTTTCCGTAGTATTCGATATATTCATCATCGATACCCGCTTTTCGCGCGACGTCTTTTATTAAAAGCGCTTTTCGCGGATATACGGATTGGGCGATCTCAATATCAGAGCCTGTAAATTTACCGGAGTTTGACATTTATTATCCGTTAAGTTCACCATCACCCGGCGGGAAAATATATAAATCCGGCAGTTTATATGTACGGTTTAAAGCATAGGACTGCGGATTATGGAATTTACTTGTCGCTGTAATATTAAAAAAGTGGTTTAAAGGTTCATAATCGGGAGATTTTACTTTTACAGCAAGTTTAAATTCTTTTGTAGTATCGGGAGAATCAGACGCTATTGGCGCGGGCCAGAAACTGAATGCGCCGGGGGTACTTTGAACCATCATAAAAGGATTTTGCCAGTTATTGTTTCTCATGGTAATCAATTCGCCTTCGCAATATAAAAAGACTTCAAGATCTGTTACAGGTTCAAAGCTTTCACCGTTAAAAATACGTCCGGAAATTGTAGGAATGTCAAACATAGGGTGATTCGCTCTGACAGTGGCGGTAGTAGAACCGTCATGAGGAGCTGTGGGGCGTAAATTATGATTTACAAGACGTAAACCTTTGTAAATGAGGGTGTTAATATCAGCTTCAATTTGCTGATGTTTTATGCCTGTTTGTTCAATCCTTGTAAAACCGCGGTTTGATACAATATAGTTTGGTTCAATTCGATTTAATGTATAACAAACAGTGTCTATGCGGCATTGATAACAAAGGCAGTATTTTTCCGGATTACCGCTGTTTTGAACCTCGTCAAATATTGTTTGAACCGCGCTAAAAACAATGTCTTCGTTTGTGTTATGAATGTCCATGTAATACCTCCCCAATTTTTGGTTACATATATAATATACTATAGATTTGCGTAAATGTCTTTATAGTTTCTTTAAATTTTTGATTTATATATATCCTTATGGTATATAATGTCTGAATAAACGCATTAATTGTTTGCGGTTTAAACGCGCTGGAACTGTCTTTAAAACTCTTTTTTTCATCAACGACAAAAAGACCTGTTTCAAATGATACCGGCTCCGGTATATCGATGATTATATCCTCAGCTTTGATTTCTAACCCTATTTTTCTTAAATCTTGCGCGAGTTTTTCTTCAAATAACGCCCGTTTGCCGATTTCCTTAATAGCGGTAATATCAATTTTTACAGGACAGCTGCCTTTATCGGTTATAACCTGGCTTTGCCAGACAGTTCGTTCACAGGTTGGATCGGGAGAAATCTCCGCCGCTGTTGTATAAATTCTGCCTTCAAGCACAGATTCTACAAGCGAGCCGGCGCAGGTTGAACAAGTTTCTTTTTTCGCGTTTAATAGCGTAAAAAGGCTTGTATCATCAAGATTATACAGGTCTTCTCCTGTTAATTGTCCGGATTCTAAACCGCTTATTAACGCTTTTTTAACCATTGCTGTCGCGGCGCGTACATGACGATGCCAGTAAACCGTGCGGTACATCAGGTATTTTGAAAACAGGATCGATTCAACATTCGGTATCAATTTTGAATCGATATCGACACCTCGCTCTTTATTTGGGTATAACCTCGACATTATAAAATCGACATCCTGCGCTCCGTATGGAACTCCGCAATAACGCGCGTCTCTGTTTAAATAATCCAGTTTATCAGGATCAAGAGCGCCTGATAAAAGCTTTCTGTAAAAATGCAGTTCGTCATTATCGATGTTTATTTCCTTATCTACGATGGCGGCTGTTAATGTTGGGTCTGCTCCTGTCGCTCCAACAAGGCTTTTCATTGGTTCTTTTAAGATTATATTTCCGGAAAGTTTTTCGTGGGATGCCAGGGATAGTTCTTTTAGAGAGTGAGTATAGGGAAAATGACCGAGATCATGAAGCAGGCACGCCGCGAGGAATGATTTAACTCCCGCCGGAGTAAGCCAGGCGGACGCTCCCCGTTCCGCGAGGTTTTGAATAAGCCTTCTTCCCAAATGATAAACGCCAATTGAATGACTTGCTCTTGTGTGTGTCGCTCCGGGATAAACAAGGTATACTGGACCTAACTGCATTATTCTATTTAAACGCGTGAATGGCAATGATTCAATCAAACCTGCCTGTTTTTCTGTCATATATATGTGTCCCCACATGACATCCCGAACAGGGTGGGTATAATCTTCCTGTAATGAAGCTTCAATTGTTTTATACATTTATAATATTATTATAGATATTAATTATTTATTTTGCTAGAATGATAAACAGGAATAATATGCGTATATTTGCGGTTTTTTGCCTGTTATTTTTAATATCCTCATTTGTTATGTCACAAAGTAATTCTGGTAATCAATCTCACAGAGGTTCGATTCCGGAAGAACTTTTTAGACCGCGAAGAGGTGAATCTCCCCGTTATCCGATAGATACGGTGATTGGCGAACTTGGCAGGGGAACAGTTTCGCAAGCCGCTTTTACTTACGCGAATTCTATAGGAAACGCGCTTCTTACAGGACAGGCGGGAAATCCTGTACTGGCTTCGATTGATTCGATCACGCGCAGGAATTATTTATCCGCGATAAATATTGTTAATCCCGTTAGTTTCAGGATTGGCGGAGCGAGAGAATTACCCGACGGCACAATTTCTTTCCTGGTCAGGTTTTTAGGAAGAGAGCAGGGGATTACAGGAGAAATGTATATTCGAAGTGTATCCGGAAACTGGATATTGGATGAATTGTATCTTGATGAAGCCAGGTATCGTGATAATGAAAATCAAGACGCGCAACGCGGTGATTTTTTTCCTTATGAGAGGTTTTATTAATAATGGCGACACCGGTAGGACGTATAGAAAAAGAATTTCTCTTAAAATCGTTATACGATGAAAAAATTCCCATAATGTATGTAAAAGACAGAACAGAAATTGTTTTTACTCTTGACAGCCCCGCGGGAGAGGAATTGGTATTTCGCCCTGACAGGCCTTTGGGTAAAATTAAAAATCATACAAAATTGCCGCTTTTATTCAATTACCGCGGGCAGGTTGTTGATTTTAACGTAGAAGTTCTCGCGCATAAAGATGAACTTATCTTTTGCAAGGCTCCGAACACGCTTCATAAAAATCTGGATCGTAATTTTTTAAGAGTTGACACGCCTTCGGATATAAAAATTCTTTTTTCTTTTCGCGGAGACCGGTATAATTTGGGTTTTCCAAAAGTAATGGAATATGAAAACATGGCTGCTGAAGATGTTATGCGAAACTTTGATCATAGCAGTCTTTTAAGTTTAATGAAGCAGATCGCGGGTCTTTTAAGCAACTTTGCTGACGGTTATAAAATAATTAATTTTAAAGACAGAAAGCCGGAAGTTATGGAAGAAAGAATTGTGTCAGAAACAGGCAAAACTCTTTTTATTCCTACAACTGTCGGGTTTCTGCCTAAAACAGATCCTTATCCCAAAAAACGAATTATTACGGAAGAAATTTTTAAACGTTACCTTGAAACAACAGGAGTAGGCGCGACTTTTCTTGATGATAACATCTCGCGATTTTTAAAGCATAAATTCGAAGATGGAATTTATTCCGATGCCTGGGTGCCTATTTTATTTCATGAATATGTTATCGGGTATATACATATCTGGATTAATAAACAGGGCCGCCTGCCTTTTGATTTTGGCGTTCTTGATAATGTATACCAATACGCTAAAGTGCTCGCGTTCGCGCTTAAAGAAAATGGTTATTTTGAACACGGTAAGATCGCGAACGAACCTTTCGCCGGAAAAGTTATAGACATTAGCGCGTCGGGGCTGCTTATCGCCTGTCCGCTTGGCGGAAGTCTCCTCGCGACACTTTTGGTTGACGCCGAATTAACTGTAATTATCGAAGCTCCGCATCGAACCATTAATGTAATCGCGAAAATTGTAAGGCGTTTTAAAGATAAATCCGCAGGATATCTTGGCTGCAGGTTTATTAATATGCAGCCGGAAGATACACGTTTCCTTTTTGAACATTTATATGGCAGACAAATTGATGATTCAGATACCGCTTTTTTAAGCGGACAGGTTTAAATTGTGTTATAATATACCTATCCGGGAATAAAACAGGAGTTTTTTAATGAAAAATAAGGACAAAATATTTTTTATATTTATTGTCACTGTTTTGTTTTTTTTATCCTGCGGCAGCGAAGGCAAGAATTTATCATATAAATCCAGCGGTTCGATTACCCGTGTAAATTTTGACGGTCCTGAAACTACTATTATTTTTGATAATTTATCGGATAATAATATTTTTTTAGTTAAAGTTAATACATCATCTTCTATAATTCCCGGTCAAAATACAGGCGGTGTTAGAAGTATAATTAATAATATTAATGAAAATGATGATACGCTTTCTTTATTACCTGATTATCCGCCTTTCGATTTTCCAATAAGAGGCCGCCCGGAAGGTGAAGAATTATTATTTCCGCATAATACAAATGATTCTATTTCCGGGACTCTTAAATTTCAATCCTTTTCTTCGTTTATTCCGTTTGGTGTTACTCCAACAAGAGATTTTTATGTTGAATCTTCTTATGGCAGCCGGGATTTTCATCTAAGAAGCGCGACCTTATTGGCAACAAGTAAATATTGCAATATATGGGTGATTGAAAACTCCATTACAACAGAGAAAGCGCAGCAGTTAGCGGATAAGTTTGATGAAATATATCCGCACGCTACTAATATTATTGGATACGAATTCGGCGGAGGTCCGGGCGGAAACGGAGGTGTTGACGGCGATCTAAAAATTCAAATTCTTGTTTACAATATTATTAATAATGGTCCCGGTGAAATAGCGGGATATTTTTGGGGAAAAGATCATAATAATTTTGGAGTTCAAAGTTCAAACCAGGCGGAAATGTTTTATATGAACGCTGTTCATGTAAACAGTCCCAATATTAATACTCCGGCTTCTACTTTAATTCATGAGTTTCAGCACATGGTTAATTTTAATAGAAAATATTTAAAAGGATACAGACCGCAAACATGGTATAACGAAATGCTTTCCATGATGCTGGAAGATATTCTGGCGGATAAAATTGGAATCCCTCCATTAAATAATACAAACATATCTTCATATTCAGGTCATGTAATGTATTGGCTTATAATGGAATTTATTTTTGATTATTATAAAGAAGGCGTAACAGAATGGGGAATAAGCGGCGCGCCCGCGTCCGCGATTTCTTACGCGACAAAATACGCTTTTGGCGCGTATCTTTTGCGTAATTACGGCGGAGCTGAATTATTAAAAAGGATAATGGATAATAATTTAGCGAATGAAGCTTCGATAACGACTGCATTAAGCGGTTCTGTAACATTTAATGAAGTTCTTAGCCGTTTTGGCGAAGTTTTGGTTTTTAGCGGAAACTCAATGCCTGCCGGAGTAAATTCATTCGATAAAACAGTTACCAATAATATTAACGGCATTTATTATACATCACATGGAATTGATATATATAGTTTTTCCGCTTACTTATTGCCTTCCGGCATTAGAATTACACCATTTATTTTATCGGCGAATTCAAGTCATCCGGCAATGAGACCCAATTCCATAAATGTGTTTAGTAATGATGATTGGCGCAATAAATCCGGAAATTTCTCAATTACTTTAAATAGACCTGTTAATCAAAACGCCGCGTTTTTCTTGATGGTAAAATAGGAGTGATAATGAAATTTTTTATTATATTTATTGCTATTATTTTTTTAAACGCTTTTTCCTGCAAGACTGTTAATAATATTGATAATTCAAATAATGAAAATTCATTTGTAATAACAGGAAGAATAGAAATATACGGAAATGAACCGTTTACTTATGTCGGAATTGTTGATGTTAATAACGTCGCGTATAATGTTGAACCTAGTTCTGCCGCGAACGAATTAAGAAGTATGCAGGGTAATTTAATGGAATTTACCGTTATTTTTCCCGAAGAACAAATTAAAGGATACGGCAGTTTACCCGGAGGAACTGTAACTCCAATCAGCTGGAAAATAATTCGTTAATCCGCGGACTCATCTTTCAAGTTTACGGTAAACATATCTGTGCGGGCTGTCTGCCGCGGAACCTAGTTTTTCGCGTCTCCACTGCGCGTACTCTGACCAGTTGCCGTCGTACCAGACAATTTCACCGTCTTCAAATGCCAGTATGTGCGTAACGATCCTGTCCAAAAACCAGCGGTCGTGGCTAATTACAAGGCTGACTCCCGCGAATGTATCTAACGCTTCTTCCAGCGCGCGTAACGTGTTAACGTCAAGATCGTTTGTAGGTTCGTCAAGCAAAAGTACGTTCGCGCCTTCTTTTAACATCATCGCGAGATTTAAACGGTTTCGCTCTCCTCCGCTTAGTACTCCCACCTTTTTGGATTGATCCGCTCCGGAAAAATTATACCAAGCGCAGTAAGCGCGCGAGTTTACTTCTCTAGCGCTTTGACCTGATCCTATTTTTATTAAATCAAGCCCGTCAGAAAGCTGTTCCCAAACGCTTTTTTCGCTGTCGAGTTTTTCGCGCATTTGATCGGCAAAACCAATTTTAACGCTTTCGCCAAGCCGTAAAGTTCCGGAATCAGGTTTTTCTATTCCTGTTATCATTTTAAAAAGAGTTGTTTTTCCCGCTCCATTAGGTCCGATAATTCCAACACACGCTCCCGGAGGAATTATAAAACTCATATTGTCGAATAACAGGCGCTGCCCGAAAGATTTGGAAAGCCCTTCCGCTTCGATTACAAGCTTGCCAAGATGAGGACCCGCTGGAATTGTTATTTTATTGTTAGCGGCGGCTCCTTTCGAGCGTTCTCTTTCATCATCCTGATATAATTTTTCGTAATTTGTTATGCGCGATTTACTTTTAGCGTGCCGTCCTTTTGGACTCATGCGTATCCATTCAAGCTCGCGCTGTAAAGTTTTGCGCCTGTCACTTTCGCCTTTTTCTTCCTGCTCCATGCGTTTTTCTTTTTGTTCAAGCCAGCCTGTATAATTTCCTTTCCAGGGAATGCCTTCGCCGCGATCGAGTTCCAGTATCCAGCCTGCCACATTATCCAAAAAGTAGCGGTCGTGAGTAACCGCGATAATCGTGCCAGCGTAATCCTGTAAATGCCGCTCAAGCCAGGCTACAGTTTCGGCGTCCAGGTGATTGGTTGGCTCGTCAAGTAAAAGTATGTCCGGCTTTTGAAGCAGTAAACGGCATAACGCGACACGCCGCCTCTCTCCACCCGATAAATGATCGACAACTTCATCTCCCGGCGGGCAGCGCAGAGCTTCCATCGCAAGTTCAAGGCGGCTGTCCAAATTCCAACCGTCCGCGGCTTCGATTTTTTCCTGTAATTCAGCCTGTTTCGCTCCAAGTTTATCGTAGTCCGCGTCCGGCTCTCCGAACGCTTCGCTTACTTTATCAAACTCCGCAAGCAGAGCTACAAGTTCTTTAGCCCCTTCGGACACAATTTCTTTTACTGTTTTTCCGGGTTCAAGATATGGTTCCTGTTCTAAAAACCCGATTGAAAAACCCGGGCTAATTGAAATATCACCTGCAAATTCGGAATCTACACCCGCGAAAATTTTTAAAAGACTTGATTTTCCGGAGCCGTTAAGACCTATAACGCCGATTTTCGCGCCGTAAAAATATGAAATGCTTATATCTTTTAATACCTGTTTTGTTCCATGTTTTTTTGAAACTTTATACATGGAATAAATAATTTTTTTATCATCTGTTGTTGACATAGAGAAATTATAGCATTATGGTCATTTATTTGACAACCTACCTAATTATATAGGTTGTTATAATTTTATTTTTAATGTATTAATAATGAAGTTAACTTGTATAAGTTAATATATTTTTTAAACTGTTTTATACAGGGGGATATTATGAAACGTGTAATTATGATTGCGGGAATTGTCTGTTTGGCATTTTTCATTATCGCGTGCGGCGGCGGAAGTCCAACTTCGGCAGCCCGTCAGTTTGTTTCAGCTATTGAAAAAGGTGATACAAAAGCAATGGAAAAAGTCGCGACAGCCGAAACCGCTCAAATGATGGCATTGTTCGCTGAAAAAGCCCAGGGAGCTTTAGCTGAAAACGGCAAAATCGTCAGCACTTCAGAATCAATTGATGGAGATACCGCGCGTGTTACTCTAACATTCGCGAACGGCGAAGATATGGAATTAGACCTTATAAAAGAAAACGGTAATTGGAAAGTAACTTTCGACAAATGATGTTTCTTAAAAAGAAATGGGTGTTAATAACCGGTATAATTTTATTAATTGCGATATTATTATTTATTTTTATACCGGAATTAACGCCGCAAAATAAATTAACCGCAGACAGCATTTCAGCTTATTTAAAAGATGGCGATGTAATTTGCCGTTTAGGTGACAGGGTATGGTCACAATATTTTAAAGATGTATCTCCAGAAGACAAACGTTTTTCCCACCTTGGTATAATCCGTGTTGTTAATGATGAAATAACTGTAATACACGCCGAAGGCCGCGCAATTCAAGGTATGGATTATGTAAACGAAACAACTCTTGATGAATTTTTGGAAATAGCGAAAGCAATCGGTGTTTACCGGTTTAATTATTTTGGTGATGTTTTTGACGCGGAAATTATATCATCAACAGCGATGGAATTTATCGGAATGCCTTTTGATTGGGACTTTGATTTAAAAAATAAAAATAGAGTATACTGTACAGAATTAATATATTTAATCCTGGAAAAAATAGCTCCGCAAATTCAATTAACAAAAGTATTTCATAGTATTCTTGGAAAAGAAATAATACCACCTGAAGCGGTTTCCGCTTCAGAATACTTCGATGAAATTTTGTTCATAAGTATAAATTGATCCTTAATTCAACTTTGCGTCTTTGCGTCTCTGCGAGAGGTTAATACGAATATGTACATTCAAAATCGGTAAACTCGTTAAACTCATTTCCGTTTTGACTGTAAAGACCCAGAATCACACCTGTAAAACCGCCCGCGACTTCGGATGAAAGATATCTTGTCTGACCGCTGCCGAGGTGTATTTCTTTTTCTCCATCCAAATAATAGAAATTATAATTAATGGAATCAGACCTTACTATAAATTTAACCGACGATTGAGAAACCGCGATAGCGGCTTTTTCAAATTTGATGTCTCCGATATTTAGTTTTAACATAACCTTGTATGAATCATTATTTTTTACAAGAGCGAGATCGTAGTGATGGCTTTCATCCATGTACATTGTAATACCTGCTTCGCCATCAATAGTTTTTACCTGAACTTTAAGCTCCATGTCAAATTCTTTTTGATGAAGAGCGATTAACGCCGGTGTGCCTCCGCCTGCCGTGTCCAAAGTATCTTTCGCGCCTTTTATTTTTACACAGTCTTTGTTTAGAATGTAATTGTCTTTGTGACGAAGGCGTAAAAATTGCCAGTCTTTGTCCCAAGAGGTATTAGCGAAAGTAAAATTGGTTTGAAATACTTGCTTTACACTCGGGGGAATCCTGTCTGTTTCTATTGTGAGCTGCGCCGTGCCGTCTTCGACAGTAAACCAGCCATTATTATTAAACGTAACCGGCAGTAAACATGTTTCTCTGCCTAAATGATGATATGTCATCCATTGATGAATTTGACGGAACGCGAGCGCGTACATCCACCAATTACCGTTATCATCTTCGATTAAATCGCCATGACCAATTCCCTGTAACTGGTAACCGCCAAGATTGCGGTTTGTTAAAACGGGATTATTTGGATAATGCGTAAAAGGACCCCAAACACTGTCACCTCTAGCGTATACAATCATGTGTCCGTATTCTGTTCCGCCTTCCGCAGCCATCATGTAATAATATTTTCCGATTTTATAAACATGAGGAGCTTCTAAATAACGTCCGCCTGTTCCGTGCCAGATAACTTTGCTTTCGGTTAATTTTTTTCCGGTTGTTATGTCAATTTCGCATTGTAAAATCGCGCTTTTTCCGTTTTCGTCAGAACCGTTACTTGTAAAATATGTTACGCCATTTTCAAAATAAAGCGACGGATCTATTCCACCCTGATCAACATAAATAGGCTCCGACCATTCTCCGTAAATATTATCAGTCCAAACATAGAAATTTCCCGCATGAGTTTTATGTCCCACGTTTGTCGTTACCATGTAAAAGCGCCCTTCGTTAAAACGGATCGTAGCCGCGTAAATTCCGCCGGAGCTTCCAACATTATCAAGAGGAACCTGTGATTCGCGCGTTAAGCAATAACCGATTTGTTTCCAGTTGATAAGGTCGTCACTTTCGAATAACGGAACGCCCGGGAAAAATTGAAATGAACTTGTTATCAAATAATATTTGCCGTTCGCTTTGCATACGCTAGGATCGGGATTGTAACCTCTTACTACAGGGTTTTGATAAGTCATAATACTCTCCATATAATTTTTTACAGGCGCGGTTAAAAGACCGCGATTGTCAAGCCAGACAAGCTCGCCTACCCATGTTAAATTGCCGGGTTTTTCGCCGTCTGTTCTATCAATTCGCCAGCCGCAATTGGCGGTAGTCATGGGTAGGGCAGTGTCGTCCCATGCCCAGTACATTCTGCCGATATTTTTTGGTATCGCGCTATTGTACATAGCCATTACAGCGCTTGCCTGTGTTTTATTATTTCTTACAATACCGAATTCACCAAGTATCACACATAAACCAAGCTTGTGAGCGTCTGAAAAATATTGGTTAAATCTTGATTCACCGTCTTTCCATGTATCATATACATGTAATGAAAATATTAGATTTTTATATTTTTTATTTAATTCGCCGCCCATTCTTATAATCGCGCTGTCATAAGATGATGAACCGCCAAGATAACCATTGCCTTGCCCCCAGGCATGTTCGTCAATTACAATTGGATTTTCCGCGCCTGTCGATTTTATTGTTTCTATTAATTCTGTATGCGATTCCAGCCAAAGATCAGCAGATTTTTTATCAATATCCGCTCCGGGTTCGTTCATTATATTAAACCAAACATAAGGATTGTCTTTAAAGCGGTTCGCTTTATCAATCCACCATTCTTTAAACTCCGACATCGAAGGTATGTATTTATTGTGTTTTGAATATGTATGTTCATCCCGGTATTCTTTTTCCGGCGGATAAATACCTGTGTAATCGTGAACTTCCAGAATTACAACTATATTTCTTTTTGTAAACGCGTCTATTATCGGATCAAGGTCTTTGTTAAAATTTTTCGCCCATTCCCAGCCAATCGCGGCGCATAATCTTACCGTATTAAACTTCCAGACATCTATAATAAGTTCTACATCCTGTAATGTATCTCTCGGGAAACACCAGCCCGGTCCGTTTATGTTTACACCCTTAATTAAAAATTCATTACCGTCCGGGTTTAGTATTTTTATTCCGTCAACTTTGAAATGTTTGTTCATTTTTTATCCTTGGTTGTTGATTCCCGATATAGTCTCGTAATTATATTAAGATTATCACAAAAAATACGATTAGTCAATTCTTGGAATTCTTATCTTTGTTTTAAGAGGTATCTTATGGTTAATAAAGATAAAGATTTTGTTGAATGGAACAGTAAACTGGAATGCGGGATAAAATTAATTGATGAACAGCACAGAAAACTTGTGAAACTGGTTAACGAAATGTATAATCACGCTACGGGAAACGAGGTACAAGAGCGCGATTATTTTAACAGTATTATTCAACAGACTGTCGAATATGTTAAAAACCACTTTGCCACAGAAGAAAAAATAATGATTATTACTAAATTTGAAGGTTATTACAACCATAAAAAAGAGCATGATCATTTTATTCTAACCATTGTAAAAAAAATAAGAGACTACAATGAAGGAAATAGACTTACTCTTTCAAGTTTTTCCAGATTTTTAAAGGACTGGATTTTATCACATATCGTTTTTGTGGATAAACAATATATTGAACATCTAAAAAAATCTCCTGTTATAAAAATTATGAAGTGTCAGTGAATTGGAAAGTTGGTACCAGGTATATATGCGTGACCGAAGAAAGAAGATCTTTTACCACGAACCACACGAACGAAGATAATATATCGAACAAAAACTCCGTGTTACTTCTATAAAAAGTCAACCATCAAACAATCCATTAGCTAACTTTTTTCTTTTGTTTACTGGCAACGCCAGCTTTTTTTACAATATTATTTGAGCTCTTAACTTTTACAGGTTTTTCATGGTT
>Ga0123356_10002253_pt1 | contig 20803 bp, 19 predicted proteins | sample TergutEmb28metaG_2_FD_92546 | JGI IMG/M metagenome (GOLD analysis project Ga0123356, IMG submission 92546) | Embiratermes neotenicus P3 segment gut microbial communities from Petit-Saut dam, French Guiana - Emb289 P3 | ecosystem: Host-associated > Arthropoda: Insects > Digestive system > Gut ... | reverse complement strand
GCTCCCTGCGGAAGAGACTTCGCAGAAGGCTCTGTAGCAGATTCCGGCAAATGTTTTCCACGCACGCAGACCCGCAGACCGACGTGTCTGTACAGAGAGGAAGAAGAATTTTTACCACGAACGGCCTAGAAACTTCGTTGGCAAAACACGAACAAGCGCTTTGCAGCGCCTTCACGAACCGGTTGTTCGATATCAAACGGCAAGTTCGTGAGTGTTCGTTTGGTTCGTGGTTGAATGAAAAGAGCGTTAGGGCGGACTGGTAGCTGCTACCATTTTCATTTATTATTTACCATATTAGAAAATGATATTTTATTATCTAACGTTGGAATTACAAAAGAAAACATTGTCTTTCCTTTCGCATTTGTAATGACAAAATCACCCATTGATATTATATCCATACCAATAAGAACATCTGTTCCAGGAATATCACATATTGAAAACCGCTTGCCGTACATTATACTGCCATTAGGAAGAATTAGAGTAGCCATTATAACATCAGATGTTTTATTCTTTTTATATACATCGCTAAACAAACATTTATCTATTGGTTCGGCTTCTAATTGTTTAGATAACTCCGTTGAAATTACAGAATGGGTAGCGCCAGTATCCCAAATAGCATTAATTTTTATGCATTTTCCTTCCGTAGATTCTGACGATGAATATATTGTAACGGGTGTTTCTATTTCCTTGACAATATGGGTAAATTCAAGATCATAAGCAAGATGTTCTTTAATGTCAGTCATTTAGTGTTCGCAGCCTTATGTATTCTTCATCTGGATCAACAGGAATATATTTTATGCAAAAAGCGCCCATCTTCATTGTTTTTTTTGCTTCTGCAAGTGCTTCCAAATCAGAATCATAAACCCCTAATATTTTGTCTTTAACGATAAGCAGACGTTTCCCGAGATATTGGGCGCGAAGGGATTCCCTATTATCCATATAAAATTGATGTTCTGCTTCTAACATAAACTAACTCTATGGTAAATATACATTATTTCCAGTTAAAATGTCAATAAATTTGATAAAGTTCGGTAAATTCTTCCCTCTTCTTCATCCGTACTTCAAATTAAATGTGCCGGAATAACCCAAACGTTGTCTGCCAGAGGGAGGCGTTCATTTGCCAGGCAAATAACTGCGCCTGGGTATATACATTTTTAACCTCCATTTTATGTTTTCGACTATTCTGGAGTACAACTCCATTTTAGTCGAAAACACCGATTTTGTCAATTGTTATAGCGTTTGCATAGCATATATTCCCCCCCTTGACTCCCCCCCTCACTAGATGCCAGTATAAAAGAATGTATACTGATGGTTTGTCTTATGATGATGTGCTTTTGCTGCCGGGTTACTCGGAAATCCTGCCAAAAGAATGTGATGTTAAAACTGTTTTATGTAACGGAATTAAGCTGAATTTGCCGGTTATTTCTGCCGCGATGGATACCGTAACAGAAGAAAAACTTGCTATCGCTATCGCGCTGGAAGGCGGAACCGGGGTAATTCACCGTAATTTAACCCCTCAGGAGCAGGCAAGGCAGGTTACAAGCGTAAAGCGTTTTTTAAACTGGATAATCGAAGCTCCCATTACTGTTCCTCAGGATGCTCATGTAAAAGATGTAAGATTACTTGTTGATACTTTCGGCGTTTCCGGCTTTCCGATTGTGGACAGCAAGGGTATTGTGATTGGAATAATCACTAACCGCGACCTGCGTTTCTGCAAAGACGACTCCCTTCCTGTAACAGATGTCATGTCAAGCGAACTGGTGGTTTTAAAGGGAGAGCCGACTGTAGAAAAAGCGCGGGAAAAATTCCGCGAATTCAGGATAGAGAAACTTCCTGTAATAGACAATGACGGAAGATTAAAAGGATTAATCACCGTAACCGATATGGAAAAAAACGAAAACTTTCCGAATGCGGCAATTGATAAATCCGGAAGACTTATTGTAGGGGCAGCAATTTCTCCCCAGGATTATACTGTGCGGCTTCCCTTGTTAAAAAAAGCAAAAGTTGATTTTGTTGTTCTTGATACCGCGCACGGCGATTCAAAAAATGTCATGGATGCGGTGAGGCAAATAAAAAAAGATTACAATATTCCCGTAATAGGCGGAAATGTGGCAACCAAAGAAGGAACCAGAAGATTAATCGATGCGGGAGTTGATGCCGTTAAAGCGGGTATCGGGCCGGGGTCGATTTGCACAACAAGGGTTGTTGCGGGTATCGGTGTTCCGCAGTTTACCGCGGTTTTGGATTGCGCGGAAGAAGCCGCAAAATCAAAAATCCCTGTAATAGCGGACGGCGGCATCAAGTTTTCCGGTGATATTACAAAGGCAATTGGAGCCGGAGCAAGTGTTGTAATGATAGGCAACCTTTTCGCGGGATTAAAAGAATCCCCGGGAAACGAAATTATCTTTGACGGAAGAATTTATAAAACATACCGCGGAATGGGCAGCATGGGCGCAATTGCAGACGGAGCCGGTGACCGTTATCAGATAGGAAAAGACGAAGAGCCGGTACCGGAAGGTATCGAAGGCCGCGTCCCCTACAAGGGCGAACTTCGCACCTACCTAAATCAGCTTGTCGCGGGGCTTCGCAAAGGTATGGGATACTGCGGCTGCCGCAATATAAAAGAGCTTAACTGTTACCGCAAGTTTATAAAAATAACCGCGGCAGGGCTTCGCGAAAGCCATCCGCACGATGTAACAATAACACAGGAAGCCCCCAATTACTCCAGGATTTAACCTTAAAAAGGAACTTGAGCATTGGTATAAGAAAGTTTGCACTGCGGATTTTATCGCGCTTGATCCTTTGCAGTTTCCAAAGCGTTACAAAAAACTACAGGACATTGAAATTGCCGCTTTTCTTTCCGCGACAATCGCGTGGGGGCGGCGTGATTTAATTTTGCGTTCTTGCGAAAAGATGTTTACGCTTATGAAGCCAAGTCCTTTTGACTTTGTTATGTCTGGCGATTATAAAAAACTAAAAAACAATAACCTGCACCGCACGTTTTTTGAAAACGATTTAAAATATTTTTGCCGCGGCTTTAAACATTGTTATAAAAAATACGAAACCATAGAAAATCTTTTTTCCGGCACTCGGGATATTTGGGAAGGAATAGAACTCTTTCGCAATGAGATGGCAAAAGCAAACAAGGGCAGCTATTCCATACATATCGCTAACCCTGAATCTTCTGCGTGCAAAAGACTAAATCTTGCGCTTCGCTGGCTTGTGCGCGAAAAACCCGTAGATTTGGGTATCTGGAAAAGTATTAAACCTGACGCCCTCTACATCCCGCTTGATGTCCATGTCGCGCGCACAGCGCGCAAACTTGGTCTTTTACAGCGCAAATCCAATGATAAAAAAGCGGTAATAGCGCTTACAGAGAAATTACGGGAGTTTGATAAAACTGATCCCGTTAAATACGATTTTGCCCTCTTTGGAATGGGAGCCGCAAGCATGCAAGCATGCATGCATGCATGACTCACCTGTTACCCAGCGATTTTAATTCCTGAATACTGCTTATTATTTTGCTGCGCGGCATTTTCTGAAACCTTGTAGGGATCATTTCTTTGGAAGTACATTCAAGGACGGCGACAAGGTTTTGAAGTTCCACTTCGTAAGGATACGCTGCGGGTACAAAATCGCCCATTGCTTCTTCCATATCTTCGCGTTTAACGTAGACGCGGTTATCCATCGCGGCAAGCAGTTTAGCGCGGACAAGAACAGCTTCCAGATCCGCGCCTGAATATTCATAATTGTATTTTTTGAAAAGGTCGGAAATTGAAAAATTTCGGATGTCCAAATCCAGTTTGCGGACTAAAGTTTTAAAGAGGTCTTCCTTGTCTTTGTTTGACTCCGGGTAAAAAAGAGCAAGATGTTCTTCCGCGCGCCCCTGACGTTTAAGGTCGATGGGGATTAAATCGGGACGGCAGGTAATTAAAAACCAGATAATTTTTCCGCGGTATTCCGTGTTGCCCATAAAACTTGCTATTTGCGCAAATACGCGGTTGCTTGTGCCGGAATCTCCTTCCTGGGCGCGGTTGCCCAAAAAAGCATCTGCTTCATCGATCATTACAGCGACAGGAGACATTGCAACAAGTATGTTTAAAACTTTTTCCAGATTGGATTCTGTTTCGCCCTGCCACTTTGTGCGGAAGTTGCGGAATTTTACCATAGGGATGCCTATCTCTCCCGCGAAAGCGCTTACCATAAAACTTTTCCCTGTTCCAACAGGACCTGCAATCAGGTAGCCCATCGGCAGAACATCACGCCTTCCCATTTTAATTGCCTTTGCGGCGTTTTTAAACCGTTTTTTTACAAAGTCATGGCCCGATACATTTGAAAGATTAAACGAGGTTTCCATAAATTCCAAAAGACCGCCTGCTTCGTTTTCGATAATTTCCTTTTTTTTCTTTCGCATTAGCTCTAAAGATAAGGGCCTGTTATCTTCATAACTTTCCGCAGTCAGCCTGTTAAGATTCATCAGGTTTAAACCCGATGTAATAGAAGCAAGCCTTTCGCATGTAAGACCGCGGTCAAGAAGCAGTTTTCCTTTTCTTTCCCTGCTTTGCAAATAGCTTTCCCTCACCTTTTTATCTGGAAACGGGACGTTAATTTTAACGGTCGAAGGAGAGCCTGTCAGCCTTGAAGAAATATCTGCAAGATTTTCAGTTAATAAAATAATGGAAATATCGCCTTTAATAAATTTGGGATCCGTTGCCCAGCGGTTAAATGTTACCATGCAGTAACTGTTAACATCAGAAAGCCGGATTAAATCTCCCGCAGGAACAATGTGCTCTGCAAAATCTATAATAAAAACCTTGCGCAATACTCTTTTATCTTCTGTTATTCTGGAAAGAAAATATTTTTCTATGTACGGAAAACATTTTTCCGGCGCGTTTGAAACAAAATCGTTTTCGTCAGTATCCGCAGCTTTAGCAAATTTTTTGACAGCAGCAAGATAATCATCTTCCATTTGATGTTCGCAGAATGTAACGCCGCTGGAACAGTCATAGTAGGCTATAATATCCTGATTTCCGAATAAAATTTCCGAGATATAATCCTGCATCCTTTTAAAGATAAATTCGCCTTCTTTTACTTCATGAGGAAGAAAATCCCTTATATTGCCGTGCAGAATGTAAAGATTTGCCGTTTTGGAACCGTATTTGTTGGCAAGTTCCTGCGCCCAAATAGGCAGAATTTTGATGTATTCATCATTCCTGTAAATATATTGATCTGACATCGCCCCCCCCTGCGATAATCTTAACAAAAATTAAACTTTTTGAAAACCACCTATTTTCTTGGATTTAAGCTGGACAGATAATCCGATAAAACTACAGCATATTCCCGGGTTATGCCCTGCTCTGCCGCAGCTACACATCTGTTTTCCGCCTCCGCTCGGCTGGTATGCCCTTCCCTGCTGCTGAAATTGTATAACAATAAATCCAGATTATTATCCTTTAAAGCGGCATCTATTTCTATTCTCGCCATGATATTAGGATTATTCGGAAGATCAACAGGTGATATGTTTACATTTACATCCAAAACATAGCGTAAACCTGACTGCGCGGCTACAACCCTAAACCCGGTATTTGTAAAACATCTTGCAAAAGCGCCGTAGATTCTTCCGTTTCTGTCATTGGTTACCCTTAAACCTATCGGTATCGTTTTTATTATTTCAAGCGCCTGCAGGCGGTAAAAATCCCCGCCTGTTATTGTTTCTGTAATATTTCCGTCCAGAAGTATTATTATATCCCTGTATGAAACATTGATGTCCGCCGTCACTGCCGCAAACCTGTAACGCATTACGCCGGAGAGCGAGTTCTTTTCATTGTCCGGCATTGTAACAAGATTATTTATAATGTTAAAATTTGCCTGTATCAGCTCCCTGTAAATTCTTATGGCTCTTGCTTTTTCCATAACGGCAATAGCATGATAGGTTCTTCTTGAATCATAATATACATCCTTTATCTCTACTGCCGCCAAATTATCCATAACGATAGATGTTTTAATAACATTGTTCAGTTCTACAGAATCCGACCAGCTGTCAAGAATGCCGTTTACAACAGCTTCTCTGTATATGGTAACTTCATTTCTTTCTGAATGTATTGATTGCCCGAAAAAAGAAGCAAGGTTTTCAAGAGCGTTTTTTTCTGCCATTTCACGGCTTGAAGCGGAACCTGTCGCTGTAACAAAAAACATCCTGTTAAACATTGCATCCGCAGATTCCATCCAGAGGGGAGGTCTTTCATTATCGTTTTTTACAGAAGTAGCAGCGCATGATAAAACAATAAAAGGCAAGAGGATACAAACTATTTTTTTTAACATAATAACTCCGTTTGTATTATTCATTGGGCAGTTTTTTCTTTACAGGTTTTATCCTGCTTAATTCCCTTACAGCAATGATCAATTCCCTGTCTTTTGCGATTTTATCTATCCTTGCTGGAAGACGATAAGTCCAGTTAAAATCATTTGTTGTACCGGGCACATTAATCCTCTCGTCTGCGGGATTTTCTGAATACCAGTTATTTGAAAGATGCAAAATATCCTGAATCTGGAAAACCCTAAAACGAGAACGGGCGCTTGCTGTTTTTGAAAGAATAATTTTTGCCGTTCCGGGATTGTATATTTTTGGAAGCGAAGGAACGCCGATAAATCCGGAAAATTGCGCCTGATCCGCTTCTTTCTCCCACCATTCCCGAACAGTAGAACTGTCATGGACGGCGGCAGTGCATACGCTTAATTGCGGATATTCATCAAAAGAAATATATGGCTTATCTTCCTTGTCCCAGGCACGGAACCAGCGTGTTACGCGTAAACCAAGTATCTTTAATTTCGCGAGCACTTTGGGCACACATTCGGGAACCGCGCCCAAATCTTCGGCGCAGGGCAGCATTGAAGAAGATTCAACCAATACGGAAAGAAGTTTATTTCCAAGCGCAGACCATGTTTTTTCTGATTTTATTCTGCGTTTTTCCAGAAGTTCTTCCAGCGCTTTTTTTTCTTCTTCAGAAAAACTCATATATGCCTTTGTGTTTTTATGATACCAGATTGGGAAAAAAAATCCTTTTTCGTATTCAATAAAAACCCTGTCTTTCCATTTTGCCAAAAGATAATTTCTAATGGACGGATGCAATCCCAAGCCGTCAATATCTTTTTCTCCCCTGATATTCTGTTTAAAAAGCCACAATTCTTCCTTGTTTACGCGATCCAAAGCGGCAGAGAAAATTTTGTCAGCCGCAGCCGCGATTTCTTTTTCAGAAAACAGGTTGCCCCAGTTTCTTTTTAACGCATCCCAAAGTTCCCCTGTGGGAATATGCGGCTGGGTTACCCAGCGGATTCTGCTTTTATCAAACCCCAGTTTTTTTAAGTCTGAGTAAGTTACAGGCGTGTACGGAACAAAGCGTCCCAGCGCGGAAGAATAATCATGGTGAGAACTTGCCCAAATACGGAAGAAGCCCAATACATGATCGATACGGTACGCATGATAATATTTTCCGGCAACCGCAAGACGTTGTCTCCACCAGGCAAAGTTGTCTTTTTCCTGCGCTTCCCAATTGTAAATCGGGAAACCCCAATTTTGACCGTCAGGCGAATACATATCAGGCGGCGCTCCGGCTGACAGCCCCTGGATAAAAATTTCCGGATGAGCCCAAACATCACAGCTATCCTCATTCATAAGGATTGGCAGATCACCTTCAAGAACTATGCCGGCTTCTTCGATTTTTTTGGATGCCCTGGAAAATTGATCATCCAGAGCCTGCTGCAGCCATACCCAGAAAAAATGTTCTTCGCGCAGCTTTTTATCATCCCAGAGACTTTCTATTTCCTTAACGTTTACAATGCTGTATTCCTTCCATTCCTTCCAGGATTTACCCTCATTTAATTCCTTAAGCCTGCGGTATACGGCATATTCCTTTACCCATTGATTTTGTTCAATCCAGGACAAAAGACTGCTCTTTTTCGCAATTGCCTCTTTATTCGAATTATATATATTGCGGCAAATATCGAGCTTTGCCTTTAAAACCTCATAATGGGAAAAACGCTTGTAATGCTCGAATTTCTCCCTTGCCGATTTTATCTGTTTTTTAACGGAATTGTCGGAAGCGTTGAATTCTTCCAGTTCTTCTATGCTTAAATACAGCGGATGAAGCCCAAAAGCGGTCAGGCTGGAATACGGGGAGCTTTCAAAACCGGTGTCATTTACAGGCAAAATCTGGATGAGCCCCACCCTCATTTTTTTACAAAGTACGGCAAAATCGCAAAGGTCTGCGAATTCCCCCACTCCTATCCCTTTTTTGGTACGCAGCGCTCCAACAGGAACGACAGTCCCCAAGAGCCTTTTATTGATTAACATTGTCAGCCTCCTAATTCTACCGGATAGCTCTATTATAATGCCAATAATCAATATGGTAAACAATTTTTTTTAATATTTGTTATAAAACGCCAAAATAAAGTTGACAAAATGATAAAAAATAAACATACTATTAACATAATATTTTAATAGGAGATGATTTATGAAAAAAATTGTATTGTTTGCGCTTTTAATCACCGTTGTTTTACTGGCTTCCTGCGCATCTACCGATGATTCTTCATTTGGTAAAATCTACGACAGGCACACAGGGCTTATCCTTGCCGGTTCCACAACGTATACCGTAAGAAGCGGCGATACGCTTGCGGGCATTTCTAGGCAGGTTTATCCTAACGGGTACTATTACCCCGTAATTATGCTTGCTTCCAAGAACGTAATTCTTGATCCGGACAAAATTCAGCCCGGTATGCAATTAACTGTTCCTAACCTTCAGGTAAATTTAAACAACCCCGACGGTAAAAAAGCCGTTAAGGGCGTTATTCTTGATTTATCCAGAGTAGAAAACGGACGCGGACGCAAAGAAACAGCAAAAGGCATGAGAGATTTGGCTAACAGCCTTTAATAAAGCAAATTGATGTAAAACCGGCTTGTTTAAAAGCCGGTTTTTTTTTATACTTACATATTAAGGGAGATAATATGAAAAAAAATAATCGGTATTTCTTTACATCGGAATCAGTTGGGGAAGGACACCCGGATAAACTCTGCGATCAGATTTCTGACGCCATTCTTGACGCATGTATAAAAGACGATCCTTCAAGCCGTGTTGCCTGCGAAACATTTGCGTCCACATCGCTTGTTTTAATCGGCGGAGAAATTACCACCAAAACCTTTGTTGACTTTCATCATCTTGTAAGAAAAATAGCGCAGGAAATCGGTTATACAGACCCTTCTTACGGTCTTGACTATAATTCCATGGCTGTTCTTGACATGATTCATAGTCAGTCTCCCGATATTTCACAGGGTGTTTCCGGCACAGGCCTTAAAAAGTTTAAAGGACAGCAGGGAGCGGGGGATCAGGGAATGATGTTCGGCTATGCATGCAATGAAACAAAAGAACTCATGCCCATGCCCATTATGCTTGCCCATAAAATACTGATAAACGCGGCGAAACTGCGCAAAAACAATTCAATTAAATGGCTCCGCCCGGATTCAAAAAGCCAGGTAACAATAGAATACGAAGGATATAAACCTGTGCGAATCGATGCTGTAGTAGTCGCTCATCAGCATGCTCCGGACGTAAGTTACAAAGAAATCGAATCCACCATAATCGAAAAAATTGTCAGACCTGTACTTGAACCCACAGGGCTTTTGGATAAAAAAACAAAATATTACATTAACCCCACCGGCCGTTTTGTAATCGGCGGTCCGTTCGGAGACACAGGATTAACAGGACGTAAACTTATAGTGGATACTTACGGCGGCATGGGACGCCACGGCGGCGGCGCGTTCTCCGGCAAGGATCCAACCAAAGTTGATCGTTCCGCGGCTTATGCTGCCCGCTATGTCGCAAAAAACATTGTAGCCGCAAAACTGGCAGACCGCTGCGAAATCCAGCTCGCTTACGCTATCGGAGTACCCTTCCCTGTTTCTGTCATGGTTGATACATTCGGTACTTCCAAAATCGACGAAAAACGAATCGAAAAAGCCGTCTTAAAAGTTTTTGATTTAAGTCCCGCAGGAATTATTAAAACACTCGATCTCCGCCGTCCTATTTATCTTAAAACAGCGGCTTACGGTCATTTTGGACGCGCAGAATTCCCATGGGAAAAAACAGACAAGACAGAAGAACTAAAAAAGGCTATTGGATAGATGTCACAATACCTTCAGATTCCCGTTTCTAAAGCGCGCATCTTTTGCGAAGAGTTGTTTAAAGCTTATGGGTTCTCTGCGGATGAAAGCAAAACCATAAGCGATGTGCTTTTAAAAGCAGACCTTTACGGAATTGAATCTCACGGTATTATGCGCCTTGGACGCTATCACGATGAAATAACATCTTCCCAGGTTGACGCTTCTGCAAAAACGCAAATTGTCCATGAAACATTGATTTCTGCCGTAATTGAAGCGAACAAGTCAATGGGGCAGCTTTCCGGCACAGAAGCGATGAAACTTGCTGTCAAAAAAGCAAAAGCAGCGGGATGCGGGATGGTAACGGTACGCAATTCCAATCATTACGGCATCGCAAGGTATTATACGGAATTGGCTGCTCAGGAAGATTTAATCGGTATCAGCATGACAAACACAGAAGCCATCTGCGTACCGACATTCGGCTCTCAGGCAATGACAGGAACCAATGCTATGGCGCTTGCAATGCCTTCCTCTCCTTTTATTTTTTCCTACGATGCTTCCACAACTGTTGTTCCCCGCGGCACGCTTGAAGTTTTCAGAAAAAACAACAAACCTCTGCCCGAACAATGGGCAATTGATGAAAACGGCAAAGCCTCTACAGATGCCGCCGCGATAATAGAAAGTATCATCGCAAAAACAGGAGGCGGCATCGCTCCGCTCGGCGGTCTTGGCGTACTCAACGGCGGGCATAAAGGTTACGGGCTTGGCGTAATAGTCGATCTTTTTACCGCTGTAATTTCATGCGGGCTTACATCAAATCATGTTAACAGAAAAAAAGATCATACCGGTATCTGTCATTATTTTATGGCACTTGATTACGGTATCTTTGGAGATAAAAAAACAATAAAAGACAATATGTCTAAATTTTTGCAGGAACTGCGCGACAGCAAAAAAGCCGAAGGGCAGTCCCGTATCTACACACACGGAGAAAAAGAAGCGCAAACAATGGAACAAAGAATTAACGGCGATATCCCCGTTAACAAAAAAACTTACGAAGAACTAAAAGATATCGCCGCAAAATTGGGTGTTAATTTTAACCTTCTCTGAAGATGTTGGGATTTGAACCTCTCCCAGCCGTATTTTCGTTTATGGTTCCGCCGGACTGGTTAAATCTTGCATTTGCCCTGATTAACACACCGCCTCCTGCCTGACCTGAATTGTTATTGGTAATTGTACCGCCTGTCAAATTAAAGCTGCTGTCACTGCTGACAAAAACACCGCCGCCGTTATTCGCTGCCCTATTATGCCTGATTGAACCGTTTTCCATTGTAAAAACACTGCCGGTATTCAAATAAACACCTGTATTATAATTATCCCGCACATCGCCGCCGTCAAGAATAAAAGTTCCGTTTTGATCTACAAAAACCCCAAAAAGAAAATTATCACGTACCACAGCGCCTTGCCCCAAAATCACCTGCGCGCCTTCCGATACATTTAACCCTCCGTTTCTTCTTTGCCCTTCCGCGCCTATAATATCAATATTTTCAAACCGTACCTTAAGATTTTGACGTACCCATATTACCGCTTTATTTGAACCTCTTGCCGAAAGAAACGCTCTTTCCGCAGCAGACGCGCTTGCTTTACCGGTAATTAGCACTTCCCCCGAACCAATCGAGTTAACAGGATCGCCCAATCTAAAAACCGTTTCCGGAAAATTGGAACCCTCGCTGTTTAAATCCAGCATTCCGATAATTACGATTTTTCTTACTCCGCTTGTCATTATGGCTGTTATGGCATGGCTCAATGTTTTAAACGGCTGCGCCTCAGTTAATCCGCTGTTACTGTCGCTGCCCCTTGCGCTTACAAAAAAAGTGTCATTGGCGAATACGCTGCCGAATGCAAAGCAAACCAAAATTAAAATTAATGCGATTTTTTTCATTTAAAACCTCCGATTTCGGTAATATTATCATGGTTTATGTTGGTTTGTCAAGGACTCACACAAAGGCACAAAGACACAAAGGCACGGAGCTAATGTTTTAAAAAGCGGTTTCTGTTACGCTTTTCTTACAATTACAAAGAATCGGGAAGGCGGGGCAGCCTGCGTGCGCAGAAAAACCCCAAGCATCCTTAGGATGCAGGAGCCTGGCTATGAGCCTCTCGCTACGCTCGCCGGAGAACTTCGGAAGATGTTTTTCTACGCCCGCAGTCTGCCCCGCCTTCCCGTTGCTTGGTATAATTGAAAAAGTGGAGACAGTAACAGGCACTATACGGCAAAGTTACCTCCTTCAAACTTTCGGTTTGCGGTCAGCGCCCCCGCGAGAGTCTTAGCAATTTTTCTTCCCCCGTTCGTGTCCGTTCGTGTTTTGCCAACGAAGTTTCCAGGCGGTTCGTGGTGAAAATATTCTTCCCCACTCACTGTCCCCCCAACACTCCGCCTCTGTCATCACGCAAGCGGGGGTAGCCACGTATACCAACAAGCGTAAAATCCCAATCCGTTGGCGAAAAACCCAATCCGCTTGGGGCACTTCCTGTCCAGAAAGACCGCAAACGGGTTGTGCCAAGATTAACATCTGCGCCGTGCTGACCTAAAGCGTTACTTGTAATTGACGAACTGCTGCTTTGCAGAGTAATGGCAGTATCAAAATGTGAAACCGAGGTTGGGTTTTCTATGCTTGGATTTACCTGAATACGATAAACCGCATTGTTTCCAATATGATCACGTAAAGTAAAATCAAATCTCAGCCAGTGTGTAACAGCAGTCAAACTGCTTAAATTAAATCCGTTTATACTGTTTCCGTTCCAGATTGGATTACCTGCACTGCCGTTTCCGTTGTATGTTACAGCCATTGATGTATTTGCCGGATTTAAACCGTTTGCATCTTTCATGATTAAACCGCTGATTGAAACAGGGACTATGTTCGTATTTAAAAGTGATAAACTGCTAACAGCAAAATCATCGATAGTAAGAGGATCTTCAATTTCTTCTATTACTACTTCTTTTATTGTTTCACCATCGGCTTCATAAATTATTACTGGAACACTTTTAGTATTATTTCTTTTAGGTTTTATTTCAAAACTGTAATTAGCCGTACTGCCTGCAGAATCTCTTAGGGTAAAGAAAAACCGCAGATGATGGCTGGTGCTGGTAAGTCCGCTTAAATCTATTCCGGTAATATTGCTTCCGCTCCATGTTGGTGAACCGCCTGCTGTGCCGGGATTTCTTCCCACTGTTAAGGATGAAAAATTGCCGGCTGTTAGACCGGTAATCACAGCCGCATCTACTTCACCGGTCAAGGATGGTGTACCGCTCATCACCGGGGCGTTAAGGCTTCCCTGCAAGACAGGTAAACCTGTAATAACAGGAGGAGCGGTAATTTCCGCCGGTCTAGCATCGCCGTAAGTGTCGCTTTGGAAAATCCGCATACCGTTAAAAGCATGGTTATTTGCGAGAGTTAGCGTTCCACCAGTATTTATTCTGGTTCCGCCGAAGATACGCCCTACGTTACGAATAGTATCATTACTGCCGGTCGCCGTAAGGCTTGAACCAAGTGCGGCAGTGTTGGATATATTGCCCGGACCGTACATATCAATAAATCCTACAAGACCTCCAACAGAAAATAAATTTTCTGTATGATTTTTTCTTTGCGCGATTACATTGCCTGCACTAAAACAATGTTCTATTTCGCCCATGTTCTGAATAAATCCACTAAAACCTCCTGCACTAAAAATATAATCGTCTGATTGTGTCATATCGGCAAATACATCTCCTGTAGCATAACAGTTATTAACGTTTCCATAATATATGCGTCCCGCAAAACCACCCGCATAAATAACTGCATCTCCTGTTGACACAGCATTTACAATCCCAGCCGCAAAACAATATGAGATAGTTCCTCCAAGCTCTCCTATAAACCCACCTGCATCAATCATTCCATTTTTTATCAGAACGCTTACTTTGCCGGTAGCATAGCAATAAAATATATTAGTTCTTTGCATATAGCCAATAAATCCTCCGATACCGACACCAAGAAACTCATCAATGTCAGAATGAAAAATTATAGAACCTGTATTATTACAATATTCTATTGTTGAGTCATAGGAGGCTCCGATAAATCCACCAATACAAATCCAGCCGCTAAAACCAGTTTTATTAATATTTAAACTTCCTTGTTGTGCTGTACATTCTTTTATGTCCGCATTAAAACTATAACCTACAGCTCCGCCAATCAATGTGAAACTAGTCCCATTCCATATAGTGATTATACCCTGTTTGTATTCTGAATTATGTAAAACCGCGCTTTTTTCTTCTATAAAATTACCAAAATCACCTTCACCTTGAATAAAACCGGCAATTCCGCCAACACAAAGTCCAAAACCAACTATGCAAGTATCAGCATTTGCAACATTCACCGGATAGGTTTCACTGCCCACCGTGATATTTCCTGCCGCGCTTGATTCTCTTACACTCACCGGGCTTCCGTTAATTCGATCGCCCATACTTCCGACAAGACCGCCGATATGCAGAGAAACTGTTGATTCACCAACATGAGTTTTATTTACCGTCAAGCCTAAACCGCTGTAAGAGTTGTATACGCTGGAACTATCTACCATTAACCCGACAAGACCGCCTACATTAGCGTGAGTATCACCGCTAACATTGTATACGACAGAGCCTGTTGTTATCACATTGATTAATTGCGCGTTTCCCTGCGTACTACCTGCTATACCGCCGAAATGCGCAGCAACTGTTGGGTTTATTTGAACTGCGTCGCCAGCGATAGTTTGATAATTCACAGTTAGATCACGTACAACAGTGTTACCCGACACAACGCCAAAAAGACCAATATTTTCACTGTTGACTGATAACTGTACACTGTTCACTGTTACTGTATGTCCGTTGCCGAAAAACTTCCCCTGAAATTTTACGATAGGCTCATGATCTGTAACAGAAAAACTGTTTACAAGTACATATTGTCCGTCGCAGTTAGCGGGGACTTTAGAAAGCCCTATTGTCCTGGCGTCATTATTGGTAACTTTATCGCTGTTAGCGTCTATAATTTCCATTGCGGGGTTAGCTTTGCTCGTGATTAATCCGGGAAAGTTCCACATTCGAAAAGTTACTCTATCTTCGGGAAATTGCCCCGCATACAATGTAATGGTTATTGTGTATTCTGTTATGCCGCTTATTGCCTGTCCGTTTTTTACACCGTTAGTATTTATTCTGTTTACAGGTATTCTGCCGTCAGAAGGAAGCGGAAACTCCGTTCCCCTTCCTTCACGATAAACCGCTTCCATGCGAGAGCCGCCAGCATGGGTGTATGTTACATCTATTGTTGTTGTACCATTTGGGTTTTCTTTATATTCAGCTTTCCATTCAGTAATGCTGCCTACGGCTTGTGTAGCCGAAACTATCTTGTAAGAAAAACTCATGGTGTTATTTGCCATTCTGATACCGCCGGCGTTTTTAAGTTCTTCTCCGATACTTACCACAACGACTGTTTCCCAGTCGATAGTTCCCCTTGAAGCGATTGTGGCGTAGTAAAAACCGCCAAGTTCGGTATAAACCGGATCAACAAAATGACTTTCTATTGTGTCTCCTTTATCGTCTTTTATAGAGATTAAGTCATTGCCAAAAACAACCGTTTCTTCGTCCATTTGTGCGTTAAAATAAATTGTGATATTTGTCGCTCTTGAATATGCGTTCGCCAAATCATTTGAAGGTTCTGTCCATAAAACTCTCGGCTGTGTTCTGCAAATAGGAATAAGGGTAACAGGGACAGGTTTTTTGATTGTAAATGTAAATATTCCGCCGTTGGGGTTTATGTCGCTGGGGAAAACAATATCACCATCCTCATCTTCATCTTCATCCTCTGCTTTTAATTTTCTGTCCGGATCAAGTAAAGACAGATTATCACGCCATCCTGCAGGCAATTCCGCTTCTGTGTAAGCGTAGGCTTCCCATCCAAAAAGACTGTAGGCGGGAGCCGGAGAAAACTCCACAGAAAAAGCATAACCTTTACGGATATCCATACCCGGTGTTATATTTCCTCTTTGCGGATTTGAGCTACCCCAATTTGAATGATAATCAAGACGGACTGTGAGCTTGTCCGCATTTCTCCACGCAATCTCATCATCAATCCTTTGCATAAAATCAGGATCAATATCGCAAGCAATGAACAATGAACAGAGAACAGTTAATAAAAAACAATGAGCAATGAGCAGTGAGCAGTGAAAAGGTCGGCTTTTTGTTAATTGTTCCTTATTCTTTGTTCTTTCTTCTTTGCTCTTTGTTCTTTGTTCTTTTGTCATTGTTATCTCTCCCCTTTTTTTTAGCAAATCGGGAATTTAAACGTCCCTTTAAATTCCCAATTTTCTGCTGATTTTATGAGGTAAACCATACGCTTGGCGAGGGCAGAAAATTGTTGTTATGTTCATTAAAATCAACAATTTTTAGAGGTAACTTGACTTTTTTTATTAAAATAATGCTATAATACTATATAAATAATCTTCGCTGACTGCGGGATTTTTTCTGGCTAAAATCGGGAATTTAAAGGGACATATAAATTCCCAACTCTCCCCCCTTCTTCCGTTCGTGTCCGTTCGTATTTTGCCAACGAAGTTTCCAGGCGGTTCGTGGTAAAAAATTCTCCCCTCTTCTTCCTCGGCTAATCCTTTAAAACCAAGCGGGAAATAATAATGCCGATCGTTAAAGAAATAATAAACGATGGAAGTAAAAACACGATGCCGCACCCGACGGACAGATACATATAAGTTTTAACCGCATCTAATAATGCCGTTTCCCGGAAAAAATAATCTACTATAACCCCCGCTATAATTATAATATATAGTATAAATGAGGCTATTTTTGCATTATCTGAAATAAATTTTGCCGCGCCATCCAACGAACCGTAAAAATCCGCTTCTTTTTGAATTTTTTGTTTTTTAGCCAGGGCTTGTTCTTCGCTTAAAACACCCGCGCTGAATTCCGTATCGACAGCCATCAATTTTACTTGCATACTGTCAAGCGTAAACCGTACAGCAGCCTCGGAAACACGCGTCCCGCCTTTTACGGTTATAAAAAGCATAAATGAAAAAATAACAATAAAAATAATATACCCTACCATTAGCCGTCCAGTTTCATGTGAACCGGCAATAATATTTGACAATGCGTTGATTATCTTTCCGTCATAGTGCGGCCCTATTGTTAAGACCATTCTAGTAACGGCAATATTAATAGCCAGGGTAACAACGGTAGAAATCAGCAAAACTGCCGGAAACGATGAAAAATCCGTTATCTTTTTTGTGAACAAAACAACGAATAACAATAATAAGACAGACAGTAAATTTAACCCGATAAAAATATCCAATACTACTGCCGGAAACGGAATAATTAATAGAATTATTATTCCTATCACTAAAACAGAAATTAACTTTGTTTTTCCGCTAAACCATTTGCTAACATTAAACATAATCCCCTCTCTTTTATTTTGATAATATTTTTATACTATACCGGTCTGTCACCGGATGCTATAGTGAAAAAACCTCCCCACAGCGCGTCAGCGTCCGGCACGTCGGCGGTTACACAAACCTTTTCGCCAGGGTTTAAAGGGTCGGGGAAACACAGACCGCGCGCGTGAAGTCGTATCCCGCCGCCTTTTTCGCTCCGTTTCGCCCCGTATTTTAAATCGCCTTTTATGTATAGCCCCATTGCGGAAAACTGCGCCCTTATTTGATGATGCCTTCCTGAAAGCAGCTGAACTTCTAAAAAAAGATAATTGCGCCCCTGTCCCGCCACCCTGTAGCGAAGAGAGGCTTTCTTTCTGCCGGGCGCTGATTCATTATAAGCAAATGACTTATTTTTACGAGGGTTTGTTTCTATCCAGTGGACAGCTTCCCCGCTTTCGGGCAGATCAAAGGGAGGCTTTTCCACGACAGCCCAATAGTGTTTTTCTACACTGTTTTTATTTTTACCGGCAAAGGCTGAATTTAAAAACACAAGGGCGTTTTGATTAAGCGCGAAAAGGGCGCACCCTGTTACCGGAACGTCAAGACGGTGTACCGCTTCTACAGTTTCCGTATCAAACAAACCCTTTAGACCAAGCCGAAGATCGGCAACCCCGTCCCTGGCGCCCTCGACAGCCTCCCCTTTCAATTTGTTTACAATGATACAGGCGGCGTTTTGAAAGAGAATACGGTTTTTGATATTTATAATGGTGTTCATAATGAGTATTTTAGACTATTAACAATTATTATCATATCCCTGAAACCGCTTTTACAATTACAAAGAATTCGGGAAGGCGGGGCAGCCTGCGGGCGCAGAAAAACTCCTCAAGAATTCGCTTACGAGCCTCTCGCTGCGCTCGGTCTCTTCAGCGAAGAACTTCGGAAGATGTTTTTCTGCGCCCGCAGGCTGCCCCGCCTTCCCGTTGCTTGGTTATAATTGAAAAAAAAGTTATAGGTACCATACGGTAAAGGTTCATCCTTCAAACTTTTGGTTTGCGGTCAGCGCCCCCGCGAGAGTCTTAAAAATTCTTCTTCCCCCGTTCGTGTTCGTTCGTTTGGTTCGTGGTAAAAATTCTTCCCTCTCTTCCCTCTGTGTCTTTGTGCTCTTCTTCAAACCTTCGGTTTGCGGTTTGTGTGCGTCTACCCAGGCACCGCGCCCTATTGCGAAAATAAAAAAAATATTATATTATAGATTCATGATAAGTGATGTTATTTTAGAAAATGTAATCTCTCACAATAGATGAAAATGGGATTAAGTTATTAAAAAAAGACATATTATTAAATGGTTGTTTAGCAATTCTCGATTTTAGCAGGGGAAATTAATTATGGTAGTGCAGATTAAATACTTTGGTGACATTCTTATGTCGAGGCCTGCGGGAAGAGAAGCTTTTCTCATGGCAAAAGCGTACGTTTTCAAGGAAGTAGGAGAGAATGACGATATTGTTCTTGATTTTGATGAGGTAAAGGTATTGGCTCCATCGTGGGCAGATGAATTTATTTCAGGTATTAAAACGGAGTACTCAAATTCACTTAAATATATTAATACAGAAAACCCATCTGTTAAAGCATCTTTAAAAACTGTTTTACAATAAAGATGCCAGAAAACTGGTAGCAGCTGCCTATTACCAATTACAAAGAATTCGGGAAGGCGGGGCTTGGTTATAATTGAAAAAAAGTTACAGGCACTATACGGCAAAGTTCCCTCCTTCAAACTTTCGGTTTGCGGTCAATAATATCCCTAAAAGTAACAGTCACCGCCGACACCGCTGATATTGGTTCCGTTCTAAAGGCAGGCAACTACGCCTTTTTTAAAAATGGTGTTTTATTCCTGCTTGTCTCATTATTACATTTGCCAAGTGCCTGGATTTGATTACACCATCTACAGGAAACACTCTATTTGTAATGGGACTATACCAAATATCATGATCACCTTTACCGTGGCGTTTAAAAGAACACTTGTATTCTCTAAGTTTTTCGCGGACTTTTACTTCATATTCTGCCACAATTATGCCACCAAGGTTTGCCGCTCCATTTTAAAATGAAGAGAAACTTTTTTAATATTTTCATTAAGTTCCAGTATTTCTGGTACCGCTATTCTAACACGTTCAATAAGTGTATCAAGAGAGTCTGATTCAAGCGCGATTGGAATATCGTCATTTTCTGCAACCCATACAGAGGCTTCATCATCCCAAGTTAATAAAACTATATATTCAATCATAAAACAAGTATACGGCAAATAAACATGAGATGTCAACCGCTTTTTACTGACTCCTAAAATGAAGAGGGGTGCCACTGCCTCAAAGAAGCTTGACGCACGGAAAAAAAGATTTTAATTAGTAAAAATCCTAGGAAGGCTTTCATCTCCCCTTTGGTCTCCCGATGCTACAAGACCACCCTTTTTTTTATAGTGCCTGTTGTACTTATAATCACATTTTTTACAATTACAAAGAACCGGGAAGGCGGGGCAGCCTGCGTGGAAGCGCTGCAACTGGAGCTGGAAGCTTACAAGGACGTATTGGAGTTCCACCCCGAACTTCAATTAACCACAGAGCCGCTGCGTATCGACTGCGTAGTAATTAAAAAATTAAAGGAGGTGAAAATCGAAAAAACATCGGGGCAATTTTTAGAACATGGAATATACTGGAATACAAAAGTCCTGATGACTATGTGTCTGTCAGTGATTTTTATAAGGTCTATGGATATGCATGTATATACATAACCCTAAATGAAATCGCTATCACAGACCTTACAATTACTTTTGTAGAAAGCCGCTATCCCAGGGAATTAATAAAACATCTGGAAAATGTGCGCGGCTATACAGTTGCAAAAACCAGCGCTGGGGTTTATACTGTAAAAGGTGATATCCTGCCGATACAAATAATTGACAGCCGTAAACTTTCGGCGGAAGAAAATGTATGGCTGAAAAACCTTAGAAAAAACCTAAATCGTTCAGATATAGAAAAATCAGGATTAGGTGCCAAGTACGAAGAGAGAGAACGTGAAAAATGGACGAGCGTACTTGCCGACAAAGACGCAGAAATTGCAAGGCTTCGCGCGCAATTGGAAAACAAGCAATAGATTATCCCTTAGATTACAGAGTAAGAAAATCTTTAGTCCGCGGATTTTCGCGAAGATCTGCGGACTATTCTT
>Ga0123356_10002252_pt1 | contig 20807 bp, 23 predicted proteins | sample TergutEmb28metaG_2_FD_92546 | JGI IMG/M metagenome (GOLD analysis project Ga0123356, IMG submission 92546) | Embiratermes neotenicus P3 segment gut microbial communities from Petit-Saut dam, French Guiana - Emb289 P3 | ecosystem: Host-associated > Arthropoda: Insects > Digestive system > Gut ... | reverse complement strand
AGTAACCTTTCTTGAACGTTAGGAGGCAACTTGGATAATTCATCACTCAAAGTTTATTCCTTCGTACCCAGAAAAGACAAACGCCCTTAATTAAGCATTTCCAACACTCCAACAAAACCTCAATACCCCAAAACCACCAACCTAAAAAACCTGTAACACAACTGACTGTAATTTGTAGTCAGTTGACATGTTTGGGGTGTAAAGTTTTTTTAAGCTGCAACTTCTCTTAGCCCTTGGGGAGAAAACTTGAGCGAGCGGGCCAATGTCATCAAAGAAGCAGTTGAACATCAAGATAATCTCTTTTTAGCTGTTTATGTGGAAACAAAAAACAGCATTATGATTATGCTAAGTGAAAAAGAAGATAAACTAGGCACTTTAGCGGTTGCAATTCCTAAACCCCGCGATAGTAGTATGGGTTCAGCCTCATCCTCAGTGCTTCTAGGAGACAAAAATGTAATTTCCGCTCGCATGTTTGCCGAGTACACAGCAACCAAAAAAGGCAAAACCGCACTAGTCTCAGTTTATCTCCAAAACATAAGCGAAAGCCAAGCTCAAGAGATCTTTATGTACCTCATCGATAAGGTACTAAAAACCGACAGCCAAAAAGAACCAACCGCCATCTACTAAACAACCCTCTCGCACACACAACCAATCCCCCTATAAACATCTCTTAGTAGCGTTTTGCTAGTTATCTTTGGGATTTTTGGGCAGAAACAAATAAGCTCTTAAAGAATACTGTGTATCCACGTAGTTAGCTCACTGATCAGGCGCCTAAGATGAAGACTCTTCTGATAAAAATCAATCCTCAATGCCCGGACCCAAAAAAAATCCAACCCGTAGCTGACATCATCAAACACGGCGGGTTAGTGGCTTTCCCAACAGAGACCGTTTATGGTCTTGGCGCAGATGCACTAAACAGCAGTGCCGTTTTACGCCTCTTTGAAGCTAAAGGACGCCCCTTGGATAATCCTCCAATCATACACCTAGCTGACCCCCAAGCGGTTTATCCCTTGGTACAGCAGGTTTCTCAAAAAGCCCAACGCTTAATGGAACAATTCTGGCCTGGTCCGCTAACCCTTATCTTTAAACACTCAAAGATAGTGCCCAAACAAACCGTTGCCAACCTAGATACCATTGCTATTCGCATACCCAACCACCCCATCGCCCAAACTCTTATCCGACAAGCTAACTGTCCCATAGCCGCACCCAGCGCTAATCTCTCAGGTAAACCCAGCCCAACAACCGCCCAACATGTCCTAGATGATCTCGATGGAGCTATAGATGCCCTAATAGATGGCGGACCAACCGATATCGGCGTAGAATCCACTGTTGTCGACTTAAGCGTTGATCCCCCGATGCTTCTGCGCCCCGGAGGCACACCCTATGAAGCCCTAAAAGCAACAATAGATGATTTAGAGCTTCATCCCTTTGTACAAACCGACATAGAATTAGCCCTTGAAAAAACGCCTTCCCCTGGCATGAAACACAAACACTACTCCCCCAAAGCAGACGTCATCCTAGTCGAGGGCAACCCAAAAGCAGTCACAACCAAAATCTCAATCCTAACAAATACCTATAAACAAAACGGTTGCAAAGTTGCCATTTTAGCCACAGACGAAACCCAAACAGCCTACCAAGCCGATATCGTAAAAACTCTGGGTAGCCGCACTAATCTATCAAGCGTTGCCCAAAACCTCTTTGGCCTTCTACGCGACGTTGACGCCCAAGGCATTGATATTATCATAGCAGAGGGAGTATCATCGGAGGGACTGGGATTAGCAATTATGAACCGACTACGGAAAGCATCAGGCTACCACATAATCAAAGTATAATGCACCAAGTACGATAGGTTGTAGTAGCGTTATCCATTTTTATCGTTCGTTATTTGTTTGTTTGTGGTGTGTGGGTTATTTGCGTATTGATGATAGCAGGTCTTCAAAGTTGATGGATGCGCCGCAGACTACGCTGTCAGCCCCGCCGTAGTAGAGAAAAAACCTATCGTCGATAACTACGTTGCCGCAGCTAAACACTACGTTTGGGACTTTACCGAAGCGTTCATAGTCTTCTTTTGGTGTTAAAATGGGTGTTTTTGAGCGGTAGAGCACCTGTTCAGGATGGTCTGCATCAAGCAGAACAATACCTAGCGAATATGTCTTCTCATCACTCACCCCATGATAGACCACCAGCCAGCCTTCACTGACCCTTATAGGCGAACCTGCAATCCCTACCTTCCAACTATCCCAGTCATCTGCTCGGGGCCCCATAATGGACATAATATCACACCACTTTTTGAGATCCTCCGAATAAGCAATGCATATAGTGGGTTCGATACGATGAAACATTACATATCGGCCGCCGATTTTTTTAGGAAAAACCACTGCATTTTTATTATAGACTCCGGGGAAGGGCAAGCGGCGTGTTCCCCAGTTCCAATTATGATCAAGAAAATCATTCATTGAAATCGTGGTTAGCGCAACTTGATAGGACTGCAGATGATTGTGCTCACGAAGAGCAGTATATGTCAAAGCTAAGGTGCCCTCAACATTGCTTATCCTTGGATCCTCACAGCCATCTTGCTCATTATCATTTTGCGGCTCTAAAACAGGCTCAGACAAACGCTCATCAATATGAACCCCATCCCCTGAAACAGCATAACCAATTCGAGAAATATTATCATTCCCTAAGGCCCGATAAAGCAGATGAACCTTACCCTGCAAATAAATCGCCGCAGGATTAAAAACCTCCCGCGACTCCCACGCATGAGCCTCAATGGGTTTTAAAATAGGATTTTCTAAAAAACGCTCCATCAATCCTAACTACCCGCACTTAACCCAGGCGTTTTTACACCCAAAACCTCATCAAAAAAAGCCCTAAGCGAAAACATCCCAATCAACTTATCTGTCTGATCTATGACTGGCAAATGACGTATGTTATGACTAAGCATAAGCCGCTTAGCCTCCTCAAAAGATGCCTCAAGAGATATAGTCACAACATGACTACTCATAATCTTACTAAGCGGCTCCGCAGGGGAATACTTGGCCGCAAAAACCCGTATGGCATCCCGCTCCGTAAAAATACCCCGACACCGCTCCTCCTCATCAATCACCACAATAGACCCAACATGCCGATCACTTAAAAGTTGCACAGCATCCTGAATAGAGATATCCTCTTTAGCAGTAATCACTTTTCTACACATAATATCTTTAACTCTAAGCATACATTCAACATCCTACACTAAAAACCAAAAACAGCAACTAATAATGAAAACTGATTCTTGCTTAAATCTCATTCTGACAAAACTCCCTGCCAAACTTCCTCAAGTTTAAGCCGAGCTAAAAGATAACAAACAGACGACTCCGCACCCTGATTAAGATTAACACAATGCTCAGATACACCATCATAACACCCCCCAGTCTGAGGATTATACACCATAACCCCCCGAGTATTTCTACCCAAAAACCACCCAAACGCACTCTCCGCCGCCTCAAGGTACTCACGCTTTTTAGTAACATAATAACCATCCACCGTTGCCTCCACAGTCGCAGCCGCCTCCAAGGGTTGCTGATCATAGAGCGGTCGCTTACCCCCCCGACTATACCACCCATCATTACCAATAGGCACAAAAACGCCATTCATCAGCTGCGTTTTAAGCAAAAACTCCATCGATCTCTCAGCAACCTCCAAAAACTGTGGTTCTTCAACCAACCGATAAGCCGCAAAAAGCGCCTGAGGCAACCGCGCATTATCATAGGTCAAATAAGGCTCAAACCATTGCCAATCCTCTTTAGCCTGATCTTGAAAACGCTGAACAAAAATATCGCCCAACTCCTTTGCAAAATCCCGCAAATAATCCGTTGCCACCGCCTGATGATACTCATACAACCCCAAAAGCATCGCCGCATGAAACCTAAGACAAACCGCTTTCCCCCTCATCGATAATCCCCGCTCAAAAAGATCCCTAGCAACCATCCGCAACTCCTCTGACACCGAAGAATTAAGCGTACACCCACACGCCCAAAGCGCCCGCCCAGCCGAATCCTCTGAACCCTCCATATCCAAATAGGTCCGCTCATAACTAAGATAATTATGAAACCCTCCATCAGGCTTTTGCATATGGTTGAGAAACGACAAATAAACCCTTACAAGCGGGGTCAACTCTGCGCTATTTCTTAGTTGCTGATATTTAACAACAGCAATCAAAGCACGCGCATTATCATCGGTAGTATAACCCTCGCCTCTTTTGGGGATACTATATTTGGCATGTTGAAAAATGCCCGTATCATCAGTGAAGGCTTGGAGATAGTCGATTTTTAGGGGGGGTAGTTGTTGAATAATTTTTTTCCTCCGATTGTTGTGTTAACTCATTAAATAATCTGAGATATTTTTTGGCAACAGATTGCCACGTAAATTTCCGACTATACCCGTAGGCTTTCTGTTCCAAGGATTCTCGTAGCGCTGGATTTTCAATAATCTCGGCAACCCGTTCGGCTATAGAGTTCGAATCGTTAAATCTGCAAAAAACTCCTCGTCCTCCACCCAAGGCTTCTATGGCATGAAGATATGGCGTGGACACCACCGCTTTTCCCGCTGCTAATGCATTCACTAATGCACCGCTGCTTATCTGATTAGGTGAAACATAGGGAGTAATGTAGACATCTGTTGCTTGGAGATAATCATAGAGTTCCGGTTTAGAGAGGAACCGATTGAGAAACCGCACATGTCCACTAAGCCCCAGTCTCTTAACCATGTCATGTAGCATATTGCGATAGGCTTCTCCCTCATTTTTTTTAACCTGGGGGTGGGTAACTCCTAAAACATAGTAGATCAGGCGGGGTTCTTTTTTTATGATCTCAGGCAGAGCTGCAATAACCTGCTCAATGCCTTTGCCTTTACTTAGTAGCCCAAAGGTTGAGAGTACCACCTTATTTTGCAATCCCAATTTCGGCTTCGCTTTTGCGCTAGACACCAAAGGCAAATCCGGGCAACCGTGTGGAATTAGTTTTACTTTTTTTGCTGGAACCCCATATTGTCTGATAAGGGTGCGGGTGGTTTCATTTAAAACAACCAATGCCGTACTTTTTTCAACAATTTTGCTAAAAACTTCTTTGGATTTATTCTCAAAATTTGGCAGGACCGTGTGAAGGGTTGTGGCAACCGGGCGGTTTAGGTGGTCAAGAAAGGCACCGATATATTCACCTGCTTCCCCCCCAAAAATCCCAAATTCATGCTGAATATTTACCACATCAACTGATGACTGATTTAGAAAATCTGCCATAAGCACATAGTCTTCCAAAAAATCTCGGCCAATTTTATGCTCCATAGCCTCACAAGCAGGTTTAAAGAGATGGCGACCATCAATAGCGATAACCCGCTGATCATATAATTTGTTTAAACAAGTTATCGAATTAACTAAATCTGATGTAAAAGTCGCTATGCCGCACTTCCGAGGCGGAAAGGTACTTACATATGCAACTTTTCTAACACCTGCCAGCGCAGGGTCGCCTAGCATATACTTTGCCAAACAAGTCACACCGTAAAATATGGTTCGGATTGCTTTAAGCCAATGTGATTGTATCCCGCCAATCACAGGCGATTTTCAAACACATTTCGCATCAAGTTTATATGTTGCCTTTGTACGTTGATGAGTTCGAAGGGAGAAGGGTTTATGAATCGTTTTATACATAATCCCATACTATCGCCAATATCGGATAGTTCTTGGCAATCGCGCTCAGTTTTCAACGCAGCCGCAATCTACCGTAACGGATTGGTGTATCTGGTATATCGGGCCCAAGGCAAAGACAACATCTCACGCCTCGGATTAGCCACCTCAAATGATGGCTTCACCATAAAAGAACGCTTTAACACACCCATCTTTAGTCCTACCCAGTACGCAGAACGCGACGGCTGTGAAGACCCCCGCTTAACCCTAATTGATGATCAATGCTATATGGCCTACACCGCTTTTCGCAATCATGACTTCCCCATAATTTTCCAAATCGCAATAACCTCGATAAACATCCACGACTTCGTTAACCATAACTGGAATTGGAACGAACGTATCCTGCCATTCCCAGGTGTTCGCAACAAAGACGCAGTCATCTTACCCAACAAAATCAATGGCAACTATGTCATGTTCCACCGCATCGAACCCAGCATCTGCATCGCCTACTCCGAGGATCTCAAAACATGGCACGGCTTCAAATCCATCATGGAACCCCGCGACAAAATGTGGGACAGCCTAAAAATCGGCGCCGCCGGAACCCCCATAGAACTAAACGAAGGCTACCTATTCATCTATCACGGCGTAGACGCAAACAAACACTACTCACTAGGCGCAGCATTGCTTGATAAAACCAACCCCGAAAACATCCTCTATCGCACCGACCAGCCCATTCTAACACCTTGTAAAGACTATGAATGCATAGGCGATGTACCCAACGTAGTATTTAGCTGCGGCAATATAGTGCTTGACAACCAAGTTCTTGTGTACTATGGGGGTGCAGACACAGTAGTCTGCGGCGCAAACTATGAATTAAACGAGCTTTTACCCAAAAAATAGTCTCTAATGCTAAAAACTAGCTGTTTTTAGCAGTTTTTATATTTTCCAGGTTATGTTGGCGCAGTTTACACTCACATATTCTTAAATTGCCGCCAAAGAGAAATTAGAGAGTGAAGAAACGTGTCAAAATCCTACAAAAACGAAAGCTATAGCAAACAGCCTGACTACATCAAAGACATCTCCATGGACACTCATAGCTATGCCGAACAAGACCACATCGAAGTACAGACGCAAGAAGACATAGACGAGGGATGGACAGAAAACCAATCCCCTATGGCTGGACGAATCTCTGGAACCATGGCAGATCTTGAAGACATCCAAAGCTCCGAGATGATGAATAGTGACGAAGTCCGCGAAGGCATACAGGACTCCATAGACTGCTATCAAACCTGCACCGAAACCACGTTGCGTTGCTTAACTATGGGCGGTAAACATGCAGAATCAAAACACATCAACCTCCTCATGGACTGTGCCAAAATCTGCAACATCAACGCCGATTTTATGCTCCGAAACTCCACCTACTACCCCCAAACCTGTGGCATATGCGCCGATATCTGCGATGAGTGCGGTGATGACTGTGATAAATTTGAAGAGGATTTCATGAAAGAATGCGCCAGCACCTGTAGACGATGCGCAGAAGCCTGCCGCGAAATGACCCGCTAAAGAAAAAAAATTCTTAAGTGTATACTAACCTATGTGATGTCCCACAACGTCTTTGCCGTGGAATTCTTGATGCATCTTGCGTAAATGTTCCAAATGAACACTATGCAGATGTTGTTCAGCGGCATCTTTGATAGTAAACATTTTACCGCATTCGGGACACTTATACATATTCTCATTAACTGCTACTATTGCAGGGTCATGGCCCGATATATGATTGGGTTCCCCAGAAAAATTTGAATTCGAAGTGGAAGTCACAGATAAAACCTCAAATTCTTTAGGGTCACGCAGATGCTATGAATCTATGCTGTTGTTTGACTACAACCACATAACTGTTTCATTTTTTACTATGTTCAACAATTAAGCTCTCTTTTTGTTGGTGACTAAGTTTTTTAATTTCCCGTTCACGTTTCATCGCAGCACTACGAGTATCAAACTGCTCACAGTATGCCACACTCTTCGGCGGATGAGACTTGGTATATCGGGCCCCTCTGCCATTTTGATGTTGTTGCATTCGTGCCTCTACATCTTTGGTGTAACCCGTATAGTAGCTGCCATCACAACACTGCAATATGTAAACATAAAACGTCATGCAAACCCGCTTTATCCTACCCAACATATGCTGTTAGGTAGTTATAGCTGACCCCTTTCTGCATTGCCCTATCTAAATAGGTCTCGGGATCGATTTCCTGCACTAAACCATGATCAACATCAATTATGTATATCTCCTGAATACGCGCATTACGAATACCCTCAAGAGTCACAGGCGGCTTTTGATAATACGCATCACAGAGCGCCTTTATGGCTTGGATCTCTTGTTTGGTGCGCATCATAGGCGGCTTGGCAAAGGTGTTAGGAAAAGGCAAAATATAGTGCGGCGGCACACCCAACGCAAACTTGCCTGTAAAACCGCTATAGCGTACAATTTTACTTGCCAACCGTGCGGTAGTATATGTCAAGGGTGCAAGGGCACTCTCAGGGGGAATAAACCCCGTTTCTATTTCAACTACGAGATTGCCTAAGCCTTTTGTGCCATATAAGTCGCAGGTTAAAAGCTCATTTAGGGGATATTCAACTTGGATATCCTCATAGTTTTTTTCAATTAAGTACTTGGCACACACCAGTTCCATGACGGAATGGTTAATTTTTACAATGTTTTCTGTGTGTAACTTTATAAGCCGCTCTTTGAGCATGTTTAACTTGCTTTCTACATAAGGCTGAGTAACGCACGTTAATCTATCCAACAGTGTAGTGAGGTCACTTTCGAACTTCTGTTTATTACTCATAATTAAAAGCAGATTTACACAGTTAAATATTATTAACTATGCTTTCCTAGGTTATTGTTTTACCTTTTTCTTTTAGATTATGTACCGTCAAGAACCAAGCGTGCATTGGGAACATCAACTTCAATGATTTTACAATCATTAAACTCCATGGATTTTCCAAGAATGTCCTTCACAACGACTTTGTTGTCTTCAACTTTGGCGTAAATTACGTCCCTTATTTGGACCTTACCGTTTAAGATAACATTAAATTCGCACATAATACCTTTCACAAATAAAGAAATGTTCGCCTATAATAAAAGTTCACTTTTCTGATTTTTTCTCACTCGAGTTAATATGTTCCATCAGCTGATCTGCTTAACCTGTTGCTTTTTCTATGAATATCCATTTCGAACGAGCACATGCTTCCTTTTGTAACTATTTAGTTATTGGTTGTGTTGAATATTATTTGTTAACTACTTGCTTTAAATTCCCTTTATTTGGGATGTTCTTTAAGGTTTGGATGTCCAAAAAGGAAATCCAGTTAAACAAGGATCTTTCAATTCCCGTTACTTGGGTTTTTCTTTTGAAATACGTTTTTCAGTATCCTGTCCTCCATCGTTATTTTATTCTTTCGATTCCCGTTACTTGGGTTTTTCTTTTGAAACCAGTTTAACTGTGCCTCCCTCTGCGATGTTAGGTTGTTTTCGATTCCCGTTACTTGGGTTTTTCCTTTGAAAGTATACAGCCAACGGGGTAGGCAAAAATCCAAACCCAATTCTTTCGATTCCCGTTACTTGGGTTTTTCCTTTGAAACGAAAAACAACTTAAAGCCGAAAAAGCACTGCGACACGTTTTTCAATTCCCGATGATTGGGATTTATTTTGAAACATGCTGGCTATGTCGCGGGTAATTATCCCGAGCTGGCCTTTCAATTCCCGATGATTGGGATTTTACTTTGAAGCCAAATGGGCTGATGTCATCAACGACCCGCGCAACTTTCAATTTCCGCTATTTGGAATTTTACTTTGAAGCCATACATAAGCGCATCTGCTGTGAGGAGTTTAAGGGCTGTTTTCGATTCCCGTTACTTGGAATTTTACTTTGAAGCTCACGCCCGACGGGTTCAGCGGTAAAAATCGCGATTGCTTTCAATTCCCTGTAATTGGGATTTTACTTTGAAGCTTATTACGTCTATTATACCACGCTAACCAGTTTATAACTTTCAATTCCCTGTAATTGGGATTTTACTTTGAAGCGTTGGACGATAGATGAAATTAGACAGCGTGATCAAAAGCTCTTTCAATTCCCTGTAATTGGGATTTTACTTTGAAGCAAAAAGTCGAAGCGGCAGGCGGCACAGTTCATTATTGCTTTCAATTCCCTGTAATTGGGATTTTACTTTGAAGCGGGGAGGGGGCTTCAGTGGGCCAGCTATCGAGGTATGCTTTCAATTCCCTGTAATTGGGATTTTACTTTGAAGCGCGGCTCCGGTAGGAAGTCCTTCATTAGTAATATATAACTTTCAATTCCCTGTAATTGGGATTTTACTTTGAAGCCTTAGCGGCTTAATGACCTCCTTATGTGTGCTGGCTTCATCTTTCAATTCCCTGTAATTGGGATTTTACTTTGAAGCCGGGACAAAGCATAAGTTAACGGGTGTGCAGTGTGTGTGCTTTCAATTCCCTGTAATTGGGATTTTACTTTGAAGCTCTGCGGACTTGTTTGCTCATGAAGTAGACCCATATGTTTCTTTCAATTCCCTGTAATTGGGATTTTACTTTGAAGCCGTAAACATTCAAACAGATATGTTCTCCACCTTCAGCGCTTTCAATTCCCTGTAATTGGGATTTTACTTTGAAGCCCAGACGGAGTATATCACAGGTTCTGTATCACTTGTTTCTTTCAATTCCCTGTAATTGGGATTTTACTTTGAAGCTTTGTTGGTTCTGTTATAGCCGCCGCTTCAGTAGTAATATTCTTTCAATTCCCTGTAATTGGGATTTTACTTTGAAGCCGAACTGATTTTGGCTCTATTTGGAGATTAGAGACAGCCTTATCCATGATTTGTTGTATGCGGTCTCGATTTATATTAAGTCGTCAATAAGCTTATAAACATAATCGGATAACTGGATTTGTTGGTTGTATAGATGTATTTTCTTTCTGATATTGAGCAGAAGCAACTTCTGTATCAGCTTCTGCCAACTGCTCGCGATGTAGGTGTAAGTAAAGAGTTACGCGGCTGGAATTGGCACCAACCGCCACTAAAGCCCTATTTTGATGACGTTAAGTTACCGATGTACCAAATTAGTTCAAAATATTGTCCTACCAGTCGCGATATCTACCTGCGTAATATTGAAAAAAAAATTTTGCCCACCAAGCTCTCGAATGATTGTAGGCAAGCTGTTTCATAGTATAGTTAGTGATTGTTTACAGAGCGTTCGTTATCGTCAAAATTTGAGTTTTGATGTTTGGTGGCAAAATGTTCGTTGGCAGGAAATCGGTGAAAAACATGATAAGGTTATTGATAGTTGTAGACAGGTTTGGGATTTTATGCATAAACTGTGTGATGCACAGTTAGCTGAGCTCTCATGTAGCCAACCGTATGCAACCGAAATGGATTTGCTGAGCACTGCGGTCCCTTTTTTAGTTGAGCACAAAATTTCTGGAGAACTGCTTGGACTAAGTGACATTCTGAGCGTGGACTGTTTTGATTATCTTAGAACAATAATGTTTGACCTCAAAGTAACCAGCATTAAAGAAGATTGGCATAGGCTTTCCGCCCTTGGTTATGCTCTTGTATTTGAAAGCATTCATGAGGTACCCGTGGATATTTGTTGTACAGTCTATCTTGGTGTTGAAAATGGAAAAATTAGTGTCCAGAAGGACCTATTTTTTGCTAACGATGAATTGCGCCAATGGTGGCTTGAAGAAAGAGATAAAAAACTCGAAATTGTAGCGGAACGGAAAGATCCCGGCAAACCTGAGTGTTCACAGTGTAAGGTGTATTGTCAATACTACAAAGTCTGCTATGGTTAAGGTGTCTTTTACTTTGAATGTATTTTTGGATGACTTTGGTATTTTTGTTTCTAAAAAAAGAAACCGTTTTTGCATAAAAAAGGGTGATGAGGTAAAAGAAATCGTGGCCGATGATGTTGATTCGATAATTTGTTGCTCTTCTGGTGTTGCTTTTTCATCTAGCGCACTTGAATTGGCTACTGAGAATAACATACAAGTGGTCTTCGCTAAGTACCGTGGTTGGCCTTATGCTGTTTTGATGCCCGCATCTTTAACGGGTTCAGTTATGGCAAGAAGAGAACAATTTCTTGCATACAATGATGAGCGCAGTGTAATTCTGGCCAAGAAGTTCATCGCAGGCAAGCTTGTGAACCAAGCGAATTTTCTAAAGCTCATGGCTAAGAACCGACGGCAGTCCGATTCTGTGATCTCTGAAAAACTGTATGCTGCCGGTAAACTTATTGATGGCACAAATGACCGCATCAGCAGAGAACAGGGTAGTAACATAGATCAGAAGCGCCAGCAAATTATGAATCTGGAAGCGGAGGCTGCTAGGTACTACTGGGACTGCATACGCCAGATATTACCTGCCGAACTGGAATTCAGAGGGCGAATCACCCGAGGTGCTACTGACCCGTTTAATGCACTGCTGAATTTTGGCTATCAAGCGGTTTTGTTTCCTGAAGTCTGGAAAGCTGTTAGCTATGCCGGGTTGGATTTCTATGCTGGATATTTGCATGCTGATCGTTCGGGCAAGCCATCCCTAGTTTTAGACCTGATGGAAGAATTTCGCCAACAACTTGTAGACAGACCACTAATTGGATTAATCACTAAAAATGTCATAAAACCCACTGAAATCATTGCTGATGACAGCGTTGAGGAGGGGCGGGTTTTAAGCAAAACCGTCATCAAGATATTATTGAATAGCTTGCAGGAGCGTTTAGATACTGAAGTTACTTTTAACGGCCAAAAGGGGTCATTGAAGAGTTTTATTCATCTTCAGCCTAGGAGCATGGTTCGTTTCTTACTTAAAGAAACCGATTATGTCCCCTTTTGTCTGGGGTGGTAGTTGCTTTGCGCTATGTAGTGATATATGATGTTTCTGACGATAATTTACGTAATCAAGTGGCTGAAACGCTTAAAGATTATGGATTACAACGGATTCAGTATAGCGGCTTCATGGGCGACTTACGACGCGACCAATTAAACAGCCTTCTTGTTGACATCAAAAACCTAATCAAGGATTTGACGGAAAACGTACAATTGTTTCCCATGTGTGACAGTTGTTTGAAGGGCAAAAAGATGGTGGGTAAACCCAAAAAATATACGTTCAAAGAAACCAAAGATAAACTCCTATACTTCTAAGCGGAAAGAACTATAATGAAGGCAAAAGTGGCGAAGGAAAATAAATGGCTGAAGAATCAACAGAGAATATGCCCTTCAGATATTACCGAGTCTTTCATCTCTGTCACTGATATAAAGCACTATATTTACTGTCCAAGACTTGTCTACTTTGATCATGTCCTGCATGCAACACCCATTTTTGGTTCCCAACAGGAAGAAGGCAAAGAGTCACATGAAGAGCAGGTGGCTAAGGAGCTTCGACGCAAAGATGCCGTTTACTATTCACCGGAATTCACTGGCGCAGAGAAGTGTCTCTATACTTCTCTCTGCTCTAATCTATTGGGATTGCAGGGTAATGTTGATCTAATAATTCATACCGCTCGTGGTGAGTTTATTCCTGTTGAGTACAAAAACATGAACAGTGACGACGGTAGAGTCTGTATGGATCACAAATACCAAATCGTTGCTTATGCCCTACTCATCGAAGAAACCTTCAATACAATCGTAAAAAGTGGTATCGTAAACTATCTTTCCGAATCGCTAATTCTCCAGTTTGAGATAACTTCCACAATGAAAATACATGTCAAACGTGTGTTGGGGCACATAAAACGTATAATTCAAACTGAAGAGCTACCACCCGTGAGAGTGGCTAAGTATAAATGCCAGGGTGGATGTGGGCACAAACAAACCTGTCTACAATAAATTACTCCGGTTTATCCATGGAATTAAGAGACAAACCGCGGATCGGTGTATACTGTTTTTTGATAATCCACGGATCAAAGTTTTTGTCAAGATACTCGACCAAATAAGAAAGATTTGATGTTCTTATTGGTACTAGAAGTCGATCAGCATCAAGCCATCGTCCTTCAGATAAGGCTTCTGTGTATTCTTGCTTCAGAGAACTGGGGAGTACCTCTATAGTTCCATCAGATTCATCGATTATCTCTTCTGTCCAATCATTGTGACAACCGGCGGTGAGTTTCTCCCTGAATTCTTTGATAAGTGGGTGATTGAGTGCATTATTGTACTGTTGACGATCTTCGTCGCAGTATCCACTTTGATAAACTTGGTTTGCTACTTCAATGAGGTCATTTTCTCTTAACGGGTTAGTGAGATGCTCTAATTTGTCTAACGATCTGTTGACTGTGTCTTTGCTGTAAATGTGGTGGGGTGTGATCTGCTCTTTGAAGACTATAACGTTTGCAGGTGGGCGGTCCCCTTTTCTGTTGACTCTACCTAAGCGCTGAATTGTAGCATCTATTGGTGCTGGCTCAAAAAAGCCCTGTTCAAAGTCAACGTCTAAGCTTACTTCAACAACTTGAGTAGCAATAAGAACTTTAGGTAATGACAATTGAATTGTTTTTTCGATTGAATCTCTATCTCTTCTGCAAAAACGGCTGTGCAAAAGTACTGAATTTTCGATACTTCTATTCTGAAATTCATCAAAAATTCTTTGGGCTGAAGGGACATGATTGCATACAATAAGTGTGGATTTAGCTTTATTGACTGCTTTCACAAGGTAGTCTATATTTTCTAAAATGTTTCCGTCCATAATTTGTATGTTATGACGTTGTTTATCTAGCATTTTGCGATCAAGTTCATCATCCGAACTTGGCGATAAAAACTGGGTTTGTGTTATCTCCGATGCTATTAACTGTCTCAAAAATTCGGGCATTGTCGCCGAAAGAAATAGGCATGAAGCGTTTAACTCACAGACCAATTTTGCCGTGGCTACTATAAAACCCGTAATGATTGGTTCATAAGCATGAATCTCATCAAAAACAAAGCAGGCATTCGGAAACTCTGAGAGCATTAATTCCCAGCCTTTGCCATGTAAGGTATATCTAAGAATCTGGTGTGGCGTACAAACACGAATTGGATACCAAAGTTCTCGCACAAGCGATTTAGCCATTTTTGCATCTTTTTGCCGTATTAATGGCGAATTATTTTCGTTCTCCCAGATTGAGTACCAAGAAGAGGCTGCACGGGAATGCAGTAAACCAACGCTATCTTGTCCAAAGTAGTTGTTACATAACCGGCGATACATGGCGTTTATGCTGGCGGTATTTGGCAATGAATAAAAAAGCCTGCCATTTCTCTTATGATTCCTATATGTCCAAAGGAGCGCTGCAAGAGTTTTCCCAGAACCAGTAGGCGCTTGTAAAATCAAATTACCTTTTACTTCTCCTGTTTTCCGCTGGAAACTAAAAAGACTGGGAACTGTACTGTCTATTTTTGAAAAATCTATCATATTTGGAAGATTAACACAAGTGCCGCTACTGGCAATATGATCGCAAGATATCAATAAGCCGCGTAAAGTTGCTGCATGAAGTCGATCGTTGTATTCAATTTTATGTTGTTTATTTCGATTTAACCACTCTTTATCAAGTGATAGGTAATCAAGCCCTATTTGTGGACTTAGTGTAGTGCTCTTGACTTTACTGAGAATTTGATTCCATTCTTTTTCAAATAAACTTGTATTTTGATTCCATTCTTTTTCCATCTCAACCCAGATGGGATATGGTTCAGGTGCAAGAGGCAACTCTTCAAAACCCAAACAACCCTTGGTTGAACCAGCCATACCCCCTGAAATTGTGCGGTGATGCGTTAAAACAGCAAAGATGACCTCAGGTTTAAGTTTCTGAAATGAAGCAAATGTTGCGGAGATAACTTCATGTCTGTGTCCCCACCTTTTTCCATCCGATTGTAATGAATTCTGAAAACCACTTGCTGCTTTCCCAACATCATGCACTGCTATTGCATCTATTAGGTCTGCCCTTATGGATGCAACTCTGTTTTTCTCAAAAGGTAGCTTTGTAAGCATGCTTTCTGCTACTTCAAGACAACGTAAGGTATGTTCTGATAGTGTTTCTCCCGTACTCTTTGCTAATATATTTGACAGTTTGATCATCGCTAAAGCCATTGATGCAGGTAAATTACGTTATCGCTATCAGCCAAGTTAGATGGGTGGTATAAATTTTTCATAGTTACCGCAAAACGTTCCTTTGTTGTGGGCAGTAACCCTTGATAAAACCCAAATGTGCCTGCTAATCTTGTTCTGCCTTCAATGTTATTCTCAAACCATTCGGGGCATCGAACAAGAAGTGACGGGATATTCATCTTAATTTCTGGAATAAGTGTCGGGCCTATCTTTCCTGATTGCATCTCTGTTAGCTGGACTTTCTCCACTTTTTTTATCCACGCTATGTCTTGGGAACGGCCAAATGAAGGAGTTGACACTGGGGACAGAAATGCTTGTTCTAGCTCAAGGTTAGTCACATACAAATCTAATTCTGGTCGAAAATAGATATAGCGCTTAATAATGCCTTGCCCTTCTCTATGACGCGTTAGAACTCCTTTTGATAATGATAGTCGATCGGTTTTTTCTATTTCGATATCTTTTGAAGAACACTTAAACTCAAAACCAATTCTTGTATCTGCGGGTGTAATTACCATGCCTGCAATGGCGCTTAACATCCCTAGTAGTGTACTGTAAGGTGGGCACGGTAATGAAATCTGTGTACCCGTTATGGTTAGTGGATGTCTAAAAAAAGCGGTGAACCCTTCCATTTTAACATGGAGGGTCGTAATCGTAGGCATATTACGGTAGAACCGTTGCCATTTCTTCGGCTACTTCTATAGGTGTAAGAACCTTAAAAGTGATGCCTAAGTCGGTCAGGTTTTGGAGTTGAAGCACATCTGTCTCGTTTTTGAGGTACCCTTTTCTAATCCCTATGTAAATGGGTGTTGCAATCCTATCAGCATAATCTTTTGCTATCTCCTTGAGTGTCTCAACTTTCAGGTATGGTCCATTTCCGTCATCGACAAAGAGATTGTTGAACATGGGGTTCCCGCATGTTACACCCGCTAAAATGAGTGTTTTTGGGGATACATCAGTACCAAATGCTGCCTGTTTTGCACCACCCCTAAGGTGTGCTAACGCTTTCAAAAGCTCAGATGTCCGCTCTTTTCGTTTCTCGGGGGCACTCCTAGTTTCGTAAATTTTGCCACTTTTCTCTTCCTTTACGACCTTGATTTTTCCTTCATTAAGGAATCTCTCTATCTTTGCTTCGTCTAATTCAACTCGATCCCCTATGTTCCAAAATACGCCTAACCGCATATAGTTCAGGGAAAAAATTCCCTCCAAATGTGTGTGATAAAATTCGGTAGTATATGGCAAAGGTGTTCCTTCCTTTAAATGGACAAACCCTTCATCTCGTCCTTGCCACCCGGATTTCCGAATTGAGCATAAAATTGAGGCACTAAACGGTGATGCTCTTATGAGTGGTTTTACTTTTTTCCCGTTTTTTCTTTCTGTTGTTTCGCTTTCATCGCTTTCATTATCTTCTTCATCTGGTTGCCGTTTTTGTTTGCCTTCAGTTCGCATATATCCAAAAATATCGTCCTCTGGGAAATCAACCGGGTTGAATTCGCCACCAATTTTGTTTGTTGTTCCTTTTGCAGATAGATCGATTGGTCTAAGCACGCTAGCTGGCCAATTGGTTTCTTCAATCAACGTATTACGGAGCCATCTTTTCCAAGCTTGCGAAGAGACGTATGGTACTTTATCTTTACCGTCCCTGAAAGTTTTAGGTAGTGTCACATTACGGTTTTCGCCATCCCCTAAGCCTGCGCCGTTAAGAAATGATGCTGAAGCTTCCACGAGAAAAGTTCCAGTTACATGTGTGATTCTTTTTAAGCTGGACATAGTTGTATTATTGTTTTGTCTGGTTTAAAAGTTTGTTGTCTGTAGTAATTTATTAATTCTAAGCTTAATTGAAATGTGATGTTTGCAATAGAGTTGCCTTCATCGTCTGTTAGAAAAATTTTCCAAAAATTCTCATCAGCATATCTTTGGTTTAAAGCAACAAGTTTTTGTTTAAACCACAATAGTCCTTTTTCCCCATTTACTAAGCCATTAATGACCTCTTTTACAAATCGCTCATTACCGCGCTGAGTGAGATAGTTCTGAACAATTTGATAAACATCTGTTTTGATGTCTGATGGCAACTCTGAGTTATCTATTCGATCCTTTATATTTGGTTCTTGGTTTATCTTGTTGTATGGTCCATTTGTTCTGAGTAATTCTATCCATAAAAGCCTAAACCTGTAAAGTGCTTCAAAGAATTTTTCTTTTCCATTTTGATCTGATGATAAAGTTTTCCAAGTTCCATAATCAAATCCTTCGCTAGTTAATGCGTTTTTTAGAAATTGTCTTCGTAGCCATGAGGTTCCTATTTTTTCTATGGCAAGCCTGTCCAGTACTTCTTTTTTAAACCGCTTATCTCCTTTTTCATCTATATATTGCACAAAAATCTGTCTTGCGATATATTGAAATTTGCACGGCGAAAATATGTTTGAATCTGGTGTTTCATGTGGTGTCCAATCAGTTTTAGATGCAAAATATGTAAGGTATTTCCAAGCGTTACCTTTTATTCCGATATGGTGTTCAGAGTCCTCGGCAAAAAGAGCGGTATATTCGTCATAACTTAAATTGCCCTCATTAACCATTTCAATTATGATTTTTTTAATCTTATTCTTAATGGCGTAATTTGTGGTAATTTCTTTTACAGTTTTTTCATAATTTTTTTTATCGGGGATTTTTTCCTTTATTTGTTTTGCAATTTTATGTGCTACTAAAAGACCTGTTTTTTGTGCTCTGCAAATCTCCGTTTGGTAAAGTATGAACAATTCAGGCTGAACGCCTTTATTGTTTTTGTTGGGGTAAAGGCGGGTATAGTCTTTTCCAGTGGATATGCAATTAAGGAATGATTTTTCAGATGGCTGATCGTGAGAAACAAGTTGCATAATTTCTTCTTTGTGCTTAGAACTAGAAGTATATGCCTTAAACAAAAATTGTAAAGCATAGCTTGGGATTTCTTCAATTTTACAATCAGGGCTCTGTCCAGAATTTGAGAACATCCACATGAAAAGCGAGGTGCCTGGTTCCATTTGTTTCATCGCGTTCATTGCCTCAAAGGTTTTCTCGAGAATAGTTGCGCTTCCTTCTTTGGATCCCAAGTTTTCAAACTTGTTCGCCATAATTCTTCCATTTATTTCTTTAGCGATTGATCCAGCCAAATCATACCACAGTTCGGTCGATGTTGATTGAAAAACGGTTAGTTTACCTTCTCTGAGGATGACTCCCTGTGGCAAGTAATGAACTGAAAAGAGGCATTTTCCACACAAGTTAGGTGACCGCGAGCCGGCAGGCAATGCTTGTGCATCACTGCCCATGCTTCCCGCCAATGGGAACCAATCTCTCCCTGTATATTTAATATCATCTTTTTTGTATCCCAGTGGTATTAATGTGTCTGCAATTGTTTTGTCTATGTTTAGGCTTTTCGGATTACCACAACTTTCACATCTTTCAGGAGAATCTTCAAGGCCAATCTTGTTAAGAAAAGCAGTGGTAATTGCGGCGTAGAATTTACTTCTTTTTTCAGGTTTAATTCCCGGGTGGGTGGCAAGGGAGTTGACAGTAAAAACGATAGTTGTGCTCTTTAACTTAGAATTGCGCCGTGCAAGCTCACTTCCGTCGCCATGGATTTGTTTTATTTTCTCAAGGGTTAGTTCTTCTATATTTGCACATTTGCTCTTGGCGGCAAGAACTGCAAGACCTGTATCAACAAACGGGTTCCCTGTTAAAGAGGTGTTCATGAAATCTCAATTATGGTCTGTATTATTTATATTTTCCAGCAAAAGTTTGTTGCGAAATAAGTTTTGTTTGTCCATATGCTGCTGTTTTGTTTCCACCTATACTAGCGTACTCTGCATAGTGTGCAAGCATATTTGTGATTTTGTTCCAAGGGCTTTCTATATCGTTCAACTCGTAGGTGGTAAGGCCCATGAAGCCGGTGGCTTTCTTGTTACGCATTACCAATAGTCGAGTTTGTAACTCGTATCTGCTTACCCCGATATTTTTTTGTACCCAGTTTTTGTACTCCATATATTCTTCTTTATTGAAGTGGAGTCCATCGCTGAATTGGTTCCAACAACGCATGAGGCTACAGAACACTTTGACGGGGTCAGGAAACATCCAGTGATAGTTGCTGTTTAGATTCGCAAAATAAGTGGGCGTCATGAAATCAAATGTAAATCCTGCAGTCGCTTGAGATTCCTGTTCTAACTCGGCATAGTTTTTGCAGTTTATGCTCATGGAGGCAATTTGAAAGGTTGTATCAAAAACTAGTGCGCTGTTTTGTCTCTGAAAGAATTGCACTATATACTTTGAGTACTCGTCGTTTAGGAATCGAAAACCGACTTTACATGGGAATTGTGTGTCTAAAATATAGCCTTTATCGGTACGACAACTGCTTTTAAACCGCAGGGGTGTTACGCTGTAGGGCTTAGTAACATTAAGTTCATGTAGCAACTCAGAAGCGGCAGGATCAACCAATCGGATAAAATGCAACAATAACCCTCTAGCTATGTGACCCGTAAAAAATGGCATCAATACAGGCTTTTCTGCGTACATTTCTAAGGTAATTTCAACAGGCAACCGAATTCAACTTAGTTGTTAGCTTAGTTTATAGATCGTATATAAAGTTAAAAATTTTTCCTGTCTTGATGCAAAAAACTTGGCAAAAGGTGAGTTGATACATTGCTGATTTCTGAGTTTTCTTGTTGCTTTAATTCTAGCTATCGAGTTTTCCGTTAGTATTTACCAGTTTTTTAGGACTATCATGGTGTTGGTTTTTCTGATGCCTTCGACGCGGCGGATTTTTTCTATGCATTCGTTTACTTCGGTGACGTTGTTTCCGGTTATGACTGCTATGATGTCGTATTCGCCTGTTACTTCGTAGATGGTTTCGATGTTTGGGATTGTTTGGATTGTTTTGGATACTTCTTGTGTGGGGTAGGCGGGGTTGGTTGCTAGTAGGGTGATGGCTTGGGCGCTTTCTTTGGTGTCGATTTTGATTGTGAATTTTTTGATGGTGCCTTCGTCGGTGAGTGTTTTGATT
>Ga0123356_10002251_pt1 | contig 20808 bp, 17 predicted proteins | sample TergutEmb28metaG_2_FD_92546 | JGI IMG/M metagenome (GOLD analysis project Ga0123356, IMG submission 92546) | Embiratermes neotenicus P3 segment gut microbial communities from Petit-Saut dam, French Guiana - Emb289 P3 | ecosystem: Host-associated > Arthropoda: Insects > Digestive system > Gut ... | reverse complement strand
GTGGAGGTTTTGGCAGGTTGTGTTGTCTGTTTGTCTTGGGCGGGTCATACCTGTATGTAATGCAAAAGAATTATATTAACAAATCTATATCAGGACACTGCCGAATAAATCATCATGTGATAATCATAACAACTTGTGAGTGGAACAAATTGAAAGACCTAAAACCTGTAGACTATAAAATTCTGTTCGAATTAATGACGGACTCAAAGAGAAGTGACCGACGAATATCCAAAACCTTAGGCATTTCTCAACCGACCACAACCCGAAGACGAGCCATGATAGAGAAAAACTACACCGAAGGCTACACCGTTATTCCAAAATTCGAGAAAATCGGCTTCGAAATTGCAGCCATAACATTCCTAAAAAGCAAACTAAAGTATAAAACAGGTGACGAAAAAACAAACACCATCCAAGAAATGCGTGAATGGTACATGCAACAAGGCAACGCTATCCTCGTCTCAGAAGGCAGAGGCATGGGCTGGGACATCGTGTGCATATCGCTCCACAAGGATTTTGCCGACTTTTCCACTTTCATCCGAACACAGGAGTCCGAACTCTCCGAATGGGTTGTTGAGAGCCAAACCTTCAACACAGACCTCAAAAATGGGACATACATCAAGCCATTTCACTTCAAATACCTCGCGCCTATAAAGCCGAAACAATAAGTTTGTCATTACCAGAAATAACAATAGAAGACAGTGCTAAAACTGCTATACCATGTGGTAGATAGAGCCATGAATGATACGGAAAAACTTGTTCAACTGCAAAAATTAATAGACGATATAACCATCGAGCAGGAGAAAATCTCAATCCAACTAGCAGAACTGCGCAGTCAAGGGAAAAAGAAGACCGTGCAATTTAGGCAACTGTTAACAAGAAAACTATCCAATGCAAACATAATCAGCGTACTTCAAAGCTATGGCCTGACAGAGTGAAACAAGCCTAAAACCAGAAATCATAACACAACAGTGAAACATTAACCGGTCTACTTCAGAAGCCGCCAATAGCCGGAATAATTAAAGTTCTGTACCCAAAATTAAACGGAAGTCGACAGAACCACCTTATCGATGACTTGACACAAGACTTCAAAAACCTGTATTGCATCTAAATTATCAGTATCCAGAATAAAATCAAACGGCGATAAATCCTCACCCAAAGCAAACCCATAGACTTCTTTATAGATGGCCTTAGTATGGCCCTCTTTTTCCTCCAACACCTTAACAGCCTCCGCATAACTCAAGCAGTCCCTCTCAGCCACTCGGGCAACACGCTTTTCAAAAGATGCTTCCAGCCAGATTTTAAAACCGCCTTTGAGCAGCCAGGGCATCGTCCAGCTATCAAGAAGAACGTCACCTTGTCTAGCGAATTCCAAGAGTTTGCCGTCGACTGCACGATCAAACTTGGGGTCGTTTACTCGCTCTTGGATAAACTTGAGCCCCACAGGGCTTTCCCACCAGCCTTGCGATGAAATATCATAGCCTTCTTGCTTCGCTAACATTTTGAGGGCGTCGCCACCGGAGTAATAGGCCAAGGAATACTTTTCGGCAAGTTTTTTGGCTAAGGTGCTCTTGCCAGTACCTGCCAATCCGGATATGCATATTACCGTTTTGTTTGGTGAGACACCTGTTCCGTCGAGTTTAGCCATGTTCTCGCTTCTCCACTCATGTTTTATGCCGTTGGTTCAATGGGCATTATGCCGAGTATACGTTGAGACAACAAACCAAAGAACATCGAACAAATGGGGTACATCCAGAAAACGGGTATGCCTCCGAAGCCTGGAATATAAGCCACCGTCACACCCCCGAAAGTTGGAGTAAGCACCAAAAGCCACACTAAAATATAAACAAAAGATACCCCGAAGTTGAGCATTTGTGGTTTCATCATTTTCTGTTGCATATTATTGATTTGAGATTGCCTTTTCTTGAGTTTCTCCATGCGCTTTTTATCGTTAGATCGCGCAGCTGCCATGGTTTCTTCGCGGTATTCAGCCATTTCCTTCTGCATTACACGGTACTGTTCCCAACCGATGAAGTAATTGATTAACGCTCTGTAGATATTTGAACTTAGGAAAGCAATTCCAATCGCAATTCCCATGATTATGAAGGTTGCTGTAGGTAGTGAGGTAATTGCTATAGACATGGTGTTTCCTCTCTTCTTACTCTTTGGACTATGCGTACATGTTCCTTGTTAATAACCATTTTCACTTATGATCGCAGTAACGCGTCCGTGAGTGCAAAAATAATTAGGCTATTCTGTGACTTGTTTCGATCACTTTCGAGGCTAGGTCGTATTTGGCAACACCCAGCAGACGATTAGCAGTTGGGTTCTGAGTCTGTGTTCGCTCTGGGTGTGCAGTTTTCAGATAGAACTCAATTCTTTGGACATTAAACGTGTGCAACCACAAAGTCAAAAATAATGAAGAGATACGGATAGGAAAACAGAGAAGGTGGTTGGCGTTTACTCGCCAAGGATTCTTCTAAACGCTGGGAACATTTCTGCAGCGCGTTCACGCATCAACAACTCGTAGTACTGATAGATGATGCCCACTGACAGCAATATGCCGGTACCAGTTCCGAATGCGCCTAGGAAATCACTGAACCCAGCGACCAACCCCACGATTATACCGCCTAAGACTGTGACGACGGGGATATAGCGTTTGAGTATCTGTTCGATAGGGCGCTCGCTACGTCGATATCCAGGAATCTGCATGCCACTGTCCATGAGCTGTTTCGCGACTTTGTTGGGTCCCAAGCCACCAACTTCAAGCCATATCAAGCTGAATACGGCACAGAAGGCTACGAGGATACCTAGATACGCTGCGGCTCTGAATGGTTCTGCAATTACATTTTGGATGTTATGAGGTGCAGTGACTAAGTAGGCTAAACCACCCACAGGGGTAACAGACTGTCCAGTAGCGTTGTAGTCACCTATGATTTGGAAGAGCAGGTTAGTGCCGGGAGCAGGTCTTCCAAGTTGACTCCAAAGTAGCTGTGTGAAGAAGTACACATTGGCGAATAGTGCACTAGCGAATATTACTGGTAAGTTGCTGACGTAGAGGAGTTTTATTGGATATCTGCTACGGAATCCTTTGTAACCTGCATAACTCATGGGCAACTCGACTCGGATGCCCTGGAGATAGATGACTATGAGGAACACTGCAATTGTAGCGACAAAGCCCAGTACTGAGGGATACACACTTGCAGCGGTACCGAACACGTATTCCAATGTGGTTAAGCCGCCGGCGAGGTACTGTTGGAGAGCGCCGAGGAATAGACCTGTAGGAGGTGAGAACATGCTCCAGAGGATGTTCTGCGCGACACCAGCCATGATGAATAGACTGATACCACTACCAAGTCCCCAACCCTTCTGAACCAATTCATCCATTAACATAACGATTATGCCTGCGGCTATCAACTGCACAAAAATCGCAAGCATCGTACTGATGGGAATTTCACTGAAGGGAATACCATACATGCCGCTTAAGATGTAGGCACCACCTTGAACAGCGGTAAGGGTTATGCTAAAGACTTTGCTTGCTGAGGTGAATAGACCCCTGTCTTCAGGATTAGACATATCACACTTGATGATGCTGGAACCGGCGAGGAGCTGGAGGATTAAACCGGCGGTGACGATGGGGCCAATGCCGAGCTCCATCAGAGTGCCTCGACTGGAGGCGAAGATAACCCTGAGCTGAGCGAATTGATCCTGAGCATTATAGCTTACGCCATAGAGCGGGATTTCGGTCATGACCAAAAATATTACTAGCACAAGGGCGGTCCAGAAGATTTTTTCGTTGAAAGAAACTTTACGTTCTGGTTTTTTGATTTCAGGCAAGACCCTGCCTATGGGTTTGAAGAGACTTAGGAATCTTCCGGGCAATTAACGCGTTACTCCTCGGATGCTTGAGGGGTTATGAGTTTACCGCCTGCTTCTTGAATTTTTGAAGCGGCTGATTTGGACGCTGCCCCGACTTGAACGGTTAAAGGCTTGGTGACCTTTCCTGTGCCGAGGAGTTTGGTATAGCCGAGTTTAGTAAGGTTGATTTCTGATCCTGCTGCTAACTGGTCAAGTTTAGATAGGTTAATGGTTGACTCAATGCGGTGTTTGCTTTGTGGCGAAGTAAATCCGCGTTTCCCGAAGTAATTTGGGTCACTGGTTACAATTTTGCTCCAGAGATGTTTGTGACGTCCGACTTTACGGTTACCTTTACTACCACTATCTCGGTGTTGACCGATCCTTCCGTAACCTTGAGTTCGTGAACCTCTGAATTTCCTGATTTTTCTTAGCTTATGGGGCATGTTGATCCGCTTCTTTCGCTGTTGATTCAGCTTTTTTAAGTTTGATTTCCAGCACGCCATTCTTGCATTTGGTGTGCGTTTCGTCTGGAATCACTACCTTCGGCAGATTTAAACTTTTATAGTAACGGCGCTCTTTTGACTTTGCAGATAGCGTTATTTTCTGATCTTTAACACTTATTTTGAAGGAATCCTTGCTGAAGCCAGCGATCTCAGCGATGATCGTGATATTTTGGGTATCTTGGAACATATCAATTAATGGTTTGGGCTCACTGTCACGTTTATTGCAACGTTTGGATATGTGGAAATTAGGCGGTGTTGGTATGGTCTTACCTTTCGGGTTAGCCTTGGGTTTTGGGGATGATTCGAATTCTTTGAGGTCTAGCCACTTGCGATTTTTGTTTGTCCGTCTCCATTTTGCACTCGTGTTCTTTCCCTCTCCAGAATAACTGCATCCTATGATGATATTATAAAACGTATCGCATATAAATGGTTAGAAAACACCTGAACAGCAGAGAAGAATTTGATGGAAAAAACAACAAACATGACCCCCTAAGCGGGAAAAATAACAGACCACCAATTCAAAATCTAAATGAACCACCAGAAAAACAGCTACGCCCCGAGCGAAATAGTAGAACCATCAAACATCATGTAAACACCGTTAACTTTTGCTTTGATAGACCGCCCCATATCTACAGGGAGTATGAATATGCTGTTTGCCGCAAAGCTAACTCACCGTTGTTACCAAACGTTTTAAAACATACAACACATAATTTTCTCATTCAAGTGGTAAAGTGTGAGTTTAAGCTACCATTACATGCAGTTACCCCGCGAAGTCATTGTTGGGAAAAACACACTTAGTCGCCTCCCCGAAGTTGTATCGCGACTGGGATTAAAAGGCAAAGCCTTGGTGCTCTCAGATACACAATGCTATAAACTTGCAGGGGAAACCGTTTCTTGTTTACTTGAGAAAGCTGGGCTGCATCCTGAACACTTCTTGGTCAAATCTATAACCACAGATGACCTTGAACAAGTTGAAAAACAACTCATGGAACAAAAGCCCCGTGTCGTCTTCGGCGTTGGCGGAGGAACCATAATTGACACAGCCAAACTCAGCTCGGCAAGCCAAAACATTCCCTTCATCAGCATCCCCACCGCGGTAAGCCACGACGGCATCGCCAGCCCACTCGCATCCATCAAAGGTTCCGACAAAACCTACTCAGTCCTTGCACAGGCACCCATGGCTATAATCGCGGACACCGAAGTTATTGGACAGGCACCATGGCGGTTTGTGACAAGTGGCTGCGGAGATGTTATCAGCAAATTCACCGCCGTCAAAGATTGGAAACTCGCGCACCTTGAGAATGGTGAATACTATGGCGGCTATGCAGCAAGCCTCGCGCTAATGAGCGCCAAACTGGTGACGGAAAATGCGCACCAGATTGAGGAACAAACTAACGAGGGACTGCACGTACTACTGGAGGCATTGATCAGCTGTGGCGTCGCCATGAGCATTGCGGGCACCAGTCGCCCATGTAGCGGCTCAGAACATCTCTTCAGCCATGCACTTGATTTAATCAACGGACGCCACGCCATGCATGGCGAGCAATGCGGTGTCGGCACCATCTTAACATCGTTCCTGCATGGGTCGAACTGGCAACGCATAAAATCTACCCTAAAGCAGATCGGTGCACCCACCACCGCCCACGAATTAGGCGTCAACGATAAAGACGTCGTCAATGCCTTCCAAAGTGCCGCCCAAATCCGCCCAGAGCGGTACACGATTCTTCACAAACTCAACTTGGGATTCGATGCATGTGAAACCGTAGCACGGGCAACAGGAATAATCAACTAAACGTTGGCAGTATTGTAGACCACTATTGAAAAGCGCATAGTTGAACAGATATAACTTACGAGATGGATACAAAATAAAGGGATGGATGCTGAGTGCGCATCACTGTGGCGCTTCAGATTTAGCTTCTTCGTCCGCGGGTTTCTCTTCATCTGCAGGGGCCTCCTCGGGAGAGGCTGCAACGGGTTCCGCTGGGACTACTGGCATTGCTTGGGGTTTAGGTTCAGTTTTGAAGGTTTCAACGAACCGTATCTCAGTCAAGTCAGAAAGGAACTTTTGGATGTCCATGGCGATACCGCGTTTAGCAATCTGGATGCCTTCAACATAAAAGGTTTCTTCAGGCATGTTAATGGTCAAGTTTTTGTCTTCGATGGTTATGCTGAATTTATCTTCTTCGACGACTGGAACTCTACGGTATATTAAGGCGATAATTTTTTCTTCTTGGCTCTCGAGCTTCTTTGTTACTGTCAGGTCGTAGATGAGTGTCCTTCCAGCCAATGCAGGATTATAATCCAGAAGTACACGCCCTGCGCCGATGGAACGTACAGTCGCCATTTTACCTTGGAATTCGATGCGGGCCCCAACTACGGGGTTGATCTCTTTGTCGTAGAGATGCTTAATTGGAACAATGCGGATCTTTTCTGGATCACGTGGACCAAACGCTTTTTCTGAGGGCAGTTCAATGGTTACGGGTTTGCCGACTTCTGTGGACAAGAGTTCCTCGTCGAGGGCTTTCAGGACCCAACCTTCACCGACTACGACCAGTTTAGGCTCACAGATTTCGCCTTCTTTTTTAAGATGCTCTCTTTTTGCAACTTCATCTTGTGTAGTGTCGAAAACTTCGTTTGTTTCTTTAACCTTCGCTACATAATCGATGAGAACGAGATCTCCTTTTTGTAGGGCCATCTTTTGAATCATCCTTTAACTATTACGAGGAAGTTTAGAGTTCCAAAGGGCAATAAAAACTTTATCCAGCCAAAAAGAGTGAATGGCTTCGTACTTTTCAGAACACGACCCGAAATGGCTGCTTTTCTAGCTTATAACCGGCAGCCCCGTTCACCTATCTACGTTTCACGCATAGAGATGAATTTTTTGAAATATAACAGCCAAAAAACCAACATATAACAACTGTCGCATTATTTCCGAGTAAGCAAATTAAATTAAATTGGACACAAACCGAGTTGCAACACACAAGTAGAGCAAAGTATCCAAAGGACAGAAGTAGCGGCGTAACAAATAGTAAGACTATCTAAGGAGATCCCTGACAGGCGGCCATGCCAAACCCAGCCATGTGCCAACACGCTGATGCCATGTTGGAAAACCTTGCTGGAACTCTTGCCGACAAAGTTGACTATTTTACAAACTTTGTGGGCTGACGCTTAAAGCGTTTTTTGCAGACCAAACTACAGAAATGATAGGTTTCACCCTCGTAGGATATCTTAAACTTTGCAGTGTTCACATCTAGGACTGCTCCGCAAACGGGATCTCGCATTGACATCAGTTGTTTTAAAGCCTCATGGATTGATGTCCGTATCTTCCTATTAACGTTAGTGGTCATTTAATGATAAAAGGCACGAAAAGTTGCCAGGGTTTTTGCTAAAGGGTACCTTTCATGGCGTTTTTTTGTGGAATCTGCGATAAGAAAACAAGACAATAGGATCCTACAGCAATCCATTCAACTAAACGGAAGCGTGGGCTTTGCAACCACTATAGGTGCAGCTTAACAGCCAAATAATGATAACAGTATTCCTGAAAGGTTTACCTGGTGGCTCATCGCTTGCCATAATATGAACATGCCTTAACCGTAGCAGACAATCTTGGAAGGCACACGGTTTAGTGGCGACAACACAGCCGCCATACAGCCTGCAACACCGGCACCTCAACCAAATCGCGTCTCATTATCCACAAGAGTTGTGCAGCAAATTTATCCTCAGACAGGGTGTTACTGAACTAATTTACAGTTTCATGTTAAAACAGTTCATCATATCATGCTCCAGCCCAATTTTTCAGACGAACGCTTTATACACATGACGCAGTTAACTTAAAGAATAAGTAATAAATATACTAAGCACTCGAAAAAAATAGACGGGGAATGTGGTGTAAGCAGCAAGTGGCTCAAGCAACTTTCGAGGAAATAAGCGCATCCGACTTTTTTTACCGAAATCGAGACATCGCAGGCTTAACCAACCCATCACGTAGCATCTTCGTCGCTATTCGCGAAGTCGTAGAAAACAGCCTCGATGCTGCAGAGAGCCAAAAAATTCCACCCGATGTTTACGTCCGCTTATCCTTCGAATCAGAAGCAACCAAAGAAACCCAAATTTACAAGCTAAGAGTAGAAGATAACGGCAGCGGCATCCCCCCCAGATTTATACCATCTGCATTTGGACAAGTTCTCTACGGCAGTAAATACAAACTCAAGCAAGCCAGAGGCACCTTCGGACTCGGCGGCAAAATGGCTGTACTCTACGGCCAAATCACAACACACCAACCAGTATTTGTGACTTCATGCACTGGGCAAGAGAAAATCTATAGTTTCAAATTAATGATTGACATCCAACGCAACAAACCCATAATTCTCGACCGCAAAGTCCTCATTAACAAAAACGGCTGGCGAGGTACCATAATTGAGTTTACACTCGAAGGCGACTACCTACGGGCTATGCCAAAAATCATTGAGTACTTCAAACAAACTGCCATGGTCAATCCATACGCCAACCTCACTTTCGTAGACCCCAAAGGGCGACTCTACAAGTTCACAAGAGCAACCACCGCTATGCCTGAACCACCAAAGGAAACCATGCCACACCCCTATGGCGTAGACGTAGAACTCCTACAACGACTAATCCAAATCACTGAATTCACCAACATGTCCACCTTCCTAAGAGGACATTTCCACCGCGTCGGCGAAATCACCGCACAAAAATTCCTCGAATTCGCAGGTATCCCCGCCAACAAGAGCCCCAAAAAGCTCAGCCACGAAGAAATCGTTCGGCTGATGCAGAACCTCAAAAAATACAAAGACTTCCTCCCGCCAGACGCCAGTTGCCTCTCGCCATTGGGCGAAGAACTCCTCAAAGCAGGCGTCACAAAAGAACTCAACCCCGAATACCTTGTCGTGTACCAACGCAAACCCAGCACCTATGCAGGCCACCCATTCATCGTGGAGATGGCGATGGCATATGGCGGCGGCGTGCCCAAACGAAACAACTTTGTCATTTACCGTTATGCTAACAAGATCCCACTTCTATATGATGAAGCCAGTGATGTTTCTTACCGTGTAATTTCAGCCATGAATTGGCGACGCTACAAGGTCCAGCCCGACATGCCCATAGCCATCGTGGTGCACATCTGCAGCACAAAAGTGCCCTACAAGACAGTGGGCAAAGAATTTATCTCTGACCGCCCTGAAGTCAGGCGCGAAGAAGCCAACGCCCTGCGAGAGGTAGCGCGACAGATTCAGCATTTCCTTGCGCGTCAAGAACACGTACATAACGAAAAGAAACGATTAGGCATATTTAGTAAATACCTCCCCAAAATCGCCGAGTTTTCCACCACCCTTGCTGGCGAAAACAAAAGACCAGACATAGAAAAACTCCTCAAGAGCGTACAAAAGTATGGCACAGAAGAAAATTAAAATTGCAGAGAAAAAACAAGAGGTTCTAAACGGGCTAAAAAGCTTCGGCACAAACATTTACAATCAGCTAGAGCAGGGGCAGTTTCCAACGGTTAACATGCCAAGCCGTAGCACCGAAAACATCACCTACGACGAAACCCTACGTCAATACGTCTTAGGCGAGAAAATCGTTGGCAGAAGCACCCGTAACATCCGCCACATTAAACCCTTCACTCAACTAGCTTGGGTGGCTATGTTTAGCAACGAACTAACTAGCCAACGTAAAACCTCCACCTTAAGAGACGTCTACTACAGCGCCCAAGCATACGAAATGACCTTCCAAGACCAACAGGAATCCAACAACATCATAACAGATCTAGAAACCCTAACAGGATTCGCACGAGAAGACTTCAACGTATTCCCCGAGGAACGTAGCGCAATATTTGGCGATCTCGACATAGCATACACAGTTCCAGGCTACGAAGGAAAAACAGTAAACCTAACCAGCCACCCCGACGGTGTCCTCATCGGACCCGCAGTAACTTCCTCCGAATTCATCAAAACTACCGCAGATAAAGTCATAGCCATCGAGAAAGGTGCACTCTTCACCAGATTCATAGAAGAAAACGTCCATAACAAACACAAATCGCTCTTAATCTCCTGCGGTGGACAAGCACCCAGACAAACCCGCAGCTTCATCCGAAGACTCCACGATGAACTCAACATTCCAGTTTACATTTTAACCGATGGCGACCCCTGGGGAATGCACATCGCCCAAGTCATCATTTCGGGCTCAGCTAACGCCGCCCACTTAAGAGACCTAAACACCCCTGATGCAGTTTGGAGCGGAGTTTGGGCAAGCGATATTGTCGAATATAAACTACCCACAGACCCACTTGACGAGGTAGACATAAAACGTCTCTATGAACTCCAGAGGGATCCCAGATACCAAAATGACCCCGTTTGGCAACGTGAAATCAAGATGTTTCTCAAAATCAAGCGTAAAACTGAGCTTGAAGCTTTCAGCCGATACGGATTAACCTATATCGTGGACGAATATTTGCCAACTAAGCTAGAGCATAAACCGGACAAAAAGAAAAAGTAAGAACTTCGCTTGTTGTTATTTAGTGATGTGCCAAAAAGCCACGTGGACAAGTTACCCAAAAATTCTTAATACATCCGTTAAAAAAAGAGTAAGGAGTTAAACCCCATTGGGGTCACTTAAATACCTTCCAAATCAATGCAGCTAAGATACCACCGATGATGGGGGCCACCCAGAACAGCCACAGTTGACTAAGCGCTACAGTCCCATCGAATATACCGAGTATGACTGCTGGGCCTAAGCTTCTCGCAGGGTTTACGGATGTTCCAGTGAGGGGTATGCCAACTATGTGAATAAGGGTCAGTGCTAAGCCAATAGCTATGCCTGCGAAACCTCTAGGTGCCCGCTCGTGAGTAGCGCCATGTACAACTAAGACAAAAATAAAGGTCAGCACGATTTCTGCGATCAACGCTGAGGTCATACTGTAGCCTGCTGGAGAGCCTAGAATGCCATAACCGTTTTGTCCTAGACCAGCTATAGCTATATTGTATGTCGGGATTCCGCTTGCGATTGTGTAGAGTAGACCTGCACCAATAATTGCGCCAAAGCATTGGAATACAATGTAGAGTACTGCATCGCGTGCACAGATTTTTTTTGCAACCAGCATTGAAACAGTGATAGCCGGGTTGATATGACAGCCGCTGACTCCGCCGAAAGCGTAGACCATCGCCATGACAGATATACCGAATGCAAAAGAAATACCTAGATAACCGACGTCGCCGCCTGCAATGACTGCACTGCCGCACCCCATAAGCACCAGCACCAGTGTACCGACAAGTTCTGCCAAGTATCTCGTTAGGGGTCTGTAGGTGGGTTGATAAACTTTTTCTTCATTTGACAATTTGTCTTTCGCCTCTGAGAAATTATTTAGCGTTAAGTAAGCGTACTTCAAAAAACAGCAGTTCAAAAAGTACTTGAGCTGTTAACGCTAAAATGTGAACCATACCTAATTGATATCAGCCTAAGAAGTCAACAAAGTATAGCCTACAGCATAAGTAAAAGTGTAAGGTTGCTTTTCACCTTTTCGCTAAATTCAGCACAAAAACACGCCCAAATACCCAAACACTACAGCGCCAAATACCCATCCAAAGACACTCTACAAGCGCTAATCTACTATTTTCCAATCACCCATTTCCAGCTTACAGCGTTTCATCTTTAGAAATATCCATCAGTACTAAACCTGAAACCATCTTTGGGTAGAAATCAGTGCTTTTTTCAGGCAAAACCTCATGCTGTGCCGCAATCGCTGCAACCGTTTTGGCGGGAATCGGATTAACCATAAAAGCTACGCTTGCCTCGCCGTGGTCCACTTTTGCGAGGGCATCTTTGGTCCAGCGTTCATAGATAATTGTGTCGTCAATATCTAGTTGTCCTGTTTTAAAGATGTGCTTAAACACGATGTCGTGGAGAATAACGATATCGAAAATTTTGGTCTCTCTGGAAACATGCGTATTGATGAAATCATAGATGGCTTTTTCGTGTTTGAGGGTTAAACCATGGGCTTTTTTACCGTCATACATACAGAAGGCATGTTCGCCGAAGTGACTACCCAAAAAGGCTTCGATGGCATTAACGGTTACGGGGACATCGCTGATGTCAAAAAAATAACTCAACTCATAGAGCATTTCAGGGGTTAACTTGTAATGTTTGAGGAGCCGATGAGTGGGCAGAACCACTAGCCCTTCCTCTTGGACAGGCACCAGGTAGGACATGTGAAAGTTAAACGCTGAATCCTCATGCCAGTCGCCTTTGCTGCGTATTTCGTCCCGGTAAGCTATGGCACTTTCGTAGCGATGGTGACCGTCGTTTATAACCATGACTTTGGGTTTTAAAATTGACTGTAGTTGACTGATTTTTTGGGGGTCAGAAACTTTCCAAATTGTATGTGTAACACCTAGTGCATCTGTAGCTTGAATCATAGGCGATGTTTGGGTGGTTTGCTCCATGAAGCGGATTGTTTCGCCTTCAGGGTCTTGATACATCAGGAAAACGGATTCAAGGTCTTTTTGTACGGTTCGTAGCATGTTTAAACGGTCTGCTTTGGGCGCTCTGAAGGTGCGTTCATGTGGAAAGACCATATTTTCGTTGTACTCATAGAGCCGCAATGCGGCGATTATGCCTGTTCGACTATGTTTTTTGCCGTCTAAGTGGAATTCTTGGCGGCTTACAAAGAGGGCTGGCTGCATCTCCTTTTTCATGATGTCTTCTTTTAGCCACTGTAAAAGCCGTTGGGATGCAATGTTGTACTTGTCTGCTTCTAGAGGTAGAATTACGCGGCAGTAATTGTACATTGAGAGGGCATAGTAGATTTTTTGTTGTTCAGCGTTGATTTTATCATAGGGCTGTGTTATGAGGTCTGTTGGGTTGCCTGCTTTTGTCGTGTATGTTATGGCTTTGAAGGGTCGAATGTCTACCATGCGTTTTCAGCCTAAATTGAGTTTTTCGAGTGCATCTATAATGTTGTGGGCTATTTGTATGCTTGCCATGTGTTGTGCGTCATGTGTTTGAGCGCCCATGTGTGGTGTGGTGATGACGTTTGGAAGAGCGAAGAGACGACGGTCTTTTGGCGGTTCCTCCTCAAAGACGTCAAGTGCGGCACCTGCGACTTTGCCGCTTAGGAGCGCTTGGTATAGGGCTTCTTGATCTATGACACCTCCACGGGAGCAGTCGATGACGCGTACGCCCGGTTTCATGAGATCGAATTCTTTGCTAGATATCAGGTGTCTTGTTTTTGGTGTCAGAGGCACGTGGATGGTTATGAAGTCTGCTTGGGGCAGCATATCACCAAGGGGTACAAAACGGTCGTGGACACATTCCTCAACTACAATGACTTTCATGCCAAGGGCCAATGCGATGCGTTCAACGTCTTTACCGATGAAACCACATCCAATGATGCCCAGCGTTTTACCTTTGAGTTCTGTACCCATTAACTTATCTTTCTCCCATTTACCATCTCGCATAGAGATTGTAGCTTGGACGATGTTGCGTGCCAACGTGATAAGATGCCCGATGGCGAGTTCTGAGACGCTACCGTAGGAAACATGCGGCGTGTTAACTATTATGATGCTGAGCTGCTTGGCATGTTCAAAGTCCACGTTGTCTAAACCATCACCTGCTCTGCCGATAACTTTGAGCCGCTTAGCATTCTCCAGTAATTCGCCTTTAACTTTGGTTGCACTGCGAACGATCAAAACATCGTATTCACCGATGACTTTGGGCAAATCGGGTTTGGGTATATCCCACCCCCGTTTGACGTCAAACCCATGGTTCTCTAAGATGTTTATGCCTTCGTCAGCGATTTTGTCGCTAACAAGGATTTTAACAGTCAATCACAAGCCCCAGATTTGGTCTATTGCCCCAAGAACTTCTTTTATATCAGATAGGTTCCATTCACCCATGTGACCAATACGGAAAGTTTTGTCGGCGAGCTTGCCGTAGCCTGCACTGATGAGGTAGTTTTTTTCTGCCAGGCTCTTGTTGAGACCTTTGACGTCTTTACCGTTGCTGTTTATGCAACTCACCGTTATTGATTCATATCCTGGCTCGGGGAACATACTAAAGTGCTGTTTGGCCCATGTTTGGGTGTAGTTTGCCATATCTTGGTGGCGCTGGTAAACTTTGTCGTATGTTTCGTCGAGCAGAAGATCCATGCGTTTGTTTAGTGCATAGAGCAAAGAGATGTTGGGTGTGAATGGTGTTTGGTGTTTCTTTTCGAATTCAAATATGTCGACTAAATCGGTGTAGGCACCTCTGTTGGGTACGGTTTTGGCACGTTCGATAGCGCAGTCACTTACAAGCCCCACTGCTAATCCAGGTGGAAGTGCGAAGCATTTCTGTGTGCTGGCAAAGATAACGTCACAATTGAAGTCTTGTGGCAGGGTTTTATCACCCGCCATCGAAGAAACAGCATCCACAGCAAAAATCACGTCAGGGTATTCTTTTTTAACTATTTTGCCGATTTCAGCGATTGGACTGCGGACGCCTGTACTGGTTTCGTTGTGACAAACCGTTAGGGTATCGTATTTGTCGCTAGCAAGTTTTTCGGCAACGGCTTCGGGTTTTATAGCTTTGCCCATTTCAACTTCTAATGTGTCGGTTTCTTTGCCGCAGGCCTTGAGTGTTTGAGCACATCGTTGACTAAATGCACCATTGACACAAGCGAGCGCCCGTTCTTTTACTATACTTCTACCGATAATGTCAAACCACAGGGTTCCCGAGCCGGTGGTGACAGTTGGTTTATACTCGGCGGATAGTTGAAAATATTTGGTAATTTTGTCGGTTATTCCGCTGTATAATTCGGAAAACTCTTTTTCTCTATGACCGATTAAACAATGAGCTTGTTCTTGTAGGAGCCCTTCACTTACTTCTGTTGGACCCGGAATCAAGAGTCTTTTATGCATAGGTAACCCTTCAGCAAAGAGGTTAAGATTTGAAAATATAAGGCTTGTGCGTGATCAAAGCTAACGACTAACTGTAGCAGCATGTAGTGCCTTATACATAACAGTGTGTGGATCAAAACGCAACAGTCTTGATTGCCAAGAATCCGAACAAATTTTATAAAAAGAGTTTGCATTGAAGTGCAATAAAAAAGGCTTTTCCATAGGAAAAGCCTCTCCAAAAGGAACTGGTGCAAAGTATTTTTTCCAGAGTTTGTTTAGTCGGAAACATAATATCAGAGTAGCGCAAAATGTCTTTGACGAGGAAATGGCTAAAGTAGCAATAGTATTAGCGCTGATTTTGGCGTGTTTGCTAAGTCTAACTCTGTTTACAATTTATTTTTTTACCCTGCAACCCATAGTCATCAAATTTGAGCCTCTGACGTTTATACCATCCATTCTGGTAATCATAAGCATCGTTTCTTTGGGGATTTTTGTGTACTTTATTGTCGCATCCGTTAGGAATCGTAGGTTTTAGTAGGCAATAAAACGCAAATCAAATATGTGGGTTAACAAATCTAAATAGTAAGCGTCGGAAAGCAACCAAAAGAAACGCTTAACGCTACAACCAGAAATACAGGATGATAATCAGAGGAGTAAAAATGCCGTTCAATCTATTCCATAAAAAGAAAACTGAATTCGAAGAATCAACTGTGCCTCCTCAAGAAGAAGCACCCCAACAAACAGCTGTATCCGGACCAGAAGCATCAACAGTCAACCAACCAGAACCAGAGGCCCAAAAAGAATCCACTAACAATACCCCACCTGTTGACCAAGAAGTTGACCAAGAACCACAAGAATCACAACAAACTCCAACCGCACATCAAGAGCCAACGACCGCAGTTGAACAGGAGCCAGAAATTCTCCTTGAACAGCCAAACAAAACCTACCTAAAAGCTATGCCACTCAAAGAACTCTCTGATGTAGAAAAAGTTAAAGATGAGGTACAAAACGGCAACATCATTATTCTACGCATCACATCACTTGCTAACAAAAGCATCGAGGAAGTTAAAACCGCTGTAAACGAGCTTTTCACGTTTGCGGAGGAGACAGGCGGCGACATTGCACGCTTAGGCGAGGAGCGTGTTGTCATTTGCCCGAAGAATATCAGAATTTGGCGAGAGAAAACTCTCACGCCAATTAAAAGCGACAGTGAACCTTTGCCTACAGCAGCCTAAAGGTTTCTAGTGTCGCTGGAACTACCGTGCTTATGCCAGCTTTTTGGTCTAAAAAGTTACCAAAGTTGAGCGTTTTCTGTTTCTCGCCGTGAACCACAAAGATGCGTTCAGGCTTAGGGGTCAGGTGTGTTAGGTAGTTAACAAGTTGCCTTCGATCACTGTGACCACTGAATCCTTCGATGCTGTGAACACCCATTTTGATGCTAAGAGCAGCCATTTTACCTTCGTTATCCATCAGAGTAACTTCGCCGACGCCCTTTTGGACACGTCTACCCATAGTGCCTTCTATTTGGTAGCTGACGAAAATGATTGAGTTACGGTCGTCTGATGCCCAATTCTTGAAATACTCTATAACTGGCCCACCCTCGAGCATCCCTGAAGTTGCCATCACTATACATGGTTCTCCTTCCATGATGCTACCACGTTGGCTTGGGTGATCGACAATGGTGAAGTAGTCGGATTGAAAAGGGTTAACTTCCTCGTGAAGAATACTGTGGCGTACTTCCCTACCAAGGTACTCGGGGTAGGCAGTGTGGATGGCCGTGGCTTCGCTTATCATGCCTTCAATGAATACGGGTGCTTCTTTCATGGCACCTCGTTTCATGTAGCCATCGATAACCAGCATGATTTCCTGTGCGCGCCCAACTGCGGGAACGGGAATGAGAACATTACCCTTGCGTTCCAAGGTTTGGTTGATGACTTTTGTGAGCGTTTCTTCAGCTTCCATGCGACTAGGCACGATATCGTCAGGGCCACTGTATGTGGATTCGGTGATGACGGTTTCAATACGGGGGAACTCTGTTGCTGCAGCTTCAAGCAGCATGGTGCGTCCGAATTTGTAGTCGCTTGTGTAGACGATGTTGTGTAAGCCTTCACCAATATGGAGGTGTACCATTGAACCGCCCAGAATGTGGCCGCTGTTGTGCAGGGTTAGGCGGATGTCAGGTGCGATGTCGGTAACGACACCGTAGCGCAGGGGGATAGTGTGTAGGATACATTCGCGAACATCTTTTTGATCATAGTGGGGTGTGGTACCTTGTTTGTTGGCAACGTCGAGGTAGTCAAGCTGTAGCATAGTCATTAGGTTGGATGTTGGCGCTGAACAGTAAATTGGACCGTCGTAGCCGTACTTGTATAGAAATGGAACTAAACCACAGTGATCTAGGTGGGCATGGCTGATGACAACAGCATCAAGTGAGTCAATTTGGAATTCGGGGGAGTCAAATCTTGGGAACGCTTCAAAGGGACGGTTACTGCCGGGGTGTATACCGCAATCTAGCAGAACACTGCTTTCACGGGTCTTAACCAAGAAAGCTGAGCGCCCGACTTCTTGTGCACCGCCCAAAACGGTCATGCGGATGTCTCCGACATCATAGGTTTTGGGTCGGAATATACGCTCGCCTACTGTACGTAGGATGCGTTCGCGCTCTTTACTCTCTGAGTGAAGATAGTGACGCATATGAGTGACGATTTTTGATTTGATCGGTGGACTGCGAAGTACGTGAGGGCGCCATTTAGTTTTCTTTATGATCTCCTGCAGTACTGCACCGTTTCTGCCGATGACTAAGCCTGGTTTTTTGGTTTCGATGATAATTTCGCCGAGGCTTGGGTCAAAATTTATATCTGTTATTTCAGCTTCGGGCGCGATGAGATCACGGGTGATTTTTTCTGCTTCCACCTCGGGAATACGCACTGAGGGGTCGGGGCGAATGACAATTCTTTTTCGGATAACGCCAACTATCTCCGCCACGATGCTGCTTTGATCAACTAGAATTTCAGGGCGTTTCGTGTAGACCGCAAGCATGGGGCCCTCGTATTCGATACGAGTAACTTCTGCTTCGCGTGGAACTTTTTGCAGAATATATTGACTGATTTCCACTTTATCTTTTTCTTTTTCTTGGGTTCGTGCCACGGTAACTAACTTCCTGCAGTAAGCAGTTTAGATTTTTCTTCGTCAGATAATTCTGTGTAACCATGCTCGTTGATAACGATGATGTTGTAGCTGTTGCCGCTTGCTACGTCACGTTTCATGGCAGCGTTAACCGCTCGGGCGATGATGGGCAAGGTTTCTTGGATCGAGGAATCCTCACGAAACTTGTCTTCGAGGACACCTATAGCGATGGGTGAGCCGCTGCCTGTGGAGATCATTTTTTCCTCGTTTAAACTACCATATGGGTCTAAGTTGAACACATGAGGACCGCTGTCGTCTACGCCACCTACAAGAATCTGAGTTGCCAATGGAACATACCTTGCTTGGAACAGCAAATTGGCAACTAGGCGTGCCGCGGAAGCTACAGGGATGGGACGGTTCATGTTTATCTTGTATAATTGGGCATTGGCGATTAGTATGTCTACTACGCGCTGGGCATCGGCAACTGTGCCGGCGATGGTCATGCCGAGGTGGTCGTCGATTTTGTAGACTTTTTTGCCGAATTTGTGAGCAACATAGTAACCCATTGTTACGCGGGTATCAGAAGCTAAGATTACGCCGTCTTTGCAGACGACACCGATTGTTGTGGTTCCTTTGAGGACTAGTTGGCTAGCAGTATTATTTTGTGACATAGTTTTGGACTCCCTAAAACACTTTATGCGGAATGCCATCCATTGTAGGAAGATGCAACATCTAATCTTTCTGTGCGCCTAATTAATATTTCGCCGATACTGATACTCAAGTGAGCCACAGGGCATCACCAACGTTGACATACGATACCACTCAACAAGCAACTTTAAAGAAACACCCGACTTTGCTCATATGCAACAGAGAAATAAAACCCAAAAACTACGTTCCACCCCGCTCCACCCCAGGTAAACATCCGCTAATCATCAAGCAAACTATACACACCACAACAGCACACACCTAACACACTGACCATAGAATTATGAGAGCACATAAAACAGCAACAATCTTCTGCCTAACTCTTCTATGCTTAACCACCTCCATCACACTCTAATCAACACGATTACTCTTGCATCTCCAATCCAACATAGCCATTGCTTTGCATCATGTCACTATTTCAGCACACATCTACCAGCTGCCCCAGTGGATAATTGTCTGTTTGGCTAAAGGGATGTGTTCGTCGATGATCTCGCAGGCGAGTTGAATTTGGTTTTAAAGGATGTTTTTGTTCGCAATTCTTTTGGCTACCCTATAGTTTTATGTTATCAGGAATTGGGTTTGGTCTGCTTTGTAGACGCTGGTTACATAGTCATGGCTAAGGATGGTGCCTTGGGTTGTGGTGGTTGTAGCAGGCTAACTCGGTTTTGTGCTGTATTTTCGGCTACTGCGCGTCTATTATTCGGTGTTTGGTGGTTTTTTGGGTTGTGGGGATGATGGTGGGTTGGGTGTTTTTTTGTTTTTTTTTAGGGTGAGGGTTTTTGTGTGGTTTAGTGTTTTTTGGGTGTTGTATTTGGCGTTTGTGAAGAATCGGTTTAGGCTGCTTTGGTCTTTTGGGTCTATGAAAAGGTCGTTTATGCTTTTGATGCCGTGTTCTTTTTTTCCGGCGCTGATTAGGGCTAGTTCTGTTTTGCAGAAGTTGTTGTATTGCGGTTTTGTGAAGTATGGTTTGAATGAGGCGAATATGTTTTGGAGTCTGCTAGGATACCTGATAGGATCCTAAACATGGCTCTTAATATGCTTGATACACAAATAAGCTTGACACGGTTCACCGTGAAACCGCAAACTATCAGTTAGCTAATTACTGACCATTACCCTCTTCCCTTGGCTGTTGCCGTTATTGTCACCATTACCATTACCTTGGTTATTGCCCTTGTTGCCACCATTACCATTACCTTGACCGTTGCCTTGGTTGTTATTGTTGTTGCCTTGGTTGTTAACCCTATAGCACTCAACAACCGAACCATACAAATCACCCGTGCCAGAAATTGTACCATCATTAAAGATTATGCCTGAACTGAATATTTTGTAGTGGTTGTCTATTGTGGCCTCGTTGATAATTGTGCCCCAGTTGGTTATTGTGCCTTTGTTGGTTATTGCACCCTTATTGTAGATTTCACTATAGTTGTTTATTGTGCCCCAATTGTCTATTGTACCCCAATTGTCTATTGTACCCCAATTGTCTATTGTACCATCATTGGTTATTGCGCCCCAGTGGTTGTTTATTGTGCCCCAGTTGATTATTGTGTCCCCGTTGATTATTATGCCCTTATTAGTTATTGTGCCATAGTCTCAGTTGTTTATTGTGCCTTCATTAGACCTTAGTCCCTATTATTTTTGGTGTTTTTGATGGGGGTTGGGGGTTATTTGCTTGATTTTTTAGACTGTCAGGGTTCCCGATATACGGAAATTAACCACCCCGCAGACAATATCGG
>Ga0123356_10002249_pt1 | contig 20816 bp, 22 predicted proteins | sample TergutEmb28metaG_2_FD_92546 | JGI IMG/M metagenome (GOLD analysis project Ga0123356, IMG submission 92546) | Embiratermes neotenicus P3 segment gut microbial communities from Petit-Saut dam, French Guiana - Emb289 P3 | ecosystem: Host-associated > Arthropoda: Insects > Digestive system > Gut ... | reverse complement strand
TGATGAATCAAACATCGACCGCTATGTAAATGTCTTCGATTTGGTTCCTAGGCTCAAGACCGGCAAGATCTATGCTGTCCCTGTAAATGGCTCATCTATGCTGGGCGCCGGAATAAAGGACGGCGATATAGTACTTTTTGAAGCCGATAAAAAAATTATAAATATTGACGGAATTTATGTATTTTCTTTGGATGGTGATGTATACTGTAAGAGGCTGGAATTCGATGCCCTTACTCGGCAGATAAAAGTGTTTTCGGTCAGGGTAGCTGATTTAGAGAAAGCAGAGCTTGCGATGAGCTTTAAAGCTGACGATTCGACGTTGTCTGATCGGTTACAGATATTTGGCAGGGTATTTGCTTGGTTCCACCCTGAAAATTGGGATTGATAAAAAGGAGAGATATGAAAAAAGTCTGTTTTTGTATATTATTTTTCACTATCTTTTTTTACTCCTGTGTTCATAATACTAAAACGTTACAGACAGACAGAGAAAATGACAAAATGATCACTATAATAAATCCTAGATTAACTTTAAATAATGTAACAGGATGGCATAAAGATATAAATGGTCAATGGAAATCAAGAAGGAACTCTCTGTCAGATATAGATAGTTTTAAAAGTTTAAGAATATATTTTACTTCATATAATAATATTGACTATATAATTTTTATAAAAATATATGAAAGAGGGCATTATATATATCAAAATATTCGTGCTGGTTATAGTGTGCATGATATTGCTGATTGTTATCTAATTAAAAAAGATGATTTTATTATTAATTATAGTGAAAATGAGGTACATATTAATAGAATCACTGTATTAGATAAAAAAGTAATGCTAGCGACCAGCAATAATATGAGTAATTTAGAAAGAGAATTAAATAATTTCGTTATAGAAGCAAGTAGAAAAACAGAACCACATATTTACCCTTTTGAAGTTCCAACATTATATGTTACAAGAAGTAATACGATAAGGTTCATTCTAAATATTGAATACAAATTTAATGCTTATAGAGGAATATTACCAGATTCATTTTATTATGAACTTAGCAAAAGAAATTTTGATAGCTTTTTTAAAATACATTAAATATAACGAAATCCCAAAAAAGCCCGTAAACAGTCCGATTTATGCCCCAACGTGGATATTACCTTTTCCCAAATACGATCGATTTTAGCCGTTAAAATTTCGTTAAAATGGGGGGTATAAAAAGCCATCCGAGACTGCAAATTTAGGCTATTTTCAGTAATTATCTTTTTTATACTAAAAACACTCCTATAATACCCCTTTTATCTCATTTAGAGAAAACCTTGTTGTATCGTGTTTTAATTTAGGCATGAAGATACGAACAAGAGAAATTGCAAAGGTCGGAATATTCGGTTCTAAGGACAATCCGCAGATTGTTACCGAAAAAGACCTGCAGGAAATCGCAGAAACATTCACAGAAATCAAAAAGGCTCCGATATCGCTTTCCGGGCATTGGCCGGACGCTTCATCTCCCCGCCTGGGTAATGTTGTAGGCGTTTCTTATGACGAACACAATAAAACCCTTATTGGAGAAATCGAAGAAGAAGATACACTCGCTGAATCAGTAGACGCCGGTTATTACCCCGATGTCTCCATAGGAGCGCGCCAGCGTGCCAGTGACGGCAAAATGTATCTGCACCATCTTGCGTATCTTGGCGAAGAGCCCCCCGCAATAAAAGACCTTGTTACAGAGATTAAGGAAGATCTTGGTATCGCCGCTGCGGACGCAATTCAAAGCCGTAGACTTCCTTCCCCATCGGAGAAACAATTCTATCTCTCCGACACCCCACCCGAAAACTTTTTAAAAGAAAATAAAAGTGTTATGGAATCCACCCCCAAATCCGTAGGGGATCAGTCTTCAATTCGTCCAGAAGATAGTTCTATCAACGGAGGCGAGGGAGATTCCACAAATCAATCGAAGGAGAGTTCTATGACCAAAGAAGAAGAGCAAGCTCTTCGTGAAGAAAACGAGCGGCTTAAAAAAGAAGCCGACGAAAACAAACTTGCCCTTTCTGATGCTGAAAACAGCAAAAAGGAAGCGGACAGGCAGCGGTTAAAAACCGCTATGGATAGTTCGAAGATGCCAAACCCGGTACGCGAAAAGGCTTTGCGCCTTTGCGACGCTCTGGATAACGGCAAAACAATCGAGTTATCCGACAGCGAGGCCCCGGAAGGAAAACGTAAAGTTTCCGCCGTTGACTGCCTTATCGAGCTTGTTTCCGCCTACCCAAAACAGGTAGAGCTGGGTGCAATGAATTTGAGTGACGGCGATGACCTTTCAGGTAACGCCGAGCAAATTGACTTTGCTAAAATCTAGGGAGAAAAGCGTATGAAAAATGGCGTTGTAGCGGAAATGACCCTCAATACCAGAACTGCGGCTGATGAACGCCATCCGGCGTTTGTTACATCGGCAGCATTGCCTGCTTCACACCCTGCCCTTCCGGAAGGAACTCTCCTTGTAGAAGGGACCGAAGCCGGTTCTGTCGCGCTTGCAGCCGCAAGTGGTACGCAGACTATCTTTGGAGTTCTGCAGGAAGCTGTTGAACCAAACGCAGGAGTTTGTAACGTGATGATTCACGGATCATGTCCTGCGGATATTCTTGTAACGGTTGCATCCAACGGAGACAAAACTCCGGCATCGGCTGCATTAATTAAGTCCCTCCGGGGCATTGGTATCTACGTGTAAAGGAGCGCGTAACATATGAAAATAAGTTTTAAATCATTTTTTACCAGAATAGCGCTGCTTGCGGCTCTGTCCAGGTTACCACCGCTAAAAACCTTGATAATGGACCTTATCTACCCGGAAGGTGTGAGGATAAACCATCCATTTGACAAACTGTCTGTTGAAGACATGAGGCTTCCGGCAAAAAATATTCCGCTCATAACGAGGGGATCGGTATCGTATGCCATTAAACCGGGAGAGACATCTCTTAAAATAATCGACCCGGCAAACCTCACACCTTCGATATTCCAGTCGGCTGCGGATGTTAATCGCATTAACAGTCTTGAGCCCGGTGGGCAGCGTGTGTTATTCGATAACAAAATTGACACATTGCGGCGTATTATCCGCAAAAGCACCGAAGCTCTGTGTATCCAATCGCTTACCGGAGAGATCAATTATGATCTACGAACAGCGGACGGCACTGCAGAAAAGTACGTGGTTAAATTTGGCGATTTAAAAACAGTTCCCATCACTAAAAAATGGGATGACGCAAGCACCAATTTTGGTGATATTGTCGCAGGTGTTGGCGAAATCGTCGGCGAGCTGCAGAAAACGTCTGACGGTACCGATATTATCCACCTCATTAAAAGAGATGTTTACAAGGCATTGGCTGCTAAAGCCCATACCAATAAAGATCTCATCAAGGTTGAGAGGGATAAAATCACAGTCGGCGCGGATGTTTTCTATGTCTGCAACTCGCAGTACTACGACCATAAAGCCAAAGCATACAAGGACGCTATCCCTGACAAGTGCGTACTCACCCTTGCGCGCGATGATGCATTCCACTTGTATTATTGCGCACTCGATTCTTTTGATGCTTCTTTTGCCGGTATGCCTTTCTTTGTAAAGGAAACCTGGTCGGATGATCCGGAAGGTGTAAAATTTATCGCACAGTCAAGGCCAATGCCTACACCAAATATTAATGCGATCAGGAAAGCGCAGGTATTGGCATAATGGAAGAACTGGGTATAGACGATATTCCAAGCGAACCGCCTGCCGAACTGGAAGCGGTTTTGGCAACCTTCAATCCTTTAGGGGAGCCGGTAACGCCGGAAGAGGTAGCGGAACGTTTGTCGAAAAATCTCTATACCCAACTTTCTGACGGATCGGATGATGCCGTCTGGGGAGCAATCTCCCGGGCGGTTATCTATATTGGCGCGGTACTGCGGCGCCTAAACGTGCCTTACGATTTTGACGACAGAATCGTACGTGAAATTGTGCTGATGCATACGATTTATGAATTGCACATTGCGCTTGGACACGAGGAAGCCGGCAAAGAGTATCGCATAAAAGCAAGAGATATTATTCGTGCTGCATGGGGTGATTTTCCTGAAAGCAATTCACCGCCAGAAAAAGGCACTGCAGCGGCAGTAGCAGTACCGCCAAAGCGAACAAAGCCGTGGAAATAAAAGCGTTAGACGATTTATATAACGCTCTTAAAATGCCCGGTAAATTGTCTGCAATCGGCGGCATGGCTGCGGAGTTAATCCGTGCCAAGCTACATAAAGGAGACGGCTTTGAACCGTTATCTCCGGCGACTGCTGCTTATCGAGGGCAAGGACGGCCGTTACAGGATACCGGCAGTTTACGTGATTCGATTACTTTTAAAGTGATTGATGATCGAACTGTAAGTATCGGTACAAACAAGATTTATGCTGCGATACAGCATAACGGTGGCGTTATCAATGCCAAGAAAGAATGGCTTTGGATACCTGCTGCCGGCACGCGTAAATTACAACGGCGATACGGTTACAGTCCGACAGATGTACTGCGCGGTTTAAAAGCGGAAGGTTATTCTGTTTTTAGAAAAGGTAGAACAATGTGCTTTCGGGAAAAGAAGAAAAAGCGGAATGATGCAGGGGTGTTGCAAAATATGGATCATGTTTTGTATTACCTTAAAAAGTCGGTACAGATTCCGGCGCGGCCTTTTTTTTATTTGAACGAAAACGACATGAAATTATTAATGAAGGAGTTTGGCAGTGAACTTGAACAGTTATGACGCTTTAAACGCTTTTGCAAAACAGCTTGAGCGAAATATCGGCAGCAAAAACTTTCATACCAAAGTTGTAGTAACTCCATCATCTATAAATGAAAAAGGCGTTGTGATCAAAGTCTCTTTGCTTAAAACATTTATTCCAAATGATGTTCCTGCATCAAAAACAAGCAGAACATTGCGTTTGCGTGTTTCTGTTTCCGGGGCTGCAACAAGCATGACTGGTTTAAAACAGGCATTATGCGCAATTGAGGATTTAGATGAGTTTTTCATCAGTCCTAATTTACGCCTAGAAGTACCTACAGAAGAAGGCGGAATAAGGTTTATCCCAAACAGCCGAATAACCCAAGTGATCAGCCAAGAGGATAGCTTCATTGACAGCCCGGATTCTACTGCTGTACAAGATGTGCAGGACGATCGAATTATTATCATAACATTTCCAACAGGAGGAAATTAATGGCAATTCATACGACAAAATACGAAACCAAAAACGGTAAAACTCGTAAGGTCAAAGGCCAGAAGCCAAAAGACGGCGCATCAGGCTCAACGCCCGGTGCTGGAAACCCAACACCCGGAAACCCCGGTAAATAAGGAGCGATCGATGGAAACTAAAAATATAAAAGTTCTTATTGGTGATGACAGCATGATCTTCACAGGGGATCATAGTGCCGAAGAATATACAGGTGATGGCAACCAGACTATTGCCGAACGCATCGGTACAGAAACTCATTATACGGCGGGGCATATATTTTGTATTATAACCGCCATCGACACGGAAAATTCTATTTTTCCAAAAGGTCTTCATAAAACTGAATTGTTCCCTGCAATAGGCAATGAAGTTCCGGCAGTCGGCGATAAGTTCCGCGTGCTTAATCTTACACATATAGCGGATGCTTCAAGCTGGAGCTTTGCTATCACGCAGGGTGAGATTGATGTAACACGCCTTAATGACAGATTCCGCAAGTACCGTCTTGGAAAAAAAGATGCGCAACTTTCATTGTCGTCTATTTTTACTGTCGGTGAATCTGATCAAGTTGGCGGAGTTATAAACCGCAACATGAAACTCGTTATAAGAAAAAGCGATGGTACCTATATTGTGAGCGATGAAGCAAATCGCTCTCTTTACATGCTCGGCTTTGTCAATAAGGCCGCTATGCCGGAAGAAACAGATGATTTTGTTTTCGCCAAAGTTTATCTTTACAACGCAAGACTCGGCGGACAATCAGGTAGCGCTCAATCTTATGACGCGTCGGGAAGGCTCACGGAGAATGATCCTGTGTTCTATTCACTCGAAGCTCAAGAAGCAACATAAGGGGGATTTAATGAAATTAACAATATCAAAAGAAGGGGTATTCATTCCTGAATTCAACAATAACAAAAAGGAAGCGTGTACTGATCAGATAAGAGTAAATTATCGGACCCCAACGCTTGCCATGAAAAACCGCTGCCGAAGCAAACCCCAAGCCAAAGGCATTGCCGGAGCATCGGGCAAAGTGGAAAAAATGGAAATCGTTATTGATAAAGATGAGCTTACAACATTAAGAGAAATGCTTATCAGTATCGAAAATGTTTCTTACGGCGAAGGCAGCTCTGAACATAAAATCACCAATGCGCAAACTCTTATCGATGCGCCGGTTGTATTCGAGCCGCTTCTGAAAGAAATTGTCAAAGAATTTGATCGTATTCTGGATGAAGCAAACATTGACGAAAAAAACTAAAAATTGCTTACCGGGTATACCGCGCCGGTAAGCATAAAGCAAATGTACTTCCGGGGCGTAACCCGCTCTGGAATACGCGAGTTAAAGACGAACGCGGACAAGATGTATTCATTCCAATAAAGGATGCGGCATCTTATATCACCGAAGAATTTTTTATCGCGCTTGATGTTTTTTATACAAGCGAAAACTTGGAGTGCCTTCCGTTTGCCGGCGGATGGGCGGAGCAGCCGGAGTGGATCTATAAAGCGTTATCAATATTTAAAGTTGAGCGCTGGAAAGTAGACGAAGAAGAGCGCGAGTTTAAACAGATGGAAAAAGAGGGGCATAAAAATGTCAGATAAAACCCTTGAGTTACAGATACGTATCGCTGCGGATGAAGCCGCTCGTATTGTATCTTCGCTCAAGGGTCAAATCAAAGAGCTTGCTGAAGAATCCGGAAAGTATGCAAAAAATGACGGCGAAGCGTTAAAACAATCTTTTAAAGAAGCGGAAGCTGCCGCTAAGGAAACAACGTTTAGCATCAATGATATAAAAAAAGCTATTGGCAATTTGACAGAAGTTGTAGTAGCGACAAAAGCGTTATCAGTAATAAAAGACATGGGATCATTCGCGCTTACTACCGCAGATAATTTTCAAACAGCAAGAAATCAATTTGGTGTTTTGCTTGGTGATATGGAAGCCGGCGCCGGGTTATTCAATCAGATAAAAGAATTTAACGATGTAACACCATTTGACCTTGATACACTAACACAGGCAACCAATGTTTTAATCTCTGCAAAGGTTCCGCTTTCTGATTTACAGGATCAGCTTACAAAGTTTGGTGATTTATCGCAGGGTAACTCTCAAAGGATGACAAGCTATATAAACGCATTTAGCCAGGCTGCGGCCAAGGGCAAAGCAGATATGCAAGTTCTTAATACTTATTTGAATCAGGGTGTTCCGATTCTTGATGCGCTTGCTAAAAACTTTAATGTTACAACCGCGGAAGTTGTAGAAATGTCCAGCAAGGGTCAAATAAGTTTTGAAGCATTTTCGCAGGCTCTAGATGATCTTACAGCTGCAGGCGGACAATACTTTGGCGGAATGGAACTTGCGTCTAAAAGCCTTGCGTCTATGCAAGAAGGTTTGAATGAAGCGGTAAATTCTTTGGGTGCATCTTTTGGAGAAATGCTCCTTCCGGCTGCAATTGCAGTTGTAGAAGCATTAACAAATATCACTAATGCCATTGATGAAAGTCCGTTATTAAAAGGATTATTGGCCGGCGCGATTGTTGCAGTTACAGGTTATCTTGCGGCCATGGCAGTAAAATCAGGTATTGCGTTTGCCGCGCAAATGGCTTTAAATTTTTCTATTGGGGCGGTTAACCCTGTTGTGCTTGCTTCAACTATTGCTGTAGCAGCGTTAGCTGCTGGTTATGTTGCGATGGCTGCAAATGCACAGTCAGCAACAAGAGAAATGGAGAATAATACATTAGCAACAAGACAGCAAATAAGTGCCATAAATGACATGGCTGGAGCTACAAGAATGCATGCGGATTCTTTTAGAAATAGGTCTGGCGAAGAGATAGCCAGTAGCATTAGAACCTTGGAAGGTCGTGTAAATCAAATTAATGGACAAATTCAACAAAAGCGAGATGAGTTAGAGCGTACGGTAAATAGATATGCTGAAGAAGGGAGAGATTTTCTTATTGAAGCAACAAGAAGAGAATTTGATGTAGAAATATCAAACATGAATTTTGCATTAAACGCTGCACGTGCAGAACTTAATGCAGCGAGAGAAGGTTATCAACAATTTAGGAGGGAAGCAAGCGCACCTGTAGAAATTCCTGTTGTGGTAGATGAAAACGCTATAAGGGCCGCGCAAAAATGGCTAGAACAGTGGAGAGAACAATATCGTCGTTTTAAGGCAGAGATGTCAGAAAATCCGTTTGCGACAATTAATTTGGATGAGAATATTGCAATGGCAGAGGCCAGAATGCATGGAGCAAGTGCAGGAATTATAAATCAAATAAATGAATACTATTCTGCAGAACGTATGAGAATAATTAAAGAACTTGAACAAGAAGAAGAACGTTCCGTAATGGCTTTACTAAGAACAAAAATAGACGCAATTAATTTGCAATACAGGGAAGAATTAAATGCTTTAAATGAACTCGAACAAAAACGTATTTTTGCCGCAGAAATAACAGGAGAAGATATTGAAGAAATAAAGAAACTATATGACGAACTGCGAGAAGCTCTTGAATTAAATTTAGAAATAAATATAAACCAGGCAAAACTGGATGAAGCTAGAGCTTCTGTAAAAAATTGGCAGGAAGCATTATCCGATGATCTTTTGATTTTATTAATGAACTTAGAAGCATTTAGCGACCAGGCAGCGGTTATTCTTAGCGAATTATCAATGCAGCTTATAGAACTATCTACAAATGCAACGCTTTCAGGGTTTGAAGAATTTGGCCGAGCTCTTGCCCAGGGAGAAGATGCTGCAGAATCATTTAATCGCGCCTTAACACAAATGGCAGGTCAGATTTTAAAGCAACTTCCAATGATGTTTTTACAAGCTGGTCTTCAGTTAATATCAAATGGGCAATGGGCGCTGGGGCTGGGATTTATTGCCGCAGCGGGATCAAGCGCAATTATCTCCGGCTATGTAGATGGAGCAAGCCAACATGCGCAAGGCGGTATATTTAATGAATATGGACAAGTTGCGCAAGCGTATGCTGCAGGCGGAGCGTTTACGAATCAAATTGTAAGTCAACCGACATATTTTGCGCATGGCGGCGGATTTGGTTTAATGGGCGAAGCGGGACCGGAAGCAATAATGCCGTTGACACGTATGCCAAACGGCGATCTTGGCGTACAAACTTCCGGGACCGGAAGTAATGTTGTAATTAACATAATTAATAATGCCGGAGTTAAAATACAACAGGAAGAAACTGAAAATGCAGACGGTGGAAAAGAAATTGAAATAATTATCGGTGAAGCTGTTAATAAACATTTGGCATCTGGAAAAGCAGATCGTGTAATGCAAAGCCGATATGGACAAAGAGCAATAGGGGTTTAAATGACAAATATATATTGGCCGGAATTATTACCAGCAGGTTTACTATCAGATAGTTTTACAATGCAGCCGCAGAGTAATGTTATACGCACTGCAATGGACGCGGGTCCACAAAAAGCGCGTCGGCGTTACACAGCCAAAACTGTAAGGTTTACAGGTAAACAAATATTTGACGCCGCAGAATTGGCAGTATTTGAACAATTTTATACAAATGTTCTTGCGGATGGGGTTCTTAGATTTAACTTTCAGAATCCAATTACAATGGAAATAGCCGAATTTAGATTTACTGACGATTATACTACTGTAGATGCCGATGGTCTTTTTGCTGTATCGATGCAGCTGGAGCGTTTATGAAATTATCCCAAAACGCGACCGATGCAGTACTCGCGCTTGAAACTGAAAAAGTTTTTTTATATTTAATTAAAATAGAAACTTCCGGCGGAGCTGTACTACATTTTGTTGATAATAATCAAAATATAATATCGCAAGGTGAAGAATATATTGCAACAAGTTTTTTGATTGTGCTTCCGGAAGAAACAGATAATGCTCCGCGCCCTTGCCGTTTAGCGATAGATAATACAGATTTAGCAATTTTTCAAACAATCAAACAGGCTGTAAATGAGGACATTATTGTAATTGTATACGTAATAATGGCTGATACACCAAATGTTTATGAACGAGGTCCTTTAAAATACCGTCTAAGAAATGTTAGAGTAAACAAAGAATCTATCGAAGGTGAAATTTACGATTTTTATCTTATTGATCGTAAATTTCCAAAAGATACATACACACCAGATAATTTTGAGGGGTTATATTTTTAATGTATAAATGGATTAAAAAATATATTGGTATTCCCTTTGTGTCAAATGGACGTACGATAAATGGCTGTGATTGTTATGGTTTGATTCGATTAGTATTAATGAATGAATATAATATTATACTTCCAGAGCTATCAAATAATTATGATAACGCAAATAATATTGAAGAAACTACAATGTTATTTAAAGAATACCGGCCGGTACTTGCTGCAGAGAAAATATCAAATCCAAGAGAAAAAGCTGTTGTAATTATTACAGAGCAAAATAGACCCTGTCATATTGGTATTTATGCCGGCGATGGATATATTCTGCACACAGGAGCGAAAACAGGAAGTGTTTGTCAGCGGGAAACTCATCCGGGTTTACGCGGCCGGATAGAGGGGTACTATAATGTCTGTTAATATTATTGTTCAACCTCATCCAGCAAGATCTAGTCGTATAAAAGTTTCTGTAAATTCAAAACCTATTTGCGAAATTATAGAAGAATTAAATACGGGTTTTCCTGTGTCGCAAGCCAGGGTGTGCAGAAACGGAGAAATAATAAAAGACCTTTCCGTTCTTGCAAATGATGGTGATACGCTTTGGATTAAATTTGTTCCGTACGGCAGCAATGAGGAAGCCGGCAGTGCAATGAAGATCGGCGGCTGGGCTTTAGTAGGTATTGGTATTGCAGCTTGTTTTATACCAGGTGTTGGCGGGTTTGTAGGTGCGGCTCTTATTGGTTCAGGACTTTCTATGGCACTTGGCGGCCAAGTGCTTATGAATATTGATATACCATCATTAAAGGAAAAAGAAAAACCTGAAAATGATCCTTCCATTCGCGGTGGAAAAAATCAATCACGTCTACACGGCCGTGTACCAGTACTTTTTGGCAGGCATAGAATATATCCGGATCTTGCAGCCAATACACATACAGAAATTATTGGAAACAATCAATATTTTACACAATTATTTTGCGGTGGTTATAAAGATTGTACGATAGATTTAACAAGTTTTAAACTAGGCGAAACATCAATTTTAGAATTATCGCAAACTAAAGATATTAATCAAATTCTTGCCGGCACAGACTCTATTATAAAAATGGAAATACTGCAGGATGGAGAGGATTCAACTTTATATCCGTTTTGTGTACACGAAGACATTTTTAACAAACCGCTGCAAAACCAAATAGATAGTGGTAATGGTGATTTTATTTCCGGCGAAATAGTCCAAACAACACCAAATAATACTGACAAAATAAATGTTGATATATTCTTTTATAATGGTATTGGAAAATATAATGACGATGGTAATTTAGTTTCTACAACTGTTGAAGTTTGCGCTTATTATAAACGCACCAATGAGCCTGACTCTATGTATGAATTACTTGGTTATTTTAACGATGATAGTAATATAATTTCTGGGGAAGAGTTAAAAACCAAACGATACCAAATAACAAAATCAGATCTTGTACCGGCACAATATACAGTAAAAATTGTTAGAATAACAGAAGATTCCAGTGAAAGTAGTGTAATAGATCAAGTATATGTAGGTTCAGTTAGATCGATTAAATCTGTAAGGCCAATAAGAGAAGAACTGCAAAGTAATTTAACTATAATTTCATTACAAGTAATGGCAACGGCAAGATTGAACGGTGTTATTGAAAACTTTAATTATATAGCAACATCAAAATTACCTGTCTTTTCAAAATCAGGTACAGGACCCATGTCCTGGTTAGAACAATCTGAAACCAGAAACCCGGCAGCAATGCTGTTATATGTATTACAAGGAATACCTGCACAGCAAACAGTTTTACCAGATGATATAGATTGGGATTCTTTAGAAGATTTTTATAAATGGTGTGAAAATCATAATTATACATGCAATGCTTATATTTCTGAAGCATTAACAATATCAGAAATTATTAAAATGATTGGTATTACATCAAGAGCGGATGTTTTACGCATTGATTCAAAAATTACTGTAGTACAAGATATAGAAAAAATAGCTCCTATACAATTATTGACACCAAAAAACACAAAAAATTATAGTGTCACAATGTTGAAAGGAGATATTCCCCATGCTGTATCATACAGGTTTATTGATGAAGAAGCCGGGTTTACAAATAATGAGCTGCAGATATTTAACACTCCGGATGGAAATAAAATCAACGAGCCTGAAACAACTCAAAAAAGCGATATTTGGGGTATAACAGATTCTACACAGGTACGTCGTATTGGTATGTATAATTTAGCATGTTTAAAAAATAGACCATTTATACATATGATCGAAGTAGATATTGAATATTTACTTTGTAATAAAGGCGACTGGGTACAATATGCAGGAGATCTTGCTTTAACAGGATCCGTCCAGGGTCGAATACAAACAATTTATAAAAATGAACAAGGACAATGTATAGGAATACGTCTTGATGAACCGGTCGAAATAAATCACATGAATGATTATGCGGTAAGATTAAGACTTGCTGATGGAATGGTAGTTATAAAAGATATAAATCGTATAGAAGATCAATATGATGTGTATTTTTCAGAGCCAATAACTACAAATAACATGTTACAGCCAGGATATATTTATGCATTTGGAATCCGCGGAAAAGAGGTAATCGATTTAAAAATAACAGATATTCAGCCGCAAGCTGGTTTTAACGCTACTCTTTTATGCGTTGATTATAGTCCGGAAATATTTAAGGTTGACGATCCTGATTTTGTTTTGCCTGATTTTGATAATAAAATAACACCTGTATCGGGGGCATTGGATTCTGGTATTATTAATGATGCTTTATTATCAAATTTTGTAACATACCATGATTCAGATGAAATACCGGCTCGACCTACAGGTGATGGTAAAGAAAATGGCTGGTATCATTTAATAAATGCACAAAGTAAATGGCTATCAAGAAAAACAGCTAAAAATATTTTGGAAGGTGAATGGAGCACGCCTTCTAAAACGAATAATAAACTTATTAATGAAGCAGCTGCTTTGCGTCCTACATTTAAAGAGGTTGTGAAAGGGTTTACTGCAGAAGGCGCTGTTATGATACCTATGCAACTTACACTCGAAGCGGTAGGAGGTTTTCGTTATATTTCTCTATCATGGATGAAACAAACAAACCTATCAAATCTTAAAGAATATGAACTTCAAGTATCTGATAATGCCGTAAATTGGTATGCTCCTCGATTTGATGGACAAGGACCGCAAGATGCCCCATGGCGCGGAGAAGAAAATAATGTTTTTTCTACTGCAGCAACTTTTGTTGTACATGCAAATATTCCACCAGCTGGTACTTTAGATGAACCTGCCGGAAGAATTTTATTTTATCGAGTACGGCAGCGTACAATGCTTGATGTTTTATCAGATTGGAGCGAAATAGTTGGTGCGCAAACTAAATTAACTGATACCGGTGACTATGCGGTAAATTCAATTTCTGCAAACTCATTAAAAGTAGCGGAGTTTCTTGGTATTTTTGCAAAACTTTCTGAAAGCCTGGTTGTAGATCCTCGCTTTGGTTTATCATCTGAAAATGATGAATGGGCGGATGGAGATACCAGGGCAGTTTTAAACGCCCGACAAATAGCGTTTCAATTTTTTTCAGAAGAAGTTTGGCTTACTATGGCAAGATTGGGACTTGAAGGTGTACAGGCAACACAGTTTTTTTCACGTGACAAACTATATATTACAAACGCAGATATGTTATCGCGCCGGGCGAGAGGATATGATGTCGGAGCTCCTTTACCTTCAGATAATTCCAGAGTTGCGCATATGGACGTATGGGAAGAGTTATTATTCCACTGGGAAGGTGATTATGTTCTTGATCAAAACAGAGAGAAGTTTTTTGAACTTACTGGCACTGGTTCTCTTGAAGGTGAAGCCGAAGGCATTCCTCTTTTTTTAAAAGCAATAGCCCCGTACGCAACAGAATCGCGCGCGCTTCATGGTAATTTTAGGCTTTTAAATACTTTTAGTGTAAACAATGCATGGTCATTAGATTTTTGGCTTTTTTATTTTTGGAATGAAAATCAAGTTATTTTTTCTATTGGTAATGAATCAGAAAAAATACAATTAAGTATTCAAAATGATGAGCCATATTTAAACGAGGAACCAACAGATGATGTGTGGCTAAATGATGAACCAACAGATGGAGCTTGGCTTAATGAAATAAGAGGAGCGCATATAAAAATAGGACATACTTACCAGGGGAGTTATAATGAAATTGAATTAGGAGCTTCTGCTTTTGAAGTTAAAAGATGGTATCATTTTGCTATTTTAGCTGACGGCATAACATTAAAGTTATTAATAAATGAAAATATTTTTTTCTGGAATAGCAGACTACAGACACTGCCAATAACTGTGGACATAAATCCCACATCAGGAGCCATTGACGGTGAAAATAGTTTAATGATGATAGATGAAGTGATGTGGGATCCAAGTGTGGCGTTAAGTATAGAAGTTTTTAATCGCAACACATCACTGCGGCGCCCATGGGGAAAGCTCGACGATCAATTCCCCTGGGCAATTATAAATGTAGATGATCCAGCTTATTTTAAAACAAATATTTTTAAAAGCCAGGACTTTAAGAACGAAGTATTGGCAATAATAAACGGAGGATAATAGTATGGCAAATGTTGATTTAACTTTAAACAGGTTTGCAATCGCGAATATGCCAAGTTTTCAAAATGAATTTGGTGTAAAAAAAACAAACCCAAAACAAGGGTGTTCTACAGCTGAAAACACGACAAACATGATGTTACCATTCTTGCGGCAGCGCCCAATTGCAGTAACTTCAAATATGTCTACATCAACTGTTGAAGCAAATGCCGCAATAAATCTAATTGGTAATATATCAAGTTTAACACTTGGTCCAGGATCATACAAAGGCGTTGAATTAGCTATTATTAATGACGCAAATGATGATGTAATTATTACTTATGATACAAGAACAATTACAACAAAAATGGGCGATAATATTGTATTGCGTTGGGACGGAAATGAATGGAGAATAAAACATGATTTTTTAGTTGGTGATTTTTATGAACAATTACCATCTGCAAAATCACCTATTGAAAAATGCCTAGAAGGCATGTGGGTAAACTGGTCGTCTCGTGCTGTTTTATATGGTATATCAAACGCTGCGCCGGTTTCACATGTAAATTATAATACTATAGTCGGTACAACAATTGCAGCAAATGCACGGCCTGTTGTTATGTATCATTTAAGCGGAAGCGACTATCAGTTGTTTAGATTTAAGCAGTCTACTACAGCATATGTTGTTACTGCACAACTTGATCCTGTAAGGTGGGATGAAATTGCTCCGGATATTGTTGGTGAAAGAGAGACATGCCAAAAATTATCTACTAGAGTTGCAGATCAGATACAGGTAACTGCTGATTTACAAATAGGCCATCAAATATCTGGTGGGATTCACTCTGGAAAATGGATAACTGCCGTCTACGTTCTAGGCGGTAAATTTATTTCTGTAGCCGGCGGAAATAGACCACCGTTTATTACTGGCGGTATCAGCAGTCATATTTTAGACCAGCCTAATGTACCTGATTATGCTGCCCAGCAAACCATAAATAGATTTTCCACAACAGCATTTAGCGGTTCTTGGACAAACGATCAAGGTGACGGATTTGTAAATATTTACTATGGAATTTCTAATACTGCTAATGATTATATTAGAATAAATGGTGTAAATATATTTTCTCAAAGGCATTCAGGTAGTCAGCCACCTTTACATATTTGTGTGCCTATAAAAAATGGAGATGTTATAACTTACTCTACAACAACAGACTCTTTATGGCGGGCTGTGTCTTGGTGCTTTTTTATACCACCATTATCAACAGGGAATAGAATCGATACCATTTCTAAACTCTCATGGCGGCGTGTAGCCTAAATAAGACCATTTGTAAATGGCAGGGTACACGGAGATATGTCTCGAAAAATTATTGGCTCGGCAATTGGTCGTTATGGAAATGCGGGGTACTTTTCAATTGACGATACCGCAATATATAGCGGTGCTTTTTATCCTGATACAACACGACATGTAAATGATGGGTTAATTACTACTACAAATAATCAAGGTTATGCTTTAGGATTTGACAGCCAACTTTCAATACCATGCGGTCCAGAAAATTCTCCTCGAACTATATCTAAACTCTACTGGAGACGTGTCAACTAAAGACCACCCTTTGTAAGTGGCGGTGTACATAGTGATATGCAAAGGCTGATAAAAGGTGAATTATGGGGGATAGATAGAGAAGGCAGATGCGTAGCTGTAAATGGTAATGGTTGCTTTTCTATGCGAGAACCAGAAACATCTAATAATGCTCTTTTTGGAGGTCAAATAGTTAGTTCTTGGAGAAGAGGATTATTTGATAACAGCCTCGTTATTCCAACAGGTGCAGAGAACTCTCCATACACCTTATCTACTCTATTTTGGCGCAGGGTTAGCTAACGCGCCGCCAAAAGAGCTTTGCGAGAGTGTCGATTCTATTACCTGTAGATAAAGAGGGTATAAAACGTGAAGCATTTTGAAAAAGTCCAAGGTTAGAAGAGCAAGTAATACTGTCACCTCGTTTAACAGGATAAATTGCCATTCCATTTCTTCCACTAAGAAAGTCTAAAGACCTCCCATTTATTAAAAAAGTATTAGGGGTATTGGCATCATATGAATACATCATAAATCCGTCAGCAGGCGCCGTCCAATCTGTTAGACTTGTAGGTATTATATGCGGAGCGGCATAATTAGGGGCATTTGGGGTATCTACTGTAAAATGGTTAACCCCGCCAGTAATAAACGGTGGTTTAAAATATCCAAAAACAAGCGATGTTTAAAATAGGAGGAAAATTATGATTTTTGGATATATAAGAGTTAGCACTGACAAACAAACAATAAAAAACCAAAGGTACGAAATAGAGAAATTTTGTAAAATAAATAAAATCAAAATAGAAAAATGGATAGAAGAAACGATTAGTGGTACTAAATCGCCAGATAAAAGAAGATTAGGCATTTTGTTAAAAGATATAAAGGCAGATGATTTAATAATATGCTCGGAATTATCTAGGCTTGGAAGAACTCTGTTTATGATTATGTCAATATTATCTCATTGCTTATCTGTGGGAGCAAAAATATGGACAATAAAAGACGGATATCGCCTTGGTGATGATATACAATCAAAAGTATTAGCATTTGCCTTTGGAATATCAGCAGAAATAGAACGTAATTTAATTGCTCAAAGAACAAAAGAAGCCCTTGCTAGATGTAAAGCTGAAGGCAAAATATTAGGACGCAGACCCGGTAAAGCAATTAATGTAAAACTAACTGGTAATGAAATTATGATAAAAAAGATGTTGAAACAAGGAATGAATAAAGCCGAAATAGGAAGGCATTTTGGGGTACACCGTCAGACGGTTAGAATATTTATAAAAGAACGTTTAATGAAGGATAAAACACATAAAAACACATAAAAACACAATAAAACAAGGTAAAAAATAAACCTTTGCCAAACTTGATGATGATTTTTGCCAAATTGACCGCGCCGTTACATCTCTGTTTTAGTTTTTTCAGATTTATTGTTATTTTCTCATCAATTTTTGGAATTATCCGACATAGGTCGGGAAGGAGTGTTTTTATGAAAACAAGACAAGCATTTCTCGGAATTGCCGCATTGTTAATCGCAGCAATATTCACACTGACGGGATGTCCCCCCGGTGATACCAGCGGCGGCGCAATCGTCATTAGCGGTACATTGTCGTCTGGCGGTACACCAAGTCCAAACATTATGGCTCGCAGTTCTGCCCGTAATGTGCATGGAAGTTCTCAATCTTTCAGCGGTGAGGTTCAGTCTGATAATACTATAGTTGGACTTTTGCAGGACGGAGCTATGATTTTTAAACTTACAGGAGTTTATAATCCCGAAAATAAATCGTTTTCCATGCAAGCTGCGTCCAGTATGTTTGTGTTTTCACTGTCCGGAGTATTGGATTTAACCAATGCCATTATTCCCGAGCAGAGTCAGGCAGCGCTTCATGTTAAAGATAATTCCGGCGAGTGGGAAACTATAGCTTTAAATATTTCTCCCGCCAATGTATCAGTAGAAGGACAGGCAAACCAGCCAGACGCTGAGGTTACTCCGGCTTGGGCAAGAGGGATGTGGTATGACCAATTCTTTGGCGGAATAGTTGTAATAACGGAAAATGCTATTTCTGTAATTATGGAAGATCATGTAGAGGCTTTTACAATCTTAGAAGTTGAAACTGTTAATGACAATGTTGTAAAAATTCTTCTTCGTGCGGCGCTTATCGATGATCACCCGATAATATATACTGCAAGGTTTTATGTTACAAGATCTTCTACAGATACTAATATTACTACTGCATTTGACGGCGTATCATTAAAAGACGTAACATTTGGCATGGGCAAAGATGAACTGCTTTCGACTGCTCTAGCAGGTTTGCCATCCGGATCTAAATTATTTATCACGCCTTATTGCAGTAATGATCCCGGCAAAGTCTACACAGATGATCCATACATTATGAATGGTGATTATTCACCGATGTTTATACGTGAAGGTCATGCCGTTTCGGATGCCATGGATAATTCAAATGTATTAAAAGCTATCAGCAGTTTTACTATGGTATTGATGAATCAATATCACGGTACATTCGAGCCGCCGATGGGAGAACTTACCATTACGGGTCTTGATGATCTGCAAGGTAAATATGCTTTTGGATCCATCATGAACATGGGGATGGGAGGAGGATTTTCTCAGATTTTTGCAACAAGTGATAATACAATGTACTTTCATTCCAGGGGTGGATTGATTCTACAAGACGGAACAGTTAAATTGAATGTTATTTTGGCAACAGGATCAGGTCCGATGATTGGCTATTCTGGAAGCGAAACGCTAACTTTTCAATTATATATTCTTAACACCGGCAATCCTTCTTTTGATCAAACACCGCTAGAAAGGGGAACCGTAACCGTAACTTTTGCAAACGGCATAGGAACAGGCGTTTATAAACCGCCGGCAAAATTAACTATTACGGGGCTTGAAGAATTCAATGGAAAATTCGTTTATGCGTCTCATGAAAGCCATAACCATGATTATACGGAATATACGTGGCTGGACGCGTCTGGCGGTATTGATACTTCAAATATAGGAGGTTCAGTCGTAAATATTGGTTTTCAAATCGTAAACGGATCGGTTACAATACCTGTTTATATATATGATAATGGTTCTTTCTCGCCTTTCGGCGGAAGCGGTACATATACCTTTAAGGTCTATGTTAAAAATACTGCAAATACACCTGATATATTCGAAGTTGGATTTGTTACAGCGACCTTCACAGACGGCGGAACAGCTTCTGGCGCATATACTTCGCCTGGAAAGCTAACTATTTTTGGACTTACAAATTATATAGGCGGGTATATTTATGCGCAGACCATGGATCCAAGCGGTCCTAATCTTGTTGCAAACGCAGGCGTGGGAGTCAATACAGAATATTACGGCGGAAGGCTTATAACCGACGCAAGCATTACATTGTTTGTTTACCATGGAGATCTTTTTGAAGTTTCCGGTGCTTACACAGGAAGCGATTTATTGGATTTTGGGGCAGTTATCATTATGCCTGGAGATTTATATGTGGGTGGAAGAGTAAACAGTGTTAATTTCACCAACGGGGTAGGAACAGGAATGTTAACACCAGATCCATAATTTGCGTAAAGAATGCTACATACAAAGGATAGGCTCTTCGGGGTCTATCCTTTTTTTTATACAATTTCCAATAATCCGTATTCGCTTTTTTCCAAATCTTCTATCGTTGGTTTCATTTTTTCTAATAATTCAAAAAGCGCTTTACTGCTGCTGTTACCTGTTCTTAATAAAACAATTTTTGGCGGAAAACCTTTTATTTCCAATAAATTCATAAAATCTTCATCTTTTGTTATTATTATAAATTCGTTATCCTTTGCATATTTCCATATATCAATATCCTGTGCTGGTACGTTGAGTCCTATTAAATCCACATGATCACATTCACCAAAAATAGGTTTTAGTTTATTAACCAATTTATATGATATATTGGCATCGAGTAATATTTTCATTTATGCTGCTGCTATTATTTTTACAATTTCTTCGCGTCTTGCCGCAAATGATAGAGCCGCTTTAATATGTATTTCCTTTAACAACGGATAATCATCCAATATTTCCGATATGGAGATTCCTTCCGATAACCATTGAAGAATATCCCCAACAGTTATCCTGGTGCCTTTAATACAAGGCTTGCCAAAGCGAATTCCATTGTCTATTACGATATAATTCGATAATTCTTCAGTTCCCATGTTTACAATATATATCAATATTTACATTGTGTCAAAGCCAAAAAAAATGGCGGGATGACAGTCCACCCCATACCTACCCATTTATGTAGGTAGACTTATGTCCCACGTTGTGAAAAAATATACATACAATGAGGGGAAAAAC
>Ga0123356_10002248_pt1 | contig 20822 bp, 16 predicted proteins | sample TergutEmb28metaG_2_FD_92546 | JGI IMG/M metagenome (GOLD analysis project Ga0123356, IMG submission 92546) | Embiratermes neotenicus P3 segment gut microbial communities from Petit-Saut dam, French Guiana - Emb289 P3 | ecosystem: Host-associated > Arthropoda: Insects > Digestive system > Gut ... | reverse complement strand
TTCCGGAGTAGTTTCATATTCATTAAATATCTCGGACAGAATTTTTCCATAAGAGGTAAAGGCTTCAATTCGCCTGCTGATTGCATTTCCTTTTTCACCTGCTAACGCGTCTGTATACAGATATGCTGTTTCTGTTTGTAAACTGCTCGATGTTGTTATCGTAATAACCGCCAAAATTGCAATAATGACAGTGACCATCGCGAAAATGATAGCTGTTAACCTGATTTTTAAACTCATGAAAAACCCCCTTATTTACAGAAAAGGTAATAAAAAAACCTAACTTCCTTTATAAATTTTAACACTTTTTATGGAATTGTCAAGATCTTGCCGGTAAAAAATGTCTATTTAAAGGAAAAAAATGATGATTATTTATGATATATCTGTTTATTTACTTAATTTAATATTAATATTTAATTAAATGATTAAAACCCAAAATTCCATAAAATATCCCTTGTGAAAAAAAATACGTGGTAGTTTATGGTTAAAAATTTCATAAAAGTAATTTTAACAACAACCTCGCCTTTTAAAACGAGGTTGTTGTTAGCGGTTATCTTACTTCTTTGCTGAGGGTTTACCTTTACTTGATTTTTGCGGTTTAGAAGCTGGTTTTTTCTTGCCGGAAGCGGGTGCAGATGCAACTGCTTTATTTACGCTTTTTTTATCCTGTTCAGATAACGAACGTATAATAACCGGAAGGCTGTAAATTCTGACAAAACCCTTGGCGTCTGCGTTACTGTATACATCGCTTGTTGTTAAACTCGCGAGATTTGCGTTATAAAGTGAATTGCCGGATGTAATACCTGCGGTATTTATCGATCCTTTGTAAAGTTTAAGTTTTACCTTGCCGTTTACAGCTTCCTGTGTAGTGTTAACAAATGAAGAAAGAGCTTCACGTAATGGAGTAAACCAAAGGCCGCCATAAACAAGTTCGCTCATTTTTAACGCGACTTGCTGTTTAAATGCATAAGTTTGTCTGTCTAAACAAAGATGCTCAAGTTCCTGATGAGCGTAATAAAGTATAGAGCCGCCCGGAGTTTCGTATATACCTCTGCATTTCATTCCAATAACGCGGTTTTCCACAAGGTCTGTAATACCAATGCCATTGGCGCCGCCGATTTTGTTTAACGCATTTATTAGAGCTACGCCTTCCATCTTTTTGCCGTTTAGTGCAACAGGAATGCCTTTTTCAAATTCAATTTCGATATATTCTGTCTTGTTAGGCGCTTTTTCCGGTAATACTGTAATAGAAAGTATCTTTTTGTAAAGAGGTTCGGCGGCCGGATCTTCAAGTTCAAGTCCTTCATGGGAAACATGCCAAATATTACTGTCTATACTGTAGGCACTCTTTTTTGTTACCGGTACCGGAAGCTTTCTTCTTGCAAGATAACGTATTTCATCAAGTCTGGTTTTAAGTTTCCAAATACGCCATGGAGCGATTATTTCCAAATCGGGCGCTAGAGCCATAATCGACATATCGAATCTTACCTGGGAATTACCCCTGCCGGTTGCGCCATGAGCGATAGCGGCGGCTTTTTCCTTGCGGGCATATTCTACAAGTACTTTTGCAATAAGGGGTCTTGCTGCAGATGTTCCCAGAAGATATTTGTCTTCATAAACGGCTCCTGCTTTTAATGCCGGCCAGATGTATTCTTCTACAAATTCCTTTTTTGCGTCGGCAATATGACAAGCGGACGCTCCCAAGGTTAACGCCCGTTTTGTTATCGCTTTCCAGTCAACTGTCTGTCCAACATCAACGCAAACAGCGATAACTTCGCAATCCTGATTTTCCCTTAACCAGGGGATAATCACTGAGGTATCCAAACCACCGGTATACGCCAGAATAATTTTCTTTTTCATTATTAAAACTCCTTAAAATTGAAAAATTGTTGTTCATATATTATCCATAAATATTAAATTTTAAGCAAGTCAGTTATCATAAAAAAATGCCGATATTCTGTTTACTAGCATGAAAAAATTGGTAAAAAAGAAGAGAAACACCGTGAAATCATCCAAAAAACGCAAAAAGCCGGGATTATCTGACTCTATAAGAGCATTTTTACTTGTTGGAATAATAGTCGCTTTTTCCGCTGTCATTTCGTGTGCGGTAATTATGATTCATACATCTTTTAAAGAAGATGAAGTTGTATTACAGGATGAACAGTTGCCGGATAATTTTACAGAAAAACCGGATGAAAATATTACTTCTACTGTGTCTGGTATAGGCACAAAAACAGATTTACCTGAAGTTGTACAGTCTCCTCCTCAAAATCAGGGTGAATCTGGCAAACAGATTAATCCTTCTGTCCCTCCAGTTCCGGTAACACCTAATCCGGTCACACCAATTTCGCCTTCCGTACCTGCTGTTATTAATCCAGGAACTACCGGCAGAGTTGTTCAAAATCTGGGTACTTTGGTTTTTGTCATAGATGACGCCGGTAATAATCTGAGAGAACTTGAACCATTCTTAAGTATACCAGGGCCGCTTACAATCGCTGTTTTGCCTGGTCTATCATATTCCGCAGAAGCTGCGCGTCGTATAAGAGCTGCCGGGAAAGAAGTTATTTTACACCAGCCTATGGAAGCGATAGGAGGGCAGAACCCCGGTCCCGGCGCTATATATTCCAATATGAGCGCGGATGAAATAAGAGCGGTTTTATCACGCAATATTGCAGAAGTTGGTCCGGTCACAGGAATGAATAATCATCAAGGATCTAAAATTACTATGGATAAAAATATCATGCAGACAATTTTGGCTTTTTGTTCTGAACATAATTTATACTTTCTGGATTCCAGGACAACTGCGGAAACTGTCGCTCCGGAATTAGCGCGTCAGATGGGAATAAAGTTTGCCGAAAGAAATGTTTTTATTGATAATGAGCAGAATAAAGAAGCAATGCTCCGTTATATCGCCGGCGGTCTTACAAGAGCGCAAAGAAACGGCAGCGCAGTTATGATAGGACACACATGGTCACCTGAACTGGCTCCTCTTCTTAAAGAACAATTTCCTCTTTTTATGGAACAAGGTTATACTATTAAAACAGCTTTTGATACAATTAACAATTAACAATTAGTAATTAGCAATGAATAATGAATAACTGTTAATTGCTCATTATTAATTGGAGTGTGTATGAAGGTTTTGGGGATTGAGACTTCTTGTGATGAATGTTCGGCGGCTGTTGTTGCAGATGGTGAAAAAATCCTTTCTAATATTATAGCTACTCAGGTTCCGTATCATGCTCCATGGAGCGGGGTAGTACCGGAAATTGCAAGCAGAAAACATACAGAATGGATTTACTCTGTTGTTAAAGAAGCGATTGAAAAATCCGGATTAACCGTAAAAGATATAAACGCGGTTGCCGTTACAAACAGGCCGGGACTTATGGGTTCACTTTTAGTCGGGCTTTCCTTTGCTAAAGCATTTGCCTGGGCGTCTAACATTCCGTTTATCGCTGTAGATCATATGCTTGCTCATTTGTACGCTCCAAGGTTAATTGGCAGTGAACAATTAACAATGAGCAATGGGGATAGGGTGGGGTATCCGTTTTTGGGGTTGCTTGTTTCGGGGGGGCATACTATTATTTGCCGGGCCGATGACTTTGATAATATAACGGTTTTGGGGACTACAATTGATGACGCTGTAGGTGAGGCTTTTGATAAAGTTGCAAAGTTTTATAATTTTGGTTATCCCGGAGGAATGATTATCGATAAAATGGCGCAGAAAGGAGACAATAAAGCGTTTCGTTTTCCGGTGCCGTCTCTTCATAAGGGAGATCATCGTTATGATGTATCATATTCCGGCTTAAAAAACGCGGTAATTAACCAGCTTGATCTTTTTAAAGTAAAAGCGGATTACACAAACGAAGATATTGCCGCTTCTTTCCAAAAGACTGCTGTTGCAATATTGTTACGGGCTCTTTTAAACGCCGTTGAAGATACCGGTCTTACAACAATAGTAGCCGGAGGCGGTGTTGCCGCTAACAGTCTTCTTAGAGCAAAGCTTGGCGAACAAAAAAAACTTCGCTGTATTTTCCCTCCCCTTGAACTATGCGGCGACAACGGCGCCATGATAGCCGGTATCGGTTATCACTACCTCGTTCGAGGCGAACATTCCCCTCTAAACACCACCCCTTCCGCCAGAGTAACCGGCTTTAAAAAGAGATACCCTTGAGCAATTAACAATGAAGAATAAATTATAGTTCATTGTTTTGGTACTTAATAATGTATTCTTCTTTAACGCGCAGGAGTTCTTCTTTTGGGAGACAGGACAGGACTTTCCAGCCGAGATTAAGCGTTTGGGTAATGTCGCGGTTTTCGTGTTCTCCCTGGGATAAAAAGAGTTGTTCGAATTTTTCTCCGAATTTTAAATACAACTTGTCAATCGAGGAGAGTTCTTCTTCGCCGATTATAGAGGCGAGGTTTCTTATCTGTTTTACTTTTGCGTAAGCGGCAAAAAGCTGGCTTGATACATCTTTATGATCTTCCCTTGTCATTCCTGCTCCTATTCCGTCTTTCATTAAACGGGAAAGACTTGGAAGACCGGCAACAGGAGGATAAATGCCTCTTTGAAAAAGATCACGTTCAAGGACAATTTGACCCTCTGTAATATAACCGGATAAATCGGGAATGGGATGGCTTATATCATCATTTGGCATGGAAAGAATCGGTATTTGTGTAATAGAACCTGCGGAATCTTTTATTTTACCAGCTCTTTCATAAAGCGAAGCGAGGTCTGAATAAAGGTATCCCGGATAACCTTTACGGCTGGGTACTTCTCCCCGTATAGATGATACTTCTCTTAACGCTTCGCAGTAATTGGTCATATCGGTCATCACTACAAGTACATGTGTGTTTTTTTCGTAAGCGAGATATTCCGCAGCTGTAAGAGCGCATCTCGGAGCTACAAGTCTTTCCAGAGAAGGAGTGTCTGCCAATGACAAAAAGACTACAACTTTAGATAAAACACCGGAACTTTCAAAATCATCCAGAAAAAATCTGGCAACATCATTTTTAACACCCATCGCGCAGAAAACAATTACAAATTGTTCTGTCTTTAATCCGTGTAAATCAGTAAAATCCGTGTTAATCTGTGTTCCATGTTCTTCAGTTTTAGTTTCCAGTATCTTAGCCTGCCGCACAATCTGCGCGGCAAGTTTGTTGTGGGGGAGGCCGTTACCGGAAAATATCGGGAGTTTCTGTCCGCGTATAAGTGTGTTCATTCCGTCTATCGAGGAAATTCCGGTTTGTATAAAATCATGAGGATATGATCGCGCATAAGGATTAATTGGAAGACCGTTTATATCCCGTGTTTCCGAAGAAAATATACTGCCGTATCCGTCAATTGGTTCTCCCAATCCGTTAAATATCCTTCCCAGCATACCCAAACCAACACGCAGTTCCATAGGTTTATCCAAAAACTCAACTCTTGAGTCTTCTGCAGAAAGTCCTGTACTATTTCCGTATATTTGAATGGCTGCCCAGGTTTCGCTTAAATCCAGAACACGCCCAAGTCTTTTATTATTATCTCTGTCATAGACAGCTACCATATCGTTATAACCCACATTACCGCTGTGGGATGTTATCACAACAGGACCTTCTATTCGTGTAAGTCCTTTATATTCAATGCCTCTCATATTATTTTCCCCGGACCTGCCATTGAAGATAATGGCCTTAATTCTCCTCTTGCGCGGTAAGCTCTTTCCAGTTCCTCAAGAACATTTCGTGTTTTTTCTTCGAACTCATTTATATCATCAGAAGAATCATTTCTTACGATGCTTTTTAGCCTTGATAATCCTTCCTTTAGGCCTGTCTCAATTATTTTTGTTATTGGAGCTCCTAAATCTATGCATGTGCGCGCCCGTTCATGAAATTCAATAATTATCTGCAATAAGCGTACCTGTTTGCCGGGAACACAATACATATCAATTTCGTCGAATGAATTTTGCTGCAAAAAACCGTCTTTAATAATTTGAGCTGTTAAAAGAATTAATTTTTGTTCGTCCGGCAAAGCATCCGGTCCTATAAGGCGTACGATTTCTATTAATCTTTGTTCCTGTTTTAAAAGTTCAAGACTCTTTAATCTTAATCCTGTCCAGTTCGGATTAACATTTTCCCACCATGTTTGTATTTCATCGGCATATTCAGAATAACTTTCTGTCCAGCTTATCGCAGGGTAATGACGGGCATTAGCAAGGTCTTTATCCAAAGCCCAAAAACACCGGATAAAACGTTTTGTATGCTGGGTAACAGGTTCAGAAAAATCGCCGCCCGGAGGAGATACCGCTCCGATTATCGATACAGAACCTTCTTCTCCGCTGAGTGTCCGTACGCTTCCGGCTCTTTCGTAGAATTCCGCAAGTCTTGTGGGAAGATAGGCAGGGAACCCTTCTTCCGCAGGCATTTCTTCCATACGTCCCGAAAGTTCACGTAATGCTTCCGCCCACCGGCTTGTAGAATCTGCCATAATCGCCACATGGTAACCCATGTCGCGGTAAAATTCTGCAAGAGTAACGCCGGTGTAAATCGATACTTCCCGCGCTGCTACAGGCATATTTGATGTATTGGCAATTAAAAGAGTTCTTTCCATCAAGCTTCGTCCCGTTCGCGGGTCCTGAAGATTCGGGAACTCTGTAAGAACATCCGTCATTTCATTTCCGCGTTCTCCGCATCCAATGTAAATAATTACATCTGCGTCGCACCATTTCGCGATTGCATGCTGTGTCATTGTTTTTCCGGTACCAAAGCCGCCGGGAATCGCCGCTGTGCCTCCCTTGGATATAGGAAAGAAAATATCGATAACCCTTTCTCCTGTAATTAAAGGTTTATTTGGTGAAAGGCGGGATGAAACAGGACGGCTTTGGCGTACAGGCCACCACCCGGCGAATTTAATATCTTCTCCAAGACTTGTTTTTGCAGCCGTATCAAAAATTGTATAATCACCTTCGCCGCTTAAATTTATAATCTGACCGCCTTTTATATTAGGCGGAATCATAATCTTGCATATAACACTTTCTGTTTCTTTAATGGAGCCAAGAATCAATCCCGGTTTGGCAGCCGGATTTTCGCCGGAGGCCATACTTTCAGCTAACGCAGGATTTGGTATAAAGCGCCATTTTTTTTCTGTATTTAGCTGCTTGCAGGCAGCGCCTGGTTTCATAAAAGCGCCGTCCTGTTCATATAAAAGAGCCAAAGGCCGCTGAATACCGTCATAAATTGTTCCCATAAGCCCCGGGCCAAGCAAAGCGGAAAGGGGACGCCCTGTAGAAAAAACAGGACTGCCGGTTTTTAAACCGGTATTGTCTTCATAGATTTGAATGACCGCTTCATCACCTTCTATACGGACAATCTCTCCAATAATTTTTTTTTCTCCCGCCTCGACAAGATCAAAGAGTCCCGCATTCCCCAAACCAGACGCCCGAATTATCGGACCAGAAATCCTGCGAACCCTGCCTTCCATTAGAATGACTCCGAATTTTTAATTTGCGGTAAAAATTTGATCATATGTTCTCCATGATATCACGTCCAAGTAATGCTTCGGTTAATTCAAAGCGTCTTTCCTGGAGAAGATGGTCTAATATATTTTCGATTGAAGCTATTATTCGTATATCCCCTGATTCCAGTGTTATTGACGGGTAGGAGGAAACTACTAATGCGGAATGACTAATGCGGAATGTGGAATGTTGAGTTAGTGAGTTTATGATTGTTTGGGTTTCGTTGGGATCAAGGTTTTGGGTTTCTATATTCGTTTGTTCGTTTAGTGAAAAATTTTTACAGGATATTAGTTTTTTTGATAGATCGTTAGAGAGTATATCGATAATTTGGCTGCGGTTTAAATTGTTATACCAGTCTTTAATGGCTGTATGGAGAAGAGTTTCTATTTTTTCTATTTTGGCTCTTAGTTTATCAACAGGAAGACGGGACATTACTCTTTCTGCTTCGTTTTCTTTCTGTTTGTCGTATTTTTTATTAAGTTCCGCGATGCTGTCGTTTATTTTCTTTTCCCACTTAGCGTTTTGAGTGTAAATTGTATCTTCGTTAGTTTTCAAAATACGGGAGGCTTTTTTTCTCGCGTCTTCCAGAATTTCGCGATCAAGTATTTCTGTTGAATGAATTTCTTCCATAAAAACTAAAAAGAAACTGTCACCCTGTAGATAAGGATGACAGTCACTTATAAATTAATTATTTTAACATCGCTTCAGGTAATTTTCCGCCGTTTTCTGATAAGGCTTTCATCAGCGCTTTGTGCAGCCAGATATTTTTCTCGGCTGAACCGTCGGCAGCAGTACCTGAATACTTGAGTTCGGCGGCAAGAGTCTTGCGTGCAGCCAGACTGCTGTCCATATCCAGCGCTTTCATAAAATCGACAATTGAGTTACGCCAATCAAGTTTCTGTCCCTTTGATTTTACAATAGCTTCAAGTTTTGCTTCTACATCGACAGGTTCTGGTGCAGGTTCTTCACCCTTATCCTTATCCTTCGACTTTTCAGGTTTAGTAACAACAGTTTTTGGCAATCCCGGAACTACTCCCGAACCCAATACTTTGTCTTTAATCGAATTAAAAAGTACCATTATATCTACTCCTTTGGATTAATGTTCGGATATTACCCTATCCGTAATATGCATTTTACAATATTTAATAGCGCCTGTCACCCCATATAGGTGACAAGTATTATAAAGTATGGGATAATTAAATATGAACAATAAAAAAAAGATAATTTTTTACGGAGCAATTATAGTTATTTTGATTGAATCAATGATAAGTTGTATTGAAAGACCGTCTTCTGAACCTGATATAAGCGAGCTGTCTTCCATGGAATTAACAAAAATAATGGGGGCCGGCTGGAATTTGGGCAATACCCTGGACGCGCATTGGAATACAGTCGCGCCCTGGATTACTAATCCAACAGTAAATCAAATAGAAACAGCATGGAATAACCCAACAACTACAAAAGCAATGATAAATAAGGTAAAAGAAGCGGGATTCGATACAATAAGGGTTCCTGTTACCTGGTATATTTTTACAGGACCCGCTCCAAACTATACAATTGATTCCAGATGGATGAACCGCGTACAGGAAGTCGTAGATTATGTAATCGATAACGGAATGTTTTGTATCTTAAATACTCATCACGAAGATTATAATGTATATACCAATAATGGCGGCGGCGTAAACGGATGGCTCAGACTGCATCAAAGCGGAACTACACCGTTATCTGCGTCAGAAAAAGAGACAATGAATACACGTTTTACCAAAATCTGGGAACAAATCGCTGAACGTTTTAAGGACTATAACGAATACCTTCTTTTTGAGGGACTTAACGAACCAAGATCATACGATTTTACCAATAATGACGCTGTCTGGGCGGAGCAATACAGTGTCTTAAATAACTTAAACCAGATCTTTGTTGATACAGTAAGAGCGAGCGGAGGAAACAACGCAAAAAGGCATCTTTTGGTAACACCGTATTTTGCGCAGTTTGATTTACACGGCGGCCGTAATAAAATGGATCTGTTTGTTGATACCGCAACTAATAAGTTAAGAATCACAGACCCGGCAAACAGGCTGATAGTATCCCTGCATTATTATGAACCCTATTATTTTGCCGGAGCGGGTACAGGAGATTCAAATTCATTATCTGTTTATAACCCTAATGGCAACCATGAATCACATAACAGGGGCCGGGTACTAAACGTGTTAACCGATCTTATCAACCGGGGTATTCCTGTTATCATGGGCGAGACCGGAGCGCTGGATAAAAATAACGAAGCCGAAAGAGTAAAGTGGGCAAATGATTACTTAAAAAAAGTAAGGGATTTAGGCATACCCATTGTTATGTGGGATGACGGCGGCAATTATAAATTGCTGGACAGAAAAAATCTTGTCTGGTTTTTCCCGAATCTGACAAACGCCATTGTAGAGGCCGCGACACCTAAATAGCGGAAGCAGATTTTTATTTTTACTCGGTTCTTTCCAATTCTAATTGAATAGTATTTGTGTTTTTTATTGATTTATGCTTTTATTTGTTCCGAATACTTATGGTGACGGCGTAGCTTTTCGGAGAAAACTTCGAGACGAATGGGATGACTTAACTACTTATCTGTCATTGTGATTGTTCCGTCCCAGTCAGGCGGCGGAGGATTTGTCTGGAAGTCCGTTATACGGGAAAGATACATAGAGCAAAGATAATCACCGCCGCAGGATTTTTCTGCGATTGATAATGCTTTACTGAAATATTGTTTGGCTGTTTCCCATTCGCGCATGCCAAAAAGTTTGAGTCCTTTATTGTATTGGTTTAATGTTTCACGATCAATTATAAGGGATTTGGGTATTTCATCTCCGGCTTCATCCTGGTACGCTTCGTATACTGTATAAAGGCCAACAGGATGATCCTTTCCCTTAACCCGTACGCTGTCAGCTTTACGGAAAATAAAATCATCTTTTGCGGCAGCGTAAACATATTCTGTAACAATAACAGGCTGCTGATAATATTTTGTAACACCTTCGGTTCTTGAAGCGAGATTAACTGTATCGCCTATAACCGTATAATCAAGCTTGTTCTGGAAACCGATATTACCGACAACACATTCACCGTAATTTACGCCGATACCTGTTCCAAATCCTGTATCAGGCAGGACAATGTCGGAAGTATCCATGTGTTCAAGCGCTCTGACCATACGAAGCGCCGCTCTAACCGCGCTTGCCGCCGCGTTATCCAAAGTTTTGGGAGCGCCGAAGATTGCCATAATGGCGTCTCCGATAAATTTATCGATATTGCCGCCTTCACAAATAATCTGATTCCCCATCGCGGAAAAATAATAATTAAGGAAGTTTACCAATTCGCGAGCAGGCGTGTTTTCTGAAATCTTTGTAAAACTTCTGATATCGGAGAATAAAACAGCGACCATTCTGTTTTCGCTTTGACTTACAGGAGCTGCCGACTTTTTAATGATTTCGTCCATTACATCAACAGGAACATAACGGGCAAAGGCGATTCTTGTTTTCTTTTGCAGGTTTTCCATTTGACGTAAACGCAGAGCGTTCGCGATAATCGGAGCCGCTGCCGAAAGAAAAACATTAAGGTTTTCCAGAATAAAAGGAGAAAAATATTCTTTAATGGAAGTGCCTATATGAACCGTAGCGAACTCTCCTTCGTTATTTGAAAGCGGAATAAGAATATAGGATTCTATTCTGTTATCATTCTCACCGGCAGGGAAGAAGTCTTTTACTTCATTGGAAACTACTTTATAATCCGAATACCGGTGATTAAAATCCGCGATTGTAATTGCTTTAAAATCGTCCGCTATTTTTTTTGTATACCCGGTATTATTGGCGTTATATACCAAAAGACAGTCATCAGCGTCTTTTATCATAATTGATGATATTTCTGCGTGGCAGGAATTTTTTAATACTCCAAAAACATCCATAACTGTATCTTCAAGTGAATTTTGCTTTATCGATAATTTAGCGAGCATTCCGACAAGTGTTGTCTGAAACAGTTTATTATCAAGAAGATTATTTACATTTTCTATAAGAGTATCACCGGTTATTTTTTTTCCTTCTTTTTCGATATGTTTATAATCGATATTACGTTTTTCGCTTAATAGCTGTTTAATTTGATTTGACAGTTCATCAAAGTTTTCAATTGATTTCCCGATAAATATATCAGCTCCCGCATGTTCGCTCCGGAATTTATCACTTGATTCTTCATTAGAAGAAAAAACTATAAGCGGAATATCTTTGGTAGAGGAGCGGGTTTTAAGGAATCGTACAGTTTGATACCCTCCCAAAACCGGCATATTCGTATCGGTAATAATCAGTTCGGGAAGAAATTCAAATACTTTTTTTAATCCTTCAAGGCCATTTATAGCCCTGATGGTTTCATAACCTTCTTTGTCAAGAAATTCAAGAAGTATATCCGCGAAAGTCTGCGAGTTTTCTATTACTAAAATACGTTTTTTAGCCATTTGCTTCTCCGATCAATTCGCGTACAGTGGTCACAAAAGTATGATCATTAAACGCGCTTTTGGCGATTATACGGTTCGCGCCCAGCATTACGGCTTTATTTTGATCTTTTTCATCGCTCCTTGATGAAATAATAATTATTGGAATGTTTTTTAGCTGTTCGTTCTTCCGCAGATTTTCTGTCAGCATAAAACCATCCATGTTGGGCATATTAATATCGGTACAGATTAAATCGTAGTGGGAATTCTTGGCGGCTGCCAATGCTTCGGAGCCATCTGCCGCTGTATCTACCTTATATCCTTGAGCTTCAAGAATATCACGCTCAACTTCTCTTGTTGGAGCTGAATCATCTACTACAAGAATTGATTTACGCGAACGCTCATAATCTACATGGCGTTTTTTCATATCGATTGTTTTTGTACGGCGCGCTCTCCTTATTACAGTTGGAATATGCAAAGCAGGTATCAGCTCATAATCTTCGCTAAGAACAACACCGGAAAAAACATCGATATTTGCCATAAACGCCGGAAGATTTTTAAGAATTACCTGACGCATGCTGCTGATTTTGTTTACAGCGATAGCGACAGTTTCCTCATAAGCCTGTACAATCGCTACAAAGATTGATGAATTAACCTGGTCTTTTTCCGGTTCATTTATTTTAAGGATATGATGCAGATAAAAAAGTTTAATAATACGTCCATTGTATTTGATGCTTGGACGATCTACTACGGTTATTATTTCTTTTACATCAACAAGCATGACTGTATCTACAAAGTTGGCGGGTATTATAAATTTCATGGGTCCGGAAGAAATCGGGAATCCCATTAATGCCGCGAGAGATAATGGGACTGATATTGTAAAGATTGTTCCTTCTCCTTTTTTTGTTTTAATGGAAATACTGCCTTTCATGCGTTCAATATTACTTTTTACAGCGTCCATTCCTACACCGCGCCCTGAAACATTAGAAAGCTGCTCTGTAGTAGAAAAACCGCTTTGGAAAATAAAGTTAATAAGTTCTTCTTCATTAAGGGAGGCAGCTGTTTCCCGTGGAATTAATCCGTTATCGATAATTTTTTTGCGGATTTTTTCTGTATCAATGCCTTTGCCGTCATCGGTAATTGTAACCTTCATGCTTCCGCTTTCCCGGGTACAGTTAATCGTTAATAATCCGGTCTCGTCTTTACCGGCGGCGATTCGTTCTTCCGGAGTTTCAATTCCATGATCCAGTGAATTTCTTATCATATGAAGGAAAACCTCAGATAATGATTCTATAAGGTTTTTATCAATTTCGTTTTCCGCGCCTTCAATTTTAATTTGTACTTTTTTACCCAATTCAGAGGCAATCATAAAAACATGTTTGGGATACGCGTCAAGAGCTGTAGAAAGCGGAAGCATGCGCAGGGATATAACGTCATCATAAGCGCTTCTGATATGACTGCCGACATCCAATGAATAATTTTTTACAAGAGAATTAAGTTTACTCATCATTATTTCTATTGAACGGAATTCCTGCAGTAAGGGTGAATTCCAGGGCAGTTCTAAACCGGCAAGTTTGGATATCTGGCGCGAAGATTCATTAAGGGTTTCTGTTTCTCTGGCTATATTCCTTGCGGAAATTTCCAGAGATTGAAGAGCCGCCATATCCCGGATTATTTCATTTATTTTTTCGATTGATATTCTTATAGTGCCGGACTTTGCTTCTTCCAGTCTGTTTTGTTTTGAATCTCCGAGATCAAGGGTATCATCTTCTTCAGGCGTGTCGGAAGGTAATGTAAAATCTTCGTTTGCGGATAGAGCGGTAAGTTCTTTTATATAAACTTCGGTTTGAATATCATCTATTCCGGTGGTTTTTATTTTATTAATGCCTATTTTTAATTCATCAAGCGCGGCAAGAGTCAGGCGTACAGCTTTATCATTTAAGAATATCCTTTCTTCTTTTAAAGAGATAAATACTGTTTCCAAAGCGTGAGTAAGGCTTTCGATATTTGTAAAATCCAGCATACGCGCAGCGCCTTTGAGTGTATGCAAAGCGCGCATAAGAGTTACTATATCGTCTTTCGCGGAGCTTCCGTCTTTTACATCAAGGAGAAGGGTTTCCACAATGGAAATATTGTCAAATCCTTCATCAGCGAATCTGCTGATATACTTTGATTTATCAAGCGCCATGTTTAATCCTGAACCGGTTTTTGTGATATGAACCGCTCTAATTCAAGAGTACGTTCTGTTAATGCGCTTACTGATGAAGCCGCTGTCCGGGCGGACTCAAAATAATGTCTAACTTCCTGAGAAACATCTGCAATTGAGTTATTGATCATTTCGCTGGATTTTAGCTCTTGTTTTGTAAAAACCGTAATGGTTTGCGCCTGATTCGATGTAATTTCCGCTCCGTCCCGGATTTCTTTAAATACATCTTCCAAATCCTTAATGAGTTTATAACCTTCCGCAATTCTGTCCGATCCTTCTTCACTGTAAACGATAAGCGATGAAGACGAGCTTAAAATTTCTTCTACCTGTTCCCTTATTTGGCGGGTTAAAATATCAATATCATCTGCAAGGCGGTTTACTTCGCCGGCAACAACGGCAAAGCGTTTTCCTGTTTCTCCTGCGCTTGCCGCTTCCAGCGCGGCATTAAAAGCGATTACCTTTGTCTGATCTGTAATGGTGTTGATTATACGTACTATATCGCGTATTTTACTTACTTTATTGCTTAATAAAATAATTCCGTTTATAACTCCGGAGTTCTTTTCTTTTATATCTCCCATTTTTTTTACGTTTTTACCCAATACAGAAAACCCTTTTAAAACATCTTCTTCCATCTTGGAAGCGATAGCTGCAACACTGTTTGTTTTATCTACAACTTCGGCTGCAATTTTTGCATTTTCATTTATGGTTCTTTCGATTTTTTCCATGCCAACATCCTGGGCGCTTTTTGCATTTGGGGATAGTTTAATGGTGTTAGCGGATTCTCTGACAGCGACAGTTAGTTTTTTTGTTTTATCAACGAAGTTAGTATGACCTTTTTCAGCATCGGAAACTTTTGTTTCCATCAGCCGGATTTGTTTTTTATAAGAACGTAATACGAAAAACAGGATCAATGCCGTTAAAAAACAGCCTGCGGCAAAGAAAATAAAATGTCCAAGCATAAGACCCTCCTTTAGTTCTCAGTATTGGCTGCTTCTGTAGAAGCAGTCCGGTATGTTTCTACTTTACCTTTTAGTTCTTCGGACATGCCTTTTAAACTGTCGGCAATCTTGGAAGTAGAAGAAGTAGCAATAACAAACTGTTTTACACCTACGGATATTTCCTTAAGCGCGCTGAAAATTTGCGATGATGCCAGTTCCTGTTGTTTACTGAGATTGGAAATTTGCTGGGAGCGGGTAGCGACATTTTGTGAGTTCTCAACGATATTTTCAAATACAATTTTCTGCTCGCTCATTCTCTCATAGCCAATTTCGATTTGTCTGGAACCGCTGTTTGCTTCGGCAATTAAAGTCTGTGATGCGCATTGAACTTCTTCTATTTTTTGTTTAATTTCCCGCGTAGAATCAACTACATTATCCGCGAAACGCCTTATTTCCGCCGCAACAACAGCAAAACGGGCTCCGGCTTCTCCGGAAGATGACGCTTCAAGAGACGCGTTAAACGCGATAAGTTTTGTTTGATCCGCAATACTGTCAATAATCCTGATAGCTTCGCTGATGCGTATAATCATGTCCGAAAGATTGCGAATCTCGCTTATTATTTTCTGGTTTTGATTCCGTATATCTTCCATCATTGTCTGGTTCGCTTCTCTTAAATCCAGCCCCTTGGTGCTTAATTCCTGGGTTTCTATGGCAAGATTGGCGACCTCTGTAGTTTTGAGGGCAACCTGTTCAGAAAGATTTTTATTGCTTTCCATTGTGCTTACAATTTCTGAAACGCTTGCAGATTGTTCATTGGCGGTAGTTGTTATTTCCTTTGAAGATGTGGATATGTCAAAAACAGAATCGGCGACAAGCTGAGTGCTTTGCTTGAAGCTTCCGAAAGTTGAACGTAATATATCAAGGAATCCGTTAAAGGCAGTCATAAGCTCACCGAATTCATCCATGGTATTTACCTGTAATGAAAGCGTTAAATCATTTTCTTTTAAACTTTTGAACAGAGTTCTTAAGTTTATAACAGATTTCTTTATATTCGATGTTATGAGCGCTACAAATACAATGGCAATTCCAAGTGAGATTAAAACTATAGAAAGATAAAGAAACAATTGTTTTTGAGCGAGGGAGGTATTACGCTGAATCTGCAAACCTAAATGATCAAATGAATCATTCCATAGCTGACATAAATCGTTATTTAAAGCTGACACAGCTTTAAGACATTCAGCTACTGTCAATACAGCAGCTGATGCGCCGGCGCCGGCTCTGACTGTTAAAATAACGGAGACTTCTTCAGCCCTTTCGGTGTAGCGTTCAAGCTTTAATAATAATTCATTAAAATCTTCGGATCTGTTATTAGCTCCCTCTACAGCCGCTCTGATGCTGCTGTTAATTTTATCTTTATCGGATTCAATTAATAAACGGTTGTTCCGGATAAGCTGTGAATCCGCAGAACTAAGCATATTTATGGTGATTTCTTTCGGAGCTCCTTCAAAAGGTCTTATGTTAAGCCTGCGTCCCTGAGCCTGAGCGGTAACAAGATCGTTGTTCCATCTTATTACCTGTTCTTCCGCTTCGTTAAGAGTTTGACGCAGTGAATTACCGACAGATATAAGCCGGATTGACGCTTCAGGTATATTTGAAGTTACAAGGGCGGTATAATAATAAGTATCCATATCAGAAACCAGAATTAAACCTGAATTTTCTCCGGCTCTGTTAATTGTATCCCTTAATAAATGTATAAAATCCATGTATTTCTGAAACAAATTTTCATCATCTTTTGCGGCTTTTTTCAGAGTATCCCATTCTGTATATAATAAAGGATACTCACTATTTCCTGTTTTATAGCGATCCATCCCTCTGTCTATTGATCTTGCCGCATCGGTGATTTGATCATCAAGCTGTCTAAGATCTCCATTTTCAAGTCCAAGGTATACATTTAAATAAGTAGGTAAATTCTGCATTATAGTTACTGCAGGGCTTATCGTTTTTATTCCCTCGTTTTCGCCGACGCTTTTTTGAATTTTTCCGATTGTCATAGAGCAGATAAAAATAAGCATCACCCCTATTGGAATCAAAAATACTGCGCTGGAAATTAAAAGCTTTGTAGAAATTTTTAACCTGGAAAAAATCATCTTCATTTTACAACCTCTCTTTTAGCAGCCTTAAGGCTGCGTCTTTAATCGAAAAGGAAACAAAGTTTCCTTATAACCTCTCTTTTAGCAGCCTTAAGGCTGCGTCTTTAATCGAAAAGGAAACAAAGTTTCCTTATAACCTCTCTTTTTCTCTAATATGCCGGCTGTGCGTGCGGGCGCATGGCCTCTTTATGAAAATAAAAAACATCATCAAATGACGGTGAAAGCCCAGGGGGTTTAAGCCGGCGGTGTTTTTGAGCGAAATGAGCGTGCTGTACGCTTGCAGTTTCGGATACTCCCAATATAAGGATTCCATCTTCTTTTAATATAAGTGAAAGATTTGTTAATACATTATCCCTTTTATGCGGATAAAAATAAATAAATGCATTACGAAAAAAAATAATATCATATTTTTCAGTATAAAGTTCATCCATAAGGTTATGAACAAAAAAATTGATGTTCTTTTTTAATGAATCATCAATATAGAATTTATTATCCGATTCTTTAAGGTAAGGAATTGTCATGTATCTGAAACAATTTCCGTCTTCTCTGAGAGTGCGTGTATTATAAACACCTTCACGAGCTGTTTCTATTGCCTGCGCATTAATATCAAATGCGTCAATGTGATACCTGACAGGTTTATCTATACTCTTGTTATATGTCTCTATCAGCATGGCAATACTGTAAGCTTCGCAGCCGATAGCAGTCGCAGCTGAACATATACGAATCATGGAATTGTTAAAAGAAGGCAGTGAATCCATAAGAAGCGCAAAATGAACGGGTTCCCTGAAAAAATATGTTTCGTTTACCGTCAGGAATTTTGCCGCTGTACCGGATGAAAAAGATGTTTCAAGAGATCCAGCGCCGGTAGATTCGCTGCAGGAGCTATTTATATTATTATTCAGGATATATTCTTCCAGTCTTTTTGCATCATCGGGATCCGCCTTGATTCCGAATTGATTTTCCGCCATGCGGCATATTAAATCCGTCATTAAGTTGACCTTGGATTTACAATCCGGACAAGTTCTTCGGAGATTTTATCCAAAGGAAGTACGAAATCAACGCAGCCTGTTTCTGCTGCCGCTTTAGGCATGCCGTATATAAGAGAACTTTCTTCGTCCTGAGCCAGGGTTAAACCTCCCATCTCCTTGACTTTCCGGGTACCATCACCGCCGTCACTGCCCATGCCGGTAAACACTATAGAAAGCAGCGAATGTTTAAGTGTTTCCGCCGCTGTCCTGAATAATACATCAGCGGCGGGTTTTTGATTTTGTTCAGGCGCGTCATCGTTATAACGCAGAACCAATTGATTTTCATCCAGTCTGCGTAGTTCTAAATGCTTGTCTGTTTGAGCTATATATACATTACCCGCCTGAAGGATATCGCCTTCTTCGGCGACTATTACATTTAATGATGTAAAAGTATCCAGCCATTGAGCGAAACATTTATCAAAACCTGATGAATTATGCTGAACTATCACAATAGGCAGAGGAAAATCTCCGGGTAAGAGAGCGAAAAATCTGGACAATGCCTTTGGTCCGCCAGTAGATGAAGCGATGACAACAGCTTCAATTTTCCGGTTGTCCGGTGTTTTTAACAAAACGGGTTCTGCGTTTAATACATCTGTCCAATTTATAACGGGAGTATTCCGCGCTTTAACGCCGCTTATACGTTTTAAGGTGTCGTAAATATTTTTTTGTTTTTCAGGGCTTAGTGCTTTAAGAAATACATCCTTTGGGAAAAACTCCAACGCTCCTTTAACTGTAGCTTCATAAGCGGTTTTGGCTGTGTCATGGCTTGTAATAACAACAATGGGAACATTGGTTTTTTTCATAACTTCATCTATAACCTGAAGACCGTTCATCTTTGGCATTTCAATATCCAAAGTTACAAGATCAGGATTCATGGACAGTATTTTTTGTACGCCGTCTTCTCCGTCTACAGCTTCTCCGATAATTTTAAAACTACCTTCAGATTCCAGAAAATCACGCAGTACATCACGTACCATTGCGCTGTCGTCTACAATAAGCGTATTTATCATTTCAAACGTCCTGTTATTTTTTCCGGATTAAAAATAAATACCGGATTTTCATCGCTGAAAAAAACACCCATAAAAAAAACAAAGGGTCCTGAAAACATATCCGGCAGTCTGTGGATACAACCATCAGGTATTTCTATTTCTTTTTCTATCTTTGGAGTAAGAAGAATTATTTTTTGGTTTTTTGAATCGGATAATTTCATGATTAATCCGTGAAGAGTTGAATAACTTTGCCTGAACAAAGCCGGTAATGAAACAAAAATATTATTGTCAGCAGTTTCAAAAATGGAATTCTGTTCACGGGAAAGCTGAATAATTTTTTCTGTATATTCTGCGGGAATGCCGAATCTTATCATTTCGAAGGTACATATAAAACACCGCATGTTATAACTCCCGGTCAAAATCCTGTTTTATTTTATTGATTAGATCCAATGTATCAATACAAAAAATATGATTTCCATTTAATTCAAAAAAGGCGTTTATTGAAGCTGCAAATGTATTTTCTTCATGTTCTATTTTTAGTATATTTTCCGGTAAAATATCCGCAATATCTGTAACATCGTCAATGAGAAATGCGATCTTGTCTATTTCTTCTTTGAGTACAACCACTTTTTGCGCGTTTGAAATTTCGTTATAAAGGATAAAACATATATCAATAAGAGCGTAAGGAATTGAATACCGGTTTATAATTCCCCGTACATAAGAAGGTACCAAAGGCATTGGAAATACTTTTTCCAGCACAGCAACTTCGTTAATCATCCTGGAGGGCAGGGCATATTGTTTTTCCCTGATTGAAAAAATCAGGTATTTTTCCTTTGAAACGCTGCTTTCCGGGTGATTTTCTGCCGGCAGGGTTTCAGTAGTATTTTCTGTCATATAGTATTATATCCCGCTATAGTGTAATTTGTCTAGTGATTAGTAAATGGTGTTTAGTGAATAGTGTTTTATAGTTTACTGACTATATTAATATAATTACAAAAAAAGCCCATAATTCTTTATGTAATAAATACAAAAGAATTATGGGCTTTAAAGCATTAATTTAAAAAACAGACTTATAAAACCTGATTATTGCCTTACAAATTGTGTTTTAAGAACAAAACTTCCTGCTTCATATCCTTCTACTTCTATGGCATAGGTCCCCGGACGAAGGTTAGCTTCGACTCTTCTGTCGCCTTCCATGCCGCTGATATAAGAACCGGCTACCCAGTCATCTAAATCGCCGTCGCTGTCATAAAAATTGATATCCAGTGTATAAATATCAATATTGCTTTCAGTCCAGGCTGTAAATTTGCCTGATTCAGTTAACACAAACTTAAAAAATCTTACATCATCATCATGTGTAAGAGTGCCGTTTACTGTACTGCCGGCAGTAATAAGCTGTGCTGTTTCGAAAGTATTATTTGATAAAGATGACTGGACTGCTGGTCCGCCTGCAGCTGCTCCGCCTGATGCCGCTTCTTCTTTCTTGCTGCAGCCGATAAAAACAAACGCTACTGCCAATACTAAGCACAATAATAATGCTTTCCCTAAAAACTTCTTCATTCTAAGACCCCTTT
>Ga0123356_10002247_pt1 | contig 20823 bp, 17 predicted proteins | sample TergutEmb28metaG_2_FD_92546 | JGI IMG/M metagenome (GOLD analysis project Ga0123356, IMG submission 92546) | Embiratermes neotenicus P3 segment gut microbial communities from Petit-Saut dam, French Guiana - Emb289 P3 | ecosystem: Host-associated > Arthropoda: Insects > Digestive system > Gut ... | reverse complement strand
AGATGCCGAGATGGTCCAGGTGTGCGGTGTAGACGACGTATTGGCCGCGCAGCAGGGGATCGGAACCCTCGAGTTCGGCAACGATATTCGCGCTCCGGATCAGGGTCTGCCTGGCCACGGTGTGGATGTGGGCGCGCACGGGCAGGGCGAACGCCTGTGCCCGGCTGGCCCGGGCGGAGGCGAAAACCTGATCGAGGGCTTTGGGCGACCCGCTAAACAGGATCTTCGCTCCCTGCTCGCTGAAAAATCCATTGCCGCGCAGTTCCGGGAAGAAATTGTGGGGAACGCCATTGTGTGCGATCCAGTGCATCTCACCCATCTGGATCTGTGGGACGATCCAATCCCATGGAAACCGCTGCCAATCCTCCGGAAGCGCGATCCCCAACGTCCCGATCGCCCCGTGGGCCACGGCGTTCTTCGCCTTCACGACGCCGTCGGAATAATAGGCGCGGACCGTCGAAGGAAATGACGACGGCGCACCGTAGATCATGGCCACGATTTTTCCGTGCACATCGACGCCTGCATAGTCATCGTATTTTTGCCCGGGCGCGGTAACGCCGAATCCGACAAAAACCACCGGCGCGCTGACGTCGCTTTCCGCCCTGGTCTGGTTTTCGCCGGCCGGGCTCGCGAACCAGGTCGAGAGAATGTAGTCTTTCGCGTCGACCAGTTTCTTCTTCTCGCCGTTCAGCGTAAGCGTCAGCGAACTTGCGGTTTCGTCGGTCATTGCCTTCTCGAGCGGCACCTGCTGATACCAGCCTCCGGCGGTTGCGGGAACGAGCCCCATCCCTTCCAGTTCGGTGGCTACATAACGAGCGGCGAGGTCGTAGCCCGGCGTGCCCGGAGCACGTCCTTCGAGCAGGCTGTCGGCAAGAAAGCGAATATGAGCGCGAATTTCCTCCGGCCGAATCACCCTGGCGGCGATCGAAACCGCGTCAGTACCGGATGGGCCCTGAGCCAGGAGACGGAGCGAGGCCAACACGAGGCACAGCGCAGTCGGCAGCCGCATCGTCATTCTCCCCCCCGGGAAGCGCCGGATCATTGTACGATCATGACCACTTATGACTGACATGGAATTTCGACAACTGGGCAAATCCGGATTGAAGGTGCCGGCGTTGAGTTTCGGCACCGCCACGTTTGGCGGCGGCACGGAGTTCTTCCACGCGTGGGGCGCGAGCGATGTAGCTGAGGCCAGTCGGCTGGTTGACATCTGCCTGGACGCGGGCGTGAACCTGTTTGATACCGCCGACACTTATTCGGATGGATTGTCGGAAACGGTTCTGGGCAAGGCAATCGAGGGTAAGCGCGACAAAGTTTTGATTTCGACCAAAGGCACATTCTCCATGGGATCGGGGCCGAACGACCTGGGATCGTCGCGGCATCACCTGGTCCAGGCGTGCGAAGCCAGCCTGAAGCGGCTGGGGACGGACTACATCGACATCTATCATCTCCACGGTTTTGACGCCCTGACGCCGGTGGAAGAAGTGCTGAGCACGCTGAACAATTTTGTAGTCAGCGGCAAGGTACGCTACATCGCCTGCTCCAATTTCTCCGGATGGCATTTGATGAAGTCTCTCGACGTTTCGGACCGCTATGGGTGGGAGCGCTATGCCGGACATCAGGTTTACTATTCGCTCATCAACCGGGAATACGAATGGGAGTTGATGCCGCTCGGCGCGGATCAGGGAGTGGGAGCGCTGGTGTGGAGTCCGCTGGGCTGGGGACGGCTCACCGGCAAGGTGCGTCGTGGACAGCCGCTGCCCGCCGAGAGCCGCCTGCATAAGACCGCTGACCAGGGACCACCCGTCGTCGGGGAACACCTGTACAACGTCGTCGATGCGCTTGAGGCAGTCGCCAAAGAATGCGACAAGAGCGTGCCGCAGGTGGCGCTGAACTGGCTGCTTCAGCGGCCGACCGTCGCCACCATCATCGTGGGCGCAAGAAACGAACGACAACTGCGGCAGAATCTGGAAGCTGCGGGATGGAATCTGACCGCCGGGCAGGTGGCCAAGCTCGACCAGGCGAGCGCGGTAACGCCGGTTTATCCCTACTGGCATCAGCGCCAGTTCCTGGAGCGCAATCCACTCCCCAGGGGTTTGTAGCGCCGGCATCCTCGCCGGCCGTCGCACGGGCACTGACGCCCTCCGGCGGCGCCAGCGCGCCGCATGCGACAACCGCCGGGGGCGCTACAGTTTTTCTCCGACCGATTTTGCCTGCGTGAACAGATACAGATAATCCGGCCCGCCGGATTTCGAATCCGTCCCCGACATATTGAAGCCGCCGAAAGGATGGGCGCCCACCATGGCGCCGGTGCACTTGCGGTTGATGTACAGGTTGCCCACGTGAAAATCGCGGATCGCACGGTCGATCTTGTCGCGAGAAGCGGTGTAAACCGCGCCCGTCAGCCCAAACTCGGTGTCGTTGGCGATTTCGAGCGCATGGTCGAATCCGCGCGCTTTGATGACCGCCAGCACCGGGCCGAAAACCTCCTCCTGTTCGAGCTTCGACCCGGGCGGAACGTCAGCGATGACGGTCGGCTGGATGAAGTAGCCTTCCCCCTCGGCCCGTTCACCCCCGGCGATGAGGCGCCCGTCTTCCTTGCCCTGCTCGATATAGCCGAGGATGGTCTTCATCGACCCTTCGTTGATCACCGCACCCATGTTGGCATTCTCGGCAGGATCGCCCACCTTGATCTGCTCAACCCGCGCCTTCAGCAGGTCGAGGAACTTGTCGTAAATACGTTCGTCGACAATGGCGCGCGAGCAGGCCGAGCATTTTTGTCCCTGGAAGCCAAAGGCTGAAGCCGCCACGCCTTCGACGGCGGAGTCGATGTCGGCATCGGCATCGACGATGATCGCGTCTTTGCCCCCCATCTCGAGGATGGTTCGCTTGATCCAGAGCTGTCCGGGAGCCTGTGCCGCCGCAGCCTGGTTGATATGCAGGCCGACTTCGCGTGATCCAGTGAAAGCGACGTAGCGCGTCCTGGGATGCGCCACGATGGCATCACCGAAGCTGGCGCCGGCGCCGGGACAGAAGTTCACGACGCCTTCCGGCATGCCACACTCTTCGAGCAGTTCGACGAACTTCGCGGCAATGGTCGGCGAATCGCTCGACGGTTTCAGGATGACCGTGTTGCCGCTGACGATGGAGGCCAGCGTCATGCCGGCCATGATGGCGCAGGGGAAATTCCACGGGGGAATGACCGCACCCACGCCCAGGGGAATGTAGTGCAGCGTGTCGCGCTCGCCCGGGAGTTGAATCGGGGTTTGCACCTGGGCAAGGCGCAACGCTTCGCGAGCGTAGAACTCGCAGAAATCGATGGTCTCCGAGATATCGGCGTCGGCCTCAGCCCAGTTCTTCGAGACTTCAAAGACGAGCCACGCCATGTACTCCATTTTGCGCGCGCGCATTTGATCGCCGACGCGGAACAGCAGCCCGGCGCGTTCTTCGACCGGAGTTCGGCTCCAGGATTCGAAGGCCTCGAGCGCCGCCTGCATGGCGGGTTCCACCTGCTCTCGACCAGCCTTCTGATGGATTCCGACGATCTCTGTTGGCTTGGCCGGGTTCACCGACTTGATCTTTTCGGCAGTCCGGATGCGCTTGCCGCCGATGATGAGATCATACTCACGACCGAGCTGGAGGCGGACTTTGGCGATCGCCGCGCGCATGCGGCGCGTGTTTTCTTCGTTTCGCCAATCGAAAAACGGCTCGGTCACAAACGGTCCGGAGTGCAGGCTGGTGCGCGGCTGTGGCCGGACGGGGGCTTCGAGCGTTGCCATGGAAGGAATCCTTTCGGAGATAAACGATTGAGAATCAGGCTTTGCCTCAATATTTTACACCTCGGACGGGCGCTCGGAGCCATCGAGGGAAACGCAGCCCGATGGTAACTTTCATGGACCATGCACTTACCAAACGCAAAACTGCACGTCTGAACACTGGATTTTGCCGCACTTCGAACGGAGATCTCTAGAATGAGACTACTTCGCGTCGCCATCGCCGCAGCGGCTTTCACTTCCTTGTGCGCTTCGCCCCTTCCGGCCGAGACCGGCTGCAATTCGCAGGATCCGGCGGGTTATTTTGAGGGCTCCGCCACCAGCCAACAGGCGGGCAAACTCGACATTTCCCTGGACCTTCGCTGTGACGGCGGCCTTTACGCCGGCGATCTCGTCACTCCGGTCGGCACTTTTTCCGTCAGGGACGGCCGCTTCGAAGCAGGCAAACTGCAGCTCACGCTGGCGGCGGGCTCCGATACGGTCACGATCGAGGCTGCGCTCGAAGGCAGCGTGCTCCGGGGGAGCTTCACCTCAGGCGATGACAAAGGACCGGTTGCATTGCGCCGCACCGGCGATGCCAAAATCTCAACCAGCGCCGAGACGCTGCACCTCACGCCAGCACAGTGGCACGAAGACCTCGCATTTCTTGCGCGAGAGCTGCCCAAACGGCACGCCAACGCGTTCCATTCGATTTCGCCCGAGCAGTTCGAAGCCCAGGTCAATGAACTCGATCACAAGCTGGACCGACTCAATCCCGACGAGATTTATGTTGGCATGGACCGTATCGCCAATCTCATTGGCGACGGTCACACCTATGTACGGTTTCCCGAGGACTACGCCAACCTGCCGATCGATATTGGTCGCTTCGGAGATGACTATCGCATCGTCGCCACCGCGAACGGAAACGAGAAAGCGCTGGGCGCGCGCGTCATCCAGATTGAAAACACACCGGTCACCCGCGCCCACGATATGCTGCTGGCTCTTACCCCCGCCGACGAAACCGACGTCCTGCGCAATGCACGCTCCAACGGCTTTCTGACCATCGGCATGGTCCTCGCCGGAATGGGCATCGTTGCGGACCGCAACCTGGTGCGCTACACCCTTATGGATGACGAGGGCAAAGAATTCACCGTCGCCGTTCACTCCGTCCCGCGCTCGGAGAAGCTGAACTGGACTTATCCCTACAAAGAAGCCCCCCTTTTCCGGCAAAGGCCCGACGAAGATTTCTGGTACAGCTATCTGCCCCAATCCCGCACCGTGTACTGCAGTTTTCGCGGATATAAAGATCTGGGCCGACATGCAAAGGGACTCTTCGACCTCATCCACGACGAGCATCCGGCCAAACTGGTGATCGACATGCGAATGAACGGAGGCGGCGACTACACTGTCGGCCTGCGACAACTGGTGCACCCGATTCGCGCCCTCGCCGATATCAACCGCAAGGGGCACCTGTTCGTTCTCGTCGGCCCCGACACGTTTTCGGCCGCCATGTCGAACTCCGCGCATTTTCGCTACCAGACCAACGCCATCCTGGTTGGACAGCAGATCGGTGAGAAGCCCAACAGCTACCAGGAAGGGCGCGAGATGAAACTGCCCAACTCACACTGGACGGTTCGCTACTCAGTGAAGTTTTACAAGTTCGTGGAGAACGGCGACAACGTGATCCGCCCGGATCAGGAGATAATTCCATCGTGGGACGACTATAAGGCCGGACGCGACCCGGTGCTCGACTGGGCGCTGAACTACAAACAATAAAACCTGAGACCAGTCGGTTGGGATTTCCACCCATGGTTTCTAAAGCGGGCAGCTTCATCGCTTCTGCACGGCTCTGCCTCGGGCCTGCGATCAAGCGAGCGATCCTGGCTGCGTGGTAGACTCGAAGGTTTTCACCGAGGCAACTCCATGGATATTCGACGCGCAGGGGTGATCGGCGCGGGGACGATGGGCAATGGAATCGCGCACGTGCTGGCGCGCGCAGGCTATCCAGTCCTTCTCTGCGACGTGGACGAGCGGTTTCTGGACCGGGCGCTCGAGACGATTGGCCGGAATATGGAGCGCGAGGTGGCGAAGGGTAAGATCACGGCGGACGACAAGATCGCTGCGCTGAAGCGCATCCAGACGGTTACCGATTTTGCGCAACTATCCGGTTACGAATTCGTGATTGAGGCGGCGACCGAGAAATTCGAAATCAAGGCGGAGATTTTTCGCCAGCTCGACACCGTCACTGCTCCGGCAGCAATCCTGGCCTCGAATACTTCTTCCATTTCGATCACCCGGATCGCGGCTTTGACCAGGCGGCCCGACAAAGTGATCGGGATGCACTTCTTTAATCCTGTTCCGGTGATGAAGCTGGTCGAAGTCATTCGCGGGCTGGCTACCTCCGAGGAGACATTCGACGTGGTGCACGACTTGTCGTTGAAACTGGAAAAGACGCCCGTTGCGGTCAACGACGCTCCCGGTTTTGTTTCGAATCGCGTCCTGATGCCTCTGCTCAATGAAGCCATGTACGCAGTGATGGAAGGAGTGGCCACAGCGCAGGCTGTCGATGAGGTTTTTAAGCTGGGCATGAATCATCCCATGGGTCCGCTGACACTGGCCGATTTCATCGGGCTCGACGTGTGCCTCGACATCATGCGAGTGCTGCACAGCGGATTGGGAGATCCGAAGTACCGGCCGTGTCCCCTGCTGGTCAAGATGGTGGATGCCGGGTGGCTGGGCAGAAAGAGCGGGCGGGGATTTTATCAGTATTGATCGTTTGCTGATGGATGACTATCGTTTGCTGATGGATGACTGTTGATTGCTGATTGTCGAATGACAAGCCAACGCGTGACGGCGGGTGCTACGTTCTTGCCGCGGTTTCGGGCATCGCCACCGGCTGCGCCAATGTTGCGATTCAGGATCCCCTGTTCACGGCGCTGCTGGTCGTGTCCTCCTGTCTGATGCTCGGGATACTGCGGCCGCGCCGGCCATGGCGCTGGGTGTTGACGGTTGGTGTATTCGTTCTTCTCGCCGGGTTCGCCGCCCGCGCTGTGCTGACCGCCAAACCCACACCGGCCGAAACCTACGGATCGTTGCTGGGTTTTCTTCCCGGAATTGCCGGCGCCTACGGAGGATCGTTCCTGCGGAACGTGGTCGACAATTTGCGCCAGGGCAAGTAGAAAGTAAAATAAGTCCCGGGAACCAGGATCCGGGCGGCCGGGCGGGGTGTGTTCACCCGGAGTACGGGCTAACCAAGAAGTAACTCCCGGATTCACAGCCGATGCGCGTATGCTGCGAGCATGAGTGTCACCGTCTCGATGCTGGCTTCGGGGAGCCGGGGCAATTGTGCGATTGTGGCCAGCGCGAGCACGAAAATCCTGGTGGACGCCGGCATCTCATGCCGGGAAGTCTTCAAGCGGATGAAATCGCTGGGCGACGATCCGCACGCCCTCTCGGCCATTGTCGTTACCCACGAGCATGGCGATCACATCTGCGGGCTGGCAACGCTGGCCAGGAAGTTGCGCGTCCCGATTTTCATGACGGGGGCCACGCACCAGGCGTGGGGACGTGCCCAGCGCGATGAAAACGGGGTTCGGCCGCGACTGGAAAAGTTCGAGCGTTTCGAATCGGGACACGCCTTTCAGGTCGGCGATATCGCGGTAAAACCGTTTACCATTCCTCATGATGCCGTCGATCCCGTCGGCTTTACTTTCCGCGCCGAAGGAATCAAGATTGGGATCGCCACCGATCTGGGATATTTGCCGGTAAGTGTGCGCGATCATCTGCGCGGCTGTGATGTGCTGGTGATGGAGTCGAATCACGATCTGGAGATGTTGCGAGTGGGATCGTATCCATGGTCGGTGAAGCAACGAGTGATGAGCCGGGTGGGGCATTTGTCGAACGTCGCCCTCGCGGATTTTTTCACCAACGACTATGATAATAGTGCAACGTTTGTCGTGCTGGCGCATCTTTCTGAACAGAACAATCACCCGGAGATCGCCCGGAGAGAGGCAGAAAGAGCGCTGGCCGCGCGAGGCGGGTTGTTCTGTAATCGCGTAGTCCTGGCCACCCAGACCGAGGCTTTGCCGCCGATTCGTTTGTGATCGGGCTCGAGCGTCTGGCTGTTTTCTTACTCCTTCATGAGTCAGCAGTGCATTGATCCGATCGTCGGAAAAATTCTGGCGGGCTGGAGGTATGACATATCCGGCCTTGCGCCCGAAATGTCGGGAGACTACGGCAGTCATTTCGCGGAATGCGAATACTGCCGCAGCCGGCAGAAGATTCACCGATACGTCGACGTGGGCCTGATTGCGCTTGCGTCGATTTCGGCGGCCGTGTTTTTGCTCGCCTTTGGCGTGATCCACTATCTTGGGCCGCGACATGCGTTCTGGCTAGAGATCGGGGCGCTGGCGGGGTTCGCCCTTTCGGCCTTGATCTGGGTGGGGGTTGCGGTGGCGACCCCCGCACCGGTGACCATGCTCGATGCGGCCAAGGAGGGTGCGCGCAGAGTGCACGACAGGCTGCCCGAGGAAATTCGTCAGCGGCTTCCCGAAGAACTGCGTATCAAAATCACCGGAGCCTGATCATGGGGCCGCTGCTCGCGGCTCATTGCCGTACTGCTGGCCGGTCGAACCTTACTAGTACTTAACGTGGCAACTGGTCAAGCCACGCTTTTCCAGATATTGCTGGTGGTATTCTTCCGCCGGATAAAACGTGACTGCGGGAACGATCTCGGTGGCGATGGGCTTCGAGTAACGGTGCGCTTTTTCGAGCGCTTCTTTGGATGCCTGCGCCTCCGCCTGCTGCTCGGGCGAATGGAAGAAGATGGCCGTGCGGTACTGAGTTCCCCAGTCCGGCCCCTGACGGTTCATCTGGGTGGGATCGTGGTTTTCCCAGAAAACCTTTAGCAAGTCGGCATAGCGGATCTTGCCGGGGTCGAATTCGACTTCTACCGCCTCGGCGTGGCCAGTGCGGTCGGTGCAGACTTCCTTGTAAGTGGGATTCTCGGTGCAGCCACCGGTATAGCCGACGCGGGTTGACATCACGCCGGGCAATTGCCGAAAAGTGGCTTCGACTCCCCAGAAACATCCTGCAGCAAATGTGGCTTTCTCCATCTGGACTGGCTCCCCAGAAATCAAATTTCACCACACTGGGACATAGCGGAATCCCTGTGGTTTGTATATTTTCCTTTATTTAGATGAACTTATGTCAGGAAAGTCACAGGCTTGTCAAATGTCGATGAGATTCGCCATTAGGGCAATTGACGTACCGGTCGAATCACGGTACATTCCGGTGAGGGTGTACGGGTCCTTTCTGTGAGTTTTCCAGCCAGCCAAATCTATTCGCGGCCAAGACCAGTGCGAAAAATTGCACTCCTTATGATGTTATTGGCGCTGACGGCCGCGCAGGCCTTGGCGGTTTCAGCATTCCTGCCGCAGGAGCGGGTGGGATATCGCTCCGGCGACCAGTGGGAACCTGCCATGGCGGCGGATGGGCACGGGCACGTGTACGTTCTTTATCCTCAGTACGGCGCGGTACCCGACTGCCGGACGTGCACGGCTCCGACGATCGCGTTGCTGATCAGCAACGACAACGGAGTCACCTGGCTGGCTTCGAAGGCGCTGCTTCCCATCCCGACCGGGCAATTTGATCCCCAAATCGTGGTCGATCCGGTCGATCGGCAAACGGTTTATGCGTCGTGGCTGCAGAACAACAAGCACGACATTGTGGTGGCGCGTTCGCTGGACTTCGGACGCAACTGGTCTTACTCGTTGGCCGAGCGCGGGCGCGAAGACACGGACAAGCCGGTGCTGACGGTGCGGGGGGCAGACGTCTATGTCGGGTTCAATCGGGAGGAGAAATTTCTGGTCGCCGCCTCCCACGATGCTGGACAGACGTTCACCGTGGTCAACGTCAATCCCAACGCTGACCCGGGATCGTCGCTGGCTGGCGGGGCAACGGTGGATCCTTCAGGAAACGTGCTTTTCGGCTGGACTGCCTACGCAAAGCAGCAAATCGAGTCGCGTCCGGTGAGCGTGTATATCAGCCGTTCCGCGGATGGCGGGCGAACATGGAGCACGCTGCTGCTCGACCAATCGAGCGCGCCGCTGGAGTGCGAAGCAGAAGGCTGCATGACCGGGTTTCTCGGGGCGCAGATCGCTGTCGCCTCCGATGCCGCCGGCGCGCTGTACGCGCTGTGGAACGCGGGTTCGGCGAATGGCGGGCCAGAGCGCATTTACTTCGCGTCCTCGACCTCGGGAGGCAGCTCGTGGTCCGCGCGGACCAACGTTTCGCTGGCTGCCGAGGGCGTCGAGCACGCCTTTCCTGCGATTGTTGCTGGTGTATCGGGCGATGTGCGCATCGCCTGGATGGATGCGCGCGCCCATGAACCCGATCATACCGATCATCCGCTCTGGAACACGTTCTACCGCAGTTCCACCAACGGCGGGGCGACATGGAGCGAGGAGACTCTGCTCTCCGGACCGGCGCGCGGCTACGACTACATTCTGCCCACGGGCTTCCGCTTTCCTTTCGGTGACTACTTCGGACTCGCCATCGACAGCGACGGAAGCACACATGCGGTCTGGGGCGAGGGCCGCGACTACAAATCTCCTGGCTCGATTTGGTACTCTCACGGCCGATAGCTCGGGTCATTTCAATTACTAGTCGGACTGACGTAAGCTTGCACTTCCTCGGAGTGAACTTGCTACGTGGTGATGGGAGCGATTCCGGCGTTTTGATTTGCATGCGATAGAATGCGGAGACGTTTTCTCACCGTCAGGCTTGCGCCCTCTTGATCTCTTCGAAGCATCTGACTCGCCGCTTCGGTGATTTCGTCGCGGTCGACGACGTGACCTTTGCGGTGCCGCAAGGCGCCATCTGGGCGTTGCTCGGACCGAACGGCGCGGGAAAATCCACGACTCTTAAGATGCTCAGCGGATTGCTGCCGCCGACGACTGGCACAGCAACAGTAGACGGACGGAGTGCGTCCGAGCGAGGGCCGGAATTCAAGCGCAGCATCGGCGTTCTCCCGGAAAGCCTGGCCTTGTTCGACGACCTCACCGTGGAAGAGCATCTCGTGTTGACGGGAGGAGTTTACGGCCTCTCGCGCGAACGGACCCGAGATTTTCGCTGCCAAGGGAGCGGCCTTTCTTCTGGTGGTGACGCTCCTGGCCGTTTCCCTCTCGCTGCCGACAGCATGGCCGGCGGCATGCGCCGCACTGGCGGTGGGAAATGCCGCTTCGCTGCGGTTGAGTCCGCAGAAGCGATGGAGATTCTCGCGCGGGTCCGGGATTGCCGACAGCTTCGCGCAGATCCTGCTGTTGGTCGCAGCCGGCGGGGCTGCCTACCGCGTCAGCCCGATTGCGCTGCTCGCCAGTTTCCTGCTGTTGGTGATTTCAACCTATTGGAGCGGCCGCCGGCTGTTCGGCTGAAAATCTACTCCAGCTGCATTCCTCCAATCAGGTCGGCGAGGCGTGAGACGTGTCGCAGGCGGCACCACTCCCGCACGCCATCGACAATGTTCTCGGTGGCGCAAGGATCCCAATAGCTGGCGGTACCGATCTCGACTGCGGTCGCGCCAGCGAGCATGAATTCGATCACATCTTCGGCCGTCGAGATTCCGCCCATGCCGATCACCGGAATCTTCACGGCGTGGGCTGCGTCGTAGACCATGCGCACGGCGATGGGTTTGATCGCCGGGCCGGACAGTCCGGCGGTGACGTTGGCGACGCGTGGTTTACGGGTTTCGGGATCAATCGCCATGGCAACGAAGGTGTTGACCAGCGACAAGGCATCGGCTCCCGATTCCTGGGCTACATAAGCCATCTGCGCGATGCTGGTGACGTTGGGCGAGAGCTTGACGATCAGCGGGCGCCGCGACACGCGCTTGGCCGCGGTGATGACTTCATGGAGCGAGCCGGGGTCGCTGCCGAACTGCAGGCCCCCATGTTTGGTGTTCGGACAGGAAACGTTCAGCTCGTAGGCCGCGATGCCTTCGCCTTCGTTGAGAATCTCGATGGTGCGTTCGTAATCCTCGCGGGCATATCCGAAAACGTTGGCCATCACCACAATATCTTTGATCTGCCGCAGGCGCGGCATCTTTTCTTCCAGAAATGCTTGCGCACCGATGTTCTGCAGCCCGATGGCGTTCAACATGCCGGCTGCGGTCTCCCACAGCCGCGGCGGAGGATTCCCGATCATCGGTTCCTTCGAGAGTCCCTTTACGACGAAGCCGCCGAGCTTGGCCAGATGAATGATGTCTTCGAACTCGACTCCGTAACCGAAGGTGCCGCTGGCGGCGATGATGGGATTTTTCAGCGGAATGCCGGCAACGTTGACGCTGAGATCGAGACCGGAGCCGGCGGTCACGGCTGCCCTTCTCCGGGTCCGGACGCCCGGTGGGGAGGCGCGAGCGCCTCGGTCAGCACGCGGCCTACGGAGTGCGTGGGAGCGTTAATTCCCAGCAGCGAAGCCAGTGTGGCCGCCAGGTCGACCGGTTCGACGGCACTACGGTAGGTTCCTGCACGGAACGGCAGTCCGTAAAAAGCCAGCGGCACGTGCGTGTCGTAGGTGTAAGGCGATGCGTGGTCCGTACCCTTTGCCGGGCCCACCGTGTAAATGTCAGGGACGCCCATCACGTACCAGCTTCCCTCCGGCGAGTAGCTGTTCAAATACTTGCGGCCCAACGCGGTGTCGGGAACCTCGCCTTCGGCCAGCTGCGACTTCGTAAAGTAATCGCGCATGCCGGCTTGCTTCATCGCCTGGCCGACTGCAACCTCGGCATCGTGCTCCTTCAGGTGGGCCGCGCTGAAGGCATCCTGATCGAGCCATGCCAGCGGATAGTCCAGCCTTACATACGGCGCGAGATGTCCGGGAGAGAATTTCGCCGTGAGCGATTGATTGATCTGTTCCTCCAGCTTGCCTGCCCCCAGATTCGCGGCAGGGATGCGCAGCTTCTTGGCCGCGTCGGGAAGCGTCGCCACGCCATGGTCAGCCGAGAGCACGATCCAAACTTCCGCCAGCCCGATCTGATGTCCCAGGAAGTTGAAGAAATCGGCGAGTTCTCGATCGAGATCGAGGGCCATCTGCCTCATTTGGGGAGAATCCGGGCCGACCTGATGGCCCAGGATGTCGTTGGGCGAAAGGCTGACGGCGAGCAAATCGGTTGTTGGGCCGCGGCCAACATTCTCGTAGACGACCAGTTCACGCGCGAACTCCAACTGGTATTCGTTGCCGAATGCTGTCGAGCCCACAACTTCGTAGAAGCTGGCGTCGGATCCGTCTCTCCCCTTGCGATGCGCAGTCGAGGCGAGGACGGCGCCTTTGGAGTCCTTCCATTCGCGGTCCCAATATTTCTGGGGGCGGCTGGAATTGAAATTTGTCACCCACGGCGGAAGCGAGTCGCGATAGTACGTCGATGTGATCCACGCGCCGGACTTCGGTTCGATCCAGTAGGCAGCGTCTCCCGCATAACCGGCAGGAAGAATCGCGCCCCGGTCTTTGAGCGAGATTGCGAAGACGCGCGCCTTTCCTTCGGTGGCGAGTTTGAGTTCGTCGCCCAGGGTGTCAGCCAGCAGGTTGTGCGGCGAGGCGCCCTTGCCTTCGGCCCCGACCAGCCTGGTGTTGTCATCCTCGACCGAGGTGACCCGGGCTCTCTTTTTTGGATCCCACCATTCGTTCGAGACGATCCCGTGCCCATTGCTATAGGCCCCGGTGAACAGGGTCGAGTGCCCCGGCGCGGTGCGCGTGTTGGCGTAGTTGTAATTGCAGTTGGGAAAGTACGCACCGTGGTCGAGCAGTATGCGAAAGCCGGCGTCGCCGAATTGATCGTAATACCGCTCGAGGTAGTCGCCGCGGAACTGATCAATCACGATCACGACCACAAGCTTGGGATGACCGTTGTAGGCCGAAGCCCAACTGCCGATGGGAAGGCCGAGCGCGACCGTAAGTACAAGCACGATCGCCATAGCGGTCCGTCTGGGCTTGCTTGTCATCGCTGGGGTAGTTTACACAGTCCCCGCGAGGGCTTGCCCTCGGGCGGAGATTTTTCGATAGTTTCGCCGATGCGGCAGGCCGATCGGCTACGTCGGGAAGACTCGCGGCATAACCAGATACATCCTGTGCCATTTCTGTCGTGGCGGAGCGGCCTTGCTCTCGGTTTTCTCTGTAGCGGCCATGATTGAGAGTGGTTTGTTGCGATCGTCGCTCGAACGGCGGATGAGCCGCAGAAACACGGCTACTCCCACCCCGAGAGCGAAGGCGAGAGCGACGAAATACCAGAGCGTCGGAAACCCCAGAACGAAGATCAGGGCGCTGCCGGCGGCAAACAGCAATCCAACAAATCCACCGCCAAAAGACAGCTTGTGCATAGTTATCCCGGGATGTCGTTTTTCGGCCATGGAACGCCTCTTCCTGCCTCCATCATCCCACCTCTTGATCTCCAGTTCAATGAGGAGTGGTGGAGGGGCGTCCGTGTGAGTGAACCCCAAAAATGGGGCACGAACTTAAGGGGAAATTCCATTGAATGGAGGAGAACAATGTTTGTGCCCCGACAACACTATCCCCATGAGTTGCAGACCGCCGTAATGAAACAGATCGACTCGGGAAAGAGCAGCAGCTGAGCTAGCGGATAATCAGAACGATATGAGCGCCGCGCTCGTTTTGAGCGGACCTGCGCATGCACTCTCCTCGACAACCAAAACCCGACAGTGCCATGTTGGAACTTGCGGCATCGAGGTCAGCTCTAGACGTAATTTGCATCGACCTGTTTTGCATAGCTTGATGAGTCTTAGTTAAGACGCTGATGCCAGATAACGCCAGGAACGCCGAAGTCTAGCATGGCGAGCAAAAATGCATCGGCAAAAATTAAAGACGCGGGAAACACGTCGGGCTTGCCTTTACTCGCAGGCGTTTGGCACGTACTTCCAGCGCTCTCATTCCCGGCTTAACAGGGGGATGGGAAGCGCTGTGCGCGTAGGCGATTCCCCGGCGTGCATTCCCCGCTGCTTTTCCGATACATTTAGGGAGTCCCATGCTCGATCTTAATTTTGTTCGTGAAAACCTGCCACTTGTAGAGGAAAAGCTGCGCCAGCGCGGCATGGATCCGGCTGCCGTGCTCAAGGACTTCCGCGAGGTCGACACCCGGCGGCGCCAGGCGATCACCGACGCCGAAACCCGCAAGGCGCAGCGCAACAGAGCCTCCGAAGAGATTGCCAGGCAGAAAAAGAGCGGCCAGGACGCCAGCCGGGCGATGGCAGAGGCCAAACAACTGCGCGAGGAGATTTCCGAGCTTGAGAAAACGGCGACGGACCTCGATGCCCGGCTGCGCGAGCTTCTTGCCGGCATTCCCAACCTACCGCACTCCAGCGTGCCGGTCGGACCGAGCGCCGACGACAACGTGGAGGTGCGCCGCTGGGGCACGCCGCCCAAGTTTGATTTCACGCCCAAGGCCCACTGGGATCTCGGTCCTGAGCTGGGCATTCTCGATCTGGAGCGCGCGGCGAAGCTGACCGGGGCGCGCTTCGCGGTCTACTGGGATCTGGGTGCAACGCTTGAGCGGGCGCTCGCGAACTACATGCTCGATCTGCACACCCGCGAGCACGGATACACCGAGGTTCTTCCACCTTATCTGGTGAATTCAGACTCCATGTACGGCACCGGGCAGCTGCCGAAGTTTGCCGCCGATTCGTTCCGCGTGCCATTCGGAGAGAAAGATCTCTGGCTCATCCCCACCGCTGAAGTTCCGGTCACCAATCTTTATCGTGACGAGGTGCTCGACCAGGCGCGGCTGCCGATCTCGTTGACGGCCTACACCGCGTGCTTCCGCAGCGAGGCTGGATCGTACGGGAAAGATGTGCGCGGTATCATCCGCCAGCATCAGTTCCAGAAGGTGGAACTGGTAAAGTTCGCGCACCCGGACCATTCCTACAAAGAGCACGAAAAACTAACTCGCAATGCAGAGGAAGTTTTAGAGCGTTTGGGATTACACTATCGCACGGTGACCTTGTCGACCGGCGACATGGGTCCGTCGTCCGCCAAGACTTACGATATTGAAGTGTGGCTTCCAGGACAGCAGTTGTACCGGGAGATCTCGTCGTGTTCGAATTTTGAGTCGTACCAGGCGCGGCGGGCCAATATCCGCTTCCGCCCGGAGGGCAAGAACAAGACCGAGTTTGTACATACTTTGAACGGCAGCGGGCTCGCCATCGGGCGCACCTGGGTCGCGATTGTCGAGAATTATCAGCAGTCCGATGGAAGCGTGATGATTCCCGAGGCCCTGCGGCCGTATATTGGGGCGGAGCGCATCACGCCGAAGAAATTCTAGAAACCCGGCTTCCGGGTTCCGCTGTCCGGTTGGCCGAAGCTGGCAGAAAGCTGAGCCGGCAGGAGTAGTAAACTTGCAGAGAGCAGAACTCACGACCGCCACGACTGCCACGACCGGCTCGCCCCTGCCCATGAACGCCATCTGGCGAACAATCCGTGGATACATTCTGTGGCAGCACGAACGAGGCACACTGCATTACGACATCATGGTCACGCTGATCCTGCTTTTCATTTTTCTGTCTCCGCGCCTGATCAACTTCAACGACAAACCCATTGCGCGCAAACCGCATCCCACCGAGGTCACAGTAAGCGCCGATGCCGAAGGACATCTGTTGTATCAGGTCGAGGCCAGCGCGCTTTCCGCAAGCGACGGCCAGTCGGTCGAGGATCAGCTATTGCACATCATTGAGCCAATTTCGGGAGCGGTTTCGATCGTTAGTTATGAAGCGGTTTCTGACAAGAAGGGCAAGGTACAGAGCTACAGAGTTCGGGCACAACGTGAGTAACCGGCCTCGTCTGGGCTTCCGCTAGATCTCAGCATGAAACGTCTCCCGCTCATCCTTCCGGTCGCACTCTTGAGCAGCTTTCCGAGCTCCGCCAGGACGCAGCCGGCGGTCGAGCTGCGAGCGCGAGCGGCAAGCTTCGACTGCAGCTTCGTTCCCGGCGTGCTGTCCGCTTTGGAGGAGCCGGCCGATTCGGCTGAACTGGATGCCGTCCTGAAAAAAATGGACGCAACCTCCGCCACCTTTCATTCGGCCCAGGCTGACTTCGAGTGGTACAACTACGAAAGAGTTATCGACGAGATCTTCGAGGTCGACCAGGGCACCATCTACTACCGCCGCAACGGCAAGGAAGTCGAGATGATGGCCGAAGTGAAGAAAGCCGGCAGCAGCCTGGCCACGTTGAAGCCCGAGCCAAAGTACGTGCTCTTTTCCGGCGGCAAGATTCGCCTGTACCAGCCCAAGATCGATCAGGTCACCGAGTTCGATCTGGGCAAAAATCGCTCCGACTTCGAGGGATATATCGTCCTCGGGTTCGGCGGCAGCGGTCAGGATCTGCTCAAGGAGTTCGACGTCACCTACGTGGGGCCGGAAACGATTGATGGCATCCGAACCGCCCAGCTGAGGCTCGTTCCCAAGTCCGAAAAAGTGAGGAATACCTACAAGGAAATCTTCTTGTGGATCGATTTAGATCGGGGAATTTCCGTGCAACAGAAACTTGTCCAGCCGCAAGGTGATTATCGCCTGGCAAAATATTCGAACATCCAGGTCAACGGAAAAAAAATCCCCGACAATGTTTTCAAACTAAAGACCACATCCAAAACCCAGACGGTCCTGCCAAAAGGCTAAGTTGTTGAATATAAAGGACAAGAAAATAGTTCCGGGATTTACACAGCGGGCGCTATACTGAGGCCAACCCCAAGTTGAGTGCTTTCATGGCCAAAGTTTTTACGATCCCAGTCCCTCCCAGGCTAGGTAACAAGCGTCGGGAACGCAATTCAGACCCACGATACGTCGACGGACAGCGCTTGCTCGTCGAGGCCATGCGGTACCTTGCGCAGGCCGATCCGGTGAACAACCGTTCCGCGATTCAGCTCATCTCCGAGCACGTCCGCACCAGGTTCCGGATGAGCGATTCACCCTTGACTGAGGCGGGTCTTTCCTGAAGGCGTTTGAACCTTCTGCTGTCGCCGACGCTTGCCCTCCCGGCGAGCGCCCAATACTTTTGCGTTAGGCAGACGGGACATTTTGGTGTTCGAGCGGCACAGGTAAGTTCGACCGCCTTTGATGCACAACCGCCGCATCTACCACCATTTCTCCGCCTTTCGGCTTGTGGAGTACCTCAATATCCCCGCCGAGTGCAGGACCCTGGTTTGCCCTCCAGTGCGCTGATTTCACCTCCATCAGGTTGTCAAAGGGACTTTCACCCTTGAGCTGTCGACCCTGCTCGGCACACCGCCAAAAGGGACGGCTTTCGCCGTTCCTGAGATGGGGGTTCCTGCTCCGAGTTAGAACTCGTACCGCAGCGAGAACTGCATGACGCGCGGCACGCTGAGCGTGTTGGAGTACGTGCCGAAAATGCCGCCGACCAGCGAGAACTGATACGCTCCCTGAGCCGCGTCGAATCTTGGAGTGTTGGTAACGTTGAACACTTCCCAGGCGAATTTCGCATTCTGCGATTCCGTGATCTTCCAGGTTTTGAACAGACCGCCGTCGACTTCCAAATAGCCCGGACCGCGCAGTTCGTTGCGTTGTCCCGAGGAGCCGGGCAGCGGGGAGACAAATGCGTTGTAGGCCTGACCGGTGAGGCTTACATCCTTCCACATGGTCGGAGTGCCGTCGGATTGCCGGTAAACGCCAACTTTGCCGGCATTGCCGACCTCGATGGCGGAGCCCTGCAATTGCCAGTTCGTGGACCAGCCGGCGCCCGAGGCCATGGTGAAGGGCAGCCCGCTTGTCCAGTGGAAAATTCCCGAAAGACCCCAGCCTCCGAAGACCGCATCCACAAACTTGTTGGCGGTCGAGCCGAATGCGCGACCTCGACCATAGGGCAGCTCGTACACCCAGTTGGAGTTGATCTGATGCGTCATGTCGAAATCGGAAACCGCTCGCAGCTGATTGGGTTCCCAGGCATTGATGATCTGACTGGCGAATCCGCCACCTTCAAATTCGTTGATCCGTTCGGCGTTCGAGCCGATATCAATCGATTTCGAGTACGTGTAGTTGAAATCGAATTGCAGGCCGGCGCCCACCGGGTGGCGGATCGTGAGCTGCAGTGCGTTGTAGTTGCTGTTGCCGATGCTGCGCCAGGCATAAAGCGAGGAAAACTGGTCGTTGTAGTAGTTGAAAGGCTGACCGGTCGTTTGCCCCGGCAGTTGGGCGCAGGCCGGCAGACAGTACAGGTCGGCTTCGAACAATGCCGAGGTTTCATTGTAGGTGTAGCACGAGAACATGTCGTACATCGCCTGGGTGGCCGTGTAATTGGTCGCATTGGCACTGTCGCCAGGCGCACAACCCAGATTCGAGCTGCTTCCCGGAGGGCCGAAACCGAGCTGCCCGGCCGCCCCCGGAAACAGGTTTTCCCAGTAGGGGATCTTCGAAAGGTTGTTGATGTTCGTACCCGCAATCTTCGCCTTGGACAGCATACTGGCTGCAGTGAAGTAGTCCATTTTCGACTGCGGGTCGACCAGGTTGAGCGGGCTGGCCAGATCCTGTTCCTGCAGCAGGCGGCGCGCGAAGCGCCCGATGTAGGTCGCTTCAAAGACGAAATTCTTGTTTAGCTCGCGCGTGTAGGAGAGAGACGCGACCGTCGAGTAGGGCGTGCGCAGCTTGTTATCCATGCCCCAGTAAATCGCAAACGATCCGGGATTAAAGAGAGTGGGAGGTACCACTACGCCCTGGTTGAGTGGGGCAGGCTGCGGGCCCACCACCTGCTGACCGCAGAAGCTGGTGTTGGCGGGAGGTAGGGTAAACAGATCGACGAGGCGAGGTGTGCAGCTGACGTCCTGAGAACCGGCTGGGTTATTGAGAGCGGTGGTCAGGCCGAAGGCGCCCTGGCGATCGAAGCTGTTGACGATTCCTTCGCCGAAGTGGTCAAAGTAAATTCCGGCGCCACCGCGGATCGAACTCTTCCCCGAGTCGCCGAACAGCGCATGCAGGAAACCGTTGTCGAAGTGAGGCGAGTATGCAAACGCCACACGCGGAGCGATGTCCTTATAGTCCCAAGACCAGAACGGAGCCTTGCCGTTCGCCTGGCCGGAGAGGGCCATGGCCACCAGGCCGCCCGGAGTCTGTGAGTTCAACGGCTGGCCTGATAGGCCCGCCAGGTAGCGCTCGTGGAACCAGTTATTCATGCTGATCGTCGGAGACACCTGGTTGCCGTTCCTTTCGTAAGGCGGCTGCAGCAAGGAGTAGCGCACACCTCCAGTGAGAACCAGATTCGGTGTGACGTGCCAGGCATCCTGGACATAGAACTCGGCCTCATGGCTTCGAAAGTTGCGCGTGATCAGATCACCGGGAGCAAAGAAGTGACCGTTTTTGTCCTGGTTGTAGACCACGTTGGTTTCGGTCAGCAGGCCAGCGACCGCAGCCATAGCAAAGTCATAGTTTGTGCCGAACGAAGGATCGACGGCGGGATATAAGCCGGTCGCTCCCGGACATATTTGGTTTCCGTTTGAATTCACGCCGACGCCCATGGCTGCAGGGTCGAGGCCGTTGCATTTATTGGCTATTCCGGCGACGTTCAACCAGTACACGTTGGTATATGCGTAAGAATAGTTTTCAGCGTCACCGGTCCGGTTGTTGGTAATGATGCGCAAATTGCCGCCGAATCCCAAGGTGTGTTTGCCCCTGGTCCAGCTGACGTCGTCTACGATGTTGTGGACGGGCACGTTGGTGAGCGTCGTTGGGGTAAACCCGGCGCCGGTATAGTTATCCATGCCCCGGAAATAGTTGTAGTTGGCGACTCCCAAGCCGGTGTCCCCTAATCCCTGCCGGACGAATCCGTAACGCAGGTTGTTCACCAGAGTGGGGCTGAACACGGCGGTGTATCCCGCGAATAGCCCTTTGCTGTTATTGGTCAGAAAATTCGTGGGAGGCTGCCCGGGAAATTGTGGCGTGGCGGTTGCTCCGCCGTTGGGATCGCCACGGAAGTTTTGCAGGTGGCCCTTCACGAACAGACTGTGATTGCCGTTGGCCGTCAGTTTGTAATCGAGCTTCAGAATATAGGTGTTGTGACTGATGGGATT
>Ga0123356_10002246_pt1 | contig 20832 bp, 14 predicted proteins | sample TergutEmb28metaG_2_FD_92546 | JGI IMG/M metagenome (GOLD analysis project Ga0123356, IMG submission 92546) | Embiratermes neotenicus P3 segment gut microbial communities from Petit-Saut dam, French Guiana - Emb289 P3 | ecosystem: Host-associated > Arthropoda: Insects > Digestive system > Gut ... | reverse complement strand
GGAGAGGTAGTTGTGGGAGTTGGAGAGGTAGTTGTGGGAGTTGGAGAGGTAGTTGTGGGAGTTGGAGAGGTAGTTGTGGGAGTTGGAGAGGTAGTTGTGGGAGTTGGGGTAGGAATGGAGATTGAGTCTGAGGGAATGGTTATTGTGATTGGTGATGCTAGTGTAAAGGGCAGTTCTTCAGTTGCTGGTGGCGGGCCAGCAATCATAACGTCATTTAGAACAATGTTTATGGTGCCTGTACCGACAACCAAGAACGTGATAGTCGCTAAAACGCCACTGCCACTTGGAATATGGTCAAGTACAGTAGTTGCTATACCAGGGTCAGGAATTGTTCCTTCAGTATTATCGATTCTAGGTGGCATCCACGCAGTGGCACCACCGTGGGATTTTAGAAATGGGCCCTCAGTGACTTTGGTTGCGTTTAGAACTGCGGGATCCCAAGTTACGGTTGCGGTCCATCCGCAGAGGTCTTCCACGTCAGCGATGTTTATACTTAGGATAAAAGTCTGGCCTATGGCTGTGGGGATTTCATCGATAGTTTGGGTGATGATTGTAGTTGATGTTGCATTAGTCGTGTAGATGTATGTGAGGGGGCTTGCAATAAACAAAACAACAAATATCAGCAGTGGCATTATATGTGTTTTTTTCATAGGTATGCTTCCTTTTGGTTGTTGCTATTTAGGTTTTTTGTCTTTCTAGAGGGCGTAAGAGCGTTTTCTGCTATTTTATCCTTAACTAAATATAAAATATAGAAGAGGTAGATTACACAAGAGCAGGTGCATGCCATCTTTTTCTTAGTGAAAAGTAAACAGTGGTTGATAATACAAGCGTTAAGGGCACTACCACCACGAGGAATTCTGGAATTGTTGGGGTGGTTTTTTGAGTTGTTAGTGTGGTTGGTGTTGGAGAGTTATTAGCTTGATTGTCAACTACCACAAGTCCGTTAGTTATCGTGGCGGATATGCGTTGACTGACATCAGTTGTGATTTGCGGGGCTAGTTCACTGCCATCTATAGATAGGGTGGATGTGCCGATGTCTATCACTTGAAAGGTGATTGTGGCCAGCACGCCATTTCCATCTATGCCCTTCCCGCTGAGAAGGGAAGCCGCTACATTTTGGATATAACCTTGGTTTCTTGTATTTGCGGATATGGAGGGGGTCCAAGTGAAGAGAGTATGATCCGCACTGGAGAGAAAAGGCCCTTCCGTGATGTCGGTGAGGTTTAAAACACTAGGGTTCCAAGTTAAGTTGAGATTCCATGCATATAAATTCTGCACGTTGCTTATGATTAGATCTACTTGGATGTTGGTACCTAGTTGTGCTGCGGTTAGATGTGTTGTGTTTGGGGTTATGCTCAGGGTTGGGATTTGTTGGGCATTTGAGAGGGGGAGAGTTATGCATACTATGCCTAACAGAAGGATGGTTAGTGATAAAATGTTTTTTGATATCAAGATTTTTCTCCTTGCGGGTATGAGGAAGTTAAGCCATATTTAGTCTCTCACCATATTGCACAGAGATCTAAATAATCTATATATTCTGAAATCCCGGAAAATTATATCGTATGTATTTAGTTCGTCTGATTTGAGGGCTTAAGGTTAAGGTTTGTGGGTTGAAAATGTAGGTGCAATCCTGTATGATGAACAATTTTTACGTGAAAATTTAAACTTCAGCGGAAAATGAGTCGTCAAAGACATAGTTTCATTGAGAGCTGAATATATACATCACATCTACCTGGATTCCCGCGATACACCATTATGTTTCATTAGTTAATGTCACTTCTTTAAAATATTGTATTTATAAAATTAATCCGCACAGTTTATGTTGAATTAATCTTAAAAAACGTGCGCATGAAACACATAGTGATGTATGCAATACATAACTATGGATTTTTAAGTATGTTTTTTATGAACTGGATTCGATTTTTTCTTCGTAACAATATTGTAAAAGAAGTGTTAAACCACACTACATATATTAAATGATTTGAATTATTGTACTTAAAACATAGTTATGCATTTCGGGAATACAGGATATATAACAAAGGAAAAACAAAAGAAGGTTTTTCTGCCTCCTGCTATAGAGGGCAGTTTATTTTTTTCTGAGCCAGAAAGCGGCGCCACCCAATGCAAACACTGTCGCAAATATCAAGGGGTATAGGATGATTGTTGAGAGGGAGAAAGACTGCGTAGCCAGAGGCGGTGTTGAATTTGCCCCAGACGGAGGAGACCCGGTAGCTGTAGATGCAGAGTCTGTAGATGCAGAGTCTGTTGCGATATCGTTTGGATTAGCCCCCGCGCCGTCACCTACAACAATCGTCTTTGTTGCAGTAGCATTTATCCCTGCACTGTTAGTCACCGTTAAAGACACAGTGTACGTACCAGCAGTCACATACTTAATAGGAATGCGTTGTGTCCCAAGACCACTCTGACCGTTTCCAAAATCCCACATACTTGTAAGGGTAAGGTTGTAGGGATCATAGCTTTGATCAGAATTGAAGACTATGGCTTGATTGACTGGGAAGTTTTGACCCTCTGTGTAGCCCTCGATTGTCATGATAGGAACGGGGGGGGTTATACTATTCACAGTTATATCGATAAGGGCTGTTGAGGTGCCCTTGGAGTTTGTGACAGTTAAGGTAACCGGAAAGGTTCCAGGCCAAACAAAATTATAATTAACGGTTTTTCCGGTTAGCGTTCTGGATTCATTATCAAAGAACGTCCAAGTGTAGGTTTGGTCTGCTGCATCTTGAGGAATAGTGTTAGAAGCATCTAGAACGACGTTTGTGAATTGATTTACCGTTTGATTTTGGCCAGGATCAGCCACAGGCACCCCACTCGATGGGACGTACGATACAGTTGCAGTAGCATAGGGCTGGACCGGATATGGATCTATAGGAAGATTTTCCCAGAGCGTCCCAGTAGTGTATTGATTTGACAGCAGATTAGTCGCATATACAGTAATGGTTGTAGATACAAAGGGCTTTAGTACCCTAAATGTGAGAGTCATCAGCGTGCCGTCACCACTAACACCACGGGGAGGCTCGTCAATTTTGTCAACTTGAACTTCAGCGACTCCATCTTTACCGATCAAGTAGATGGTGTCGCAGCCTGCGTTTGATAAAAAGTCTCCTTGGACTGGGTCGTTTGTCATGACAAGGTATTGCGAGTCATAGGTGACGTTTGCTGTCCATCCCCAGAGATTGGTGACTCCGCTGATTTTAAAGGCGACCACAAAAGTGTTATCTGGATTGGTTACGCTAACTTGGGCTGGACTCAAACTTAGGGTGGGCTGCACTTGTGCGCCTGCTGGAGTCACAAAGTTAAAAAAGGGAATAAGAAGCATCACCCATACGATTGAGATCAATAGGCATTTCACTATTTTTTTGTTTTTTATCATGTTCTACCCTGCGCTGTTGTATATTATCCAAGCGTTTGTGAAAATCATCAAATCGTTAAAGTTCACTTTGCCGTCGTTATTTAAGTCTATTTTTGGATCCCAAATTTGGCCATTATAGTATGCTATCCAGTTGCCGGTAAAGAAGAGTAAGTCACGGAAATCTAGGCGGTTGTCTGCGTTAAAGTCTCCTATCTGCTTGACATAGAAGTAGGCCAAATTGGAGGCTGACACGCCATTAACGCTGGAAATTACGTATATGTCGTCTTGACCTAGGGTAGCTGTTGGTGGCAGTCTAAAGGACAATGAATAGGAACCTTGGCTTCCGATAGAGATGGAATGTTGACCTGTACCATGGGTCGGTGCGTCGATTGTGAAGAGTAGAGGTGTCTCGGGAGCTAAGGGGTATCCGCCTTGGTTTGGCCAATTCGAAAATAATTCACCGTAGGCATATGCTTGTCCTCCAGCGGCCGACAGGGGGATTTCAAGGGAGACTGTTGAAGTGAATCCTGTGTCAGGGGGAACTTGTGGGTGTTTAATGCCGCCCATTGACAAAGGTACTCCATTAGCGTCATACACAGTGACGATGGCGACTAGATCTCTTGGCGTGAGATCATTGTTGATGACTCTGATTGTGAAAAATGCTAAGTCTCCTGAGGACACAGATGTTACGGGATCGGCTGATGAGTCACTTAAATAGACTTGCGTAATGGCTCCGGGCGGGTTGGATACGGTTCCAGCAGACACGGTTCTTATGGCGACGGATGATTGCCCATTAACAACTCTTATGCCTACTAAACCTGTGGTGGATTGCCCGTTTGATAAAAGTGTGCCACTTATGGTTACAACTTCGCCCCGGTTATATGAGGCTTGGGGGGTTGATACGGTTATTATGAAAGGTGATTGCGCATTTACTGTTAAAACGCTTGATAGGATCATTATAGAAAAAAGAAAAGAGAGGGTGGTTTTGGTTTTCATTTTTTGACCCTCTATGTTTATGGTTTGTAGGTGATGAGGAACTGTGCTGGCGGGTTTTGTAAACTGCCGGTGAATAGACCGTCAGAGTCGAAGGATACTGTTGCGCCATTCTGTGGGCAATAGGGAGTTCCACCTTGTATTGGTTGGTTGCTAAGGATGTTGACGTAAACTTTGGCTTGACCTGTGAATGCATAGTTTACAATGCCGACTGTCACTGAAACTTGGCCTGTGGCGAATGAGCTGGATGCTACTGCAATTGGAACGTTGTTGCTGTCAACCACTGAGAAGGTAACGATTGTATCGGGTGAGATTACTGCGCCCTCTATTGCAGAGATGTCTGCGGTGATTTGGACGGTATTGCTGTGGCCTCTGTCGACTGAGCTTGGAGTGACTGATACTTCGCCGATGTTTGCAAGGTAGTTGAATGTGAATTTGGCTGAGTCAGAGTATTTTTGTTCGGATATATCGACTGTTGCAACGATTGCCCAGTTATCACCGAATGCTGCTTCTAATGTTGTGTCTGGAGTTATTAGACGGAAACTTATAGTGGCAATGCCGTTGTCATCTGTGCGGGCACTTCGATAGGTGAAGGGTGTGCCGTCGTTTTTGTTGATTTGGAAGGCTACGTCTTTCTGTGCAACTGGAGACCCGTTAGAGAGTACGCTTGCGTATGCAACGACTTCTTGTTGAGGACCAAATGGACCGACTGGAACATTGGCACCTTTACCGCCGTGGAGAGTATAGACATCGATACCTGTGCCTTCAGCTTGGACGACGGTGTATGATACGGTCTTTGTGTCAGTTTCAGGGGTTGCTCCTGTGGCAGTGACGGTTAATTCAACTGCGAATGGACCGGGTGCAACGTCTTTCAATGTCACAGTTTGTGTGGTTGAAACGATGTTACCGTTGACTTTCCATGAGTATGCAGTAATTTGAGCAGATTCGCTGCCGGTGTAGCCTCCAACGGATGAAGATGCATCAAGGGTAATGTCTGTGGTGGCTTCTGTGGCTGGGATGGTGATGAATGCTCCGGTAACTGTTGCAGTTGTTGCAGAGACGCTAAATGCTGCGGTTGGACCGTATGCTGGAGGTGTTGGGTTGTTTATGGGTATGCTTGGGAGAGGACCAATTGGAATCTCAGTTCCGTCAGAGTCACTGACGATTAGCATATCAGGTATGTTGATGGTACCGCTGCCGAAACCAACAACCTCAAATGTTATTGTTGCAATGGTGCCTGAGCCACTTGGATAGCGGTCGTTTAGCAGTGCATCGTTGAAGTTACTTGGGAACCTGCCAATTGGTTGGCTGTTGTCAATTGTGGTGTCGGGGCAGAGTGGGCTGCCGCCTGCACTTTTAATAAATGGACCTTCTTCAATTGAAACTGCGTGGACAACGTCTGTTGGCCAGTTCATATCAAATGATACACCATCAAAGTGGGCGACATTGTTAATATTGACTGCAACTGTGAAGGTTGCACCAATCGTCAACTTGTCAGGGTAGGTGAGGTCAATTGGCATTGATGGCACCAAACTAAAGGTGATGTTGTCGTTGCCATAGGCATCTGCTGCTAAGGCAGGGGCCATTGCGGATAGTGCTGACACAACCATAAAAAGAGTAAGTGTCAGAGCTATAACTGATCGGGTTTTTTTGTGCTGGTTCATTTTGTTTTTCTCCATTCATTGGTTTTACGTTTTATTTTTTACTTGGTTTTGTATAAAGAAAAAAATGGTTGTTGGTTTACTATTGTGATGCTGCCCAGTTGCTTGTGAATAGCAAAAGGTCTCTGAAGTCGATTTTGCCGTCAGCATTGAGATCGAGGTAGGGATTTAGTACCCGGTTTGGACCGGCGTATGCGGCCCATCCGCTGGTGAAATAGAGCAGATCAGTGAAGTTGACTTTTCCGTCGGGGATGCTTTTTGTTCCGGTAGAACCAGTGTTACCTGAGGGGGTACCTGCGAAGTCAATGAGGTTCGTTGTTATGTATCCGTTTTGAGATAGGAATTCAGGGTGGGCTCTTACGTAACTGATCCAAAGCGATTTGACTGCTTCAGGATTGGTGGCTGAGGGGATGCTGTCCATGAAGTACCAAAGACCGCGAATAATAGGCGTATTCTGATCATTGACATAGCGCTCATCTTTTACGTTTGCGACACTTGGAACAACTGCGACACCCTGCGGATTAACGAGACTAAGCGGAATAATGTGGTGAGGATGTGTAACGAGGTCGCTTTGTACGAAGCCCAATCCGATGAAGCCAATGGCATAGGGGTGTAATCCGTTCTGGAGTGCCATTTCGACGTCCGCGTTTGTTGTTAGGCCTTGGTAGTTTGCGGGTAACCAGTTGCTTTCTGCCTGACTTGCGCCTGAACCAGAAGTGGTCTTGCCAGCGAAGGTTCCCGTAGCCTGGAAGGACATTTCATATCCATTAGGCTTTAGGAAGAACGTATTAAAAGCATCAAATGTACCTGAGGATATTTCTCGTCCGATGCGTTCAATGGGTTGATTTGCAACACCCACAGGCAACGTAACGCCATAAACATTTGCCCATTCACCCCAAGTTGCATACATGGGTGCGGAAGAGGCACCAGTCCCACTGTTAGATACGGAGCGGAACAGGTCAGCTACTTGACGAGAGGTTGCTTTGGATAACCAGGTGTTAGTGTCTGGAACAATGATTGCAATGCTGTCATATCCAATCAAAAACTCTTGAGGATCACCCACCGGACTGTTATTAAAGTTTGGACCAAAAAGACCTGAGTCGGTGCCGGGCTTTGAAGACGCAGCGATGTCGGTTGAAATTGGCATACCGTTTCCGGTTAGGGCGTTAAAGCCATAGCCGCTACCAAGATCATTTAAGAGAACTGTGGTCGAGGTGAATGGTGTTGATAGAGTGCGAACATGCTGTTCGAAGCCAGGTTTTGCAGCTTCGCTGATTGGGTAGACCGTAGAGCTGCCATATACGTATAGGCGACCATTTTCAAGAAGGGAAATGCGTGCTTGTGCGGTTGCTGAAAAAGCTGAAATTACGATTATTGCTATTACGACTGTGCAGACTATTGCTTTTGATATTTTCATTTTTTGTTTTCTCCTTTTGTTTATTTAGTGAACGATTACTCGTTCAATCAGATAGTGTCTAGTTTTGGAATATCTTTCTTATCGATGTAATCTACGCTCATATGTTTAGTCTACACAGTTAATGTGTACAAAAAATGTGAACTATAGTCAACTATAGCTTCTATTAGTATCTATATGTTCATATTTAGTCACAACAGATAACCGTTATTTTACCCCCAAACCACTACAGGACAGGGGAGAGAAACCTATCAAACTCCAGCACAAGTACATTCAAGAAAGCGTAGTTCAAACAGTGTTTTTTGTCTGTGCTACTGTTTCAATAGTCATAGTCTTAGCGATAGTTTATGAGCTAATCCATCAAGGCTACCCCACCATAACAAACTGGTTTCGTCACGGCTTCGGAATGACCTGGAAGGGTGAGTTTGGAGCAATACCTCTAATCTGGCAAACCTTCTATGCGGGAATAGGTTCAACCATAATTGCAACAGTACTCGGAATCCCAACAGCAATCTACTTGGCAGAGTTCGCCAACAACCGCCTAAGAAATATAATAAAGCCCAGCTTAGAAGTTTTAACTGGCCTTCCATCAATAGTTATGGGTCTAGTCGCCATCACCATAGTTGCTCAAACAATCAATGGAGTATTATCCAGAGCAGGAGGAGTCGGGATGTTAACACTTTGGCTCGTTGTAGGAGTAATGTCAATCCCAACGGTAGCATCCATTTCAGCAGACGCAATAAAAATGGTGTCCAGAGAACTAAAAGAAGCATCGCTTGGGCTAGGTGCAACCCGATGGCAAACAATGACCAACGTTCTTGTTCCCGTAGCAATGCCAGGAATTCTGGCAGCCATCCTTCTAGGAATGGGAAACGCAATAGGTGAAACAATGGCAGCATACCTCATACTAGGAAGCGGGGAGCCAGAGCTCTCACTAGACCTATTCTCCGCCACTAACACAATCCCCACAATAATCATGCAAGGAGCGGTAGCAGACCATGCGGTTGATTTTGGACCACTCCACGCGTTAGGTTTTGTCCTTTTCTTCATAATTGGGGCAATAAACTTGATGATTAGGGCATCAGTAAAAAGAGGAAAAACAAAAGGTCAGCAAACCCAGAGAAGATAATTCATGAACCCTTTTTGGTCAACTTGGAAAGAACGAGCATACGAATATATGAAAACACATGACAAAGGCAGTCTTCTCGCTGGAGCCATAGCACTTCTTCCAGGAGTAGCCGTCATCAGCTATGCAATCCAACACATAATATTGGCCATAAATGAGTATATGACAAATGGAATGCCATGGGATACCAGTTTAAATGGCATGTTGGTGCAAAGTGTGATAGGTTTAATCCTGATTTTTCCAGCAATCATCACTTTCGTAGCAGCATATCTACAAGCTGAATCAAACACCTTAGGGTACAAAATCTCCTTTGTCTTGGCAATCGGATTTCTATGTGGATTAGTTCTCAACTTTGGAAAGCCAAGTCTGCTTCTTTTCTGTATGATTTCCTCTATTTGCGCAACATTGATCGGACTTGAACAATCAAGAAAAAACAGATCAACCCAATTTGCTCCAGCAGTAACCGAAAAAGTAGTTCTACTGTTTCTACGGCTGACAAGTTTGATCACAGTTTTCGTCCTTATCGGAATAATTTCATATATCGCTATAAGAGGCAGTCAATTTTTAAATTGGGGATTCATAAGCGGCGACAGCATAGGTTATGTGGAGATAGCTAAGCGAATTGCATTATCAGAACCTGATATCGGTGGAATAAGGAATCAAATACTAGGTTCCTTGATCATAGTAGGCTATTGTGAAGCTATAGCCATCCCACTGGGGTTAGGAGCAGCAATCTATCTCTCAGAGTATGCACCCCAAAACAGGTTTGTAGAAACACTTCGCTTCTTCATTGAAACATTAGCCGGCGCACCCTCAGTAATCATTGGCTTATTTGGATGGACCTACTTTTGTAACACACTAGGCATGGGGCAATCCACAGCTGCGGCAGGTTTAGCCTTAGTAATCATGATTCTTCCATGGAACATAAGGATAGCTGAAGAAGCCATACGAGCGGTCCCGCAAGCCTACCGGGAAGCCGCATACGCCCTTGGAACAACAAAGTGGCAGGCTATTAGAAAAACGGTTCTGGCACCGTCTAGCCCAAGTGTAATAACTGGTGTGCTGCTGGGATTTGGCGCAGCCATAGGAGAAACCGCAGTGTTAGCATTCACCGCGGGCGGTATGGGTGTTTCTGAACTACCCGAGTGGATCTCCCCGATAGGGGGAAAAAAGCAACAGATGCCGGTTCTGGCCAACTGGATCTATGGTGCGTATAAAGGTGTACGGATTTACGACATGAACATACCTATAAATGAGTCGATAGTTTGGCAGCAAGCAAATGTTGCCTATGCCGGCGCGTTGGTTTTGGTAATAATTTGTCTTATCATAAGTGTCGGAGCATTATTATTGAGAAATTATTTAGCTAAAAAAACACGAGGAAACTAAACATGACAAATCACATAAAAACTAAGATACACCTATTAACATTAGTTCTTCTCATGTCGATTTTGGTGCCATCAGCCGCAATCAGCTATACAGCAAAAGCCGCAGACCCCTCAACAGACTGGAAATTGGGCCTAGTTTTCCAAGCAAACAATGGTACAATGGTAAACAGCACAACCCAATCGACGTTTGCACCATTTGACCTAGTTCAGCTTATCGCAAACCTAACAAAGAACGACCAAGCAGTTTCACAAGCCACTGTAGTTTTTAGCGTCAAGGGGCCCTCAGTGGCATCTTTTCCAACAGAGTTTGTGCGCAGCACCGAAACAGATGTCACAGGTCTGGCCAACATCACCTTCCGAATCCCCTTCGAACAAACAGAAAAGAGTGTTATAGGAAGATGGCAAGTATATGTTAACGTTAAAACATCAAACGAGACACTCCAAGAGATAGCATATTTCCAAGTTGCCTATCCTATCCAAAACTTGGCAGTTAACTTCTATGACACCGCAGGGCACAGTCAAACCATCTTTAACCCCAACGACACCGTCAAAGCAGTCATCAAATTTAACAGCAGCAACAACAGTAGTAGTCAGTCGCAGACTCAGAGTATCAATTTTGCGGTGCAGGACTCTGCGGGAAATACATTAAGCCATCAGGAGCAAGATATTCTAGTTATAGTTAACGCGACAGAAAACGAAGTAGTCTACGAATTCAAGATCCCAGAAAACACACCATTTGGTTTAGCTACTGTGGATTTAAGCATTTACGCAGACACCTATGAAAACGTCAGCATTCCAGCAGCCCCAAACAAACGCACCTACTTCTCAATAGGCAACTATACCGCCCCATCCCCCGACCAAACCACAGCCACTCCCACCTCATCACCCACCCCACCCCCAATGATCGAAAACACACTAGACCTGTTTGCATGGCTGGCGATAGCAACAGGACTGCTCACCTTTGCCTTGCTTGCAATTTTCCTAAAAAGAAAACCCTTCCCCAAAACAAACACACCCAACCCACCACCAGCCACAACAACCCAAATAGGCACCACCAAAGAAACAACACCCATCCAAACAACAACCGCAATAGCACAAAGCCCAACCCTCATGACCCAGAATATGCAAATCCAAGCAGCCACCCAAAACACAACCGATGAAGATGCACAAACACAATTCCTCAAACAACAACAAGCCACAGTAACACACCTAAACAGCATTGCAACCACAACCAAAAAAATCCAAGAACTCCAAGCCGCTCTCAACCTTGAAAAAGAAAAACTCGACCAAGACATAAACAACCTCAACCAAAACATAGAAGAGCAAAAAAATAAAGCCGAAACATACCTAGATGCCCTACGAAACGAGATCAACAAAACCCAACAACCAACACAAAACTACACAACCCCCAAACAAGAAAAACACTAACCCTCCAACAACCACCACAAAAACTAGCAAAACCCGCAAACACGGAACTATCAGCTAACCACAAACTCTATTCTTTGTTTAGCACATCAAGGTACCCAAAGCAACCCAGCCATATCATGAAGACTTCAACACATGACTTTTCATACCATTTAGTCATTGACAAAACTAAGTGCTGACTCGAAACACCCGATGCCTAAAACGCAGAACGTAGGCACTAGGGTCGCGGGTAGTTTAAATGAGTCGTGGGTTACGCGGTTTTTTGCTCATTCCACTGGGTGTATTTTATGTTTGGCAGTGTTCGAAAAACAAACGGTTAGTGTTTAGTCAATTGGTGGTTTTTGTTGTCCCTGTGGTAGTAGCCACTTTTCTTTGGTACAACGTTGTCATGAGTAGAGAACTGTTGTATCTGTTTAGTCACAATGACTTCTATGACTATAATTTTCCAGATCACATACCCACTTATGCTTTTGTGTCTGATTTTCTGGTGAACTATGGTTTGGGTTTGGGTTTTTGTGTGACCGTTGGTGTTTCTTTGGTGGCCACGTTGCTGTTCTGGAAACGTCTGCCTAAGAAGATGGTTCTCTTTGACGTTATGTTTTTAGTTACTTTGTGTTTTGTTGTGGGGTTGGTGCTCTACTTGGCAGTTAACCTAAACCTCAAAGCACCCTATACCAGCGCCGTCAAATACCTCTACCATACCTTACCACTCTTTAGTCTGGCCGCTGCATCACTGGTAGCCAAAACGGTTCTGTTACTCAAGAGCGCCAAACAAACCATCACGCCTCGCCGTATCTTGATGATCTTGGCAGGTTTATCAGGGATAGCGCTCTTAACCATAGTTCTATGCACCAACAGCTATACGGCACAGCAGCTAACCACCACCTCGTATGTGATTTTTAGGGTCCAACCAAACCTAGATGTAGGCTACTCCTTTTATGTTCTCAACCCGCCAACAGCAGACAACCCCGTCCTAAAGCTGCAATTTGCAGGCCTTATGATCATCCTATCAGGACTCGCATGGAATAGCAAATACACCATAACCAAACAAACAAAACAACTCTACAACTGGATCAAACAAACTAAAATAAACAGCAGCACCCACTCAGATACGCAAAACAAAAACTGACAGTGGAAATGTGCATGCGGATCTATATAGTTACTAAAGTTTACTAACATACATCTTAACTTTGCAGATGTAGTAGTGTTTATGGGAGAGAAAATAAGTGAAAGTTAAATGTATATGCTGCGATAAAAAATTCAATGTTTCCTTAGAAAATTTTTCCAACCATGAGATAATTTTTTGCCCAGTGTGTGGTTTGGATCATGAGGTAATAAAGAGGTCAAGTCATACTATCGTAGCGTCTCCACTTGCATAACATGCAGGTAGGGGCTACCAAGTTTTTAAGCTCCAAAGTCTTTCTTGAGGTATGGAAGAAGTAGAAGTAAAAATTCTAGAGATAAACCGAGAAAAGATTGTTAAAAATCTCGCGGCGTTGGGGGCTAAGCGAGTGTTTGAGGGTGAAATTGTGACTCTTTTTTTGGATTTTCCCGATGGACAAATCCATAAAAGAAGAGATGTTTTGAGGCTGCGTAAAGAACCCGACAAAGTCGAGTTAACGTATAAGAAAACTGTGCAAAACAATGCGGCGGTTAAGCAGGTTTGGGAGTATTCTGTAGTAGTCTCTGATTTAGAAACGGCTCAGGTTATTTTTGGGAATTTGGGGTTGCATGTAACGCAAAGGATGGAGAAGCGTCGACTTAGTTACATGGTTGGGAACGTTCGTTTTGATATTGATCAATATGAGGGTGAATATCGGTTTATCCCCGAGTTTTTGGAGATTGAAGGGTCTGTGGCGGATATTAGAAAGTATACCGATATGCTGGGTTTTCAATGGGGAGATTGTTTAGCTTGGTCTACGGATGAATTGATATTGCATTATAGGTCTATGCAGGTTTAGCGGATCGTTTGGAGGGTTTACGCGTGGGAGGGGCTTTGACGATTTTTGATGCTGGTTTTGGTTTTGTTTGGACTTTTTTGGTGTTCCATTTGGGGTATTCGCCGTGTGTTTTTTTAAAGTCTTCAAGTAGGTTTTTTTGGGCTGTTTTGAGGTCGTCGCTTAGCATCCAGCTGATTGCAACTTTTTCTATAAAGTTTTCGTTGAAGAGGAGGTCGTGGATTTTTTTGGCTGTTTTTCCGCCGTAGCCGGCTATGTAGCCGCCAAAGATTCGTTTGACGGGCCTTTTGGATTTACCGATGTAGAGTATGCCAGAGGCGGGTTTATTTGTGACTGTGGGGTCGGCTATTACTATGATACTGCTTTTGTTGTAGGGCAAGCTTGTGAAGGGAAGGTTTTTTAGGGGGATAAAGTCGGTAAAGCCGTTTTCTTTTAGGGTTTGGGAGTTCATAGTTTTAATTAACAAGCGCTTGGATTTAACCGTTACTATATAGATTAAATATGCATACAAACCTATTTTCAAAGACCTTAACCACAACAGCGACCGGATGTTTGGTGTTCAAGTTAACAAACAAGAAGGCACCCCTATTCATATTCGAACGTTTCACAGTAGTCGTACACCCAAAGAGCGAACCCTTGACTCATCAAGGAAGCACAACCACTGAGTTGACACCTACGCACCCCGCAACTTATTTTTTGGACAACACGCAGTATAGTATAGTACGTCAAAAGGTATGTAACAAAAAGCTACACCAAACAAGGTCACGGTAGGGTTAGATTTGCCAACTACAGCCAAGAGCGCCACAAAAAAGGACAGGGATAGTCTGTCTTATGAGAAAAATCTAGATAATCCACAATTCTACATAAACAGAGAACTTAGCTGGACAAGATTTAACGCACGCATCCTAGAAGAGGCCCAGGACCAGTGGCATCCGCTACTGGAGCGGGTTAAATTTATAGCTATATGTGGCAGCAACCTTGACGAGTTTTTCATGACCAGAATTGCCCGGCTGCTCAAAAAAATCAACAAGAACTCGGCAGAGAGATCCATAGACGGCATGACTGCGATGGAACAGATCATGGCAACCCGTAAAGAGATTCTGCCACTGCTTATCAAACATGTTGATTGCTGGAAAAACGAGCTGATGCCCGCCCTCTCAAGCGAGGATATTTTGATTCGACAATTCAAACAATTAACAGATAACGCCAAAGAAAGCTTACGCGAATACTTTCAGACCAAAGTGTTGCCTCAAATACAAGTCTACACGCCAGATTTTGACGGCACCGCTATAGAGAACTTGCGGGTATGTTTGTGCGTCGTAGGTTTTGAGGATGGCTCATATAGGATAGTGGAGGTGTCAACCGAACAGGTCAGCCGGTTAATTGAAGTGCCCAAAAAAACCTACCGACAAATTCTAGAAGGCCAAATAGAATTTGTATTTCTAGAAGACCTCATAGACAACTGCTTAGATATGTGTTTTCCCAGCCAAAAAAATTTGGTTGCTTACCCTTTTCGTTTAACTCGTAACGGGGAAATAGACATTTCGATAAATGAATCCTCTGACTTTATGAGCACCCTAAAGAAAGGGTTATCCAATCGGGAGAAAGGGTTTCCTACCAGACTCGAATTTGACAAAAAAACACCCCGCCCCGTGCGAGAAAGCATTGCAACACACTTTAGTTTACCGGGGTTTTTAACCTACGAGTTTGAGGGCCCACTGGGGCTGGTGGATTTGTGGCAACTCCACAAACTAGATCGCGCGGATCTAAAGGATAAACCCTTTCTGCCCTCGATTTTGCCTCTGCTAACTCCTGAGAAGGATCTGTTCAAAACGATTTCTAAACGAGACATTGTGCTCTATCACCCCTATGACGGATTTGAAGTGATCATCGACTTACTCAAAGAGGCCGCACAAGACAAGGGGGTTGAAAAAATATGCATAACCATGTATCGGATGGATCCCAAATCACCCATCGTGGATGCCCTGATCACAGCAGCCCAAAACAACAAAAAAGTAACCGCCATCGTCGAACTAAAAGCCAAGTTTGACGAAGAAAACAACATTTTATTGGTCTCTAAACTCAAACAAGCAGGTATTAATGCAGTTTACAATTTTCCCAATCTTAAAATCCATGCAAAACTGTGTTTGATAGTTAGAAAAGAGAAAAAAGAAATCGTGCGATACGCCCATTTTGGATCAGGCAACTATAACGCTATAACCGCCAAAATCTATGGAGACATTGGATACCTAACAGCTAACCGCGACGTAGGCATGGAACTCGAGGAGCTGTTCTACATTCTAGCGAATGGGTTGCAAGAAAAAGAATTCAAACACATCATGGTTGCACCCAAAACACTCAAAAACGAAATTTTAAACCGAATCGACCGAGAAATCGAGGTGCACAAAAAAACTGGTAAGGGCTACATAGCCTTCAAACTCAACAACCTAGAAGAAAAAGACATCATAAAAGCCCTATACCAAGCATCCATGGCAGGCATCAAAATAGAACTAAACGTAAGGGCTCTTTGCTGTCTCCGACCCTGCATAGAAGGCATAAGTGACAACATCTCGGTGATTTCCATTGTAGGCCGCTTTCTAGAACATGCGCGTATGTATTTTTTCCAAAACGCAGACACTCCTGAACTTTTAATCGGCAGCTCAGATATGATGACACGCAACCTCAAAGAACGAGTCGAAGTGCTCTTTAGCGTCCCCGACCCCCAAATCCGACAAACCATCCTACAAAATATGCTAGAAATCCATCTCCGCGATAACGTCAAAGCCAGAAAACTCCTCCCAGACGGGACCTACCAAAAAGTCACCCCAAAAGAAGACGAAACAGGCCTCAACTCACAATTCTGGCTAATCCAAAACCGAGGTATCTGGCATGAATACGCAGCCTACACCCCCGATATGTGAACCAAACACAAACTATTGCAGATTTGGAGCCCAAACACTCCTAAAGCTTCTTGATAACTTTCCCACCTTAATTCAGGGCGTCATAGAAAACACAGACCCCGAATACATCCACAAAACCCGAGTGACAACCCGACGCCTACGAGTAACCCTACCCTTATTTGACAACTGCTTTAGAAAAAAAGACCATAAAATATGGACCAAAGAAATCAAAAAAACCACAACCCTGCTCTCCCAAGCAAGAGACCTAGACGTACAAATCACCTTTATCGAACAATACATCAAAACACGCACCAACCCAGAAGAAAAAAACCATCTAAATCTCCTGCTCAAAAACCACAAAACCACACGCCAAACCCTCCAAACACCAGTAAACAAAGGCATAGAAGAACTCAAAAACAACAATACAATTAACAACCTCACCCAAAACTGCGAAGAAACCCTAACCAAACAACAACCAACCCAACCCCCCGACCCCACCCAAGTGCTCCAAAAAGCCCACTGGCACATATCCCACAAACTAGACGACTTTCTATCAATGACCCCCTATGTCTATTGGGAAAATGAAAAACTCAAACACCACCAAATGCGAATCTATGCCAAAAAACTCCGCTACACCATGGAATGCTTCGCGCCCCTCTACCCCGACAAACTCAACAACGAAATAAACACCATAAAAACCTTCCAAGATACCCTAGGCGAAATACACGACAGCGATGTCTGGCTCGACTTCATCCCCAAATTCAACCAAAAAATACAAAACAACCCCAAAACGCCAGAAATCACTAAACTAAAAATCAACCAAACCCTCCAAAACTTCCAAATCTGCGTAGCAACTAACAGAAAAAAGCACTATGATCAATTCATAAAACTCTGGGAAACAAACAAAAAAAGCCACTTTTTTGAGAAACTGCGCAAAAAAACGAGCACTCAATACATTGCACTAATCCAAGAAAAACTAAGACAAAACCTCACAGAGGCAAATCTAAAAATCGCAGTCATATCGGATGTTCATGCCAACCTACACGCCCTAAAAAAAGTCCTTGCAAACGCCAAAACACGGGGCGCTAGTATTATTCTCAACGCAGGAGACTCCATTGGTTTTGGTGCCTACCCCAACGAAGTAATTGAGCTACTATGCGAAAAAAATGTGCTAAGCATCAAGGGCAACTATGACACCGAAGTGCTACAAGGCAAAAATGACACAAAAGGCCAAAAAAAGATATCGTTCAAATTTGCCAAAAAAACCCTAACCCCGGCAGTGAAATGGTATCTAAAGTCCTTGCCACCGGAGATGCACCTCAAAATTGGAGACAAAACACTCCTAATCACCCATGGCAGCCCAGCATCAATCAACGAGCATCTCCACCACGATACCCCCACAAAACGGCTCAAAACACTAGCAACTAAAGCGCAAGCAGACATTATTGTCGTGGGACACTCACATCAACAATTCCAACGTCAAGTGCAAAACGTCTGCTTTGTGAATCCAGGAAGCGTCGGCAGACCAGACGATGGCAATCCCCAAACTGGCTACGCCCTGCTAAGTTTTAGCCCCTTCAAAGTGGAGCTAATCAGACTAGACTACAATGTGGAGGCAGCCACAAAGGCCCTGCGCAAAAATGAACTGCCCGAAAGTTTTGCTCAGATGCTCCTACACGGAGTCTCCATAGACACCATAACAGAAAAGGACCAAAACAAAATAGTTCCCACAGACACAAGCAACCAAAAAACATTGAGGACCACACGCAAATTCGCACGCAACCTCTGGCCCGACGTTAACCACTACACACAAGTAACCAACCTCGCCTTAACATTGTTTGACAACCTATCGGCTCTACATAAACTAGGCAAATGGGAACGCAACTGCCTGCAATACGCAGCGATTCTACATGACGTGGGCCTATCAAAAGGTAGAAACAAACACCATAAAACCTCCATGGAAACCATCCTAAACAGCACCCAACTACCCTTCACATCAAACGATCGCAGAGTGATTGCCAGCATCACCCGATACCACCGCAAAAACAACCCAAAACAAAACCACTACAATCTAGCCACGCTAGAACCCCCAACAATTCACAAGGTATGTATATTAGCGAGCCTTTTGCGCCTAGCAGACAGCCTAGATTACACACACAGTGCCAACATTAAACTCTTAGGCGTCAAAATTGTCCCAAAAAAAGTTACAATTGAGTGCGAGTCTAAAACTGATTTTAGACTAGAAGAGCAGAGCTTTAATAAGAAGAAAGACCTGTTTGAAAAAGTTTTCCAAAGAAGGATAATGGTAGTATGGAAGGACTAAAAACCACAGAACGGGTTGTTGGATTTATAGACATCGGCACAAACGCTGTGCGCCTTTTAGTGGTAAGAATAAACCCCAACTTTTCCTACACCATTATCAGTCAAGAAAAAGAAGTAGTGCGCCTAGGCGAAGAAGAATTCAAAGACTCCATTCTAAAACCCGAAGCCATGGAACGCGCCATTTTTGTTTGCGGAAAATTCGCGGACCTATCCAGAACCTATGGTGCAAAAGAAATCATTTCAGTGGGAACCTCAGCAATTAGAGAAGCAAAAAACCAAAACACCTTTCTTGAAAAACTCAAAGAAAAAACAGACCTAACCGTCAGAGTTATCGCAGGCCAAGAAGAAGCCCGCCTCATCTGGATGGGCGTATCAAGCGGTATAGACATAGGCGATAAAAAAGCACTCTTTATCGATTTAGGAGGCGGCAGCACCGAAATCTCCATCGCAAACCAACATGAATGCTTCTACATTAATAGTCTACGTTTAGGAGCAATTCGACTAACATCCCAATTCATCGGCGAAGGCTGGACAGGCCCAGTAAGCGCAGAAACCTACAAACAAATCCGCGACTACGCCAGCAGTAAAATCAACATCATAAAAACCATGGTTTTACAGTATGGTGTCAGGACAGCCTGGGGTTCATCAGGAACAATGATTAACCTAGCAGAGGTCTCAAACAAACTGTTCAAAAAACCCAACGGCAACGAAGAATTAGTGCTGTCAAGAAAAAACCTCAAAAAACTAGCCACCGTCCTTTGCTGGTTACCCCTTGAAGAACGCAGAAAAGTACCCGCTATAAACCCCGAACGCGCAGATATCATAATCGCAGGCGCAGCCATCATAGAAGCACTCATGGAACAATGTGGACTTGAAGAAATAAAAGTCAGCCACCTCGAACTCCGAGACGGATTACTCTTTGAATACCTCGCCAAATTTGAAGGCTTTCGAGAACTTCAAAAAACACCTATGAAAAACCGCAGTATCCTGCAACTAGGCAGAACGTGCAACTTTGACGAAAAACATGCAGAAACAGTCACCGCCCTAGCCCTAGAACTCTTTGACAGTGCAAAACAAATCGGATTACACAACATGAACGAAAAAGAAAAAGAACTGCTGCGCTACGCAGGGATCCTCCACGACGTCGGGGACTTTTTATCATTCAACAATCACCACATACACTCACACTACATCATCAGCAACGCAGGGCTGCTAGGATTTGACAAACAAGAAATCCAAATCATGGCCAATATCGCCCGTTTCCATAGAAAAAAACTACCGACCAAAAAAGCTCTAAAACTCGAAGGCATCAATGAAGATAACAAGAATACAGTAGCACAGCTCTCAACATTTTTGAGGTTTGCAGAAAAACTCGACCGCAGCCATTGCGGATTAGTCAAAAAGGCAGAATTTGCCAAAGGCAACAAAAACCAAGTGTGGCTAAGATTCTACTCAGACACCGACTGCAGCCTAGAACAACTAAGTATCATCCAAAACAAACAAGCATTCTATGAAGCATTCAAAAAACAACTAGAAATAGAATGCATAGAAACTCCCAACAAAAACTAACAACCCACAAATACACCAAAAACAAACAACCACACACCAACCAACACATCACCGATTGTTAACAATCAAAAACATATGTTTGTTACAACTGGAGAATAACATACAACTACGTGACGTAGGACGGCGTTTTACATGTTATGACTTAACAACACAGAATACACCATCGTTGTCGCTAAAACGACAGCTCACAAAACATTAAAAGAAAGTAGAAAAGAAACCCAATTATTTCAGCTACAGAGTTGCTAAATGGGCTTTGACGTATACCGTTAAATGCTCTCCTTGCTCCTCCAGTTAAGCATTGATGCTTATTTCTTAGGAGGTGATCCGGCCGCAGGTTCCCCTACGGCCACCTTGTTACGACTTTTCCCCCCTTACGAAACTCAGATTCGATACCGCCAAGTAGGACGGCACCTCACCCAAAAATCGCTCGGGTGGAACGACGGGCGGTGTGTGCAAGGAGCAGGGACGTATTCACCGCGCGCTAGTGACACGCGATTACTAGGGATTCCATGTTCACGAGGGTGGGTTTCAACCCTCGATCCCAACTACGGCAAGCTTTCGAGATTGCCTCCCCCTTTCGAGGTCGGAACCCATTGTACTTGCCATTGCAGCTCGCGTGTGGCCCGGGAGATTCGGGGCATACTGACCTGCCGTGGCCCGCTCCTTCCTCCACTTTATCAGTGGCGGTCTCCTCAGTGTGCCCAGC
>Ga0123356_10002245_pt1 | contig 20834 bp, 19 predicted proteins | sample TergutEmb28metaG_2_FD_92546 | JGI IMG/M metagenome (GOLD analysis project Ga0123356, IMG submission 92546) | Embiratermes neotenicus P3 segment gut microbial communities from Petit-Saut dam, French Guiana - Emb289 P3 | ecosystem: Host-associated > Arthropoda: Insects > Digestive system > Gut ... | reverse complement strand
CAAGTTAGTCTGCTGAAATTTAACAGACGCGTCATGCTTTTTCTTGGTTTCACGATGCGCAAGCTCAAGACAGTTCATTGGAATGTCTATTCCCTTTGCGACCCTTTCGGCCATTTGAGTACAAGTATCGCTTCCGCACGCCCCGCAGTTGTAAATTTTGTCCTCTTCGGTGGATTTGCCAAGCGACCTCCACGCGTCTCTGAGTCTATCCGCGGATACAACATTCTTGCGCGCCGGGGTTGGAGTATATACCCTGATAAAATCACCGATATTGAGTTCCGCGTCAAATTTTTCAAAGAGTTCATCAAGATACTGCCTGTTTGCCTCACTATGAATTGAATCCTGACGCAGGTTATCCATCATGGTATTCATATCAAACATATCATGCTCGTCATGACTGCACCCCGTGCCGAGGTTACACCCCTCCGGACAGTTAAGAACATCAAATAAAACAGGCAGCTGTGAGCGCGGCTTTTTTGAGTAAGCGTCAAGCGCTTTGTAAACCATCGACTGACCTTCCGACTTGTCAACACGCAGTGATTTGCCGATGTAATGCTCTACGTTTTCCTTAAGCCCGCCCGGCATCGGGTAGAGCGAGCCAAGCCCCGCGTCATAGTTATCAAAACCGCTTGCTTCTTTGGGAAAACTTACGCGGTGGTTTCTTATGTATTCAGAAAAACTCTTGAATGTAATGTTGTACTCGACAAGTTTTGTCGCCTCAAACTCGTGAATTTTAGCTGTACATGGGGAGAGCGCCGCGATTTTAGCGTTCACGCCCTCATATTTGCGCATGTAAACAGCGGTGCAGAGCATGGGCGAGTGTACAGGCGATAAATATTTAATAAGGTCGTTTTTGTGCATTAATATATAGTTTACAATTGCGGGACAGGGCTGTGATATAATCGGATTCGGGCCGTTTTTCTGTATGTAACGTATATGCGCCCATGTACAAATATCCGCGCCCAAAGAGACGTCATAGATCCCCCTTACCCCTAATTGGCGCAGCCATGAAAACATACGGCCCCAATCTCTGAAATTAGTCTTGGCCGCCGGAGCCGCAAACATGCTGATTGGCACCCCGCGCTTTAGATCGGCAAAAAAACGTTCCGTATCATCTGTGTAATCTCTGGCGCCGTGGTGGCAGGCGTTTATACACGCGCCGCAGGTTATGCACTGATCATGATCAACCTCAATAGTAATATTGCCGTTAATCTCCCGCGTTACAGTAGCGTCGGTTACTGGGCAAACTCTTACACAGCGGTTACAGCCTACACAGTTTTCGGGGTTATTTTGGATAACACGGCGCATAATCACTCTTTTTTAGTGTGGATGCGGAATATTTTTTAATATTTCACATATTGTTTATTATTATTTTACAACGAAAATTATTAAAATGCAAGTTTTTTGATCCAAAAATTACATTTCATTGTTATTTTGGGGACGGAGTTGCTTTTCTTGCATTATCGGTTTTGGCGAAATTGTACAATTTAAGCGACTTTGTCTCTGATATGAGTAAAATAGTAAACAAAGGGAACTCCGTCCCCGAACCAAAACCGTCCCCGAACCAAATATATGTTTTCAATACCATAAAGAGCAATTTACTCTGGGCTTTTTTGCTTAAGCCGATGTGAAACAAGCGGAACTCCGTCCCCGAATCATTAAGCGGTTGAATTATTTCCTGCCATAATGATATCATATATTAATAAGAGCATACACCAATGCGTTTTTCACATCTTCAATAAAGGAGAGGGACTTTATTATGGAAATCAAGATCACCTCGCGTCAAACTGTTAATGCTTCTGAGAGCTTGCGGGAAACTATTGCCGCTGAGCTTGGTAAGCTTGAAAAATTTTATGACAAAATAACCTCCTGCCACGTGGTTTTGGGCAGTGAAAGCATGGATAAAATTAAAACTGCCGAAATAACCATGAACGTTCAGGGGGGGCAGATCGCCGCTTCCGCAAAGGCGGAAAATATCGGTAAAGCGATAGATGAGGCGATAGGCAAGGCGGAGCGCCAGCTCAAAAAAATGAACGAAAAAGCAAAAGAGCATCATGCGCCCAAAATGGAAATTAGCCCTGAGGAGTGAAAAAGGTGTATGCAATACGCTTGAGCATGAGCTATTTTAATTAGATTAGGTTGTCTTGGCTGCAGAGATAAGGCTGTCTTTATAAATGATTGAATAAAGGCATCTCTTATCTCTGCAGCCTATTGAGGCAATTCCGTATCTGATGAAAAGGAACAACCGGGTTGAAAAAGACTAATGTCGATTTAATTGTTGGGGCGTCTATCCTTAGCGCGTTGTTTATTCTCATAGCGGGAGTGATCTGGCTTAAGGAGGCGTCTATTGCAAGTAAAATGGTCACCTACACCGTACTTTTTCAGGAAGTCGGTACGCTGCAGCTTGGGGATCCTGTATATGCCAACGGTGTTAAAAGAGGTACTGTCGCAAAAATCAGCCTGCGGGGTACAGAGGTGGCGGTGGTGCTCAATCTTGATAAAAGCGTTCCCGTTACCGATTCTACCCGCGTTGCGGTTATAAACGTGGGGCTTTTGGGAGAGAGAGGTATTGGGGCGACTCTAACCTCAGCCGGAAAGACTATTCCGCATAATACCGCTGCAGATACGGTATTTATAAAGGGGCATTTTGATACTGGAATCTCAGAAGCTATGGGTATGCTTGGTTCCGTGCTTCTTGACGCGGAGACTCTGATAGTCAGCGTGACGGATGTTTTGCGCGCTACAGTCGGCGATTCAACGTTTATTGCGCAGTTTCACACTATGATAGGGCGGCTTGATACTATATGTGATGTGGCGAACAGAATGCTTGTTAGAAATGAGCCTGTACTCAATGCCGCGATGAAAGATCTCAGAACCGTCTCTTCCGATCTTAAGGCGCTTGTTGACAGAAACAGCGCTGGAATAGATAACATGGTTGCAAGCGGTCAGCAGTTGACAATAGGCGGAACAGCGCTCGTAATGCGGGCGGAATCGCTTGTTGTCTCTGTACAGGATGTACTGCGAAAGATTGAAAGCGGGGAAGGGACTCTCGGCAAGCTTTATAAAGATGAAAAATTTTACTCGGATCTCAAATATACTATCGCTAATGTCGACAGTCTTGTAACTGATGTCAGAGAGGACGCGCTGAGACTGCGCGTAAAACTCGGATTTGGAAAAAATAAAAAGAAATAGAATAACATAGAACTTAGAAAAATCAAAACAACAGGAATAACATTTCTGAATTGTCTAAGCTCTAAGTTTTAAGTTCCAAGGTTAAACTATGACAGAAAAAAACGTAAAAGTAATTAATTCTTTGGGGATACACGCCCGCCCCGCCTCCCTTATTGTACAAACGGCAATTAAATTCAAGTCATCCATACAGCTTATTAAGGATGGCGCTTCCGCAGACGCAAAGAGCATAATGAGTGTAATGATGCTCGCCGCCGCTCAGGATTCAAGCGTAATAATACGGGCTAATGGTGAGGATGAAGCTGAGGCAGTGGAAGCTATTATTAAATTGTTTGAATTGAAATTTAATGAGGAATAGGATTTTTCAGTGGTCAGTTGTCAGTGATCAGTGACAACTGTTTCTTGAGAGGGTGTGATTCGCATGAAAACGATAAATATAGGTCTTGTAGGCGCCGGTACTGTTGGCGGCGGGGTTGTAAAGGTTCTTCATAATCGTTTCTCTTATTTTAAAGATGAGCTTGGGCTTGATATTAAATTAACAAGAATTGTTGACAAAGCGCAGGAGCGTTTCGCTCAGCTGCCCATAGGGGACGCGGTTTGTTCCTCAGATGTCAACGATATCCTCAATGATGATTCGATTCAGATTGTTATAGAGCTTGTTGGCGGAACCGGCTTTGCCCGTACGCTCGTTATTGACGCGCTTAAAAAGGGTAAACATGTTGTTACCGCGAATAAGGCGCTTATAGCCAAGCATGGCCCCGAAATTTTTGAGACTGCCGCGGCTTCGGGCGTTTCTATTTATTTTGAAGCTTCTGTAGGCGGCGGGATTCCTGTTATTAAAGGGATACGCGAGAGTCTTGCGGGTAATGATATTTACAGTGTAAGGACAATCATTAACGGTACCTGCAACTATATTCTTACCCGTATGACCGCCGAGGGGCTGCCGTTTGCGGATGTACTCAAGCAGGCGCAGGAAAAAGGGTATGCCGAAGCGGATCCCGCTCTTGACATTGAGGGGGGAGATACCGGGCATAAGGTTGCTATCCTCGCGTCGCTTGTAAGCGGCGGATATGTAGAGTACGAAAGTTTTCCTGTAGAGGGAATTACTAAAATAAGCAAAGATGATATTGAGTTCGCAAGAGAGCTTGGGTATACGATAAAACTTTTGGGCGTAATAAAAAAGAGCGGTGCCGGTCTTGATGTGAGGGTGCATCCGGCCATGCTTCCGGCAGGCCACATTCTCGCTTCAGTCAACAACGTCTTTAACGCGGTTTTACTTGAGGGAGACGCCGTAGGCCAGATTCTGCTTTACGGAAGAGGCGCGGGGGAACTTCCCACAGCTTCGGCGGTGGTGAGCGATATAATTGACGTGGTACAAAATATTAAAACGAACGCTCCTGTACGTATACCAATGGACTATTACCGTACAGGCCGGCGAAAGGGAATTATTCCGGCAGACCAGATAAACAGCCGTTACTATCTGCGCTTTACAGTAAGCGATAATCCGGGAGTACTCGCTTCAATCGCAAATCATCTGGGAGAGCAGGGGATCTCAATCGCGTCCGTAATGCAAAAAGAGGGAACAGGCGAGGGCGGCGTACCGGTAATCTTTATCACACACTGCGCGTCGGAATCAGGCGTAACGAAAGCGCTTTCGCTTATAGAGAAAGAGAATTACATCCGCGCGCAAACTCAGTTGATTCGTATTGAGGATTAACACTGTGGCAGGGATGCGTGGTTACCAATCGTTGGATCCCTAAAGGGGTGAGGAACATGCAGGAAATATTATCGTAAACAAAAACTAATGAGACGCAAAGTATTGCGTCTCTGCTGAAAATGAATGGATATGTACAGACGCAATGCTTTGCGTCTCTGTTGAAAACTAAAAACTAAAAACTAAAAACTAAAAACTGAAAACTGAACCTATGCGTTACATCAGCACAAGAGATAACTATGAGGCTCTGCCTTTTTCCAAGGCGGTAGATTTGGGTATGGTTCCTGCGGGCGGGCTTTTTGTACCGTCTGAGATTCCGCGTATTGACTTTAGCAAATTTGTTGATTGTTCATATCAGGAACTCGCAAAAAAAGTACTTGCTCCTTTTATGGATGATTTCACCGCAGAAGAGATAAATTCATGTGTTGATCAGGCTTATACAAATGAGAGTTTTAATAATCCTGACGTTGCGAATTTGATTTCACTTGGTAAAGATAAATATGTGCTTGAGCTGTGGCATGGGCCTACCGCCGCGTTTAAAGATATGGCTTTGCAGATAATGCCTCATTTTATGCGTTACGCTAAAGTAAAGTGCGGGGATAAGTCGCGTACAATGATACTTGTGGCAACCTCCGGCGATACCGGCAAAGCCGCGCTTGAGGGATTTAAAAATCGTGACGGCATATCAATAGTTGTGTTTTACCCCCACGGCGGTGTAAGCGAAATACAAAAATTACAGATGGCTGCTACAGAGGGGGCAAACACTCACGTTATAGCTGTACGGGGTAATTTTGATGATTGTCAGGACGGCGTGAAAGAGCTTTTCGGCGATGAGGAACTTCGCAAAGAGGCGGCGGCTCACGGCACTGTCTTCTCATCCGCGAATTCAATAAACTGGGGTCGTCTCTGTCCTCAAATAGTCTATTATGTAAAAGCATATCTTAATCTTGTAAAGAACGGAAAAATCTCTTATGGTGACAAAATAGATTTTTGCGTTCCTACCGGAAATTTCGGCAACATTCTCGCGGGGTTTTACGCAAAAGAGATGGGGCTTCCTATCCGTAAACTTATCTGCGCGTCAAACCGTAATAATGTGCTGACGGATTTCTTTACAGACGGCACTTACGACCGCAACCGTGAATTTCATAAAACCATGTCTCCGTCAATGGATATCCTTATATCATCAAATTTAGAAAGATTTTTGTTTGAGATGTCAGGCCGTGACTCGGGTAAAATCTGCGGATGGTATATAACGCTTGGCTGTACAGGTTCTTTTACAGTAGATCAAATTGTAAAGGATAGAATTGACGCTGTTATAAAGGCGGAGTGGGTCGATGAGCAGGAGGTGCTTGACGTTATAGGCGCTGTGCGTCGTGAGTCTAATTATGTTATGGATACTCATACCTCTGTGGCCGCCGCCGCCGCGCGAAAATCAGATGGAGATGTGCCTGTGGTTATAGTCTCTACCGCAAGTCCGTATAAATTCAGCGCGGACGTTTTGAAAGGGCTTGGAGCCAAATCGAGCGCGGATGAGTTTGAATCTATCAGTGAACTCAGCCGCGTAAGCTCAACGCCTGTTCACAGAGCTGTGGACGGTCTCAAAGGTAAACGTCTCCTTCACGATAAGGTTATAGATATTTCAGAGATGCGGGAAGCTGTCAGACAGTTTTTATGAAAAAATACAAATACGCAATGCTTGTCGGCGATGGGATGGCTGATTTCCCTATTGAAGAGCTTGGCGGGAAGACCCCGCTTGAATACGCTTCTACCCCCAATATGGACAGGGTAGTCTCATCCGGTAAAATTGGTCTTGTCAGTACGGTGCCAAATGGCTTTTCACCCGGAAGCGATGTAGCTAATATGTCTCTTATGGGGTATGACCCGGCCAAATACTACAGCGGCCGCGCGCCTGTTGAGGCTGCGAGTATGGGGATACCGCTTCAAAAAGGAGATATCGCTTTTCGCTGTAATTTTGTTACTATTCATAATGGTATTATGAAGGATTACAGTGCCGGACATATAGAGACTGCTGACGCGGCAAAACTTATCGCTATGCTTTCTGAGGCGCTTGGGAGTGAAAAAATCGCGTTTTATCCCGGCGTAAGTTACCGTCATCTCTTAGTGATAAAGGGTGTGGGCGGTGATCTTAACTGTACCCCTCCTCACGATATAACAGGGCGTGACATTAAAGAGTATCTTCCTCAAGGTTGTCATAGTGACTTCGTATTGTCAATCATGGACGATGCGCGTGAAGTCCTCGCCAAAGCGTCCGCTTACCAAAACAGCATGCGTGAAAAGCAAAAAGATTTCGCAACGGATATCTGGCTTTGGGGTCAGGGGCCTGCTGTTACGCTCCCTTCACTCCACGAAAAATACGGGATAACAGGTTCTGTTATTTCGGCGGTTGATCTTATACGCGGACTTGGAAAACTTGCCGGTTTAACTGTTCGTATTGTGCCGGGCGCTACAGGTTATCTCGGTACAAACTATGCGGGAAAAGTGGCCGCCGCGGCAGCCGCTTTTAATAATGGGGAAGATTTCGCGTTTGTTCACATAGAAGCTCCCGACGAAACAAGCCATGAGGGATCTCTTCAAAAGAAAATACAGGCTATAGAGGAGTTTGACAAAAACGTTGTAGGCGCGATGCTTGATTATCAGCAGCAAAGAGATGATTTAAGGATCATAGTTCTGCCCGACCACGCCACGCCTTTAAGTTTGCGCACCCATGACGCAATGCCGGTTCCTTTTGGCATGAACGGTCCCGGCGTAGCGGTTGACAGCGCGCTTGTATACTGTGAGAAAGCCGCGCGGGGGAGTAAGGTTGTGGACGGGTCTTTACTTTTTGAAGAGTTTATCGGTTAAGGCAGATCACAATGAGAACGGTTCGTTTTACCGAAAAGCTTGTAACATTTCTCTTTGATCTTTTTGCGGTTAATGTAGCTTTTTTTACGGCGTACTGGATTCGTTTCAGTTCAGGCTTTTTCCATTTTGACAATGTGCCTGTCAGCTTTACCTACGTTGAACCCTCGCTTATTCTGAGTTTCGGGTGGATAATTTTATTCTTTTTTACCGGACTCTACAGAGACTGGAACAAAGAGTCGCGTCTTGACGAATTCTTTGTAGTAGCGCGTACCGTATGTATAGGGATTTTTCTTCTGTTTCTTGTTACCGGAGCTCCGCAGATTATGGAGTTTTTAGAGAGCGGTGATATCCGCAGATTTCTCACTCCTACAAAATTCGCGACGCTTCTCACTTACGGCGGCTGTATGCTTTTTTTTGCGACCGCTAACCGTTTTCTTACGCACACATTTATAGATACGCTGTTTTCAAAAGGTATAGCCGTAAGTAAAGTACTTATCGTCGGGGCGAACAGTTCGGGCGAAAAACTTGTATACGATATCAACTCTTTTCCGAAACTTGGCTACAGAGTGGCGGGGTTTATTGACGATGACGGAAACCGCAAAGGGGGGGCTTGCGCCTCGCTTCCTGTTTTTGGAACTTACTCCGATATTCCGGCTATTGTGCAAAAAGAAAAAATAAGAGGGATTATTATCGGCCATGTAAGCGGTTCTGTAAATGAGATAAGCCGCATACTCAACTATTGCGGTGATCTTCGTGTTAATATTTATTTGGTTCCATCGCTTATGGACGTTATCTCCGGACATCAGAAAACCCACCAGATATTCGGGGTTCCGCTGATGGTGCTGCTGCAGGATCACATGCCGGGCTGGGAAGCGCAGGTTAAGAGAATTATCGATGTAGTTGTTTCGTTTTTTGTGCTTGTTTTGGGATTTCCTGTGTGGTTTACGGTTGGGGCGCTTATAAAAATTACTTCACCCGGCCCTGTAATTTACAAACAGGTGAGAGTGGGGCGCAACTGGAAAAACTACACTATTTATAAATTCCGCTCAATGTATGTGGACGCAGAAAAACGCCGCGGCCCGCAGTGGGCTTCGGAAAATGACCCGCGTATAACCCCGACGGGACGTTTTATCCGTAAGACAAGACTCGATGAGATTCCGCAGTTTTTTAACGTGTTAAAAGGCGAGATGAGTCTTGTAGGCCCCCGTCCGGAAAGGCCCTTTTTTGTTGAACAGTTAAAGCAGGAGATCCCCTGGTATGTGCGCAGAATAAAGATGAAACCGGGAATTACAGGGTGGGCGCAGGTAAAACACAAATACGACGCCTCTATTGAGGATGTAAAACAGAAAGTGCTCTATGATTTATATTATTTTGAAAATATGTCGTTAAGGCTTGATCTGAAGATCTTGGTACGCACGGTACTTGTGGTTCTTACAGGCAAGGGAGCGCACTGATACATAGTTTTTAGTTTGAACATTAATGGATTTGGCTTCTTAATCTAAAATCTAAAAACCAAAAACTATAGACGATGATGCGAGACAGATCGAGACAGATTAAACACGCGTATCTGCGATCACAGTTAAAAAGATTGATTTTATAGTGGTAAAAAATGTATAATTAATATTTGGATATATTATTCAACTGGTTGTTTCGGGCGATAAGGAAAGCTGTATATGACGACTGATGGTTTACAGGACGCGTTTGAAAAGGTCGAAGAGATTTCGGCGGCTCTTGTTTTGGCGGATTTTTCCGATCTCTCTGATCTGACGGCTTTAGCCGGTATTGATACTCTCTTTGAAAAACTTCATGGAAGTACAGAGGATGAAGGTATACGTAAAGCTGCGAAAGCTTGCCGGCAGACCGTTGAAGATATGATCTTTAAGGTGATTAAGGCTGAAGACGGGGTTAAATCGTTATCTGACGGCCTCACCTCTCTGCGCAGAATGATTAAGTACGGTCCTCAGGACGAGACCGCTCAGGCAGAGGCTTCAAGCGTTATAGAAACGGACGGCGCGTCAATAAATATTAATCTTGATGACGACGACGACGATAAACCGAAAGCGCCTGCCGCGCCTCCTATTAAGCAGGACAGCGAAGGCTTTTATGTAGACGAAAATCAGACGGCAAAAGCCGCGGCGCACGCGAGTTTTTCAAAGGTGATTGATCTTGCCACTCTTGACTCTACGCTTCTCGGAGATTTTATCGCGGAGTCTCAGGAGCACCTTCTTAACGCAAACGACGCGCTTCTGAGATTAGAGGCCGCTCCCGCCGATGTTGACATTATAAACGAGCTTTTCAGAGTATTCCATACTATTAAAGGAGTGGCCGGGTTTTTATCGCTGAGCGCTATTCAGGCTCTTACTCACTCTACCGAAAGCTTAATGGACAAAGCGCGCGAAAAAGTGTTTGTGCTTTCGCCTGAAGCTGTAGATCTTGTTTTTACCGTTGTAGACGCTCTCAAAAAAGAGGTGGATACTCTAAACTCCGCGCTTATGGACTCTATGCCGTATCAGGTGCAGGACGGTATGGATCAGCTCATAGTTACTGTAGACTCAATGCTTGAAGCTCTCAAAACCGGCCGCTCAACGCCCGAAAAGCTTGGCGAGGTGCTTGTTAAAGAGGGTAAGATAACGGAGTACGATGTTTCAAGAGCTCTCCATGAACAGGAACAAAGGCCGGAGACGAAGATAGGGGAGATTCTTGTAGAACAGGGGGCTGTTTCGCCCAGTGACGTTAAATCTGTTATAGAAAAACAGGCGGCGGGAAAAGGCCCGGTTGTTGTAAAAGAGAGCGTAAAGGTTGATACTGAAAAACTTGACAGGCTCATTGATATGATAGGAGAGCTTGTTATAACCGAAGCGATGGTAACGGGCGATGAGGCGCTTAAAAGCGCGAGAAGCCCGCGCCTTGGCTCCAATATGCGTCAGCTTGACAAAATAACACGCCAATTACAGGAAATCGGGCTCTCGCTTCGCATGATGTCTCTTAAAACTCAGTTCCAAAAGATGGCGCGTTTAGTGCGCGACCTTGCTAAGAAGACCGGCAAAGATATAAACTTTGTAAGCATAGGTGAAGATACGGAGCTTGACAAGTCGGTTATTGAACACATAGCCGATCCGCTTGTTCACATGGTGCGTAACAGCGCGGATCATGGTATAGAGATGCCGGAACAGCGTATCGCGGCTGGAAAATCGCGCTCCGGAACATTAACGCTCAGGGCGTATCAGAAGGGCGGCTCCATCTGCATAGAAATTGAGGATGACGGCAGAGGGCTCAACAGAGAAGCGATCCTCAAAAAGGCTATGGAAAAAGGGCTCATAGACAGTAACTCCAATCTTACGGATAACGAAATAAATCACCTGATTTTCCATCCGGGTTTCTCTACCGCCGCTCAGGTTACGGACGTATCCGGCCGCGGCGTGGGTATGGACGTTGTGAGAAAAAATGTAGAAGCTCTGCGCGGCCGTATAGAAATCCGCACAAAAGTCGGCGAAGGTTCGGTCTTTACAATTCACCTGCCGCTTACGCTTGCCATTATGGACGGTCTTGTAGTGCTTGCGGGCGGGGAGCGTTATATTATTCCTACTCTCTCTGTTGTTGAGAACTTCAGGCCTACCGCAAAAGATCTCACAGAGGTTATGGGTTTGCAGAAGATGGTCATGTGCCACGGAGAACTTCTGCCTCTTTACAGTATCGCTGAGGTCATGGGTAAAAAGAATACGGTTGCAATAGAAGACGGCATTGTAATGGTCATAGAGGACGCGGGCAAGCGTACCGGCCTCTTAGTTGACAAAATAGTAGGACAGCAGCAGACCGTTATTAAAAAGCTTGGCGAAGGGGTTGGTAAAATAGGAGGCGTATCCGGCGGCGCTATTATGCCGGACGGCCAGGTAAGTCTTATTATTGACGTTGCGGAAACCGTTAAGCTTTCGGCAGACAGCGGCAGTACGATTAAAAATCCTGAAAAAACGCTTGAAAAAGTATTATCATAATTAAAAAAAGAAAGATGGTTAAAGATGGCTGAAACCGTTGAAAAAAAAGGTGCGGATCTGGCAGGGAAGTACCTTACCTTTAAGCTCTTGAATGAAGAGTATGGGATTGAAATTCTCAAGGTAAGAGAGATTATCGGCGTGATGGCTATCACAAGTCTGCCCCGTACTCCGCCGTTTGTACGCGGCGTGATAAATCTGCGCGGCAAAGTGATTCCCGTAATTGATCTGCGCAGAAAGTTTGATATGGAAACGGCTGAAGATACCGATCAAACCTGTATAATAGTTGTTGACGTCGCTTTACAGAGCGGAAGCATTCAAATAGGTATTCTTGTCGATTCCGTTTCTGAGGTGCTTGACATTAGGGGTGAAGATATAGAAGAGGCGCCCGCGTTTGGAACCAATATCGACACCGCGTTCATTTTGGGAATGGCAAAGGCTAAAGGTTCGGTGAAGATTCTTCTAAACATCGAAAAAGTGCTCTCGTCAACAGAGCTTGAAAATGTAGCGGGAATGGTTTAAAACAGTGATCAGTTGTCAGCGGTCAGCTTAAAACAGAGAGACGTTGTTTCTTATCTGAGCACTGACCACTGAGCACTGAACACTAAATAAGGGGTATTAAAAATTGATCGGTGAGTTTCAGCACTATCTTGAACCCGGATGTATTTACGTATCGCGGGAAGAGGGAGCGGTACAAACTGTGCTGGGCAGCTGTGTTTCTGTCTGTCTTTGGGACAGTGAGCTTAAGTGCGGCGGTATGAATCACTTTATCTATCCGCATACAAGCAATAAAGATCAGGCGACACCAAAATATGGAAATGTTTCTACCGTCGCGCTTATTAAGCTTATGTGCGACGAAGGGTGTGACGTTTCACGGTTGACAGCTCATATTCTGGGCGGCGGACATCCCGACGGAGCTGTTGAGTGTACGGGAAGCCGCAACGCGGAGGCGGCGCGCAGGATATTAAAGGAAAAAGGGATAAAGATACTCTCTGAGGATGTTGGCGGCAGTGTCGGGCGTAAGGTGGTTTTCGACATTTCGACCGGACATGTGGCAGTGTTAAAAGTAAATAAAATCAGAAGCGAAGATTGGAAGTAGACAGAGACGCAATGCGTTGCGTCTGTACAAATTAAAAGCAAAGATTAGGAAGCGGCAGCTATATGGACAAACGTACGTTTGATGCTTTAAGAAATCTTATCTATGATAAGAGCGGTATTACTCTCGGCGAAGGTAAAGAGGCGCTTGTTTCCGCCCGTATCGGTAAACGTCTGCGGGCGCTTGGCCTCTCAACTCCCGAAGAGTATCTGAAATATCTTAACAGCGACGAGTGCGACGACAACGAGTTCGTTGAGCTTCTTGACGTAATATCCACAAACGTCACCTCTTTTTTCCGTGAGTCCGCGCATTTTGATTTTATGGCAAGCTATATACAGAAATTGGTAAACGACGGTAAAAACAAGATTAGAATCTGGTGCGCGGCAAGTTCAAGCGGCGAGGAGCCTTATACTCTTGCCATGACGTTTCTTGAAAACGCCGGCGGATTCAGAGGCGACTGCAGGATACTTGCCACAGATATTTCAACAAAAATTCTGCGCATGGCTAAGGCGGGGGAGTACAATGATCAAAAAATACAGGGTGTGCCTCCTTCATTAAGAAGCCGGTATTTCAGCGTAATGCCCAGTCCCGGCGGCAAGATTTATAAGGCAAATCCTGAGATTGCGGATATGATTACTTTCAGCAGGCTGAATCTCTCAAAGCCGCCGTTTCCCATGAAGGGCCCCTTTGATCTGATATTCTGCCGGAATGTAATGATCTATTTTGACAATGCTGTAAGGCAGAGATTGTTGGAACAGTTTGAGAGACTGCTTAGTCCGGGCGGCTATCTTATGGTAGGGCATTCGGAGAGTCTTGCGGGGCTGCGCTGCAATTTGGAAACTGTAAAGCCTTCTGTATATTATAAAAAACCAAAGTAAAGCAGGAGGTTTTTAGTTTATAGTTTTTAGTTTGAAAGAGAGAAGTTGTTCTTTACCTAAAAACCAAAAACTAAAAACTAAAAATTGTACACTAAAAAACGGTGTTAAATGATATGGCAATAATGAATAAAAATGTTACCGTAGGCATATCAGACATGGCTCTTTCGGCCAATCCTGATGATTTGATAATCACCTATTCGCTTGGTTCCTGTCTCGGTGTAACGGTGTTTGACGCGGAGGCGGGTGTTGGAGGTATGGTTCATTGTCAGCTTCCCAACTGTACCACCGAAGATAAATCAAGGGCGATAAGTAATCCGGCGATGTTTGTGGATACCGGTGTGTCGCTTTTGTTTCAGAAATTTTTTGAGTTAGGCGGCAGCCGTTCCCGTATGATTGTAAAAGCAGCCGGATGCGCCGCGATACTTGATCAAAACGGTTTCTTCAGAATAGGCGAGCGCAATTTTACTCTTTTCCGTAAACTCCTGTGGAAGAATAATATTTTGCTTAAGGGGTCGGAAACAGGCGGGGACGTCTCCCGTACGCTTGTGCTTGAGATGTCTACTGGAAGGACGCTTATACGTTCCAAAGGTGAGGAGCGTGAAATATGATTGTAAATTTATATTTGCTTAATATAGAAGCAGGGGGCAGGGGGCACAAAGATGGCCTATAATATTCTAATTATTGATGACTCGCCGACAATGCGCACCATACTTGTTAAAACTCTTGGTATGGCTGAGATTGAGATAGGTGAGTTGTATCAGGCCGGAAACGGCAGGGAAGCGCTTGACATAATGGAGAGCGAGTGGATAGATATAGCTTTTGCTGATATCAATATGCCGGTTATGAACGGTATAGAGATGGTAAATATAATGGCGGAGAGCGGACAGATTAAAACTATTCCTGTTGTGGTGATCTCTACTGAGGGAAGCAAAACCCGCTTGCAGGGACTTATGGATAAAGGGGTCAAAGGATTTTTAAGAAAACCGATCTCTCCCGAATTATTCAAATCAGTAGTAGATAAGGTTTTAGCGGAGAAGGTATCGCAATAGATGTATATTGCGGCCGTACAAATTTGAAAATAGGAGAGACGCAGTGCGCTGCGTCTGTACGTAATATTGCAGAGTCTCGGAGGGATTTATGGACGCGAATATTTCAGGTGTTCTTGATAACGTATGCAAGTCGGTTCTTGAGGAACTGGCGTTTCTTTTTTGTGACTCAAACGACGCCACCGGTTTTGATATGAGTCAGATAAAAGACGCGCATCAGGTGTCAATGAATTTTATGGGGCCGACAAACGGCAGACTCGAAGTTGTGGCAGGGCAGGATCTGTGCTTAGTAATAGCCGCAAATATGCTCGGCGTTGAACCTGATGAGGATGACGCGGCAACTCATGCCATAGACGCGTTAAAAGAGGCTTTAAATGTAGTATGCGGACGCTTTTTAACAGAAGAGTACGGCGAAGACGCTGTTTTTAACCTCAGCGCTCCGGTTCCAGGTTCTGTAGATGAATTATCGATATTGCACGAAGACGCTGCCTCTGAAGAGATGCTGTTTTTTGAAGCTGAAGGGCACTGCATGGTTGTTAAATTGACGATTAAGAAATAGATGCACGTTATAAAGCATAGACAAGGCATGCCTTGTCTTTACGAATTATTAGAGGCGTGCAGAAGATTAAGATTGCCAGCATAAAAAAGAGAGGCAACTCATGAAAACCAGAGTTTTGATTGTTGATGATTCTGCGGTGGTAAGGCAGATTTTAACACGTGAGCTTTCAAGAGACAGAAGCATTGAGGTAGTGGGCACAGCTCCCGACCCTTACGTGGCGCGTGATAAAATCGTGCAGCTAAAACCGGACGTGCTTACTCTTGACGTAGAAATGCCGCGCATGGACGGTGTTACATTCCTGCGCAAGCTGATGAAGCACCACCCGATACCTGTAATTATAGTATCATCTCTGACAGCCGCCGGAAGCGAGCTTGCGATGGAAGCCCTGCAGTGCGGCGCCATTGACGTTATGTGTAAACCCGGCACCTCCTACAGTGTAGGAGATATGTCTGAACTCCTGATAGAAAAAATAAAAGCGGCGGCGCTTGTTGACATCAAAAAAAGAGCCGAAGCGGTTAAAGCGAGCGCGGAGATACGCCCGCCGGTAAAGCGGCTTGCCATGACCTGTACAACAAACAAAATTATAGCAATAGGCGCTTCCACCGGCGGTACGGAAGCCGTAAGAGAAGTTTTAGAACAGTTCCCAAGCGGAGCGCCCGGAACAGTTATTGTACAGCACATGCCTGAGTATTTCACCAAATCTTTTGCAGACCGTCTTAACAGCATCTGCGATATCGAAGTTAAAGAAGCTGAAAACGGCGACCGCATAATTCCAGGAAGGGCGCTTATAGCTCCCGGCAATAAACACATGGTTATGCGGCGCAGCGGAGCTCAGTATCTTGTAGAAATAAAAGACGGCCCGCTTGTATTCCATCAGCGCCCCGCAGTAGAGGTACTGTTTAACTCAGTAGCGCAATACGCCGGAGCGAACGCGGTAGGAATGATTTTAACCGGTATGGGAAAAGACGGCGCAAAAGGACTTCTCGCCATGAAAGAAGCGGGAGCCTACACAATAGTGCAGGACGAAGCGTCAAGCGTCGTATGGGGAATGCCGGGCGAAGCGTATAAAGTAGGCGCGCATACCATAGTACTTCCGCTCAAAAAAATAGCGGCGGAAGCGCTTAAGCACGCCGCGCAGGAGTGAGATGTAAAGAATATTTTAGAATTTATTATTACATTGTATATTAAAAGAGGATTCTCATTTTTCAATGAGGATCCTCTTTTGTTTTTTGGTATAATTATTGTGACAATTTTAAAAAGGAGATAGACTGCATGACTGGCAAAAAATTATCTTTGTATTTAGATACATCTGTAATAGGCGGATATTACGATAAAGAATTCGAACATGAAACCAGTATGCTTCTTAATAGTATAAAAGATGGAAGATATAATGCTTTTATTTCAGATTTGACACAGCAAGAGCTGTTGAAATCACCTGAAAAAGTAAAATCACTTTTAGATGATTTAAAATATCATTTGATAGAAGTATCGCCGGAATGTGAGTATTTAGCTAACGAATATATAAAAGAAAATGTTGTTGGAGCAACAAGTAAAGATGATTGTGTTCATATTGCAACCGCAACAATAAATAATATTGACGTCTTAGTAAGTTGGAATTTTAAACATATTGTAAATATTCAGCGAATAAGAGGATATAATTCAATTAATTATAAAAATGGATATAAACAATTGGAAATCCGTTCGCCTAAGGAGATAGTATATTATGAACTGGGATAGTATAGATTGGAATAATTTTAGTTGTGTAGATATGACAAGAAAAATCAAGGATGAAATAGATACTGAAATTGCGGATATGACTACTGATGAACTAATGAAATATTTACATGACGCGCAGCTGAATTTTAATAAATCGCTTTCTGTGCGTAAAACTCAGAAAAAATAAAGCAAAGACCGAGCAATATTTTACATAACAAAAAGGCTCTCACCGAAGTGAGAGCCCTTTTGTTATTTGGCGGGACGATTACCATCGTTCCCTACGTACGTACGGGCGGACGGTGATCCGCCCGCTTCTTTTTTTATTACTTCACAATCTGAACAGGAACCTGGCTTACAATACGCTTGCCGTTTACGTCACGCGCGTCTACGCGTACGAAGTACATGCCGGCAGGAAGCGTTGACTTAAAGCCAAGCTTCGCGCTGATATTGCTGCTGTTCGCTTTTACGGATGTTGAAGCTGCCGTTACACCCTTCACGTTTACAAGCGAAATTGTACCGCTTGCAATTCTTGAAGCCGCCGTCCAGTTTACTGTGATGCTGCCTTTTGTGTAGGAAGCGCGCAGAGGAGCGGTGGTATTGATGGCAGAGCCGAAAATTTTGACGCTTGTGGGTACTGTACAGTTGAGATCAGAATACATTGCCCCATTCGCATTGCAATTTGCCAAAGCCTCTACACATGACGTTACCGGTGCAGGGTTATATAGCTCTTCTTTATCCGTTTTAATTTCTACACAATCCGTTCCGTCCCACAAGCAGTAGGCGCCGCAGGCTTCATCTCCGCCAATCTGAGTACCAGTGCAAGCAGAATTGCTGAACCTCGCCCCGTCTCTGTCGCAAGCCGCTATCGCTTCTTCACAATTAGTGGTCACATTTCCATGTTCCCCTGTCGGATCCGGTTTTATTTCGTAGCAGCCATCATCCCACTTACAGTAAGAACCGCATGCCTGGATTCCGCCAACCATAGTGCCGCCGCACTGTCCAGGCCCCTCGCCTGTGGCAGGAGGTTCAGTCCATCTTCCCGCACCATCCCTATCACAATTTGCGATTGCCGTTACGCAATCGGTTGACGGAGTTCCATTAGCGCCGGTAGGATCCGTTTTTATTTCCCAACAGTCAGGACCCCATTGACAGTAAGAACCACATGCCTCTGCGCCTCCAGGTATTCTGTTCGTGCATAATGCGTCGGTAAACCCTTCCCCATTTTTCATACAATTATCATACGCCGCCGCACAAGTTGGTTGGCTCCAAGACGCTCCCGGATCAATTGAGATTGCGCTGCAATCACTACCCCATTTACAAAACCCTGCGTACTCGCCTTCGCAGACCTGATACTGTGCCGCTGCCCACGTTGCCATCAGCATAACCGCAGCCGCCATAGCAAAAAGTTTCCGTCCCATCATACCTCCTTATAAAAGATTAAATAGTTAAAAAGTTTGAAAGTATACATTTTCAAGTAATTTGATAATAAACAACATGTACTATATCTCCCTGATGATAATGATTAATAAATTATATCTTAGGATTAATCAGATGACCGGAGAATCAGGGATAAACTATAACTATAATAAGATATATGATCTTTCTGAAAAAGTCAACCAATAAATTTCTGAAAAACAAATTTTACAAAAACCTCTTGGTTTTTTTCCATAATTAGCATATATTGTATATATACTACATTCGCCGTACTGTACGGTGAAAAGGTAGATTTATTGTTAGAGCAGATAATTTAACCTTTTAATTTTTCTAAATCTTTTTAAAGGAGGGGTAATGGAACGGCGTTTATTTGCGTTCAGGCGGTTGGCGGTTGCGGCTGCTTTGGTTTTGGGGGTTTCGGCGGGGGTGATTGCGGCGCCGTGTACACAGGGTGGTTCAGTATTGCATTGTCAATGGACGGGAGGTTGCTATGCAATTGATCCGGAATATAGTAGTCCTGTTGGACAATCTTGCGCGGTTCTTATTGCCGATTGTGAAAAAGATGGAGCTTTATATAGTGGTGTTAATACAAGTCATTCTTCTATGGGTGAGCCTGGTCATGGTAAGGATGCGAATTGCCAAACCGCAGGCGGTACGATGATAGGCGGTACCGCAACTACCGGTATGTTTTGTGACTATGGCGCCTGTGTAGGCGGAAGTGGATATAATTGTACCGACGGCGGCTGCTATCCGCAAAAAGTAGGCGAAACTTGTACCGGTACACTTGTCAGTTCATGCCCTTGCGCGAGCTTGGCTCCCTCAGCAGCAGCTGATGCTAATTGCAGCGGCGGAGGTGGCGGCGGCGGAGGTGGTGGTGGTGGCGGAGGTGGTACTGTTGAGGGTTCCTGTAACACCGGCGCGTGTTGTTTTTGGTTATATAGTCCGGGGCATAATACTGGACACTCATGTTGGCCTTATGGACCTGACCAGGCTGAATATGGTGGTGCAACATCTGCGGCTGATTGTGAAGCGCAGCATGGTATTCCTCAAACAAACTGTAATATCCCTTCAGTTGAGTATTGCGATTGGGGTCCTGTTACGGCAACTAGCGGCGGCTGTCACGCGATAAAAACACCGGAGGAACGTGCGAATTGTCCATCAATACATACTGATGTTACCTGTTCCGGCGGCGGCGGAGGAGGCGGTGGTGGTGGCGGCGGCGGCGGCGTAAGCACCGTCTGCACAGTTGACGGCGGCGCTACAGCATTCTGTCAGTGGGGTCCCGATTGCAGAACAATTGACTCTCAGTACGGTGATCCTCCAGGATTGACTTGCAGAGATTATATTGACAGATGCCGTACGGATGGAATTTTGTACAGCGGTGTTACTCCTACAGCATTGAATGAAGATAACAAGTATGGTGAGGGTGTAACATGTTCACAGGTAGGCGGTGTATTAGTACCCGGTCTTGCCTATGGTCAGTGCGGAGACGCGCAGGATCGTCAGCTGTATTGCGGTTATCCTACAGGTGGATGTTATGCTGTTGACATCTTAGGAGATAATTTGGGCACAACCTGTATGTGGCAGATGACGAATTGTGTGAATAGCAACGGAATATTGTATTATGGCGTAGACAAAGCAATGCTTAACGCGGGCAACAACTATGGTGACGGTGTGATATGCTCACAGGCAGGCGGTCTCGCGGCGAATGTCGTGGGCGTTGGCGTCAACGTTCTCAGATCATCTTCCGCTCCTTTGCGCGCTTCCTACACAAAGGGCAGCGTTTCAGTAAACTGGACTGCGTCTTCAAGAATCGCAAGCGGTACGATTTCGCTTGTAAACGTGAAGGGCGCAACGGTTGCTTCAACGCCGGTAAAATCTAACAGCGCCAATATCAGCGCTAAGCTTGGTTCTAAGGCGGCGCTTTCTACCGGTATGTACTTCGTGCGTATAGATGCGCGCGACGTAAACGGCAAGCGTATTGTAAGCCAGGTTCCTGTTCAGATTGTGAAGTAATAAAAGAGAGGGCGGATTACCATCCGCCCCTACGTACGGGACGATGGCAGTCGTCCCGCAAAATTAAAAGAGGGCTCTAATTAAATGAGAGCCCTCTTATTGTTATTTTGTATTAAAAGCGGTGAAGCGAGCTGCTGCAATTATATCTCAAAAAAATCAGGAGTTGACTAATGATCAACCTAAAGAAATCTCTGTTGAGTTTAGGCGGATGGTACAAATATCTTTGCCTTATGGCGCTGCTCTTTTGCGTTTGCACGCAGACGCCTGATAATTGCAGTGACGGCAATCGTGTTGATTACAAGACAGAGTTTTGCTATGACGGCTTAGCTTACCCT
>Ga0123356_10002244_pt1 | contig 20834 bp, 17 predicted proteins | sample TergutEmb28metaG_2_FD_92546 | JGI IMG/M metagenome (GOLD analysis project Ga0123356, IMG submission 92546) | Embiratermes neotenicus P3 segment gut microbial communities from Petit-Saut dam, French Guiana - Emb289 P3 | ecosystem: Host-associated > Arthropoda: Insects > Digestive system > Gut ... | reverse complement strand
GCGAGACGCCGCCCACTGATGCGGGCGCCACCAGGGCAACGAACGTGCCGGCGAGCTGGGCGAGCAGCGTCCGGGTGAATCTCAGCTTCTCAAGCACGAACCAGGACAACGACCAGGCGGCGCCCGCGTACGTGATCGCTGACAGGGCCAGGCCCGCAAGGACCATGAGCCAGTCCGCGTGCCGCAGAATCTGGACGAAGTCATACCTGGCGAACTCACCGATAATGAAGTAGGCGGCGACGACGGCTGCCACCAGCGTCAGGACGCTGCGCGGCCGGATCCGCTCGATCTGCTCCGACTCCGGCCCGGGCTCGGGCGCGGTGCCCATGAGCCCCTTCCGCAGGGCCGGCAGCACGTCCTTGCGGCGGCGCAGCACCGCCCTGGTCGACCGGTGGAGCACCACCGGCTGCAGCAGCGGCACGAGACTGGCGGCCGTCACCGGGTCGAGCTTCTGCTCGACCTGGCTCACCGCCCGCTCCGGTCCCACGAGCAGCGCCATCGCGGCGATCAGCTGGGCGAGGTCCAGCCGGACCTGCAAGTCGGTGGCAGCGATGTCACCGTCGCCCGGATCGAGCAGCATGACGTCACCGTCGAAGTCGCCGCCCATGATCAGGATGTGATCGGGGGTCAGTGCCCGGTGCGTCACCCGGTGCCGGTGCAGCGCGAGCACCGTGTCGAACACGCGGCTCACCAGCTTGTCCGACGGCGGGCATGGCAGCTCCGCGAGGGTGGTCCCGGTCGCGTGCGCTGTCGCGATGAACGCCGCCTCGGGTCCGACGCGCAGCGCGGCTCGCAGTCTTGGGGTTGGTACGCCCGCGTCCTCCACCGCATATGCCATCAGCGTCCTGCGCTCGATCGCCCGGCTCACGGTGAGCGTCGCGCTGCGCGATGCCTGGCTTGTCAGGCGAGCGCGCCGGTACAGCCGGTACAGAAAGTCGGCAGCCTGCTGATCGCGGTCGAAGACGGTCAGGTCGAGCCGCTCGCCATCCCGGCTGACGGTGGCGTACTTGCGGGTCTCCGTCCGATTGTCGGGGACCCGGCGGATCTCCACGACGGGGGTGCTGGTCAGGCTCAACGCCGCGGCGATCTCGGCCGCCGTCGGCCGCTCCGTGGTCGTGCCGGTCACGTACCGCAGTCCCGATCCGACGGCGGTGCCGACCACCAGCGTGATGAGCAGCGAAAGCAGAGTGGACGTCTCGGTGTCGAGTGTCAGGCTGGTCAGGCAGTAGAACCCGATCGCCAGCCAGAACCAGGTGCGCCAGCGCGGCCGGCCCGACAGCCCGATGACGGTGAGGTAGGCGGCCAGACTGCTGAGGTAGGGGTCGAGCGCCGACACGCCAGCCGGGTTGCCGCTGCGCACCAAGGCGCCGTAGAGCAAATGCAGCGAGTGAAGATTAAGGAGGACAGAGCACGCCACCGCCACTCCCCCAGCGAGGAGCCCGATCACCACGGCCTCGATCAGCCTGCGCAGCTGGCCGATGACGATCAGGCGGACGGCCAGCGCGGCCGGCAAGGCGATCAGGGCGGCAAACGCCAGCGAGTGCAGCGGCGCGACCAGGCCTCTGGCCACCTTGGTGACCCCGACGACGTCGACCTCGAGCCCGGCCGCCGTGTGCGAGCCCAGCAGGCCGACGCCCACGAGAATCGCGATCTCCAGGCAGGACGTCATAAACCGCAGGAGGTCCGTCGGCAGCCTGATGCGAGCTTCCGGGTCGTCCTCCACGATCAGCGCTGCGGTGGGCACCGCGGGCCTCGCCAGCCGGCTCGCAGCTGCCGCCACTGGAGCCGGAACGGCACGCCGAAAACGGGCCGCGGGCGAGTGGGCCGGCGGCCGTCGCCGCGACAGCCTCATTGGGGGATCGTTTCACCTGGTGCGCTTACATCACGAGGCGACCTGCTGAACCGTAGCCATATCGTGCTGGACATCCCGGGACGGGCTGCCGTAGCCGCAGGCGCGGCATAGACATTGCGAGACGTGCCGAGTCACTTCCGGACGGCCGCGCCGTCGCCTACCATGCGCAACGTGGCAATGGCGTTCCAGGCAGCAAAGCGGCTGCTGGTGGGCAGGCCCATGCAGAGCGAGCGGCTGGGTCACACACTGCTGCCCAAGAAGATCGCGCTGCCCGTCTTCGCCAGTGACGCGCTGTCATCGGTCGCCTACGCTACGCAGGAGATCCTGCTCGTGCTGGCCGCCGGCGGGCTGGCGCTCATCGGCTACGCGCCCTGGGTCGCGGTTGCCGTCGCCCTCCTCATTCTCATCGTGGTCGCCTCCTACCGGCAGAACGTGCACGCCTATCCGTCGGGTGGCGGCGACTACGAGGTCACGACCACGAACTTCAGCCCCAAGGTCGGCATGACCGTGGCGAGCGCCCTGATGGTCGACTACACCCTGACCGTGGCCGTGTCGGTCTCATCTGGCGTTGCGAACCTGGCCTCGGCCTTCCCGGCACTGAACTCACAGGTCACGCTCATCACCGCCCTGGTCGTCGCGGCCATCGCCGTCATGAACCTGCGCGGCGTCCGTGAGTCCGGCACCGGGTTCGCGATCCCGACGTACTGCTTCATCGCCCTGGTCATGCTGATGATCGTCTGGGGCGCCATCCGGCTCGGCAGTGGTCACCATCTGCAGGCCGAGACAGCCGGCTACGCGATCCGGTCCACCGGGGAGTTCGCCGGCCTCGGGCTCATCTTCCTGGTCCTGCGTGCGTTCTCCTCCGGTTGCACCGCACTGACCGGGATCGAGGCGATCAGTAACGGCGTGCCGTCGTTCCAGCCGCCGAAGAGCAAGAACGCCGCCACCACGCTCGCCATGCTCGGCATCATCGCGGTCGTCATGTTCGGCGGGGTCACCACGCTCGCCCTGGTCAGCCACGTCCACATCGGCGCGCTGGTGGGCACGCCCCGCGGTTACGTGCAGCCGACCGTCATGGCTCAGATCGGCCGGGCGGTCTTCGGCTACTCATCCCCGCTGTTCTACGCGCTGCAGCTGTTCACGGCCCTGATCCTGGTGCTGGCCGCCAACACCGCCTTCAACGGCTTCCCGGTGCTCGCGTCCATACTGGCCAGGGACGGGTACCTGCCGCGCCAGCTGCACACCCGGGGTGACCGGCTGGCGTTCAGCAACGGCATCCTGCTGCTGGCGGGTTTCGCGATTGTGCTGATCGTCGCGTTCCATGCTTCCCCAACCCGGCTCATCCAGCTGTACATCGTGGGCGTATTCGTCTCGTTCACCTGCAGCCAGACCGGCATGATCCGGCACTGGAACCGCCTGCTGCGGTCCAGCGCAGATCGCGCCGACCGGCTGCGGATGATCCGCTCCCGGACGATCAACACGATCGGCGCATGCGTCACCGGGGCCGTCCTGGTGATCGTCGTCATCAGCAAGTTCGCCGACGGCGCCTGGATCGCGGTCGCCGCCATGGTGGTGATCTGGTTCACCATGAACGGCATCCGCCGCCACTACGCAGCCGTCGCGGAGGAGCTCACCCCGGAACAGCTGACCAGCCTGACGCTGCCCGCCAGCAACATCGCCATCGTGCTGGTGTCGAAGCTGCACCTGCCGACGCTGCGGGCGCTCGCGTATGCCAGGGCGACCCGACCGCACAAGCTCATCGCCGTGTCCGTCAACGTCGACGAGGCCGAGACCGGGCGGCTACGCGAGGAGTGGGACACGAGCGGCATGCCGCTGCCGCTGACGGTCATCTCCTCTCCCTACCGGGAGGTCACCCGACCCGTCATCGAGTACGTCCGCGGCCTGCGCCGGGAGAGCCCGCGGGACATCGTCACCGTTTACATTCCCGAGTACGTCGTGGGCCACTGGTGGGAGCAGGCCCTGCACAACCAGAGCGCGCTCCGGCTCAAGGCGCGGCTGCTGATGGAGCGGGGCGTGGTCGTGGCCAGCGTCCCGTATCAGCTCGCATCCGCGATTCGCGCCGCCCGGGAGCATGACCCGCTCGCTCCGCCGCGCCTGCTGGCTAGCCGGGAGGCGCTGCACGCGGCCGAGGTCCGCCACCAGGTCAGCGAGCTGCCCGCCGACCGGGACGGCGGTCGGCCGATGCCGATCTCCGACAGCCGGCACCGCGAGCTCGTCGACGTCGCCGGGACACTGCGCGCGGTCACGCTCCGGCCCCGCGGCAGCACCCCGACGATGGAGGCCGAGCTGTGGGATGGCACCGGCACGGTCACGCTCGTCTGGCTAGGACGCCGTGATATCCCCGGCATCGAGCCAGGCCGCAAGCTCGTCGTGCACGGCCGGATGACCACCATCAAGGGTGAGCGGGCCATCTACAACCCGCGCTACGAGCTACAGCCGGCCGCGGCGAGCGAGCACTAGCCGGCCGGCCGGAATCGGTAGCCCATGCCGGGCTCGGTGAGCAGGTAGCGCGGCGCGGACGGATCGGGCTCGAGCTTGCGGCGCAGATTGGCGACGTAGACGCGCAGGTAGTTGGCCTCTGTCTGATAGCCGGGTCCCCACACCTCGTGCAGCAGCTGGCGCTGCGTCACCAGCCGGTCGCTGTTCCGCACGAGCACCTCGAGCAGCTGCCACTCGGTGGGCGTCAGCCGTACGTCCGCCCCGGCCCGCGTCACCAGCTTGCGGGCTAGGTCGATGACGAGGTCGCCGGCGGTCACGATGGGTTCGTCCGGCGCGGGCGATGCCCGGCGCACCGCGACGCGAAGCCGCGCCAGCAGCTCGTCCATGCCGAATGGCTTCGTCACGTAGTCGTCGGCGCCGGCGTCGAGCGCCGCCACCTTCTGGCCCTCCTGGCCCCACGCCGAGAGCACGATGATCGGCGTCGAGGTCCAGCCGCGTACTCCCCTGATCACCTCGGTGCCATCCATGTCGGGCAGGCCGAGGTCGAGGATCAGCACGTCCGGGCGCTCTCGCGCCATGGCGGCCAGGCCCGATGTGCCATCCGCCGCCGTGCTCACCTCGTAGTGGCGAGCGGTCAGGTTGATCGTCAGCGCCCGCAGGATCGCCGCCTCGTCATCGATGACCAGCACCTTCGTCATGCGCGGGGTCAGGCGGTCACGCCTGCGCTGGTCACAGCGGCTGGCAGGGTGACGCACATGGTCAGGCCCCCGCCGGGGGTGTCCGCCGCCGCCACGGTGCCGCCCATGGTGTCCAGGAAGCCCCTGACCACCGCCAGGCCAAGGCCGACGCCCGTAACGCCGGTGCGATCGGCGCCCCTGCCGTCGAGCCGCTGGAAAGGCTCGAACATCCGGGGCTTCAGTTCGTCCGGCACGCCGCAGCCGTGGTCGATGATCTCGAGAAGGACACTGTCGCCCGTCTGGCTGGCCCGCATGCCCGGCCGGCGCCCAGGCGGGGAGTAAGCCAGCGCGTTGGCGAAAAGGTTGGCGAGCACGCGCTCCAGCAGGCCCGGATCGGTCAGGACGAGCGGCAGCCCGTCGGGCACCGCCAGCTCCACCGGACCGAACCTGTCCGCGTCTGCGCCGCCAGGGCCGTTGCCTTCCAGGCCGCGCAGTGCCATGGGCGCGACCTCGTCGATCGCCGTCGGCCGGAGGAAGGGCTGCAGCGAGCCCGTGGTGAGCCTGCTCATGTCCAGCAGGTTGCCGATCAGCGCGTCGAGCCGGTCGGCTGACGCCTCGATCGTGGCGAGCAGCGCTGCCTCATCGTCGGCCGTCCAGTCCACGTCCGTCTGCCGCAGCGTGCTGACGCTCGCCTTGATCGAGGCCAGCGGAGTGCGCAGATCATGACTGACGGCCGCCAGCAGAGCCGTGCGCATGCGGTTGCCCTCGGCCAGCGCCTCCGCCTGTGCCGCCTGGGTTCGCAGCCGGTCCCGGTCCAGCGCCGCGGCGAGTTGTGCGGTGAGACCGTCCAGCAAGCGGGGTGACAGCGGCCGGTGCTGGCCCGCCACCTCGAGGATCAGGTCCGGACGAACGGCTACTCGCTGCGGAGCGACGTCAGCCGCGTCGGTGTGCTCGGCGCCGCTCTCGGCCACCCGGACCCAGGTGTCTCCCGACAGCTCCAGCAACCTCGCCCGCCCACCGCGGCTGACGGCCAGGTGGCTCAGCACGGCCGCCGGGGTGTCCTGGCCGCCGAGCACGGTCTGGGCGAGCGCCAGCAGGTCCTCGGCCTCCTCGGTGCTGCGCCGCGCCTGCCTGGCCCGCAGCGCGGCCAGGTGCACCACGCTGCTGACCGTCACCGCCACGGTCACGAACAGCAGCAGCGCCAGCAGGCTTTTGCCGTCCGCGATGGTGAGAGTGTGCAGGGGCGGCGTGAAGAACCAGTTGACCAGCAGGCTGGCCGCGACGTCGGCGAGCACGGCGGGCCAGAATCCGCCGACTACCGCGACCGCCACGACCGCTGCCAGGTAGACCAGCAGGTCGTCACCCAGACCCAGGTGGAGACCGTCGAGCGCGAGCGTGAGCAGCGGCAGGCCACCGGCCAGCAGCACGACAGCGAGTACCACCCGCCGGGTCCCGATCACCCCGGTCAGGGACAGCAGCCGCGGCGGCCGCCGCCGCACTGCGGCGGGACTGCTCGCCACGTCGCCCGTCGGCAGGCTGTCTGACGGGGCCGGTACATCCACAACCCACAGTGTGACCGATCCGGCGAGCCGGCGCGCCAGGACGCCAGCTGCGATTCCTGTCACGGTGCAGCCAGCAAGAACTAGGGCTGCGGTGATGGCCAGGCGGGCCGTCGGCTGCAGCTCGGCGTAGGGCGGCCGGGAGAATCCGATGACGGTGAGCCAGCCGATGACGCCGAGCACCGGCGCCACGGCCGGCTCAGCGACCAGCGACCCGCCCAGGACGACGACCGCGACCAGAACCAGGACCCAGCGGGCCGAGAGCGCGCCATGACTCGCGGCTGCCGCCGCACCGATGACCAGCAACGCGCCGAAGCCGGCCGGCAGCGCCAGCGGAGCGGCGAGACCGCGCCTGCGCCGCGGCCCGCTCTCCCCACCCCCGGTCACGGCCGGGGACCGCAGCTAGCTCGCCAGCTCACTCTGCCAGCGTGACCCGCGCATGTGCTTGTCTCCGTGATCTTGACGCCTTCTTAACGCGCCCGGCGCTGATCTTCACAAGTTCTTTGCGGCGCCTTCTTTGCGGCGCCCGACGTCGGCGCTTGCCGCCGGTGCCGGACTGATCGACGAGGCCAGCACGGGGCGACAATTCAAGGCGGCCGCAGGGGTCCCGAAGATCACGAATGCAGCTGTGGCCCAGGTCGGAACGGCCGATAATGGTCCAATGGACGCCGCTTCGCGGCTGGCTCACCCCATGACTTCCACCTGAGCAGGAGGAAACGATCGTGATCCTGGTATCCGGCGCCTCCGGGACCATCGGCCGCGAGCTGGTCGCCGAGCTGGCCCGGCGCGGCGCAAAGGTGCGGGCAATGTCTCGCAATCCAGGGCCCGTGTCATTCCCTAGCGGTGTCGAGACCATGGCGGCGGACCTGGGCGACCCCGCGACGCTCGACGCTGCGCTGCTCGGAGTCGAGCGGGTGTTCGTACTGGCCAGCGGGCCGGACCGGCTGGCCCGTGAGCGCAATCTCGTCGCCGCGGCGAAGCGAGCGGGCGCAGCCAGGCTGGTCAAGCTGTCCGCGCTGACCGTCGAGGACGATACAGCGGGCGACATCATCACGGGCTGGCACCGGGCCGCCGAGCACGAGGTCACCGGCAGCGGCGTCTCCTGGACGATCCTGCGGCCCGGTGCGTTCATGTCCAACGCGCTGGTGTGGGCGGGCATGATCCGCCACCAGGGCCGGGTCTTCGCCCCGTTCGCTCACGTGCGCACCGCGGCCGTTGATCCGGCCGACGTCGCCGGCTGCGCCGCAGCCGCTCTGCTGGACGACGGCCACCACGGGCAGGTCTACTCGCTCACCGGCCCGGAGCTGATCAGCTCCGCGGACCAGGTCCGCCTCCTCGGCGAGGTCCTCGGGCGGGAGATCAGCCTCACCGAGATTCCCCCGGAAGCCGCCCATCAGCGCATGGTCGAGGCCGGCGCGCCCGCCCAGATCGCGGACGCTGTTCTGGCCACGGCTGCCGCCTGCGGAGCCGGTCCCGGAGCCCTCGTGACTCCTGCCGTCGCCCAGCTCACCGGGCACCCGCCGCGGCCTTTCCGCGACTGGGCGAGCCGCCACGCCGCCGCGTTCCAGTAGGGGTGCTCTATGAGTGACGTTGCCGAGGCGGGGCGCATCATTCTCACCTTCGCGCTGGTGGCCGGCATGATCGCCTTCGTCGGCTTTCAGTGGAACACGACGCACGTGTTCAACCCGAAATGGCATCCGCACGCGCGCTTCCACGCCGTTCAGCTCGGGCTGTTCTTCATCACGCTGTCCGGGATCGCGCTCTGGCTGCTGTGGGGCAGCGCGATCGGCATGCGCACCGCCGCCTGGCTTGCGGCCGCCGTGCCGTTCGTGTTCTGGGCCGGGGAGTTCGTCGCACTGCTGGTCCCGGGTACCGATCCCAGTCCCGACACCGAGAACCCCAACACCTTCCCGCTGCTCGGCCGACGCGTGCACGGCAACCTGTTCTTCTCTGCCTGGATGATCTTCTTCAGCCTCCTCGGCTCCATCCTGGTGATCGCCGGCTAGCCCTGAGCGCAGCGAGCACCTGCTGCCCGCTGCGCAGCGAGCCAGTCACGCGGACCTCCGCTGCTGGAGGCAATGGCACAATGACGCTAGAGGAGCGGGGGGACACTGTGTCGGCTGCGCGGCTGCCCGACGATGTTTCAACGGCCGGCGAACTCGCGTCGCCTGCCACCGCCGCAGGTGCCCTGCCGGATTTTGCCTGGCTGCCGGTTACTGCCGTTGCCGGGCTGCTGACCGCGGTGCTGATCGCGTTCTCGGACCGGTACGGGTATCACCGGGATGAGCTGTACTTCATCCAGAGCGGCCGGCACCTGGCCTGGGGCTATCCCGACCAGCCGCCGCTGGTGCCGCTCATCGCCCGGCTGATGACCGACCTCGCACCCGGCTCGCTCGTCCTGCTGCGGCTGCCATCCGCGATCGCGGGAGGCCTGCTGGTCCTGCTGACGGCCCTGCTGACGCGCGAGCTGGGCGGCGGACAGCCCAGGTGCTGGCGGGCGCGGTCATCGCGGTCGCCCCCGTCGTGACCGGTGCGAGCCACCTGCTGAGCACGACCACCTTTAACCTGCCCGTCTGGGCGCTGCTCTGCCTGATCCTGATTCGCATCCTGCGCACCGGCCGGGCTCGGCTCTGGCTGCTCGCCGGTCTCGTCGCCGGCGTCGGGCTGCTCGACACCGATCTCGTCGCGTTCCTGATCGTCGCCGTGGTAATCGGCCTGGCATCCGTGGGTCCGCGCGCCACGTTCCGGTCCGGCTGGTTCTACGCGGGCGGCTTCATCGCCCTGGCGCTCTGGTCTCCTTACCTGGTCTGGCAGGCCAGCCACGGCTGGCCTGAACTGAGCGTGGCGCACTCGATCGCGGCCGGGAAGTCGGGCTCGTCGGCGCCGTGGTGGCTCATCGTTCCCGAGCAGTTCGGGCTCGTGCCGTGGTACTTCGCGCCGATCTGGATAGCCGACCTGGTACGGCTGTTCCGGGATCCGGGACTGCGCTGGTGCAGCGCCGTCGGCGTCGCCTGGCCGGTCCTCACCATCCTGTTCATGGCGACCGGCGGCAAGCCGTACTACCTGGCCGGGATGTTCCCGGTGCTGCTCGCGGCCGGGGCTCAGCCGGCCGCCGACTGGGCCGCTCGTCAGCGGGCCCGGCTGCGCCACGGGCTGATCATCGCCGGGCTGGCCATCGGCGTCCTGCTCTTGCCGCTCACGCTGCCGGTCCTGCCGGTCTCGGTCGTACACGACACGCCGATCGTGGCGCTCAATTACGACGCGGGCGAGACCATCGGCTGGCCGACGTTCGTTAGTCAGATCGCGGCCGTGTACCGGAGCCTGCCGCCCAGCCAGCGGCCGACCACGGTCGTGCTCACCAGCAATTACGGCGAGGCCGGTGCGGTCGATCGGTTCGGTCCCGCAGACGGCCTGCCGGCTGCCTTCAGCGGGCACAACGGCTTCTGGTACTGGGGCCCGCCGCCGGCGTCGGCCACGACCGCCGTCGTCGTTGGCTACGACCGCGACCAGCTCGGCTTCTGCCGGAATGTTCGGCTCGCCGCCCGGCTGGACAATCATGTGCGCGTGAAGGACGACGAGCAGGGCGCGCCGGTCTGGATCTGCCAGCCGTCTGAGAGCTGGGCGGCCATCTGGCCATCCCTGCGCTACCTCGGCTGACACACAGACGAGCCAGGACGATGTGCCAGCCGGGGTTCGCCACTCGCTCGGGGGGACGGCGCGCGATGATGACCGGGTGATCGATCTGATCCTTCGCCATGGCCGGCTTGGGGGCACACAGACCCTGACCGATCTCGGCATCTCCGACGGCCGGATTGTCGAGGTCGGTGCCGGTGACAGCGCAGCCGACGTCATCGACCTGGGCGGGCGGCTCGTGACTCCGCCGCTCGTGGAGCCGCATATCCACCTGGACGCCGTGCTGACTGTCGGCCAGCCGCGGCCCAACGTGTCCGGGTCCCTGTTCGAGGGCATCGCCGTCTGGGCCGACCGGGTCGCGGATCTGACCTGCGAGGACGTGCAATCCCGAGTCGGGCAGATCCTTCGCTGGCAGCTCGCCTGCGGCGTCCAGCACGTCCGCAGTCACGTCGACGTCTGCGACCCGCAGCTGACCGCGCTGCGCGCGCTCATCGATCTCCGCGACGAGGTGCGCGGGATGATCGACCTGCAGCTCGTGGCTTTCCCGCAGCAGGGCATCCTCGGCTTCGACGGCGGCCGTGAGCTGATGCGCCAGGCGGTCGAGCTCGGCGCCGACGTGGTGGGGGGCATCCCGCACTTCGAGCTGACCCGCGAGGATGGCGTCGAGTCGGTCCGGTTCGCCATGGCGCTCGCGGACGAACATGGCCTGGCCGTCGACATTCACTGTGACGAGACCGATGACGACCACTCCCGGTTCGTGGAGGTGATGGCCGCCGAGACCATCCGCCGCGGCATGTCCGGCCGGGTCACCGCGAGCCACACCACTGCGATGCACTCTTACAACAGCGCCTACGCCTACCGGCTGATCCGCAACATCGCCAGGGCTGGCCTGCACATGGTGACCAACCCGCTCGACAACGCCGTGCTCCAGGGCCGCTTCGACACCGGGCCGGTGCGCCGCGGCCACACCAGGATCAAGGAACTCCAGGCGGCCGGCGTGAACGTCTGCATCGGGCACGACTCCGTCATGGATCCCTGGTACCCGCTCGGCTACGGCGACCCGCTGCAGGCCGCGTTCGTGCTGGTGCACCTCGGCCAGATGTCCGGCGACGCCGAGCTGCGGCGCCTCATCGAGATGATCACGTATAGCCCGGCGGCCGCTCTCGGCGTGCCGGACTACGGCCTGCGGATCGGCGGGCCAGCCGACCTGGTCGTCTTCGACGCGCCGTCGGAAGCCGACGCGCTGCGACTGGTTGCGCCCCGCACGCTCGTGCTGCGCGGCGGCAAGATCGTTGCGCGTGCGACGTCGCCGCAGCACACCGTCATCTGGCAGGGCACCGAGGAGCCAGTCACGTTCCTGCGTACTGAGGCAGAGGGCGCCGGCCTAGCCTGACCGGCGCCCTCGACCACGTTCCCCTCTGGTTTGACCGTTAGCCGGCGGTAACGGGCTCGCTCTCGCCCGCGATGTGCAGGCCTTCCTCGGCCTTGCGTTCGCCCTGCAGCCGGAAGAAGAGTGCGTAGAGCAGCGCGGCCAGCACGAAGCCCACCTCGAAGGTGAGGTCGCCGAAGGCCGGATGGTGCTTCGGCAGGACGCCCACGTAGTCGGTCTGGTTGGCGAACAGCCAGATCGACACGCCGATCGAGATGGCCATAGCGGCAAAGCCCGCCCACGGCAGGTGCCGACGGTCGAACAGGAAGCCGGAGACGTTCTTGCCCCGGCGCAGGAACTGATCGGCGAAGAACACGCCCAGCCACGGGCCGATCCAGTACGCGATGACCAGCAGGAAGTTGTTGTACTTCGTGCCCGCGTCGGACAGGCCGGACCAGGCGACGAAGAACCCGGCGACGCCGAACACGATGGCCACGATCGCCCGGCGGAGCGTGAGCGGCAGCTTGAAGCCGAGCGCGAGGAAGGACATCGAGCCCGAGTAGACGTTCAGCGCGTTGGCGCAGACCGCGCCGAGCGCGATGGCCAGCAGCGTGATGTCGCCGACCCAGGTCGGCATGTGGCTGACGAAGCCTGCCGTCGGGTTGTTGGAGTACTTGCTGACGCTGGTGATCGTTGCGGCGGCCGCGCCGACGGTCTCGAGCAGGACGCAGGAGAGGAACACGCCGAGGCCCGCCCACACCCCGGCGGCCGCACGGTTGGTGTTCTTTGGCAGGTAGCGGGTGTAGTCGGACGCGTACGGGTTCCAGCCTGCGGCATACCCGAACGCCGCGCCGAAGGTGATCAGCCAGCCGCCCAGCCGTCCGCCCGAGATCGGGGCAATGGCCGTGCCGGGGTGCGACTTGCTGAAGATCACGACGGAGGCGATCAGGAAGATCACCACGAGGACCGGGAACGCCCACCGCTCGAACGCGTGCACGAGGTTGTGGCCGAAGAAGGCCACCGCGAGCTGCAGCACGACGATGATCAGCAGGCAGAGCTTGGTGTTCCAGTGCAGCAGGGCGTTCAGCGCGAATGCGCCGCTGACGCTGTTGACCGCGAACCAGCCGACGCCGGCCACCAGTGCGTTGACCCCGGCCGGCAGGATGTTGCCGCGCCAGCCGAAGCCAATCCGCGACAGCACCATCTGGGGCACGCCGAAGAGGGGTCCGCGGGCGGCAAGCGTGGCCATCGACAGCGAGCCGAGCGCGCTGCCGAGAACGATGGCGAGCGCGGCCTCCCAGAAGTTCAGGCCAAAGAACCAGACGCCGATAAATCCGACGAAGACGGTCGCGAACTCCATGTTCGGCGACACCCAGGTCCAGAACTGCTGATGCGGCTTGCCGTGCCGCTCGGCGAGCGGGATGTACTCGGCGCCGCCTGGCTCGATAGTCGCAATCTTGGCGCCGTACGTCCCTTCCCGGACGTCGGCTTCGATCACCCCGGAGTTGCCAGCGCCTTTCGTCTGGGTCACTTGCTGTACACCCTTCAGCTCGGTATGGGCCTGCAGAGCTGGCTGCGCAGGCAGCCGAATCGATCATGGATGGGTGGTCATGATCAAACAGGTGCGCCATCCCAGCGGCGTCCAGGGCCGGCAATGGCGTCGGGGCCGCCGGGGGGCTTACGGGATATTTTGACGCACTGATATTTCCAACATGTGTCGGCTTGCAACTTGTTCCTCGGACGCCCCGACAGCTCCAACAGTAACGCTGCCTGGCGGGCCAGCCGGCGCAGGAGGGGCCGGCACGCCGGCGACAAGACGGTCCATCACCACCACGTTGCCTCAGATGCAGAGGTTGCTCGCGTTCGGCGGCGGACTCTTCCCGGCGAGAGTCCAGTACGCGCCGAGCTTGATGTTCTCGGTCCGGTCGACCCCGCCGACGCGCACCCTGAGCGTCAGACCATTTACCAGCATGCTGCCACCGTCGGGCTGGCAGACCGTCGTCCGCCAGAGCACGCGCAATTCCCGGATCTGATGCGGCGGGATCGAACCTGGCGAAGTAAAGGGGACATTCGTGATCAGGCCGCCTCTCTCGATGTCGAGGCTGTACCCGCTCACAGCTACCTGAACGTCCGTTACCCCGCCCGGCGTCATCATGTACGGCACCGGCCCGAGGACCGTCTGAGTCCAGTCGCTCGTGTTGGTGATCGACATCACCATGCCCTGCATCTGGCCCGAGCGGATGGGTGCCGACATCACGGTCTCACCCGTCGGCTCCAGCGTCGCGACGCTCCGGTCGGCGTCCACCGGATACCACCAGTCCTGACCGAGGAATTGCTGCAGCGGCGGCGCCGACTCGACCGCGATCAGATAGCCCGCCCCGACGACGGCAACGGCAATGAGCGCCGAGGCCTGCCAGGCAATCCGGGGTGCATGCCACCGCCGACGCCGTCGCGGCGGCGCTAGGCCTCCGGCTTCGGCCGCGCGTGTCAGTCCTGGTGAGATGGCCGCTCCCGGCGCTTCGACCGCGCTCGGCTCCCCCGGCTCGGCCGGCTCAGTCACTCGCGCAGGCACAACAGCCTCGGCAGCAATGGCAGCAGGACGGCCGAGCCGCCGGAGCACGGCAGCTACGTCCTGGTCGCCAGCCGCGGCTGCGAGGGCGTCATCCAGGTGGGCGGTGATCTGCTCCCTGAGCTCGCGGGCCTGCTCCGGCGTCAGCGCTCTAAGAGCAGCATCCAGCTCGTCGAGATAGTCCCGCACCAGCGGATGGCTGAGCGGCCTGCTTGTCATGAGCGCTGCCTCCGTTCGGCTGTCGCTCCGGCGGGCCCGTGATTCAGCACCCCGCTGACGGTTGCCGAGAACTGGGCCCACTCGGCCCGGAATGCGGTGAGGCTCTGCTGCCCGGCGTCGGTGATTGAGTAGTAGCGCCGGGCGCGCTGACCCTCCTCGTCCCGCCACTCGCTCGTGACCAGGCCTGCATCGCGCAAGCGGTTCAGCAGCGGGTAGACGGTGCCGTCACTTGTCAGCAGGCCATCGGCGTCAGCGAGATCACGGACCAACTCCAGGCCGAACCGCGGCCTCAGCTCGAGCAGCGCCAGCACACAGTGGCCGAGCACCCCGCGGCGCAGCTCCGTCAGGCCTGCCTCGCCAGCCATGCCATACATGATGCCTTGTCACACAAGATAAGTCGAGAGGCCGGCCGGCTTTCCTCAATGAACATTTCACTGGCCGTGGCTACGCTCCGGGTGTCGGTTGTCCCGATATGCGCAGCCACAGCTGGTGAAATGTCGGCGGCTGTCGGGTGCGCTCTCGCGCGAGCCGGCGGCACCGCATAGGGCCGGCCCCAGCGTGGGCCCCCCTCTGCCGCCCTGGCGAAGGACTACGGCTTCATCCACGGGCTGGGCGGCAGGGGCGACCCGCTGGACCGCCCTCCCGGATCGGGCGGCAGCGGCGATCCAGCCGATACGACGGCCGGATCGGGCGGAAGCGGCGAGAAGGGCTCGGGTCCGTGCATGACGACCTCCTGCTGCGGCTGGCTCCCGGCTGGGCCGGGCACCTGGACCCGCAGACTTCTATCGTGCTACGATATAAATCGTAGCTCGAATATGCCGCGAGTCAAATCTCCAGGAATTTATTTCGTGACACGATATATATTTGACCGCAGCCGCATCGCCCTGATGACCACCGGAATGAGGGGCGCCGCGCGGCAGCTCGGCCGCGCTGTCGCGGCGCTGGCACAGCCAGCGGGGCGGCCTGCACTGCCGCCGGGGAACGACGGCGGCGGCAGCCGGCGCTACACGTTTCAGGCCGTCGTGACGATCCCGCTGGCGGCTAGTGAAGACGGTGCTCCGCTGCCGGGGCCGGACTGGCACGGCGTCATCCAGGCCGGGACGGGCGCCGGCCGTTCCGGCGGCCTGTTCACCGCCCTCGTGTCCGGCTGGGAGCCGCGCGATAGCGATCCGAAGCGCAACTCGCGCGCCGTCGCAACAATCGTCGCGTTCGGCCCGGATCCGGGGAACTGCCTGCCCGCCGGCGAGCCTTTCGTCCTCTGGCGCGGCCAGGAGGTCGGACGCGGCGTAGTGACCCGCCGGCTCTTCGTCTGACATCACGGGTCATGGCAGACTTCAGTGCTGGTCAGGTCCGTTTGCGACGGACACAGCACGAGCCGGCAGGTGACATGGCCCAGCTCACCGACCGGGACTTCCAGCGGCTCCTGGAGTTCCGAGTTGCCTTGCGCCGCTTCCAGCGCTGGAGCGAGGATCAGGCGCATGCGGCCGGGCTCACTCACGTCCAGCACCAGCTGCTCGTCGCCATCCGAGGTCATCACGGTCATGGCCCGCCCACGATTGGCGATCTCGCCGACTACATGCTGCTCAAGCCCCATAGCACGGTCGAGCTGGTGGACCGCGCTGAGGCGGCCGGACTGGTCCGCAGGGAGCCGGACGCCGTTGACGGACGGCTCGTGCGGGTCCGGCTCACCCCGAAGGGTGACCGCATCCTGCACGAGCTGACGGAGGCTCACCTGGTGCGACTGCACGACCTCGCGGCAGTCCTCGACCAGCTGGTCCGCCGCTAGCCGCGAGACAAGGATCCCGTGCTTGTGGATCTTGCGGTAGATCGTCGCTGGATATTCCTGGCGAATCAGGCGCCTTCGCCTGGATGCCCTCAAGAGCTTCACCTCGATCGCCTCGGAGCCTAGCCTCGAAGTACCGAGTCGCTGCAGCGCGGACGCACCGGTTCCAGCCCGTAAGGAGGCACGGTGTACGAGAAGAACGGCGAGAAGTACTTCGTGGTCGATGGCCACATGCATTACTGGAACGCGGCTCCCGACAACTGGGTGCCCGGGGCCGAGCACTACGCCAAGGGCTGGATCGAGTGCTTCCACGCCTATATGAGCCTCGCCCCGGCCGAGACGCACTGGCCGCTGGACAAATTCCAGAAGTACTCGGAAGAGACCCTGATGAAGGATCTGTTCGAGGACGGCCATGTCGACGTAGCGATATTCCAGCCCACCTATCTGCTCGAGTGGTACAAGGAGGGCTTCAATACCACCGAGCGCAACGCCACGATGGGCTCGAAGCACCCTGGCAGGTTCGTGCTCAACACCAGGTGGGACCCTCGCGACGGTGACGAGGGGCTCAGGACCCTCCGGCAGAACGTCGAGCGGTGGGGGTCGAAGGGCTGCAAGCTCTACACGGCCGAGTGGAACAACGGCTCGCGTGGCTACAAGCTCACCGATCCTGGCTCGTACCGGTACCTGGAAACCTGCCAGGAGCTCGGGATCAAGAACATCCACGTCCACAAGGGCCCGACGATCTGGCCACTGGACAAGGACGCCTTCGACGTGTCGGACGTGGACCACGTCGCGACAGATTTCCCCGACCTCAACTTCATCGTGGAGCACGTCGGACTCCCGCGGATCGAGGACTTCTGCTTCATGGCCGTGCAGGAGCCCAACGTGTACGCCGGGCTGGCCGTCGTCATTGGCGGGCTGATGCACGCCAGGCCGCGGTTCTTCGCCAAGGTCATGGGCGAGCTGCTCTTCTGGCTCGGCGAAGACAAGCTGATATTCGGCAGCGACTACGCGATCTGGGAGCCCAGGTGGCAGGTTGAGGGATCCGTCGACTGGCAGCTGCCCGACACCGAGGAGTTCTCCGACTACCCGAAGCTGACGACTGCAGGCAGGAAGAAGATCCTCGGGCTCAACGCCGCGAAGCTCTACGGCATCGAGGTGCCCGCCGAGTACCAGCTGCAGGCCCAGCCGGCTTCCGCATGACGCGGGCGGCTGCCACTCAGGATGCCATCCTGGCGGCACTAGAGGCGGTGCGCGACCCGGAGCTTGACGAGCCCATCACCTCGCTCGGCTTCGTGACATCGTGCACCGTCTCGCCGGACGGGGACGCGCAGCTGCGACTGCGGCTGCCGACCTACTTCTGCGCGCCCAACTTCGCGTTCCTCATGGTGGCTGATGCCTTCGACGTGGTGTCCGCGCTGCCGGGCATCCGCACCGCGCAGGTGCTGCTCGAGGATCACTTCGCCGGGGACGCGATCAACGAGGGCGTCGCCGCCCGCGCCGGGTTCGCCCGGACCTTCCAGGGTGAGGCCCGCGGCGAACTTGACTCGCTGCGGGCGGATTTCCTCCGCAAGGCGGTGATGGCGGGCACTGACCAGGTGTCCCGCCCGCTCGTGGCGGCCGGCTGCGAGCCGGCGGCGCTTGCAGCCATGACTCTGGGAGACGCTCCGCCGTCCTGGGCGCTCAGCCGGCTGCGGCAGCGGCGAGCGCAGCTCGGACTGCCGGCCGACGACGGCACGCCGCTGGTCGTCGATCCGGTATCCGGGGCGGGGGTCGGCGTCAGCGCGCTGCCGATGCACCTGCGCAAGGCCCGCACCACCGGGATCAGCGTGGAGGCGAACACGGGGATCTGCCGCGGCATGCTGCGGCACCGGTACGCAACAACAGGACTGGGCGAGTCAGAACTTGGCGAGGAGGAGTCGGAATGAAGGCTGTCCGGCTGCACGCGTTTCACCAGCCGCCCGTGATCGACGAGGTGCCCGAGCCGAAGATCGACGGGCCGCTCGACGTCATCGTCAGGATCGGCGGCGCCGGCGTCTGCCGGACCGATCTGCACATCATGGAGGGTCAGTGGGACGCCAGGATGGGTACGCCGCTGCCGTACATCCTCGGCCACGAGAATGCCGGCTGGGTACACGAGGTCGGCTCCGCGGTCACCAGCGTCTCCCCTGGTGACACAGTGATCCTGCACCCGACGCCGACGTGCGGATTCTGCCGGGCCTGCCGGGCCGGCAACGACATGCACTGCGTCGCGAGCACGTTCCCCGGCCTGTCCCGCGATGGCGGGATGGCCGAGTACCTGCTGACCTCGGCGCGGGCATGCGTGAAACTCGAGCCGCAGACGCGGCCCGAGGACGTGGCCGCGCTCGCCGACGCAGGCATCACTGCCTATCACGCGGTCCGCAAGGCGATTCCGCTGCTGCACCCGGGCACCACCTGCGTGCTGACCGGGGCCGGCGGCCTGGGGCATATCGGGATCCAGTGCCTCAGCGCACTCACCGCGACGAAGATCATCGTCGTGGACCGCAACCCGGATGCGCTGAAGCTCGCCGAGCAGCTCGGCGCGCACCACACGGTTGTCGCCGATGGCGGCCAGGTCGAGGCGGTGCGAGAGCTGACTGGCGGTAGCGGCGCCAACGTTGTCTTCGATTTCGTCGCCGAGCAGGGCGCTGAGCAAGATGGCTGGGACATGACGGCCAGCGCGGGCTCCTACTTCGTCATCGGGTACGGCGGCACGCTGTCCATTCCGACGCTCGACATCATCTCCACCGAGCGCAACGTCATCGGGAATATCGTCGGCACCTACAACGATCTGGCCGAGCTCATGGTCCTGGCGCAGGCAGGCAAGGTGACACTGCACACCAAGACCTATCCACTCGACGCCGCTCCGGAGGCCCTGGCCGACCTGGACGCCGGGCGTGTCCGCGGCCGGGCCATCCTCGTGCCCTGACACCTCCTGGCGGCCTGACGCGGCAACCCAGTAGGACATCACACTGCTCGGAAGGAGGACGCACGGCCAAGGAACCGCGTCTCGGTGCGGATGCCCGCCTGCTGCGTCAGGCTGACGTCGACCAGCTCCAGCCATCGTCCGATTCGAGCACTCCGCAGTCGCTCGGGATCGGCCCCTCGGTGGGCTAAGGTCGGGGCTTATGGCCGCGGAGCCCGCTACAACTGGCAGCGACGCCGGCCGCGCGCCAGACGTGGTGCTGCCCGGCCCGGCCCGGCTGCGGCCGCGGACCACCGGAGCGGCTCATCCAGAGCCGCCAGACCCGGCGAACGTCGCCCGTATCCGCGATCACCAGCATCCGGGGCTCGCGCAGCTGCGCTCGCGCGGGCGGCTGCGCGGAGCTGCCGCACTGCTCGGACCCGCGTTCGTGGCGGCCGTCGCCTACGTCGATCCGGGCAACTTCGCGACTAACTTCACGGCCGGAGCGTCCTTCGGATACACGCTCGCCTGGGTCGTCGTGGTGGCGAACCTGATGGCGATGCTCATCCAGTACTTGTCTGCGAAGATCGGCGTGGCCACCGGCCGCGACCTGCCGGAGCTGTGCCGTGAGCAGTTCCCCCGCGCGGTTTCCGGTGGACTGTGGGTACAGGCCGAGCTGATCGCGATGGCCACCGACATGGCCGAGTTCGTCGGCGCGGCGATCGGCCTGAACCTCTTGTTCCGCGTCCCGCTGCTGATAGCTGGCGTCATCACCGCGATCGTTGCCTTCGCCATCCTGGCCCTGCAGCGGCGAGGGTACCGGCGGTTCGAGGTGGCTATCGCGGCGCTGCTCGGGCTGGTGCTGCTCGGCTTCGGCTACGACCTGGCCGTGGTGCACGCCCAGGGCGCTTCCATGGCCGCTGGGCTCGTGCCGCGGCTGGGCGGCTCCGGGAGCATGCTGCTGGCAGTCGGCATCATCGGCGCGACCGTCATGCCGCACGTTATCTATCTTCATTCAGCACTGACCAAGTCACGGGTGCCGTGCCGGGACAGCGCCGAGCGGCGCGAGCTGCTCCGGTTCCAGCGACTTGACGTGATGATCGCGCTCGGCGCCGCGGGGCTGGTGAACCTGGCGATGCTGTTCGTGGCCGCGGCCCTGACCTCCGATGCGGGACCGGGCACCGGCGTCGCGGGCGGCTCGCTCGAGGTCGCTCATGCCGAGCTTGGCAGGCTTGTCGGCGGCGGCGCCGCACTGGCCTTCGCGGTCGCCCTGCTTGCCTCCGGCTTGTCATCCTCAAGCGTCGGCACCTACGCCGGGCAGGTCGTGATGCAGGGCTTCATCGGGCGCACGCTGCCGCTGTTCGCCCGCCGTGCGGTCACGATGCTGCCAGCTCTGATCGTCCTGGCCATCGGCCTGCCCGCGACGACCAGCCTCGTGATCTCGCAGGTCGTACTGTCATTCGGCATACCATTCGCGCTGGTGCCACTGGTGGCGCTGACCCGGCGCAAGGACATCATGGGCGAGCTGGTCAACCGCTCCCTGACGACATGGGCGGCCGCGACGACCGCTGCCGTGATCATCGGCATGAACGGCTACCTGCTCTACGTCACCTTCGCCAGCTGAGCAGCTGTCCGCGACGGTGACGCAGAGGCGTTATTCCACCGTGCAGACCGCGCCGCGATCGGCGCCCGACACCAGCGCCGCGTACTTGGCCAGCGCTCCGGTCGTGTAGTGCGGGGCCGGGCGCCGCCAGGCGGCCCGCCGCCGGGCCAGCTCGGCCTCGTCG
>Ga0123356_10002243_pt1 | contig 20834 bp, 21 predicted proteins | sample TergutEmb28metaG_2_FD_92546 | JGI IMG/M metagenome (GOLD analysis project Ga0123356, IMG submission 92546) | Embiratermes neotenicus P3 segment gut microbial communities from Petit-Saut dam, French Guiana - Emb289 P3 | ecosystem: Host-associated > Arthropoda: Insects > Digestive system > Gut ... | reverse complement strand
TTACGGCAGGTTTGCGCAAACCCTTTCCCAAACTGGACAGGCACATTTCTGTGCACCCAGCTTTCCACTGCCACACAAATAGGTTAACACTAAAAAACCTAATAGTTGGCTTAATTGAGGATTTCCTCCCTAACCATCACGTCTTTAGCCTATTTTGCAACAGCTGTGCCCCTTCGCCCGTAGACAGCTCTCCTGTCCTCAAACTACTACAAGCACTCTGTCCACATAGAAAAAACCCAAAAGGTTCCCTCTTTAGCGGATCCCCAGTTAACCCAATATGCTGGTACACGGAGTTGTCGGTTCTGCTTTGGTTTCGTTACCACCAGATCTCTGGCAGATCGCATGGACACTACGATAACCAACTAGCATTCAGCTTTCATAGTTGTTCCCATGCCAAGGGTTTTAGGCACTTTCCCCTGCCCAGTATGAATGAGAATTGGAAACTCGCATTCAACAGTCAGCTTAAACCTCATACTCCTCAACATTGCAATTCAGTTGCGTCAAATTGCCTTTAGACGACTTATCGCTTCTCGACCATGCTATTTTCCCGTTTAGTTTTCACCGCTTCGGTTAGGCCGATTGTTTCACGCGTTATCTTGCGCGGCAGGACCTTATCTCTACATCATATCAGACCCTATCTGGGCCCACCTGAATACATACAACCTGGGTATGCACACTATGGGATTTGGTTTTAGCCCCACCTGTTAAAATGATGGTGCACAAAAAAAATAGCTAAAGATGGTTGTTAAGGTACGGCTTCTACTTGCTGTACTTCGGGCAGGATCGCTTTGAGGTGCGCTTCGATGCCGTTTTTGAGTGTCATCTGAGACATGGGACAACCGGCACAGTGACCAACCAAACGGACTTTCACTGTACCACCTTCCACGGCTACCAGTTGCACATCGCCGCCATCCATCTGGATTTGCGGTCGGATTTCATCAAGTGCTTCTTGTACTTTTTTCTGGATTGACTCAGCCATAATAATTCACTGTATCCTCTTGAGGAGAGGAGCATCAGTTATAAAAGCTATCTGTTGCATAACTAGTTTTAGTGTGCCGCTTCAAGTAGTAGCAAAATACACCGCTGATTAGGGCATCAACTAAAACTGCATATTTTCACTAACTCGTCGTCGTTAGCTTTTATCGACCAGACAAACCCAGGCAACGCATCAGTTCTGTGCCAAAACTGCTTTAAGGATACTTGCCATTTTTGCTTACATAGGTTTGAGATTTCTGTTCAGTCGGTCAATGATTTTTGCTATATCACGTTGTCGGGCCGCCTCGCTTTTAAATGAAAGGTATCTGCCTGTGTATGAACGCTGGACAGACGGTGACATCTTGTTAAAGTTTTCATATGCAGGGGATATACCTGCCAGCTTTTCTGCAAATTCTTCGATTTGTTCGTTTGTTATCGGTTCGCGATTAGGTGTGTCCCAGGCACCGTTTCTTTCTGCGGCCTCAATTGCTTTTTCACCCAATTTGGTCATAACTCCTTTCTCTCGTAGTGTTTCCACCGTTTTTTTGTTTTTTTCGGACCAAGGGCTTTTTGTACGACGTTGAGCAAAGTATTTCAAGTATTTTGTTTCGTCAATACTCTTAATCTGTCCGTCTATCCACCCAAAGCAAAGTGCTTCTTCTAGGGCCTCATTCGCGGATAAAGTAATAACCGCTTTCGTTTTTCCAAATACAAGCCACACTCCGCTGCTGACTTCAGCGTTCTCTTGTAGCCATGTGCGGAAATCAGTGCGTGAAGAAAATAGCAGTTCAGGTACACCAGTTCGCATATCAAAACATCCTTAACCGAGAATATAAATAATCTAACGTTGTCCATGAATATCTATAAAATCACAGGCAACCCATTTGCTCTACAGGTGATTCACCTACTTTCACTGAAGACAATCGCCCATCTATGACGTCATTCATGCGGCATTTAGACCTGATTATTGCCAATTGCATTAGTATACACCATAACGTGAGAGTAGAATCAAGAGCCAAGCCAAATAGTTTTAGCCCCTATGTTTCGATGTCTCTATTTTTGAGTTTACTATCAATTATGCTCAGCAACTTGTCAGGTTGAATGGGCTTCCCTAAAAAAGCATCAGCGCCAGACATGTGCTCAAGTTCCGCTATTTTGCCACTCCACATAATTTTGAGTGTTCTAGGCGAACTATGCTCTATTAGCGGAAACAGTTTCGTGCCCTCCATATCTGGAAGGCAAAAATCAATCAACGCCACATCAAAACAACTACTGGTTAATTTTTCTATGGCCTCCTCGCCTCTTGCTGCCACTGCAACGTTGTAGCCTTTCTTCTGAAAAATCCGCATAAACGCCCGCAAAATGGCTACATCATCGTCTATAATCAGTATCGATGGCTTGCTTGAGATAAACAAGTGACTAAAAGACGCTCCGTTAATAGAGTAAGCGATTGTATGTAATAAAATTTACGCCCAAAGGGCCCAAAGACCCAAAGGACCTTTTAAAACCGAACGATAATACATTGCTCATAAGTTGGTGCGTAGTGTTATTATTGTAAAAGAGTCCGATTTGGAAGGTATTGCAGTTCTTAGAGACCTATGATGCTGAAATCTACACAAGAGACATCATACTAACACCTGAAGAGGAAAAAACTCTAAACAAAGAAACCCAATAATATTGTCCCAAAGCCTTTATCCCCCAAAATCTTAAATACCGGGCAATCGTAAGGAGAATTATCGCGAGACATATGACAACAAAGCAGGCAAAACGGCGAATTCGCATTGTTTCCATCATAGGTAAATACTTAGGCTGGATAGCAATCCGAGTAGGTGCACTTATCGCAGTATTTGTTTTGCTAGTAGCCGCTTACCGTTTGGGTGCCTTCGAAATTTTCGGGAATGAAGAACTTCAACAAGAAATCTATGTTCTTTTACAAAACGTAATTCTATCCTTTGGCGTATGGTTCTTTTTAGCCTTTGCCAAAAAAATAATCATACCCGCCACCATCATCACAGTTTCACCCGCCCTTGGCAAAATAGTCCGCGACCCCACATCCGCAAAAAAAACCAACAAATCCATAACACAATACCTAACCTACCTCATCTACATCATAACAATAGGAACACTCGTCCTAATTTGGGCCTACGAAATCGTCGGAACATGGTTCGCAGACCTCCTCGGAAGCGGCTTAGTCATAATGCTAACCTTCATCTTAGGCTTATTCTCCTCTAGCGTCTTGGGCAATGTTTTAGGCTACGCTATCCTAGGAGGAACCAACGAATTCAAAGTCGGCGACCGCGTACAAATCGGCGATAGCTACGGCGACATCACCGAAGTCGGATTCTTCTTCACACGCATACGAACCATAAAAGACGAAATAATAAGCATCCCCAACCTGATAGTCATGAGTAAAGAAATCCACAACTTTAGCGCCATCCGAGAAGTTGTACTATACGTACAAGTAACTCTTGGATACGACGTTGACAAAGACTACATACAAGAAACCCTTATCAGAGCCGCCCACAAAACCAACGGCGTTCTGCCCAAACCAGAACCCTTTGTCTTACTACGGGAACTTGGAGCGTACGCGATAACGTATGAACTCAACGTATACATTAACGAGCCCCACCGATTTGCACTAATCAAAAGCGAACTCATCAGCAACATGCTCATAGAACTCAAGAAAGCAGGTATAGAAATCGCAACACCCGCATTCGTCACTGTAAGGGATGGCGGAGAAAAAGCATTACCACATCCCATAACACAGTACATGGAGAACAGACAATCCAATTAAACCACCGGTAGGCTTCCACATCAACTGATGTATACAAACACAAAAATAGGTTGAAGACGCTTGGGATTTACATATTTTTTAACCAGTGTTAAGTCAAGTCGGCGGTTTGATCCATACTTTCACGTTGCTCTGGATCCTAAGTCGCTTCTCAGTCTGCATCAACTTGATCTGGGCCTCGATTAGTCGGTCATCCGCTGAAGGGAACTCTTTTCTCAGAGCCGCTTCGAGTTTAGGTAGGTTTATGTGCTCGGCTGAACCCACTATATTCCAAAAGTATACCTGAACCTTTGCACGCTTTTTTTGGGCCACCAAATTCAAAGGTTTCATAAACTGCTCCTTGCACAGTAGGGATCTTGATTTTTAGCTTTATGATATGCTACGCAGTCGCTACAGTTACCGTGCCGGGAACAGCTTCTTTTTGGGCAGGGACAATTCGGTGCAAAACTCGTCATGAAAGAGATTTAGCCTACGAACGATATATCTCTATCCTGAGTGGAAAAATTTAGAAAGCCGCTTGCTCACTGCAATAGAGGATGATCACTATTTGGCAGTCATCTTGAATTCCATAAAGAAACTGTTGACGTTTATAGTACTTATAGCAATCCTTGCTGCGGCTACAGTCTTTGCTTTTGAAATCATCGTTTCAGGATTACCTGAAATAGCGCTCCACCAAATAGCTGCATTGCTGCTTGTCTTTGTCTTCGGATTGCCCGTCATATTCCTACTGAAAAACGTCAAATCGCTTCTATCACCACAGGTCGGTCCTCAGGCAGCCACTCTACTAAAGGTCCTCTCGCAGGGACTTGTCATCTTATCGATGTTTTTCATGATCTTATCCATATTCAGGGTTGAACTCACCGCGCTCCTTGCCAGTGCTGGCATCATATCCGTCACAGTGGGCTTAGTCATATCCACCTTCGTCGGTGGCATCCTCTCAGGTGCATTAGTTTTTACGACACACAAACTAAAGATAGGCGACCGCGTTATGATAAACAACATACCAGGTAAAGTCGCCAGTATGACCGCGTTGGTCACACGCATACGAACCGACGTGGGACAAATCACTATCCCCAACAGTGCTATTGCATCGGGCGGCGTTATCGTAACGATGGTTCTTCCGCAGGAGCCTGGAGCAGAGTCAAGGCTACCTTATCGGGTTGGTGATAAGGTGATAACTTCTTACCGCTACGAGGAGGGCACTGTAAAAGAACTTACAGAGTACCATACTACGGTACGATTGAATTCAGGTGCCGAGATAACCTTTCTAAACAACGCAGTTCTAACGGGAGCCACAGCTATTGCAAAAGTAACACCACATGCTTCACCAAACTGAGAGTCATATGCAGAGTTCTACTGGGCTTGTGTTTTGCAGATATACCCCCATGACCACTATTCAAACACTAATCCAATGAACTGTTACATAAGCTGCCAAATGAGCCATTAGTGTTTTAGTGTAAAACGAAGATCTTATTAGTGCATAGACACATTTGCCGTTTGAGCGAAGACTATTCGATGAAGCTAAGTTTATCCAACGGAATTTTTAGCAAACTCTCGGTAAAAGCTAATCTTGAGACCGTAAAACGGTTAGGGTTTGACAACATCGAATTCAATATGAAATCCATCAAAAAAGAACAGGACACAGGTGTCTACCGCGAACAAAAAGCACTGGCTGACTCTGGATTGAACTGTTTATCGCTTCACTCAGCTGTATTACATGTAGCGGACCCAATAGAGGTTCATCAGGCAGTGTACTACGGCAAGATTTCGATAGAATGTGCACGTGCCCTCAAAGCACCGCTCATGGTGGTGCATTCAAACGTTGCCAAGACACTACAGCGAAAACAAAGAGAGCGATGTTTACGAGAAGTGTTTGGAGAGATAGTTCCGTTTGCCAAAAAAATGGGTGTAAAACTGGCTTTGGAAAACTTGTCCGTTGGGTCTTCAGGGTTTGGCATAAATGGGGAGCAACTCGCAGAGGTATTAGGCATCATCGACGTCAAAAGTGAAATGGGAGTCACGTTTGATTTGTGCCATGCCCTAGAGACCGGGGTGATGGATGAGTTACTTGAGACATACGGCAACCGTATTTGCAACGTACACATGGCAAACAAAGACCATCAACCCTTCATGAAAAAAGCCCCAGAATTGAGCCGTTTTCTCGCAAAACTACATACCTTTGGTTATGAAGGCCCCATAACACTGGAGTTAGAACATAGAGCATCAATGGAAACTATTGTTGGAGCCAAAACCTTTCTAGAGGGAGAAATAAAGAATCTGTAACATCGCCCCGGATTTTAATAACCGTAACTTGTGCAACAGTCTCTTATTCTTGTGGCTGCCTGCTGTGGAGGGCAATCATTCCTGGATATCACTGCAGTGTTTATTGATACGTATGAGACTTGCATTGGTTGTTGTTTACGGTGCGTTCACAGGATTCAGTTCTAGACACTATTTTTGAAGCTGACCGCAGCGTATCCGACAACGTTTGAGGAGTCACCTGTGATGTCGCCGCTGTTGCAGTAACCCAGTACCTCGGCTCTTGCGCACACGCATCTAGCGTAGATGATTAGGCTGGTTATGGGCATAAATCCGCATGCGGTTATGTTTTGAGTTTGTATAGTGTTGTATAAACCGTGGGCGTCTATGTTGATGATTTTTTCTAGGACTATTTGGTCTTTGGCTGTTGCTGTTTTTGCAGGTTCGTAGTGTGTCATATCTGAGGAGGCGATGACAACTGCGTTTGTGCTACATAGGGCTTTATCTAAGGCACGGCCTATTTCGACTGCGGTTTCGTAATCCTGTATCATGTAGCAGATGGGCACAATTTTGAAGGTGTTACCATAGAGAAACTGTAGAAACGGCAGCTGAACCTCAAGAGAGTGTTCGTAGCGGTGGGCTAACTCATCTACGTCGAGATATTTGGTTTCGTGCAGGATAGCGTCAGCCAGCGCCGTGTCGATTTCGACGCTGCCAAGCGGTGTTTGCCATGTGCCTTCACGCATAATTGAAAGTCCGCTACCGTAACCGGTATGATTGGGTCCTAAAAGTACCACTGTGTCGGGTTTGCCGTCTACGGCTAGCTGGCAGTATGCTGATGCAGCCACGGGGCCACTGTACATATAGCCTGCATGAGGACAAATAAGACCCACGATACTGCGTGGGCGCGTGGATAGATTTATTTGAGGTAATTTTTGGGGCCCAATCGGATGGAGAAAACAGCCCTTAAGTTGAGCTCTAAGTGCTTCGGCGGTGCCCTCATAGAATTGAGAAGCAACAACTGCACGCCGAAACGGAGCCAACCTTTTAGGTGTCCTCCTCCTCTTCGCGGGTGACTTTGGCTTCAAAGTCTTCGATGGCAACTGGAGGGTCTTTGTCGGGGGCTAAGTCGCCTCTCTCGCGGAGGACTTGACGGGTAAGTAACCAAAAGATGACTGCGAGTGCGCGGCGACCTTTGTTGTTGGTTGGGATGACTAAGTCTACGCCTGCGAATTCATTATCTGTGCTGCATAATGCGACGATGGGGATTCCCACTGTGCTGGCTTCTTTGACTGCTTGGGCGTCTGCACGTGGGTCTGATACAACAATGACTTCAGGGTCAACTCTGTGGCTATATTGGGGATTGGAAAGCTGACCAGGGATGAATCGGCCTATGAGGGGGGTTGCACCGGTTAGTTTGCAGAACATTTTGACTGGTTCATGCGCGTAGAGACGTGTAGCAGCTACAGCGACTTTGCTTGGTTCATAACGTGAGAGAAATTTGGCGGTTGCACGGATACGGTCATCTGTTTTCTTGACGTCTAAGACGAACAAGCCATCTGGCCTGACACGGTAGATAAAGGGCTCCATATCGAGTGTTTTCATTCGGGTACCAATGTGAATACCTGCGGACAGCAGGGTGTCTCTGGGTAAAAGAAGAGTTTCTTCGGGGGCAGTTTCGCTGACCTCTTCTACATCTTCCTCTTCAATTTCTTCATCTATCAGTTCTTCTTCTTGTGCGACGGGTTCAGTGGATTGTGCTTCCTGAGGAACAGATATTTCTGTTTCAGTCACCTCTTCATCTGACACGCCTTCTTCTTGTGCGGATTGTGATTCTCCTTCTTCTTGTGCGACGGGTTCAGTGGATTGTGCTTCCTGAGGAACAGATATTTCTGTTTCAGTCACCTCTTCATCTGACACGCCTTCTGGGTTTTCTGTTGGTTGGTTTTCTTTTACTTGGTCTTCAGACATGCTTATTTCATCTTCTCTTTAGCGTATGTTTAAATCAGCCATTTTGGCTCGGTTTCCAAGGAAATGCTCGATTCGTAAGAGCTCATTTAGTTTGGCTATACGGGCACCTTCTACCACACCTGTTTTTATGAGGGGACATCTATAGGCGACTGCCAAATGCGCGATGTGCCAGTCACATGTATCGCCACTCCGGTGTGACACAACAGGAGCGTAACCGTTGCATTGAGCTGTATCGATTGTTTCAGCTGCGTCGGTCAAGGTGCCTATCTGGTTGACTTTGATGATGACGGCGGTTCCAGCGTTAATCTTTATACCGTTATTTAACCTTTCAGTATTGGTTGTGAACAAATCGTCACCACAAATTATACAATTCTTGCTTTTGCGGGTTAACTCGGCGAAACTGTCAAAGTCCTCCTCATGAAAAGGATCCTCAACAAAAACTAAGTGATGCTTTTCAATTAGACTAAGCAAGTATTCGAGTTGCTCAGCGGTATCACGTTTTTTACCCTCAGTTTCATAGATGTATTTTTCCTCTTTTGCCTTCCAAAAATTCGATGCCGCCACATCTATACCAAAAGCGCATTCGAAATCTAATTCATTGCCAACTTCTTCACATGCTCGGGCCATGATTTCAAAGGCATCATCAGTGTCTATATTGGCGATCCACGCACCCTCGTCACTTTTGCCGCCATTAAAGGTTGTGGATTTCTTTTTAAGAACATCTCCGATTTTTTTATGGATTCTTGTGTTTGCAGTCTGTGCTTCTAGGAAACTTTCAGCACCATGGGGCAGTGTGAGATATTCCTGTATAGCCGGTGCTTTGCCCCGTGCATGAGCACCACCGCTTATACAGTTACCCAATGGAAAAGGCAGAGTAGTCGCAACGTTTCCTCCCAGAAACTGGAACAGCAAGAGCCCATGACTATTAGCGGCTGCCTCTGCATTTGCTAAGCTTATAGCAAAAGCGGTGTTACCACCTATATTTTTGAAGTCAGCAGTACCGTCGATTTCATGAAGGGTGCTGTCGATTTCTTCTTGGAAATCAGCGTTCAACCCTGCCAGTTCAGGCGCTATGAGATCGTCGACTTTCTTGACAGCGGCCTCTATACCACCTGGGGGATAATAGGTGACTTCTGATTTACCGCGGCTCTTACCTGCTGGCGCACCGGCACGTCCGAAGCCGCCAGTAGTAATAACATCAACTTCTATGGTTTCTTCTCCGCGGTTGTTGAAAACTTTTCGAGCGATGAGGTCCTCGATGATTGATGACACGCAACATTAACCTCAAATGGCTAATATTTTTATCACGCACTTATTTTAGGTTTCGGAAAGTCGACTCCATAGCTCTATCACCCCCCACAAAATAAAGAGTTTACCCTGGTCATAACTTGCGACACCACGCGCCAAACACAAAACATCACCATCCCACGCCATGATAACAACGACGATGATGACGAGAGACAGACTCCAAGTGCCTGAGCAACACCGCTCAACTGGGTCAGACACTACCGCCTACCCAAACACAACAAGACAATAAGCAGACATACATTTTTATCCCTACAACGCATAGCTTCCAGTCAAGGTGTAACTCACATGGGTAAAGGCTCAGGTTACGGAAAAGTCATCTTATTCGGCGAGCACTTCGTCGTTCACGGAATACCAGGCGTCGTATCAGCCATCGACTCATCAACAGACGTCGAAGTCAAAAAAAACACAAAACTAACCATCAGAGATGAACGCAAAACCGCCAAAGGCTACAGCGAAGAGAAAAAACTACAACAAATCGAATCCATCGAACGCATGCTAACAACTATGCAACTCGACCCCAAAATGGCACTCGACATCTGGATAGGCGGCTCACTACCGGGCTTTAGCGGACTCGGCGCCTCGGCAGCATCAAGTGTGGCCATCGCACGAGCCATAACCGAAGAAATAGGACTAAACATCTCAAACGAGAAAATCAACGCTATCGCCTACGAAGGCGAAAAAGCCTACGCGGGTAACCCCAGCGGCATCGACAACACCGCAGCAACCTACGGCGGCTTGATGTGGTTTAAAAAAAATCCAACAGGCGAACAGGACCTTGTAGAAAAAATCCATGTAAAGCGTCCCATCGAAATCGTCATCGGTAGCACAGGCAAAACCGCCAACACCAAAGCCATGGTGGAAGGCGTTGCAGAACGCAAAAAGAAGGACCCCAAAAAATATGACCCCCTCTTCAAACAAGCTGAAAACATAGCAGCCGCAGGGCGCAAAGCACTAGAGGCAGGGGATCTCAAAAAAGTCGGCGACCTTATGAACGAAAACCATCGCATACTCCAAGAAATCGGCGTATCCAGCAAAGAGTTGGATTTACTAGTGGACATAGCCCGCAAACAAGGCGCGTTTGGTGCAAAACTAACAGGAGGAGGCGGCGGAGGCTGCATGGTTGCACTAACCGGCGGCAAGGAGGTTTCAGGCAAAATCGTCGGTGCATTCAAGGGCGCAGGTTACGAGTACCTAATGACTCGAATCGGTGTCGTAACCTAACCCGTCAAAAGCAACACAACATAGACCTATGATACAACACAACACGTACCATTTTTCTACACACTCAACCGCTGTGCTACCCGCTACTGTTTAGCTTGTCCAACTCTCAGAATTCATCAGAACAGCTCAGCCGTATGTTCAGGCAACGTATGTATTTAGCGTCAGGTACCAGTCATAGAATAGCGGTGTAAAAATTGAGCCAATGACATAATTTTTCAATGGGCTAAACACGTACCAGGCAACAGAAATACTATGCAAGATAATTGAATCACATCACATAAATTTGGTGATTAGAGTTGGATAAAAAAGAGAAGAAAATAGTTTAAAAGATTGTGATAACATCGTTTTCTATGTTTATTTTGCTGTTAGTCTTGATTTTGCCGATATCAACCTGGTCTATGAAGGGAATTTCGCTGATGATGGCTCCGACAGCGACAATAGTTTCTGTTTCTCGATTGATCATTGCTGCTGGAGCGGCACCATTTTTTTTAAGCCGATAGAGCGTGTAGCTTCCAACTGTACTACCCTTACCCTGTGGGAAGACCAGCACCTTACCTTTGATACTTGTGCCTTGGAGTTCATGGCCTTTTTCAATGACAACACCTGTGTTTGGGTCTACGCCACCATAGAAGGATAGAGGCATTATTGTGACAAGGGCTTCGCCTTCGGCTTTGCCTTTGTATATGATTCGGCCTTTTAGTTGTTCCATTTTCCAGTCACTGCCGCATTTATACATTCTTCGGTGCCACCCAGTTTGGTTTTCATCAGGTTCCCTCGCGAGTAGAAGCACCCCTTAGCCGACGTTGTCGCCAACGCTTTAAAACGGCCTTTGAGCGGAGCCACCGCCATGCAGGTGTCGCATGCGAATTTGCCACCTGCCGTCTCGATTGTTGCTGTGTAGCCACGTTTGTCGGCTAGTTGCTTTGCTGTTCGTGAGGTGGCAATCCAGAGTTCCATTCCGACTTTCACTTTTTTATCTTTGAGGAGATCGGCTATTTCTGCGATTTCGTCGATGGAGCAGTGGGGACACCCCAAACAAACAAAATCAATCTCTAAAAAGGGGTCATTAATGCTATCGTAGGCATCCTTAAGGTCAGCTGAACTGATGATTACGGTTTTCTCAGGCGGAGCTTGGGCTTCAGCACATGGTGTTATACCTTTGATGTAGAAGAGGGGTTTTGTACCGTAGGTTACGATGGAGGCACAGAAGCTTTTGAGTTCATCAAGTCTTGCTTTTTTGATCCCGGTGATGTAAGGGATCTTGTTTTCTGCCTTCTTGCCAATCACGTAGCCCAAGGCACCCCAGTCCGACAACTTGGCAAGGGGCGTATTGACTTGAATGTGGACATCGGGGATACGGTTTTCGTCTATGTGTAAGCCGTAGCAAGGAGTTTTGCCTACAAACGCGGCTGCTAATGCGGATGGTCCACCTTCCTTGTTGGTTTTTGCACCCAGAACCGAGTTGGCAAAGGTCACGGCGCTGCTTTCTGACCATGCAAGGTGTTCGCCGTAGAGGGGCAGGTTACCGATGAGGTATGGTGTGCAGGTGCAGCTGACAAGGATACCCATGCGTTGGAAGGCATCTATAACGCGTGTCTGTTTCTCTGCGAAGTCAGGGCTGATACCTAGTTGCTGCCAGTTTTCGAGGTCCATACCTGCGGGGTTGAGTGTTGTGAGAACTCTAACTTTGCCATCGGTCGCGAGTGTGTTTAGGAATTCTAGGCCTGCGTCACCTAGGTTGTGGTAACTGACACCTGCGACTTGAACGCTACTGACGTCAATGAGGTTCTCTGCACCAAAGATTTCGCCAAGCGCAACGAGGATTTCCATGCTTTTACGGATTGCGTAGCCTTCTTTGCCGTCCAGCATAGCTTGTTCTTTTGGTGTTAATTTCATATCCATGCCTCTTTAGAGGTACTTGCTTAGGTCTACTTTAATGTAATCCACTTTGTTAAAGCCTTTACCCGAGGTAGCCATGGGAGCGGTGACGTCTAAACCAGCTTTGGCAGTTGTTGCCTTTTTGCCCTCTGAAAGATCGCCCGATGGGTCGAGGCTTGAGCCTGGCTGGTTGCTAAGCAGGATCATGTCTTTGTCGGCTTGAAACCGCGTTGCAATTGCCCACTCCACATCATAAGGGTCGTAGATGTTAATGTCCTCATCCACGATCACGACATGTTTGAGTGAACCGTGGCCTTTGAACGCTGCGGCAATCGCTTTTTTGCCATCATCGGGGGTCTGTTTTTTGATTTGCACAATGGCGTGGAGCCAGCTACATCCACCTGGTGTAATGTAGACATCACGACATTGGCAAACTTTGTTGACTTCTTTGTAGATGGTGGGTTCTTTGGGCATGCCCATGAGGAATTTATGCTCGTTTTTGCCTGCTAAGATAGTTTGGTAGATAGGTTTTTCGCGATGGGTAATGCAGGTGATTTCGACTATGGGTTGCTGGCGGGTGCGGTCTACGATACCGGTTAAGTCAAGAAATGGACCTTCGGTAGTTTTTTCTTGGGTGATTTTGCCCTCTAGTACGTATTCGCAGTCGACGGGTACCTCTAAGTCAACTGTTTTGCATTTGACCACATCAGTTTTTTCTAGTGCGTTTGCCATACCAAGTTCGTTTACGTCCATAGGCATCGATGTGGCTGCAGCTAGAAGTACTGGGGTGGAGTTGCTTATGCAGATGGCGATTTCGAGTTCGCTACCGGCTACTTTTGTTAACGCTGTGTCGGTGCCGCGGTGCTCCACTATACGAGCAACTAAGTGATTTTTGTCTCTTAGCATCAATCGGTGGAAGCACATATTGGAACCCAATTCCGGGTCTTTAATTATGGCGACTGCGGAGGCGATGTATTTGCCACCGTCTCGCTCTGTGTAGTGCATAATGGGCAGCTTGGTTAGGTCGACATCTGTCTCGATGACTTCCTGGCAGGGGGCACCTGTTACCAGTTTGGGGGGCACTGGACGCTCGATGGCATCTAAGAGTTTGGGCAACAGTTGCTCTTTGGTGATGCCCATACTGCGGCAAATCAACTCTTTAGAAGAAACCAACCCTGCCACCACGGGTACCACTGATTCCTCAACATGCTCAAAGTAAACGGGTTTCTCGCCTAGCGCCGCGATGATGCCGGCCATTTCGTATTGTGTGGAAACAGGCTTTGTAATTCGGATTAATTCGCCTGTTTTCTTTAGTTCCTCGATAAAGTTTCTCAGACCCATATGCTTCGCCTTTAGTCCAATTAGTCCCTTGCTTCTTAAAAAACAATCGCAAGCTAAAGCCTCTGAGTCTGACCACTACGGTTATACCTTGTTGAGGTTGAGAAGAGTTGAAAATGAAGTTTGTTATTCTTGGGGGTTTTCGATTTTCTTTTTGGGTTTGTAAACAACGCCAAGGATTATCACTACTATGCCAATGACGGGTAACACTAGTGCATTGGTGATACCGCGCATAGCATAAAGTACAAGCCCCAAGACGATCAATACGGGTCCCCCTATGAGAAGTCTCCTTTTAATATCCCAGATCACTTTTTCACCTCCTAAGTGTTCACTTCAATTTGCTACTTCCATTTTGTCAGTATTTCTTCACGACGGAAGGTTGCTGTGCTCAAGAAGAACAAAGCCACGTCGATAGCTAGGAGAACCCCTGCGATTATCAGCAGGTTGGTTATGTTTAGGGTTATAATGTGTGTTGTGCTGGCTAGGTATATGCCCAAGAAGGGGAAGAATACTAGGATACCATAGCTGGTAGCGCTACGCACATCATTTACTCGTGAGGAGACAATTATGCTAAACATAATGCTCAACACAGCTGCAGTTGGCAACAGAACCAACAACAACGTACCAAGGGTCCAGTTTGGATAATAGTAGTATCCCAACGTACCAAAGGATACATGATTCATACCAAACATGAAAACCACAGACGCGGCATACATCACAATCAAAGTGGGCAACAAAGCAGAGAGTGCCTTGCCGAGCAAGATTTCGCCATCTGTGAGAGGCGCTGCCAGAAGCGGCTCTAGGCTTTTCTCGACTTTTTCACCAACTATGCTATAAGAAGCAATGCTCAACGGAATAAAAGCGGCACCAATGATGAAGAACAAAGAAAACGAATTCATTAGCTCCGTAAGAGCCACCGCGGGGAGACCCCCATTTCGTGTCTGGGCATAATTGAGCACTACCGGAAAAAGAATGGAGATTATAACGGGAAAAACAATAATGGGATACCAGATGTTTTTTTGTTTGCTAAACACTTTAAAGTCTCGAGTTGCTACAAGCCAAGCTTTAGAGAGTCTCATGCTTCACTCCTCACAAGTTTGAGATAAGTGCCCTCAAGATCTGAGCCCACAATGTTAACGGTCCGGACATGGCCGCCAGCGTGAACTATAGCTTCCACGACGGGCCAGTTTTCTTTGTCGGGGTCAACTACATCAAAGGTTAGATTGTTACCCTCTGCAGTCAGATTTTTGAGGGTTAGGTTTTTGAGAGCCTTTATTATGGTATCGGTTACTTGCTCTATCACGATGACAGTTCTTCTTCCGCTAACCGCCTGCTCCAAATCTTGAGGGTTACCAATTGCCCTGAGCCGAGTGTTCATTATTCCCACACGGTCGCAGATGCGTTGAGCTTCAGCAAGGTTATGGGTATTGAGAAAAATCGTTTTTTTCTCGCGTTTTAACTGTAGGATGAAATCTCTAACGGTTTTCGAAGCCTCAGGATCCAAGTTTGCAGTGGGTTCATCTAGAATTAGAATTTGGGGATCATGGATAAGGGCCCGTGCAATAGCCAGTTTCTGCTTCATACCCTTTGAGTAAGTTCCCGCCGGAACGTTCCTCTTCTCCCATAGACCCAGCATCTCAAGAATCCGCTTAATGTTATCTTTCCGCTGAGTCTCGGTGCAATCATAGATTTTTCCAAAAAAATCCAAGTTGTCATAGGCAGTGAGATGCTCGGAGAGACCAACGTTGTCGGGGACAAGCCCGATGAGTTTTCTGATTTTCAACGAGTTCGATTTGTTACCTATCTCGTAACCTCCGATTGTTGCGGTTCCGCTGGTCTTAGATATAAGGCAACAGAGCATACGGATAGTGGTAGTTTTTCCTGCACCATTGGGTCCTAAAAAACCAAAGATTTCACCATCATCAACGTGTAGCGTTAGATTATCGACGGCTGTTAGCTCTCCGAATTTTTTGGTTAAGCCCTCTGCATCTATCAAGCGCTTGCCCTTCTGGATTAACTGAGCCGCTTTTATAAAGCAGATGGTTGCTTATAAATAGGTTATACAAAAACGTTTTCGCATCAACAAACCAATAGACGACCCTCAAAATACAACTGCAACGTTAAATTAGCAGAACACAAATACACATACATGGGTTCAGATTAACGATGAATGACCAAAGGCCAATCATACTAAAAATCGGCGGCTCAGCCATCACTGACAAAACAGGGGAATTAGCCGCAAAAACCGAAATAATCAACCGCTTAGCTGAAGAAATTAAACGCGCTGACCTAGACAACCTCATCATCGTCCACGGCGGCGGCAGCTTCGGTCACCCAACCGCAGCGAAGTATGGCATAAACGACGGCTACAAAGAAGACCCCGCACAAAAACTGGGCTTCGCCGAAACCCACCACGTCATGACCGTCCTAAACGGCCTCGTTATGGACGCACTTATCTGGCATGAGGTTCCAGCCATATCTATCGCACCATCCAGCTGCTTTGTAACTGAGAACAGCAAAGTCAAGTTTTTCGACGAAACCGTATTTAAAAACATATCAAAAATGGTTTTCACACCGGTTCTCTATGGCGACGCGGTCTTTGACGAAAAAATCGGTTTTACTGTACTCTCAGGTGACCAATTAGTCACGTACTTAGCACTCAAATATAACGCCACAAAAATCGTTCTAGGAACAGACACCGATGGCTTATTTGACTCTGACCCCAAAACTAACTCAAACGCCCAGCCCTTCAAGAAACTAAACCTAAAAGAACTCAAAGAACTGCAACCTAAACTGGGCAAAGCACAGAACACCGACGTTACCGGCGGCATGGCAGGCAAAATCGCCGAACTTATCCCCGCAATCGAAGCCGGCGTCCATGTAACCATCACCGGCGCCACAAAAGGGTTATCTATCTATAGAGCCTTAACAGATCAAAGCGTATTAGGCACTGAAATAGAGAAAGTGTAAAATGGCTGAGGAAACAGGTAAGCGTAAAGTTGATCATATCCGCATCTGCATGCATGATAAAGCGCAAGCTAAGAGAGCAACATCGGGCTTCGAAAACATTCAACTGATTCACCGTGCACTGCCTGAAATCGACAAAGCTAAAATTGATTTATCAACCACGTTTCTGGGCAAAAAATTCCGAGCTCCAATAATCGTTGGCGCAATGACCGGCGGCACCGAAGAAGCCATCAAAATCAACACGTCCATCGCCGAAAGCGTCGAACACCTCGGGCTAGGCATGGGCCTGGGCAGCCAGCGAGCCGCCATAGAAAACTGCGCCCTCGAAAAAACCTACCGAGTGGCCCGCAACAAAGCGCCCCATGCATTCTTAATCGCTAACGTAGGCGGCATTCAACTTGCCCACGGCTATGGCGTAAAAGAGGTCAAACACATCGTTGAAATGATTGACGCAGATGCAGTGGCAATTCATCTAAACGCACTACAAGAAGCGGTGCAACCTGAGGGGCAAACCAACTTTAAAGGCATCTTAGCCAAAATCGCCACAGTTGCCGCAGCAATCAAACAACCAGTCATCGTTAAGGAAACAGGGGCAGGCATATCCGCCGAAGACGCAAAGGCCCTCGAACAAGCAGGTGTAGAAGCTATCGACATCAGCGGTGCCGGCGGAACCAGCTTTGCAGCAGTAGAATACTTCCGCGCACCCAAAACTGAAGACAAAACCCAACAATATATAGGAGAGGCACTATGGGACTGGGGCTTACCCACCGCAGTGAGCCTCATCGAAACCGCCCAAACCATCAAACTGCCCCTCATTGCCTCAGGCGGAGTCCGAAGCGGTACCGACATAGCCAAAGCCCTCACACTAAATGCCAGCTTAGCCAGCATCGTCCAACCCATTCTCCAAACCGCTATAAAAAACACCCAAGAAACCGAGCAGAAACTAGGCTACCTAATTGAGGAGCTGCGCAACGTAATGTTTTTAGTCGGTGTGGAAAAGATAAGTGACCTAGCTAATACTTCTGTGGTAGTTACAGGCAAAACCGCCGAGTGGCTATCCATCAGAGGCTTCAATCTCCAACAATACGCCAAAAGAGGAAACACCTAACATGGATATCGCAAGATTTCTAGAAGAAACCGCACCACTATTCGACAAAACCATCGAAAAATACCTCCCAAGGAAATTCACCAAAAACGCGGTCCTCTTCAAAGTCAACCCACCCAGATACAGCTACAATTTAGAACCACTCAACAAAGCCATCGCCAACCCCCTCTGGGACATGCTTGACCGTGGCGGAAAACGGTGGCGCCCTGCATTGTTTCTGCTCATCTGTGAAGCACTAGATAAAAAAAGTGAACACTGCATTGAATTTGCAATCATCCCCGAAGTCATCCACAACGGCACCTTAGTCATAGATGACATCGAAGACTCCTCAGAAATCCGTCGAGGAAAACCGTGTGCACATAAAATTTTTGGCGACGACATAGCCATCAATGCAGGAAATGCCATGTACTATCTGCCTTTACTACCGATGATGGCAAACCGCGACAAGCTATCTGCAGAAATGCAAAGAAACATCTATGAAATTTATGCCCAAGAAATGATCAACCTCAGCATGGGACAAGCCATGGACATTGCCTGGCATCGAGGTATAGCCAACGCCGACCAACTAAACGAAGAGGACTACCTACAGATGTGCGCGTACAAAACAGGCACCCTAGCGCGTATGTCCGCAAAAATTGCGGCAGTACTCTCAGATGCAGAACCCAAACTGGTCGAAAAACTGGGGCGCTTAGCGGAATCCATCGGCGTCGCCTTCCAAATGCAAGACGATATATTGGACTTAACAGGCGAAGAATTCGCCAAAAGCAAAGGATGCGTCGGTGGAGACATCTCAGAAGGCAAACGTTCACTACTAGTAATCTTCACACTCCAACAATCAGAGGCAACTGACAAAAAACGCCTACTCGAAATCCTTGCAATGCACACCACCGAGCAAAAACTACGAAATGAAGCCATTGCCATCATCAAAAAATACGGTGCCTTTGAACACGTTAAAACCCTAGCAGAAAACATGGTTAAAGACAGCTGGAACGAAGTAGACAAATTGCTACCCACCCCTTTAGCTAAGGAAAAATTAAAAGCGTTCGCCGAATTCTTGATTACCCGAAAGAAGTAAAGAAGCGGTTTGATTTGGCATTAGAAAACGATACCCAATTACGTGAGTTTATCCGCAAAGCAGCGCTCTTAAACGCGGTTGGACATGATGGGAAAGCACAAGCAGGTGCCATGGTTGGCAAGGTGTTAGGCGAAAAAGCTGAGTACCGCAACCACGTAAAGGAACTCTCAGTTATCATCAACCAAGTTGTCGCAGAAGTTAACGGCCTCTCACCAGCAGAACAAAAAACAATCGTGGAAAAGAATTGGCCTGAAACACAAAAAAAACACGAAACGCAAGAAAAAAAGCTACCCCCGTTACCAAACGCAGACAAATACAAACAAATTACCACACGTTTCTCACCCAACCCTGATTGCGTACTACATCTAGGCTCAGCCCGCGCCATAGTACTCAGTTACGAGTACGTCACTATGTACAAAGGTAAATTCATCCTGCGATTCGAAGACACCGACCCAAAAACCAAGAAACCCCAACTCCAATTCTATGATACCATCCGAGCAGACCTCAAATGGCTTGGCTGCAAATGGGACGAAGAATACATCCAAAGCGACCGCTTAGAAATTTATTATGAAATCGTTGAAAAGATGGTTGGTAACAGCAACGCCTACGTCTGTGAATGCTCACCTGAGGCGTTCCACAACAAAGCGCTATCAAAGGAAGCCTGCCCATGCCGAAACATGACCCAGACAGATCAGTTGGAACGGTGGCACAAGATGCTCAACGGCAACTACCAAGAATGCCAAGCAGTTGTCCGCGTCAAAACTGAGCTGGATCACCCAAATCCAGCAATCCGTGATTGGCCAGCACTCCGCATCATAGACACCAAAAAGCATCCTCATCCACGGGTAGGTAGCAAATACCATCTCTGGCCACTCTATAACCTCGCCGCAGGTATAGATGACCATTTGATGGGTATGACACATATCATACGCGGCAAAGAACACTATACAAACATGGTTCGCCAAAAATACATGTACCAACACTTAGGCTGGGAGTACCCCCAAGCCATTCACTACGGTAGACTAAAAATCACCGGTGCTGCACTATCCAAATCCAAAATCGCCGCAGGCATCAAAGAAGGCGACTACGCCGACTTCGATGACCCCCGACTAGGCACCTTTGCAGCTCTTCGCAAACGTGGTATAGCCCCAGAAGGTATCAAAAAAGTCATCATCGATGTAGGCATTAAACCAAACGACGTCACACTCAGCTGGGAAACACTTAACGCCTATAACCGCAAAATTCTCGACGCCACAAGCAACCGTTACTTCTTTGTCGCCAACCCCACAGAACTCAAAGTTACCAACCTACCCAAAGAGTTCTATGCTAAGCTATCTCTGCATCCGGAGTATCCCAACAAGGGCATCAGAGAGTACAACATTGAACCAACCGGGAAAGAGAAAGCAACAACATTTTGGATTGCAAAAGCTGACACCCAAACCGTGCAACAAGGACAAACCATCCGCCTTATGGAACTTTTCAACATCGAAATCACCCAAAAAACTGCAAACAGCATAACCGCCACTTACACCAACGAATCCTACGAAGATGCAAGAAAAATCAAAGCCCAACTCATACAGTGGATACCAAAAGGCACCGAGTATCCAGCAGAGGTTGTTCAGCAAGATGCTACAGTCACAGAGGGGTTTGCGGAGTCTGCTTGCAAAAAGTTAAAGCCAGACCAAATCATACAGTTTGAACGCTACGGCTTTGTCCGCGTTGATAAAGTCGGCGAAAAATTAACCGTGTACTACGCCCAAAAATAGGAGAGCATAGAATATGCGTAAACTAAACGAAAAAGCCATCATATGGCCAGTCTACTTTGATATTAACAAGAGTCGCAAGGAAGGACGTCGACTACCCAAAAACCAATCTGTCATCGCGCCCAAAATTTTGGAGATCAAAGAAGCTGCGGACAGAATAGGATTAGAGAGTGAAGTTAACCT
>Ga0123356_10002242_pt1 | contig 20834 bp, 18 predicted proteins | sample TergutEmb28metaG_2_FD_92546 | JGI IMG/M metagenome (GOLD analysis project Ga0123356, IMG submission 92546) | Embiratermes neotenicus P3 segment gut microbial communities from Petit-Saut dam, French Guiana - Emb289 P3 | ecosystem: Host-associated > Arthropoda: Insects > Digestive system > Gut ... | reverse complement strand
GGATAGGAGACGAAAACGTTATATGTCAGTTAAAAGGATAATACCATGCTTGGATGTAAAAGACGGGCGTGTTGTAAAAGGTGTCAGGTTTGAAGGGTTCGGAGATATATCTGCTCCGGTTGAATTGGCTGAAATCTATAATAATTCCGGTATTGACGAATTGGTTTATTATGATATAACGGCATCGATCGAAGAACGCGATCTTTTTGCAAGTATTTTAAAAGATATCAAAAGTCGCATAACGATTCCGTTAACAGTCGGCGGCGGTATAAATACGGTCGATGATTTCGGGAGGATGCTTGATTTGGGTGCGGATAAAATAAGCATAAACTCCGGAGTGATAAAAACTCCGGAGCTTGTGAAAGAGGTTTCAAATAAGTACGGCAGTGATCGTGTTGTATTTGCCGCAGATGTTAAGAATACGGAAAACGGATATCATGTGTTTGCAAGAGGCGGCAGAGAAGATACGGGGATCGATGCGATCGATTGGATTAAACGCGGAGCCGAAACCGGTGCGGGCGAAATCGTTGTCAACAGTATAGATACAGACGGTGTAAAAAACGGATTTGATATTGATTTGCTTGAAGCGGTTTGTAATGTTGTTTCGATACCCGTTATCGCATCGGGCGGTGCGGGGAGCATTGATGATTTCATAAATTTATTTATTAAATTGCCTAAAGTGACCGGAGGTTTAGCTGCTTCTGTTTTTCATTTCGGTGAAGTAAATATACAAAATTTAAAACAAGAATTGCATAATAACGGAATAAATGTTAGATTGTAAAATGATAATATAATGTATATATTAAATACATGATCCGACAAGCATATAATCAACGGAGTAACGGTGTTATTCTCCGAGTGAAATACCGAGAAGGCGTGCTTGTTTTAAGACTTCGTTGTCGTGAGGGATCGTTTTGAGTTTTCCGGCGACTTCGCTCAAAGCAACTGCACCGATCGTATGACCCTGAAGCGCAACCATGTAACCGAATTTGCGTTTGAGGACAAGCTCTCCCGCCATTGCGCCGAGGCGCGAACAAAAGATCCTGTCGGCAGGAGTGGGATCGCCGCCGCGTTGGAAGTGACCGGGTATGGTCAATCTGACATCCTGATTCAATCTTTCGTCAAGTATTCTTACCAGTTCCATTCCGGGGGAAATATCACCGACTTTTCTGTCGCTTTTCGGTTGCCCCGCCATTTCTCTTGTCATTGCACCTTCTGCGATCGCTATGATCGAAAAGTTTTTTCCGGATCTGTTTCGTTTGTCTATAACATTAATAACGCTTTCTATCGAATAGGGGATCTCGGGAAGCAGGATGACATCGGCACCGCCTGCAATACCGGAATATAAAGCAACCCAACCCGCTTTACGGCCCATGAGTTCACAAACAAAAATACGACCGTGCGCTGCAGCCGTGGAATGAAGTGTATCAAGGACATCGGATGCTTTTGTGACAGCACTGTCAAAACCGAACGAATAATCAGTACCGTATAAATCATTATCGATCGTTTTGGGAAGAGTGACAACATTGATACCGTATTGACTGAGTGCATGAGCTGTTTTATGAGTTCCGTTACCGCCGAGGATCACCAACGCATCGAAACATTCTTTATGATAATTTCTGACCATCGTGGTAAGCCTGTCGGTGTTTTTACTGTCATCAAAGTTACGAATCGTTTTATAAGGTTGCCGTGATGTGCCGAGAATAGTTCCTCCTTCTCTGAGGATACCGGAAAATTCATGTTGCTCCATTTTTCGCCATTTGCTTTCGATAAGACCTGCATATCCGTCCTGGATGCCGTAAATTTCTACATAAGGAACTGCACCGAACAAAGTTTTTGCTACTCCGCGCAAAGCGGCATTTAAACCCTGACAATCTCCGCCGCTGGTAAGGAATCCGATTTTCATGCTCACACCTCCGACATACTTATACGTTTATTATAACAAGAGTTCATTAAGATTGGAATCAAAGATTCTCATAAAACAGCGTTTCAACGAGCGTTAAACACAATATCATAATAAATACAATATTTAAAGTGAGTTATAGCAAGAGTAATATAAAACACAAGTTAATTTGTTTCCAATTTGTTCACAACAGAGAACAATTTTAATTATAGAATGATAGTAAGGAGAAAGATTGGATGAGTAAAAAAGTTCTTATTGTAGAGGATGACAGCAATATCGCGGAACTCTTACGTCTTTATTTGGAAAAAGACGGATTTTCGGTAACCATCGCAGAAAACGGTGCAGTAGGTGTTACGGAGTTTGAGCGAGTGGAACCCGACCTTATCCTTCTCGACATCATGATGCCCGTACTTGACGGTTGGGGCGTTTGTCGTGAAATACGCGCAGTTTCCAATGTACCTATTATAATGCTCACGGCCAAAGACGAAACTCTCGATAAAGTCACGGGGCTTGAAATGGGTGCAGATGACTACATTGTCAAGCCGTTTGAAGTCGGAGAACTTATGGCACGGATACATGCAGTCATGCGCAGGTTTGATGTAACCGGCGGATCGGAAGAAAAGCGACTGACTTTTGATAATCTGGTTATTGACATGGATTCGTTTGAATTGCTCGTTCGCGGAAAGCGTGTCGAAGCACCGCCCAAAGAAATGGAGCTTTTATATCACCTTGCACTGTCACCGAACAGAGTTTACACACGCAACCAACTGCTCGATGAAGTTTGGGGATTTGATTATTTCGGTGATTCAAGAACAGTCGATGTTCATATCAAACGACTTCGTGAAAAACTTGAAAATGTAAGTGATAAGTGGTCGCTCAAAACCGTCTGGGGAGTGGGATATAAATTCGAACTGCTCAGCGAAAAATGATTATTTATGAAGAACAGCATATACTTTCGCATGTTCATAGCGACATCACTTATTTTTCTTATCAGCTTTTCTCTTCTGGGAGGTTTGTCAACAGCACTCAGCTACAGACGAACGATGGCTGATAAGAGAGAAATGATGATATCCACGCTTAACGAAACGGGAAAGTATATTTCTGCTCAACATATTCATAATGCCGTTGAACTCAGCGATCTTAATTTAAGCATGTGGCTGACAATGATATCCGGTATTACGGGGTTTGATTTATTTATCACGGATGTAGACGGCAATGTCGAAGCATGTTCCGACAGATCTCTTGCCAACATAGGAAAAACAGTACCGAATGATATGCTTGTCTCTGCCGATGCAGGTGATATCACAGTTATAATGTCCGATTTAGGCAGTATTTATCCGCAACGACGTCAGGTATCGGGGATGCCGATGGTTACGACCGTTAACGGAGAAGTGCGTGTTTTCGGACATTTATTTGTTTCATGCGACATTTCTGTATTCCGTCAGGAGTGGAGTAATTTTTACAGTTTATTTATTATCATTGCACTGGGTGTAATGGTTCTTGCTTTTATTGTTACTTTTGTCGCAACAAAAAAACAGGCAGAGCCTCTTAATGAAATGGCAAGTGTTGCGCGACGTTTCACGAGAGGTGAATTCGGCGCGCGCTTCGGGTATGAAGGCAGGACGGACGAGATCGGTCAGCTGACCGAAGCATTCAATGCAATGGCAGATACACTCGAAAGTTCGGAATACTTGAGACGTGATTTTATAACAAACCTTTCGCATGAACTGAAAACACCGATGACCGTTATTGCCGGTTTTGCGGAAGGATTACTTGACGGTACTGTTCCGCGTGAAGAAGAGGCAAGATATTTAGGTGTTATATCATCGGAAACAAGAAGGCTTTCGAGGCTTGTCAGGACTATGACGGAAATATCGACATTGCAGTATACAGAATCGAATACTTTTATCGAAGGAAAATTCGATCTGTCGGAAACTGCAAGACTTGCACTTGTCAGCCTTGACAGGAAAATCGAAAATAAGAATCTGGATGTTGTCGCACAACTGCCGGATGAAGCGATCATGGCACGAGGTGATGCGGATTCGATCACGCAGGTCGTGTATAATCTTATTGATAATGCAATAAAATTTTCAGAACCGAACGGTGTGATCGGCCTTGAACTTTGGGAAAATGATGAACGTGCATATATATCGGTAACAAACCGCGGTGAAACCATTCCTCCCGATGAACTTCCGTACATTTTTGACAGATTTCACAAAGCAGATAAATCCCGCAGCGCCGATCGTGACGGTGCGGGACTCGGGTTGTTTATTGTTAAACAAATCCTTGATAATCACAACGAAGATATTTTTGTTACGAGCTCCGACGGGTTGACAAGATTTGTTTTTTCATTGATCGTAGCATAAAATTATAATCGTAGCATAAAATTATGATCGTCGCATTGAATGATTTGCGACGATCATGTTTATACAGTATTTGCCGAACTTGAATCGGTAACTTCCGAAACACGAGTGATCGCTGAACTGAGCTCAACATTGTCACTGACGGAAAGCTCCGAATCGATATATTCCGAATCATCCGGTCGGATATTTTTATTTATCGGAATGTGGTTTTGCAATACATTCATGAAAGGCAGTTTTAATGATTTTTCAAATTTATTGATATATCCTTTTTTACCTTCATGATACGAACTTATATAATTGTATTCACTGACATTGTAACTCATAATCGATTCCGCCCTTCATTATATATTATCGGAACTTTTATGAAAAATATGAGGAAATGTCGGTGTTTTTTTATGTAATAATACTGCGGATCAGTTGATATATTGCGGGAATAAAAATTGCAGGCAACAGGTTTCCTGTTTTTATTTTTGAAATTTTAAGCATGTTCAATCCGATGCTCATTATCAGAATCGAACCGACCAATGACATTTGCATAACAACCGTGTCGCTGAAGAACGGTGCGGCGATCACGGCAAGAAATGTTATCAAACCTTGATACAAACCGACGGTAAGAGCTGAAAATAATACACCGTAACCCATTGCGGAAGCAAATATCATTGCAGCAATGCCGTCTATTATCGATTTTGCAACAAGAATATCACTGTTTTGATTGATGCCGTCTTCAAGTGAACCGACGATTGCCATGGAACCTACACAAAAAACCAATGTTGCAGTTACGAACCCCTGTGCAAAAGTTGAATTTTCATCCGGTTTTTTCAATTTACATTCGCAAAAGATCCCGAATTTTTCAAGACCCTGCTCTATTTTCATCAGTTCACCGAAAAAAGCACCGACAGCAAGTGAAACGATCATGATCAAAACGTGACCGCTGACGATCGAATCATCGACTACGGAAAATGCGGCACTCAGTGTTCCGCTGATACCGATGACAACGACCGCAAGGGAGATACCCTGCATAACGGTTTCCATTATACGTTTTGATATGAATTTTTTCAGGATCAGACCGGCTGCTCCGCCAATCAAGATCGTTGCTATGTTTACTGCCGTACCGAAACCAACCATTTAATTTACCTGCTCCCGATTTTTTTGCCAAATTATCTGATGTAAAAGTTTTATGAATGTCGGTATAAAAAATTTATTAAAAATGCTAAAGTTTACCGGGCATAATGACGATAATACGAGTAGGAGATGAAATATAACACAAACACATAATTGTTCTTGGAAAGGATGCCGGGAACTGCGACCAATCAAGGAGGATAAGATCATGATAAAGAATATCAATCAAAATGCACCGAAATTCTATCCTGATGTAAAGACTTACATCGAAGAAAAATCTCAAATCGATGTCAAACACTTGGCAAAAGTTGTTTCCGACAAAGTCGAATTGAGTAACAACGCAAAAAACAGTGCAAAGAACAATACACAAGAACCGGTATATACACCGCCGGTAACAAAGAGCGACAGTGAAAACCCCGATACCGAAAAAACCGCTCCGGAGAACCTCGACACCTATTTTTAAGACCGATTATTATGTGTTAATTTTATTACTGACAAAAATGCTTGCATATGCACGTTAGCTTATGCGAGCGTTTTTTTGCCGGTTTAACATATTTATGCTATACTTACAGCCGAAAAAGAAGGGTATTACGTTAATTATTGTAAGGACGGGGCTTATGTATTTAGAAACTGAAAGAATGGTTTTGCGTGAATTTATTTCGGAAGATATTGATGATTTCCATGAAATATTCAGTGATCCGGTCGTCATGGAAAATACTGAACCGCCTTATGATATTAAAAAGTCTGAAAAGTTTTTGAAAGAATTTTGCATAGAACGCGAACCGAAAGGCGGGTTTGCCGCGGTTTTAAAAGAAACCGGGAAAGTGATCGGGTATGTGTTGTTTAAATCGATCGATGAACCGGAAATATATGAGATAGGATGGATCTTCAATAAAGATTATTGGCGAAAAGGATATGCTTATGAAATATGCAGTCGATTGATAAGTTACGGATTTGAAGAAATGGAGCTTCATAAAATTTGTGCGGAAGCGATCGATACGGATAAATCCGTTACTCTTATGAAAAAATTGGGAATGCAGTGTGAAGGCGTGTGGCGCAAACATTCGGTTTCGAACACCGGTGAATGGTGTGATTTACATTGGTACGCGATATTGCATGAAGATTATTGTTTAATTTAAACAGTCGTCTTATTTTCGGTCGAAGATGTTTGTGAGCAGCATGCCGGTTATGATTATTATTCCGCCGATCCATACAAATACGGAAAGAGTTTCACCGAGCCATATATATGCTGTCAAAGCCGAGATGAACGGTATGAGGTATGAAAAGACTGTTACATGAGCGGTCTTTTTTGCTTTTGAGAGCGCATAACTCCATGCCAGATAAGCAATAGCTGCGGGGAAAACACCCATCAGGATAACTATGATGTTGACTGTAATATTTGATTGAGGGATTTCATTTATCGCGGTCGGCAGGTAAAACAGTGTACCTGATGTGCCGGCGATTATTGTATAAGTTGTTGCTTCGACGGCTGTGTATTTTTGTGTCAATACACGCATGACAGTACTGTATACTCCTGAACATAAAGCGGCGCATACGATCAGGAAAACACCGAAATCGAGAACAAACTCCGTAACCTGAGTCAAGGTGACTGCGGCCAGACCGCAAAAACTTAATAAAACGCCGACCCAACAAATCGGTTTTACGATCTCTTTTAAAAAGATTTTTGTTAAAATTAAAGTGAAAATCGGAGAAGAGGCTATAATAAAACTGCTGACTCCGGCGGGGACACTGACCGAGCCGGTGTTGAATAAATACGAATATAAGAAAACGCCTGAAAGACCGCTTGCGATAAATAAAGGGATATCTTTGAGTTTCGGCAGTTTTATTTTGCGGATAAAACCGATGATCAAAAGTGTTGCGGATGCGGCCGTGAACCGCAGAACCATCAATGAAACCGGGCTGTAATATTGCAATGCATATCTTGTGGCGGGGAATGCAGATGCCCAAAGAAGTATTGTGAGCATTGCGGCCAAATATGTCAGCGATTGTTTTGAATTTTTATGATCGAGTGATTCCAATGCAGTACCTGTTAAATCTTCCCTGTTATTTCTTCACGAATCGTTTGGAAGGGGATATCGTGTTTTTTTGAAGCTGATATAATGTCGTTGTATTCCGGTTTGGTTTTGGTTATACCGAAAGCTTCGGATTTTTTTACTTTTATATCACCGTATACGGTTTTGACGGTTTCGATCGTGCGGTCCATTATTATACGGTCATATTTTTTTATTCGTACGCCGAGTGTTGTTGTGTGTTTGAGAATGAGCTTTGAGAAAAATTCTGTTTGGTCATTCCTGCACAAACATGAAAGCATAGTTGCCGGGCGGTTTTTTTTCATCATGATCGGAGCGGTGTATACGTCGAGCGCTCCGTTTTCAAGAAGGATTTCAAAAGCCGCACCGATTGCTTCGGGAGTCATGTCATCGAGGTTACAGGATATTTCGGTGACTGTATCTGTGAGGCAGGGGGGTGAATCGTCCCTCTGTGTTGCGTCGTCGTATATAAATGCGCGGATGCAGTTTGCGGCGGGGAAGTCTTTTGTACCCATGCCGTAACCGATTTTTTCGGCTGAGATTATCGGCATCGGTCCGAAGGTCGCAGTGAAACACTTCAAAAGTGCTGCACCGGTCGGCGTACACAGTTCACCTTCGATTCGTCCGCCGTACATGGGGATGCCTTGGAGTATTTCTGCTGTTGCCGGTGCGGGAACAGGCAGGATGCCGTGTTCGCAACGCACTTTACCAAAGCCGACATGTACGGGAGAAGTTGTTACTTCAGATATTCCGAGCATGTCAATAAGCAAGCTGCAACCCACCACATCAACGATCGCATCGATTGATCCGACTTCATGAAAATGTATTTCATCAAGAGGTGTTCCGTGTACTTTTGCTTCAGCCTGTCCGATAATTTTATATACATTTGATGCATTTTCTTTTACTTCGCAGGGCAAATCAAGGCTTTGGATCAATTCAAGAATGTCTTTGTAACTGTATCGTTTATCGTGATGATGATGAGAATGACTGATATGAGGGTGATTGTGATCGCGGTTATGATTGTGGTTATGGTTGTGCTCGTGTCGGTTATCATGATTATGATCATGCTTGTGTAAGTCATGATGATGATGACGGTGTTCATGTTCATGATCGTGTTCATCATCGCTGATTTCTTCAACACCGGCAACCTTAACAGAAATATGTGTCCCCGATATACCGCATTTAACAGACTGTGCATAAATTATTTCAACACCCGGCAAATTAAGACTGTCCATTTTAATTTTGAATAATTCTTTATCGGGCAATAATTCATAAAGAGCGGCCATGATCATATTGCCTGATGCACCCATACCGCAATCAAAATAAAGTTTCATATCTTTTTAATCTCCGATGTGATTTATCAGGCTTGCGATGTATCCGCCGCAAAATCCGTTGTCTATGTTAACGACACTTATATTGCCTGAGCAAGCATTGAGCATTGTGAGAAGTGCGGAGAGACCGCCGAAGTTTGCACCGTAGCCTACGCTTGCGGGCACTGCAATCACGGGGCATGCGACCAAACCGCCTATTACCGACGGGAGTGCACCTTCCATGCCGGCAACAACAACAACGACACGTGCTCTCATTATGACATCGAGATGGCTCAATAAACGATGGAGTCCCGCTACGCCGACATCGTAGAGTCTTTCTACATTATTGCCGAGTGTTTCTGCCGTTACCGCGGCTTCTTCCGCAACAGGAATATCGCTTGTTCCTGCTGCGGCTATTACGATAAGTCCGTGAGGTGAAGGTTCGCTTTCTTTATTATATATACATATACGTGAAACGGGATCATAATACATTTCAGGAAGAGCTTGTTTTATTTTTTTTGCTTTTTTGGATGATATACGTGTTGTCATAATGTTTTTTTGTCCGCGGGCAACCATTGCGTTAACAATACCGACGATCTGTTCAACGGTTTTGCCTTCACCGAATATGACTTCACTGATACCGTGGCGCAGTCCGCGATGATGGTCGATCATTGCATAACCCACATCTTCAAACGGATCTTTTTTCAGTAATAATACTGCTTCCTCCGGAGAGGTATTACCGTTTTGTACGTCATTGAGCAGTTTGAGTATCTTTTTTTGTTCCATTTATTTATTCCCTTCAAATAAGTTTAATATATTATCTTTCATTTAAATCCAAAACAACCGAGGAAAAATCAGGTTTCAGTATATTTATGATTTCATTACGACGGGATGCTGCATCGTTCCATTGGTTTGACGGCATTTGGATTTTTGCTGTATCGGGCGGGAGCAGGCGTACTCTGAAATCGGTGAAACCCATGTCAAAAAGAGCGGCTTCAGCTTTTTCAACCATTATCAAATAATGCGGAAGAATTGATGTGCCTGTCGGGATACGTGTTGCGAGGCAAGCGTATGCGGGTTTGTCGTGGGTGAATAATCCTGCTTCTTTTGAAAGATTTCGTATTTCACTTTTGTTGATACCTGCGATACGAAGCGGTGATAAAATGTTTTGTTCCGACAATGCCTTCATTCCGGCTCTGTCACCTTCATCATCGTCTGCATTTGTTCCGTCGCATAAGACATCGAAGCCGTCTGCACGTGCATGTTCCCACAGTTTTTCCAGTATTTTTGTTTTGCAATGATAACATCGCTCCGGGGTGTTTTTTGTTATCTTTGGATCGCTGAGTGCTGAAAATTCGATAATTGTCATCGGTATATCCAAATCGGCAGCCATTTGTTTTGCTTCATCAAGTTCAAACTGCGGTTGAAACTCCGATTTGATAAAGTATGCATGTATATCGCAGTTTGCGGTTTTTGCAGCGTAAAGTAAATATGATGAATCGACGCCGCCTGAAAAAGCGACGGCGATTCGAGGATGTTTCTTAAAAAATTCTTGAAGCTTCACTTAACTTTTCCGTTCGATCGCACGTTTTGCGGCAGCTACGATATCGGCGGCGGTCAATTCGTATTCTTCGCGGAGAAAATCTTCAGTCCCGACCTGTCCGAATCTGTCTTTTACACCGACGGCTTCGATCGGGACGGGGCGGATATGTGCAGTTGTTTCTGCTATCGCCGAATATAATCCGCCGACGATGTTGTGATTTTCAGCCGTAACAAATGCGCCTGTAATGCGTGCGCAATTATCGATAAGTTCGGTATCTATCGGTTTCCATGTGAACATGTCAACTATTCTGGCTGAAATGTTGTCGGTGTGTAAGATCGAAGCTGCTTTTAATGCTTCGTATACCATGATGCCGCTTGCGAATATTGTTACATCGGTGCCGTCTGAAAGAGTGTTGCCGCGTCCGATGTGGAAGTTTGAGCCTTCATTGTATATCGATACTGCATTTTTTCTTGCCATTCGTACATAATAAACACCGCTTAAATCGGCGAGTTGTCTTATTATGTCTTCGAGTATCACATTGTCGGCGGGCTCTATCAAGGTGATCTCGGGAATGGCGCGAAGGACTGCCATATCTTCAAAAGGCATATGTGTGCCTCCGTTGTATGCTGCGGTTACACCGGGGTCTGTACCTATGATGCGAACATTTTGAAGGGCATATGCTGCCGATATCATGATTTGATCACATACACGTCTTGATGCGAAACAACCGAAAGAATGTGCATACGGTATCTTACCCATAGCAGATAAACCTGCTGCGATCCCTATCATATTTGCTTCGGCAACGCCGCAGTTGAATGCTCTGTCGGGGAATCTTTGGAAAAACGGTTTTGTTCCCGATGAACTCATAAGGTCGGAGTCGAGCACGATTATATCTTCATTGGAAAGTGCGAGATCGATCAGGGTTTCGCAGTAAACTTCGCGCATCATTTTGGGGTTTTTTTCAAATATTTCATGTATTGTAAACATTATTTTTACCCCTTTCTTTAATTTTTCTTGGCAAGTTCGCGAACCTGCTCGAGTTTTTCCGATGCGACATCGATGGCTTTGTCCATATCTTCTTTTGTAAAATTCATATGATGGTTGCTTGCAATTCCTTCGGCAAAAGTGCATCCGTACCCTTTTATCGTATCGAGGATAATTGCACTCGGTGCATCGGAATAACGTTTAGCATCGATTATTGCAGCTTTGATTTTGCCGGGGTCGTGACCGTCGATAGTTTGTGTATGCCATCCGAAGGCTTTGAATTTCTCGGCGAAGTCACCCATATCAATGATATCTTTTGAAAATCCGTCGAGTTGCTGTTTGTTCCAATCGATAAATGTGATAAGCCTGCCTAAATTTTGATGAGCGGCAAACATAGCACCTTCCCAAACCTGTCCTTCATTGCATTCACCGTCACCGAGAATGAGATAAGTGAAGTTTTCGATATTGTTGAGACGACTGCCGAGTGCAAGACCGATTGCGGTTGACATTCCTTGTCCCAATGAACCGGTCGTCATGTCAATACCTATTGTTTTGTGCATGTCGCAATGGCTCGGAAGGCTTCCGCCTCCTTGGTTGAGCTGAAGTAACACTTCTTTCGGGAAATAACCGCGCAGACACAATGTTGCATATAATGCGGGTCCGGCGTGTCCTTTTGATAAAACAAGTCTGTCTCTGTCTTCGCGATCGGGGTTTTTAGGGTCGCTGCGAAGTTCGCCGCCGTATAATGCCGCGAGAGTTTCGATAATCGACATTGCACCGCCGACATGACCGAAGCCTATGTTTGCAAATGTTTGAAGCGTAACGAGACGAATACCTTCCGCTACGACTTTGAGATCTCGAGTGTCTTTTTCAATACTCATTACTGTTACCTCAAAATGTTATTTTTGCTGATAAATAATCTTTAATTTCGGTGATCGAAATGCGTTCTTGATTCATTGTATCTCTGTCACGGATGGTGACACAATTGTCTGTTTCGGAGTCAAAATCATATGTAATGCAATATGGTGTGCCGATTTCGTCTTGGCGCCTGTAACGTTTGCCGATCGATCCGGTTTCGTCGAAATCGACTGTGAAGTTTTTTCGAATTGAGGCTGCAATCGTTTCGGCAACAGGTGAAAGTTTTTTTGATAACGGTAAAATTGCGCACTTAAACGGTGCAAGTACAGGGTGCAGACGAAGTACCGTGCGAACATCATTCTTTTCTGCATCAACCACTTCTTCATCATAAGCATCTGTCAGGACAGTCAGTATCATTCGTTCAACACCGAGAGCGGGTTCAACGACATACGGTATATATTTTTCATTTGTCTCGGGATCGAAGTATTCCATTTGTTCAGTGCTTGCAACGGAATGAGCATTAAGATCAAAATTTGTGCGCGATGCTACGCCCCACAATTCACCCCAACCAAACGGAAACAGGTATTCAAAATCGGTTGTTGCATTTGAATAATGTGAAAGTTCTTCTTGATCATGGTCACGCAAACGTAAATTTTCTTCACGTAATCCGAGTGATAATAACCATTCCTTACAAAACTTACGCCAATAATCGAACCATTCAAGCTCTGTGCCGGGTTTACAAAAGAACTCCATTTCCATTTGTTCAAATTCTCTTGTTCTGAATATGAAGTTACCGGGAGTTATTTCATTTCGGAAAGATTTTCCTATTTGCGCAACACCGAACGGAATTTTTTTACGTGTTGTGCGTTGGATGTTTTTGAAATTAATAAAGATTCCTTGAGCTGTTTCCGGACGAAGGTACAATTCAGTTGAGCTGTCTTCAGTCACTCCCTGGAATGTTTTAAACATCATATTGAATTTGCGTATAGGTGTAAAATCGGTTTTGCCGCAATGGGGGCAAGCAATTTTATTATCTGCGATATATTGGCTCATTTGCTCATTAGACCAACCGATCGGAGATACATCGTTATCTTCCAATAAAGTGTCCGCTCTTAATCTCATTTTACATGACTTGCAATCTATCAGCGGATCATTGAAGTTAACAACATGCCCGGATGCTTCCCAAACTTTTGGATTTAAAAGGATGGAACTGTCAAGTCCCACATTATATTCACTTTCACTGACAAACTTTTGCCACCATGCACGCTTGACATTATTTTTAAGTTCAACACCGAGAGGTCCGTAATCCCAAGAATTAGCCAACCCGCCGTATATCTCACTCCCTGCAAATACAAAACCTCTGCTCTTACAAAGTGCAGTGATTTTATCCATTGTTTTTTCAGTATTCTTAAGCATAAAAACCTCCGTATGAAAACGCCTGATTCGCGAGCAACATTATATATATTTATAATAAGAAATGTCAAGTTTAAAGGCAGCCGGGCGGGTATCTTTTTTGGTTGCTCTTACGAAATCAAAAAAGATACTCTACCCGGCTGCTTTTGAACAGTTATCACTAATTTATTATTTCGAGTTTCAATCCCGGAGTATCACCTTCAATTGATAATTTGATTTCTCCGTTTTTGTTTATTGCTGTAACTTTTGCACGATGATTTCCTGTTTTATCATAAAGATCAATCGATTGTTCAGAAACATTATATGCTCGAATGGTTATATTTTCATGATAATCATATTCTGCTGTATCATCACGACCCATTGCAAGAAGTGTGTTTTCAGGAACAAAAACCGGTACAGACATGTAATCATATATACCCCTATGCAATTTACCGCCATCAATGACTTCATTTGTTAAAAAGTTAGTAAATTTCCCCTCAGGTAAGTAAGCATCACAATGCCCGTCTTTGAAGAAAACAGGTGCAACAAGTAAACTGTCGCCGAGCATATACTGTTTATCCAAAGTGTGACACAACGGGTCGTGCGGATATTCCATCACCATAGGACGCATTACCGGTATACCTGTTTCGGTTGCTTTGACTGCTTGCGAAAACAAGTACGGCATCAATGAGTTTTTAATTTTTGTGAATTTACGAAGAACATCAACAGATTCTTCATCATATAACCACGGGACTCTGTATGATGTGCTTCCGTGAAGTCGTGAATGTGTAGAGAATAAACCAAATGCGACCCATCTTTTATATACATCAGCTGTTGCAGTTGATTCAAAGCCGCCGATATCATGGCTCCAAAAAGCGAACCCTCCCAAGGCAAGCGATAATCCTCCGCGCAAGGACTCTGCCATAGCGGCAAATGTTGCTTCACAATCTCCGCCCCAATGAACAGGGAATTGTTGCCCGCCGGTTGTTGCACTTCTTGCAAACAAAACAGCATTTCCTTTACCCTTTTTGCGTTCCAACAACTTAAATACAGCTTCATTAAAAAGAAACGGGTAATAATTGTGCATTTTTTGCGGATCACTCTTATCATACCATTCAATATCTTTAACAGGGATCCGCTCTCCAAAATCAGTTTTAAAGCAATCGACGCCCATATCCATAAGTGCTTCGAGTTTTGCTGTATACCATTTTGTTGCTTTGGGATTAGTGAAATCAACAATTCCCATACCCGGTTGCCATAAATCCCATTGCCACACTTTGCCGGCGGTTGTTTTTAAAAGATATCCCTTTTCTGATGCTTCATCGAATAAAGGTGATTTTTGGCCGATATACGGATTTATCCATACACAGATATGTAATCCTTTATCTTTCAATCTTTTCAGCATTTCTTTCGGTTCGGGGAACATGTTTTCGTCCCATGAAAAATTACACCATTCGTATTCTTTCATCCAAAAACAATCATAGTGAAAAACAGAAAGCGGAATGTCACGTTCTGTCATTCCGTCAATGAAACTATTAACGGTTTGCTCATTATAATCTGTAGTAAATGATGTAGATAACCATAATCCGAATGACCATGCGGGAGGCAACGGTGATTTTCCGGTAAAAGCACAATAATTGGAAACAGTTGCTTTAACATCTCCACCGGCAATTATAAAGTATTGTAATTCCTCGCCGGCTACCGACATTTGAACACGCGATGCTGCTTCTGAAGCAATTTCGTAACTGACACGTTCGGGATGATTTGCAAATACGCCAAATCCTTTTGAAGAGATATAAAACGGTATATTTTTATAAGCTAAATCCGATGCAGTACCGCCATCTTCATTCCAAATATCAATGCTTTGTCCGTTTTTTATAAATGGTGTAAAGCGTTCACCAAGTCCGTATATATATTCATCAACTTCTAAGTCCAGTCTTTCGCGGAAAAAAGGTCCGTCTGTTGTCGTCAGATATGCCGCTTGCTTAAAACCTGAGCTTGTCAATCGTTTGCCGGCGTATTCATATATAATTGAAAATTGATGTTTCGTGAGAATTGCCGACATCTTGCCTGCTCGGATAACATAATCGTTATCCGACTCTGTAACTGTTATTTTTTGTGTATCATAATCAAGCTTGAAAGCCGGGGTATCCGGATTGGTGTTTTTATAATGATACATTTTTATTCCTAATATATCCTGTCTCGGAGCAGTTATTTCAAGTGTTAACAGCGGACCGCTCAGTGTTTGTCCGCGATTGACTACAGGGAAAGGGGTAATATAGGCAGTAAATTTTTTGTCGCAATAATTTAAATGCCGAATCTCTGCACAGCCATGAACAGATACACCCGGTTTTGCCATCCAAAATCCATCAGTAAATTTCATAAATATTTAAAGTATCCTTTCAAGATAATAAATTTCATTTTATAATCTTTTTAATCCAGCTTCAACTTTTTAGTAAAAAGAGGAGCAGCATTATTTTATTATGCCGCTCCTCTTTTTTGATCTTTTATCTAATCAATGATGAAAGACTGTTATTTGTATATATCAAAGTTTTAATCTGTGCCGAACATTCTGGCTGTAGCTCTGACCAGTTCTGTAAATTCAGCATGCATTGCATCGGAATTTTCGGCTTCGATTGCATTAATGAAGTCTTGCCATCTTGCTTCAAATTGATCCGGTGCAGCTCTTACGGCAAGCGGAATCATGCGAGGCATGAGTGTTTGTTGCACCATATGTGCATACTCATTTATTGTAGATCCGAGCGGGATTTCGATTTGCCATGCAGCGCCGACTCTGGACGGTGCAAAGGATTCGGGCGGCGGGAAGAGATCGGCCCACATATCAACACCGTAAGCTGCTAATGCTCGTTTTGCCGGTTCTGAGTAATTTTCGATAATCGATTCAGGGGTTTCTGTTCTGTATGTATTGCCTGAAGGATCAAGTTGACCAAAACCTCTTTCGGGGAACGGATAGACCCAGTCCATACCTTGGGAATTGCCGTAGTCGGGATCTTCGACTCTTAAACGTCTGACTTCCGGATCCTCTACGCGTTTTCCGCCTTCATATGTATAGTGAACACCTTCGATTCCCCATGCGCGCAGGATCTGAGATTCATCTGAATGCATCCAATCAAGAAATTCCCATGCTCTGTCAGGATTTTCGTTAGAAATTGTGATTCCTACACCCCAACTTCCGGACCATCCGAAGTCATATCTGATGTGCGATACGGTGTTTGCCGTGAGGTTGATGGGCATACGAGCATATGTACGTTCGGGCATTCCATTTGCACGCAGTGCCTGTTCGGGTTCATCAAGCATCCAGTTCGGAGAAACAACTGCAAGTACTTGTCCATTTGCTATTTTTGCTACCCAGTCATCATGTGTTTGTGTCCAACTGTCAGGGTCAATAAGACCTTGATCATGAATCCCGTTTAACCATTTGAAGTATTCTTTAACACCGGGATCAAAATATTTTATTGAAGCTTCCAGTGTATTTTCGTTAATGATCCATTCACCGTGATCGGGGTATCCGGCAATAAAACCACTCGGATTACCTAAGTCGATTATATAACGCCATCCGTCAGCATTATTTAAAGAAAAACCGAAATGCGGACGACCGTCGATTTCCGGGAATTCAGCAATATAATCAACAATCAATTGTTCAACATCGTGGATCGTACGAATTTCCGGATAACCGAAATGTTCGAGAACAGCAAGTTGAACACCCATTTCGGATGAAGGTTCCCAGTTGGGTTGTGAAATCGGGTATGCACCGACTGTGTAAAAATGAGGGTTTTCTTCACTGACACGCATACGTCCCAGTAATGTTCCGTAAAAGTCTTTTGCCCATGTACTGTTTTCAATATAGTCATCAAGACGGATTAAAGCATTTGCGTCTAATAACTGTGTTGTACCGGTGCCTTTGCCGTAGATGAGATCGGGATATTCACCTGATGCAGTCCATAACGGAATTGTTACGTCCGCGCCGCCAACAGGGCGTATAAGTTCAAGTTCTACACCTGTAAGTCTTGTGATTTCCAGTGCTATTGCGGTGTTCCAAGGACGATCTCTGTTTGCATCTTCGTCGAAAAATGTGAATTTAATTGTTTCAACATTTTCAGAAGAATCTGCGGGAGTTTCGGTTGCAGCAGAACCGGACCCCGAATCTGTCGGTTGCTGTGTTGTCGGCTCTGAGGTTTCCGGTGAACCGCACGCAGCGAATGCAGTTATGAGCATGGTTAATGCGAGGATAAGTGCAAGTTTTCGCTTCATTTTTAATTTACCTTTCATTATATAATTTATATCAAAGATTATTCATCTATGATTTCAATAAAGGATTACGATTTTACTGCACCAAGAGTCATACCGCTGACAAAATATTTTTGAATAAACGGGTATACTAATATGATCGGTATTGTTACTACAATAGTTGTTGCCATCCTCACAGACATAGGTGTAACAACAGCAGCATTTACGATATCTGTTCTGAGAGAGGAACCTACAGCCTGAGCCGGATTGGTATTGTCGATGATTTTAAAGAGTTCAAATTGCAGGGTAGACAGGTCGATTCTTGTGGTGTTAAAAATAAATGTATCAAACCAAGAGTTCCATTGGAATACTGCTACCCATAAAGAAACTGTAGCTATAACCGGAGTACAGAGCGGAAAGATAATTTGTGAAAATATTCGAAAATCTCCTGCACCGTCGATCATAGCACTTTCCGATAATTCACGCGGTAAATTATCCATAAATGAGCGTATGACTATAACATTCCATACTCCGATTATATTCGGAATAATATAGACCCAGAAGGTGTTGCCAAGCCTTAAAGTGTTCACTATCAGCAGAAACCAAGGAACTATACCGCCGCTGACATACATCGTTATAACGAAGGCTCCGCCCAGAAAACGGCGAAATACATAGTCTTTACGACTTAAAGTATATGCAAGTGTACCGGCTGCCAAAACACCGACGACTGTACCGATAACCGTTCTGAGAAATGAATTTAATGCGGCTCTCGGAAGATTATCATTAGTCAGTAACCTTGCATAATTATCAAGCGTCCAAACACGAGGTACGATCATGTTGATACCTCTTGCAGAGTCTTGTGATTGGTTAAATGAAAGAGCGAGAACATTAAGAAAAGGATAAAGTGTAACAACCAATATCATAACCATAAAAAATATTATGATTATTTCTGAAGCGATACCATCTTGTTTTAATTTGGCTTTCATTTATTATACCCCCTCTTAAAACACACCGGCATCAAGTTTTCTTGCTAATCTGTTCGCTCCGAAAAGCAAGATTACACTGATGATTGATTTAACCATACCTACAGCAGTACCGTACGAAAATCTCGCCATCGAGAGACCGTATTCAAGTGCATATTGGTCGATACTTACTGAATGCGAATGGACAAGAGGGTTGCCCATAAGTAACTGCCGCTCAAAGCCGACATTTACTATATGTCCGATATTTAAAACCAACAGGATAATAATAAGCGGTGAAATACTCGGCAGGGTTATATGCCAAATCCTGCGCCACCTTCCGGCTCCGTCTACCGAACAAGCTTCATACAGTGTCGGATCGATGCTTATGATTGCGGCAAGATATATGATTGCATTCCAACCCATATTTTTCCATGTATCTGTTATAGCTAATATCGGCCAAAATATTTCTGCCTGACCAAGCCATAAAATCGGAGTTTCCCGAATACCGAGAGCCATTAGTAAACTGTTGACAGCACCATTTGTTGAAAGAACCATGGAAACAACAGAAACAGTAATGACCCAGGAAACAAAATAAGGGAGATATGAAACGGTTTGAGTTATTTTTTTTAATTTAATCAGTTTTAATTCATTGAGAAAAATCGCAAAAATGATTGGCATCGGGAACCCAATTGCAAGCTGCCATAAAGCCTGACCGACAGTGTTTCTTAATGATTCGCGGAATAACCAATCGTTAGCCATTCGTTGAAAATGAGTTAAACCCACCCATTCAGAACCGAATATACCCTGAGCGGGTCTGAAGTTCTGGAAAGCCATTATCCAACCCCAAATCGGATAATAAGCAAAAACGAGCAACCATATAAAAAACGGAAAGCTCATTAATATTAATATCTTTTGTTTATTTAAAGTTTGTAATGTAAGTCTCGGACGTTCATGATTTTTACTTTTACTGTTGTGAAAAGACTGTACTCCGGAACTCAAAACAGATACCCCCTTGTATTGTTAAGAATAAGTAATGCAAATTTTGCGATAATCATGTAAAGAATTATTAATATAATATGCTTTTTATTTAATATTGTCAAGATTCAGTTATTTAATTCGTTGTTTATTTGTGTAGTTTATACGGTTTGTGTTGATGGCGGTGGTTTTTGCATTGAGTAAGGAATGCCTTACATCGTGCAATAAAATCAGGGTTTATTTTTTTTTGTATTTGTGTTAGAATGCTTTGATTGTTATGCAAATATTGAGGAGGAAGGTATGAAACAGGGAACTTATTACATCACAACGCCTATTTATTATCCGTCAAATAAACTGCATATCGGCAATGCATATTGTACTGTTATGACAGATATACTGGCGAGGTATAAACGAATGCGCGGTTATGATGTTATGTTTCTGACGGGCACTGATGAACACGGAATGAAAATCGAAAATGTTGCCGCTCATGCCGGGGTCACTCCGAAAGAGTTTGTCGACGATATCGTTTGCGGTCCGAACGGTGTTCTTGACCTGTGGAAAGTTTTGAATATATCATACGACAGGTTTATTCGTACGACTGATGATTATCACATTGAATCAGTAAAAAAGATATTCAAAAAAATGTATGAAAGCGGTGATATTTACAAAAGTGTATACAAAGGATCATATTGTACACCGTGTGAATCATTTTGGACCGACAGCCAACTTGTTGACGGGAATTGTCCGGATTGCAATCGAGAAGTTATATATGCAGAAGAAGAAGCATATTTTTTCCGTCAATCAAAGTATGCCGATAAAATATTGGAATTATATAAAAATCAACCGGATTTTCTTCAGCCGCAATCACGCATGACAGAAATGATCAACAGTTTTTTAAAGCCCGGTCTTGAAGATATTTGTGTATCCCGAACATCGTTTAAATGGGGTGTTCCGGTGGATTTTGATCCGGGGCATGTGGTTTATGTTTGGGTCGATGCATTGCATAACTACATGACTGCATTGGGATATGAAAATGAAAAATACAATGATCTTGATAAATATTGGCCTTGTGATGTTCATGTAATAGGCAAAGAAATCGTACGATTTCATGCGATTTTATGGCCGG
>Ga0123356_10002241_pt1 | contig 20839 bp, 15 predicted proteins | sample TergutEmb28metaG_2_FD_92546 | JGI IMG/M metagenome (GOLD analysis project Ga0123356, IMG submission 92546) | Embiratermes neotenicus P3 segment gut microbial communities from Petit-Saut dam, French Guiana - Emb289 P3 | ecosystem: Host-associated > Arthropoda: Insects > Digestive system > Gut ... | reverse complement strand
TTCCTGATCCGGCAGCGCATGAAGCGATGAAAAACATGAAATCGTTTACATTTAAAGTTTTGGGTGACGGAAATATTTATGACATTCAGCTAATGACAACTGAATCCAGAGTGGAAGGCGGATTTAACCATTACAGAAAAACACAAACAACCAAAAAAAACGAAATTATCACAGTTACTGTCAATATAGACGAACTTACTCAAGTAACAACATACGGCAAAAAAGTACCGTTTATTCAAAACAATATTGAATGTTTTCAAATTCAACCTTTTTCTACCGGAGAATTTAGTTTAAAAATCTGGGATATTAGATTTAACCAATAAGATCTTATTATAGACAGAAAACTCTTACTGTAAAATATTTATAAGTAAGGAGTAAATAATGAAAAATAAATATGCTTTTTTGGTTTTTATCATTCTTTTTATATTTAATCTTTCTTCTGCCATAGCGGCTCCGCCTGCATTACAAAGACCGTTCAATGATATAACAGCTTCTCAGCTTGTAGCTGATATAAAAATCGGAATTAACCTTGGTAATACATTTGATGCAACAGATTATGCAGCCGGATGGATTACTCCGGGTTGGAGTGTTTCTCAAATGGAAAGCGCATGGGCAAATCCGGTTATAACAAGAGCAAATATAATTGCTTACAAAAATATGGGATTTAATGCAATTAGAATTCCTGTTTCATGGATGAAAGCAGCTGATTCTAATTATAATATCCGCGCAGACTGGATGGCAAGAATTACTGAAGTTATAAACTGGGTAGTCGAAAATGATATGTATGCCATTTTAAATACCCACCATGACGAATGTACATTTAAATTTACAAATGCGGAGGTTAACACATCCCTTATTGCATTCAGGCGAATTTGGGAGCAAATTGCACATAACTTTAGGAATTACAATGAAAAACTAATTTTTGAAGGATTAAACGAACCAAGAGTAAAAGGAAGCCAGGCAGAATGGAGCGGAGGCACTACAGCGGAAAGAGCCAATTTAAACAGACATTATCAGATTTTTGTTGATGTTGTAAGAGCAAGCGGCGGCAATAACGATAAAAGAATATTAATGATTAATACCTACGGAGCTTCTGCCAGTGCTGCAGCGGTAAACGGACTTGTTCTTCCAAATGATACAATACCAAATAAACTTATTGTTTCCATTCACGCATATGAACCTTTTACTTTTACTACTCCGAATGATCAAGGCGGCACTACATCAACATGGAGCAGAAATAATTCAAGGGACACAAGAGCAGTTCATGATGCTTTTACTCCTGTTTACAACAGGTTTGTAAGAAATGGAATCCCTGTAATAATGGGAGAGTTCGGCGCTGCAAATAAAAACAATACAACAGCAAGAGCTGAATGGGCAGAATATTATGTTAATTACGCAAAAAATAGAGGCATTCCCTGTTTTTATTGGGATCATGGAAATTTAGATGATCCTGTATCATTGTCAATTTTTGACAGAAGAACTAATACAATTGTTCAGCCGGAAATACTCGCTGCGTTAATGCGAGGTGTTAATTAAATTGATCTGATTTTTGGAGAGTAAGATATGAAAAAGAAAATAATAATTACTTTGTTAATAACAGTTTCTTCTATAACTTTTTTTTCTAATGGCGATGCTCCACTTGCCAGAGATACTTCCGGAAACGCTGCCGCATGGCTTAGAGTTAATCAGGCAGGTTACACTCCGGATCGCCCTAAAATAGCAATAGTAATGTCCGATTCCAATATAACAACCAGAATATGGACTTTAAAAAAAGATGGAAATACTGTTCTTAGCGGAAATCTTCCGGCAGGCAGACAGGGTAACAATATTTTTGTCAGACAAAGATTTACACATACGATTGATTTTAGTTCAGTAAGAGAGAGAGGTATTTATACACTTGAACTTCCTTACGCGGAAACTCAACAGATAATTATTTCTGATGATCCGTATTCCTTATACGCGACTCAGGCGATTATGTGGCTGCGTTTAAATCGAAGCGGAGGGCAAACACTTTATCGAAATCCTTCTCATTTAGGAGACAGAGCGGCGATTGTTTATAATGTAAAAGGCGACTGGAAAAACGGTGAATGGCAGGAAGCGACTCCCCGCAGAACAGTTGACATGCTGGGAGGTCATTATGACGCGGGTAATTTAATTAAGTTTACGTTATGTGAAGCTAATTTGGCATGGCATTTATTAATGGCTTATCAGTTTAACCCGCGTCTTTTTGTAAAAGTTCACAGTACATCAAACTTACCTGATATACTTGACGAAGCGAAATACAGTCTTGATTGGCTGGCAAAAACATTCCCTGATAATAATACCTTCATCATACAGGTGGGAGATAAAAAAGATCACGACGAAGGATGGCGTCTGCCGGAAAACGACAGGCTTGACGGCAGAAGACCCGCGTTAAACGCTTTGTCCCGTACACATATGGGAGTCACTGCGGCAGCTTTGGCTTTAGGCGCGCATGTTTTTAAAAATATCGATCCGGCAGCCGCTGCTCTTTACGAAAGCAAAGCAATAGCGATTTACGCTCGCGCGCGGCAAAGCGATACCTTGCTTACTGCTTTTGAGAGTGACGCAACAGCTGATTTTTACGATGATACGACCGACACTGACAATATGGCATTGGCAGCCGCAGAATTATATAATCTGACAAAAAATAATAATTATCTAAATGATGCCAGAGCTTATGCACCGCCTTCATTGTACGGTGTTAATTGGAAAGACTTGAATGTATTAGCCAATTACCGCCTTGCTGAACTTGGAGATGATGCAGCAAGAAGACGTTTGTTCGAAGAAACAGCCCGATATGAACAATATGCGCGTGAAAATGTTTGGAATCTTACAAGTAATTGGTATTCGTGGAGTACTTTGCCGATGTGGATGGGACCTGCAAATATCCATCTGCTTGCACAGCGGTTAAACGGAAGAAATGAATTACCCGCTCCCTTTCTTGGAGTTTTGGATTATACGTTTGGGCGTAATAATTGGGGAATATCCATGCTTGCTTCCGCAGATTTACCTTATAGCATACGTAACATATATAGTTTTGTCTGGCATGTATTAAAATTATTTCCTGTCGGCGCTTTATCCGAAGGACCGGGAGATATAGCGACTCACAATTCATTAAAACATATTTTTAACGTTCCTTCTAACAGTCCTTTTGAAAGATTTAATACATCAGGCGGTGTATTCTACGACAACGCACATGATTTTATGATTCAGGAAAGCACTATTTGGGGGCAGGGAAATTTAATTTTAATGCTTGCGTTGGCTTCTTCAAGGAATCTTTCACCTGCTGCCAGTGCCGGCACACTTCCTTTTCCGCTTGACGGCAGCGCTGCCGCAACTTCAGTTAGAGAAGGAACAGTTGCAGGTTTTTCAAATTGGCAGACAATTAATAGTCCGGGTTCTACAATCACTCGTTCAACATCTCAAAACCGTCAAAGAATTCGCGGAAATATAACAGGTGAAATAGGTTACGCAATCATCTCCGCAACACCCAATGCCGCTACGCTGACTCGCATGAAAGCAATGACATCATTTTCATTTATGGTTATGGGTGACGGCAAACAATATGAAGTATTGTTACCAACAACCGAAACAAATACAACATTCAATCATTATCGTTATACATTTACTGCGCCAAATACAGAAACAAGAATTACAGTTAATGTTCCTGCGGATCTTAGACAAGCCGATTGGGGCGGTGTCGGTGTTGTTCCTTTTAATCTGAACAATGTACAGAGCTTTCAATTTCAGCTTTCCGGTACTGGAGCATTTGATTTAACTGTTTGGGATGTAAGGATAATTCAGTAGGGGGAGGGGGAGTGTGTTTGTAGATTGATTTAACTTTTTCTTTGGGAACCTCCGGGAATTAAACCGATGTTTTTGGAGGTTCTCTTTTTATTTATTTTAACTGCCTATACTAAAACCTAAAGATTTTTTAGGTTAATTTTACCTCCTTTCTGTTGTTATATTTATATAACGACACTCATGGAGGGAATTTATGAAAAATTATAGTTTTATACGTTATATGGCGATTGCTGTAATATTTACTGTAATCAGTATTTCTGCCGCTTTTGCAAATCCGCCTGCAACCCCACGGCAGTTCAATGATATAACAGCAACGGAGCTTGTAGCCAACATCACAATAGGCTGGAATTTGGGGATTGGTTTTGATGTTGTACCTGAAACTCCACAACAAGAAGTAGATTTTAGAAACAATTTAACTATATCTCAAATGGAATCATTTTGGGGACATCCTGCCGCTACAAGAGAGAATATTATCGCTGTAAAAAACGCAGGTTTTAACGCGATAAGAATTCCTGTTTCCTGGTCAAAAGTAGTTGATTCAAATTATAATATCCGCGCTGACTGGATGGCACGAGTTACAGAAGTTGTAAACTGGGCTGTAGAAAACGATATGTATATTATTATAAATACACATAGTGACGAAAGTATTTTTAAGTTTACTAACAGCGAAGTTGAAACTTCTCTTAGAACATTTGCAAAGATTTGGGAGCAGATTGCACATAACTTCAGGAACTACAATGAAAAACTTGTATTTGAAGCATTAAATGAACCCAGAACAGTAGGAGTTTGGTATGAATGGTTAGGGGGCAACGATGAAGAAAGAGCTAATCTTAACAGGCATTATCAGGTTTTTGTTGATGTAGTAAGAGCAAGCGGAGGTAATAACGACAAGCGTATATTAATGATTACTACTTACGGAGCCGGAGCAATGGCAGAGGCAGTTAACGGACTTGTGCTTCCGAATGATACAGTGCCAAATAAACTTGTAGTTTCTGTTCATGCTTATGAACCTCATCCTTTTTGCTCTCCGCATTCCCATCTAGGCAATGCAACTACCTGGAATGCAAATAATACAAGAGATACAAGACCAATAAGTGAACATTTTACACCTGTTTATAACAAGTTTATAAGAAATGGAATTCCTGTAATATTAGGCGAGTTTGCTTCATGGGATAAAAATAATACCGCAGCAAGAGCCGCACATGCTGAATATTTTGTAAATCATTTAAAGAGCCTGGGTATCGCAGGTTTTTGGTGGGATGCGGATGGCATGAGTATTTTAAACAGATATACAAATACGTTTGATTTTCCGGAAATTGCAAATGCTTTAATGAGAGCAGCAGGAGTTAACGCGCCGATTCAGCCTCCGAAACCGGCTGTAGAAGGCACTGTCGCTGTTTTTCCAATAGGTGGATGGCAAGAAGGAAGTGATAATAATACAAGAATCGTACGGTTAGGCTGGCAAAGGATTCAAGGGACTTTGGCAAGAGACGGTTATGCTTTTCTTAGCGCTGTTCCTGATGCCGCCATGCTTGCACGAATGAGGACAATGAAATCTTTTTCTTTTATGGTCTTTGGAGACGGCAAACGTTACGAAGTTATGATACAAACCACCGACACTAGTGTTGCGCATAACAATTATCGTTTTGCATTTACAGCACCTGCCGGTGTACCAACAAGAATAACTGTCAATGTTCCTGCGGAACTTAGACAAGCTGATTGGGGCGGTGTCGGAGTTGTTCCTTTTAACCAAAGGAATGTGCAGAATTTTATTTTTGCACCAACAGCACCGGGAACATTTGACCTTGCTGTTTGGGATATAAGGATAGTTCAGTAGGGGGGAGTTTGTCCACGGATTACGCGGATAAATATCATCCTTTTATCTGTTTACCAACTGCTGCGCCGTCTTTTGCGAATAACGGTATAACATCAAGGGGTGCGGCGGCTGTAATTGTCTGCCCGCCTTTGTATTCGGTTCCTGTGTTGCAGCATGTCCAATTTGCACCTTCGGGCAAATAAACCTTTCTCTCCCTTGCTTTTAATTCTACGATAGGAGCGACAATTAAATCTGAACCAAACATATATTGATCGGTTAACATCGAACAATTTTTATCCTGCGGGAAATCGTAAATCATCGGGCGGATAACAGGATCGCCTTTTTCATGCGCAGTTTTCATCAAGTCACGGATGTATGGGCGAAGACGTTCGCGCATCAAAATATATTTTTTCATTATTTCAAAATTATCTTCGCCGTAACTCCATACTTCGTTATCCTGCCCGCTTGTAAATTGCCTTATGCCGTCTATGTATTCAACATCTCTTGGTTTCATGGGGAAACGCTCGCCGTGCAAACGGAACACAGGGCTGAAACAGCCGAATTGGAACCAGCGTATCAACAAATCCTGAAAGTCGGGATCGGAAGGAATACCGCCGAAAAAACCGCCGATGTCGCTTGTCCACCAGGGAATGCCTGACATTGCCATCGAAAGCCCTGCGGCAATTTGTTCGCGAAAAGATCGGTAATTGGAATAAATGTCGCCCGACCATAAAAGCGCGCCGTATCTTTGTGCGCCTGCCCATCCGCAGCGAACAAGGTTTAAAGGGTTTTCGATTCCCTCTTCTTTCATACCGTCATAAAAACCTTTTGCATAAAGGTTAGGATAAATCGCTGTTACTTTCTGTGCGGGACCAAGATGATAGCGGTAAATGTCAAAATCGTAAATTCCTTCGGGTTCTGCTTCGTCAAGCCAGAAAATTTTTATTCCCATTTTAAAATAATTTTCTTTTACTTTTTGCCAAACATATTTTTGCGCTTCAGGGTGAGTTGCGTCATAAAAAACAGTGTCGCCCATCCATGTCATGTTTACATTGTTGCCTCGATCAAATCCCAGTAAAAGACCTTGATCTGCCATTGGATAAAAATTTTCACTGCGATGATCTACTGTAGGCCAGATCGATACCATCAATTCAATACCCATCTCTTTAAGTTCACGCACCATGCCTTGCGGATCAGGAAAGTTCACAAGATCGAATTTCCAGTCGCCTTGCAAGGGCCAGTGGAAAAAGTCGCAGACAATTACATCCATCGGAAGTCCGCGCCTCTTATGTTCACGTGCGACATTTAAAAGTTCTTCCTGAGTGCGGTAGCGTAATTTACACTGCCAAAAACCCATGCCGTATTCAGGCATCATCGGAGTTTTTCCCGTAACATCGGTATATGCGCGGATAATTTCTTTTGGGTTATTACCTGCGGTAATCCAGTAATCCATTTTGTCGGTACATTCGGCATACCACTCGGTGATGTTATTCGCAAAAACGACGCGTCCTACCGCGGGGTTATTCCATAAAAATCCGTATCCCAAACTGGAAACATAAAATGGAATTGTTGCCTGCGAATTTCGGTGAGCCAATTCAAGGGAAGCGCCTTTTTTATCCAAAAGCCCGTCTTGATACTGCCCCATTCCCCAAATGTGTTCGCCTTCTTTTGCTTCAAAGCGTGCAGTTAAAGTATAATCACTTCTGCCTACTACCGGTTTTAAATCACGCGCATTAAGTCCTAACGGAACGCAGTAACGCATTAAATCATTTCTATTTCGGTAATATTCTTCCAATAATAAATCGCCTTTTTCATTATAAAAACTTAACCAGCCTTCATTATTGAACTTGGCAGTTATATTTCCGTTTGTTATGGAAGCTTCGTTTTCGCCGATATTTATTTTTACATTAACGGCAGTATTTTTTTCAAGTAAAGCCCAGTCTTCCTGCGGTATTTGCGCCAAACGTGTGGCACGTACCCGCAAACCTGCACTCCACCCTTCAATCCATAAAATTTCCGTACCAGATGTACGAATTAAACGGTTTCCTTCATTTTTATAAACTGCCATTTATTACTCCTAAGTTATGTTACAATATTTTCCGCTCAGAAGCAATACGAATAGCATCTGCAAGATTTTCCGCTCCCAGTTTAATATATACATTATTAATCAGCATTTTAACCGTGTTAATCGATAAATTACGGCTTACAGCAATTTCCGAACGCGAAAGCCCGTGCGAAAGATCGGTTAAAACTTCGCTTTCCCTTGTCGAAATAATTATATCGTCTGTTAACCTGTTAGCTTGTTTATATTTAGTTATAATATGTGTTATTCGTTTAGCATACGATGCGGATTTAAGATTAATGTCTTCCAGCCATGATACCGGTATTTTATTTTCCGGGTATTTTAAAATAAATGAAGTTAAAGTACGCATATCTTTTCCCATTTCTATAAACGGCATAATAATATTGTTGGGACTTGCGTTATTATACGCTTCTTCAAATGCCATATATGCTTTTTCTTTTTCTTTTAGTTTATAGTAAATACAGGATTCCCTTACAATCATTTCTATTCTGCCGAATAAATATGACTCTCTTTGTTTCATATCATGTATATAAGACAGCAATGGAGGATAATTTCTTATCGCATAACAGTAGCGTGCTTTCATCTGATTGGCGTAATTTTCAATAAAACTAACATGAGCGTAAAGCGAAATATTTTCTTTTAACCAGTCGGGAATATTTTCTGCCATTCCTAAAATGCAATAATACCAGCTTAAATAAATATCATATTCAATAAAACGGTTATTATATTCCGGATCATTGAGATAAATTTTCATGGTTTTTAGTAATTCCTGCGATTTAATATAATCTCCCTTAAAAACAGCAATTCTAAGCAAATAATATAATGTTTTATTGATAACAGCGGAATGTTTTAATAATTTTGCATGATTTATTCCACAGTCAAAAGATATTTCCGCTCCCTGTATATCACCCTGATATAATTTTAACTCACCTCTTGCAAATTCGTCTTCTTTTGCACCAAAATTAATATAACATTTCGAAACATGCTCGCCTGAGCGTGTTAAAACATCTATGTATTCCTGCGCTGCGCCTTTGCGGCTTGAACCAACAGCGCAGAACCACGGTCCCGGATCACGAGTAATCAAATTCCGTATATCAATGGGTTCATCAAAACAATTTTTAAGTTTTTCAAAGTACAAATCAAAATCATAAACATCAGTTTTTATACTAATTGATACACGTATAATTGCCCAGTAATAATATATGCTGCTTAATGTATTTCTTCTGAAAAAATCATCTTTTGGCAGATAAATAAACTTCGATTCATAATTTGCAGCTAGCTTATCAGCTTCTTCCATAAGTCCCTGGCACATAACGGCACGCAAATGAGTTGCAGCAAGAAAAGTAACAGTGTCAAAAGTTTTCTTCGGAGTTCGTTCAAAAACCGCCGCTGCATAGCAGGCTATATCATAGGGTATTTGCGAGGGTGAACCTAAAAACATCAAAACTATTGCATTATAATTTTCAATTTTTTCATAATATGAAAGCGCATCGATTTTAAATCCATTATTGTTACACCACTGCCCTGCTACCGTATAAGTTTCATATTTTTTCTTTTGCGGTAAAATATCCTGCTTGGTTTTAAGAAATTCCAAAAACAAGGGGTGAATTAAAAATGCGTTTATATAACTGTCAAGACGTACATAAGCATTTTGTTTTTCCAGTTCGTAAATAAGCTCTTTTTCTTCGCCTGCAAGAAGTGAAATTAAATCGACAGAAAGATGATCAATAAGAGACAGCTGTACCAAAAAGTTCCTCAAAAACGGCGAAGTATTATCCCAAACTTCAATTTCCATAAACCTGAAAATATTTGTTTTCATTGCGTTACGCAAATACCCTTTGTAACCTGGCGCTTTTTTATACGAACGTACGATATAATTTACAGCAAACGCCCAACCCTCTGTATCCTGCCATATAGAACGCAGACTGTCAGGTAAAAGCGCGATACCCTGAGAACGAAAATATTGTGCAAGTTCACTTTCAGTAAAACGCAATTCATCTTCGCTTGCTTCAAATATTTGATCAGAAGAAATATGACCGGCTATATTAATTTTTGGCGTAGAACGGGAAATTAAAAATAACGTTATTCCAACCGGCAAATTACGAATCGCTTCTTCTACAAATCTGATTACTGCCGGGTTTTCTATAAAATGACAATCGTCAAATACAATTATTCTTCTTTTTTTATCATCATGAATCTGTAAAAACTTTTGAAACTGTTTTAATTTTTCTATTGTATCCGGAAAGCCAAGTTTTTTAATTGATGCACCAAATTCAGCGTTTATCAGATTCATACTGTGAGTAAAGTTTTCCCAAAAACGAGCGCCGACATTATCCCTTTCAGATAGCTGTACCCAAACTGTGGTTGTTTGATATTCACGCACAAAATCATTAACAGCAGTAGTTTTTCCGTAACCTGATCCCGCACATACCATAATCAATGGATATTTCATCGCTTCAGTGAATATCCGGTTTAAACGCGAACGATCAAAATGAAAATCGCTTTTTATAACTTCATTATTACAGATGTAATCTGCTTGTTTTAAATTATCTGACATTTTCTGTTTTTAATCTCCCATAAAACTAATTGACTATAACAATCAATTATATTAAATTAGAAACACGGGGGTATACAATGAAATATATTATAAAAATTGTAATAATATTTTCCTTAATTATTACTGCATTGACAGGCTGTCCCGAAAAATCCAATAATTTAACGTTAAAAAAAGGCATTTTATTGGTCGGAGTTAATACTAATTATCAACCGATAAATTTCATATTAGATGACGTAGTTAATTTAGCAGGTTTTGAAATTAGCCTTGCAAAAGCAATTGGAGAAAAACTGGGCTTGGAAGTACAATTTATTAATGCAAATGAAGGTATTTATATACATCTTGGTAAAGATAGATCCGATTGCGTAATTTCGTCAGTTACAATTACCGAGCATCATCTGAAAAGTTTTAATTTTAGTATTCCATATCTTCAAAATACACTTGTTATAGTAATGTTAAACGATTCTCAGCATTCGGTAAGTTCTCCAGGCGATCTAAAAGGTCTTCGTGTCGCATATCAATCCGAAACAATATCGCAAAATTATATAGAACAGCTTGGACAGGAAGGAATATTATTTACGCCTTTTGAATATGACAGTTTAATGTCTTGTTTTAATGATTTGCACCTTGGACGCATACACGCTGTTATGACTGATTTAATAACCGGCATAGAATACATTTCTTCAGATTCATTAAAAATTGTTTGGCAGGGCGAAGAAGAGATTTTTGGCATTTGTTTAAAAAAAGGAAACGATGCTTTAACAGAAGTTATAAACAAAGCGCTTTATGAACTTTTCGAAGACGGAACAATCCTGAGGATCTCCAAAGAATTCTTTAAAGGAAGGGATCTTGTTTCTATGTTACATATAAGGCAATAACAGCAGTTTAGAAAATGGAAACTATACAAAACCTTATTAACTGGATGCCTTTACTTTTAGACGGCGCATTTATAACTGTTTCGCTGACTGTGTTAGCTGTAAGCGCCGGAATTATTATTGGATCATTTCTTGCATTGGGAAAAATATCAGATAATCAGATAATTAATAAATCATGCAGTGTTTACATTTTCTTTTTCAGAGGTACTCCCCTTTTAATGCAGCTTTTGTTTATATATTATGTATTGCCTATGGCAGTCCCGTTCCTTACAATTAATAACAGGTTTATCGCCGCTTTTATAGCTTTTAGTTTAAACTCGGCTGCTTACTGCGCTGAAATTATTAGAGCCGGTATTCAAAGTATAGACAAAGGTCAATACGAAGCGTCCCGCTCTCTTGGTTTATCTTATATTCAAACTATGCGTTTTGTTATATTTCCGCAGTCAATCCGAAGGTTAATTCCGCCTTTCGGCAATGAATTTATAATGATGTTAAAAGATACTTCGCTAGTATCAATAATAGCGTTAGTTGACATAACAAGAGTTACAAGAAGGATACACGATGCTACAAGCTCCATGTTGATTTATATTCCGGCATTAATCCTGTATTTGCTTATTACTGCCGTTTTTACCTTTATATTCCGAAAGCTGGAAAAAAAATATTCTGTATACGAGTAAGCGGGTAAATATTTATGTCAATGATTAAAACTGTTTCTGTCAGCAAAACTTTTATAACACAAGATCAGGTAAATAAACGTATCAGCAAACCGCTTAATGTATTAAAAAATGTATCACTTACCGTTGAACAAAATGAAGTTGTATGTATTATAGGTCCTTCAGGAGCGGGTAAATCAACATTTCTTCGCTGTTTAAACCACTTGGAAACAATCGATGAAGGACAAATCTATATCGAAGACAAACTTCTTTTTGACTGTCATAACGGAAAAAATAAAATTAAAATGAGCAATAATGAACGTAATAAAATTTTACTCGAAGTTGGTATGGTTTTTCAGCAATTTAATCTTTTTCCGCACAAAACCGCTTTGGAAAATGTAAAACTCGCTCCAATTCATGTCCGAAAACTTTCTGTTGAAGAGGCGCAGGAAAAATCTTTGCAAATTCTGGATCGAGTAGGTCTAATCGATAAAATTGATTCATACCCATCTGCGCTTTCAGGAGGTCAGCAGCAGCGCCTTGCGATTGCGCGTTCTCTTGCGATGGAACCCCGTATCATGCTTTTTGACGAGCCGACATCGTCACTGGATCCGCAGCTTTCTAACGAAGTATTATCAGTTATGAAACAGCTTGCCTCGGACGGAATGACAATGCTTGTAGTCTCTCATGAAATGGGTTTTGCCCGTGAAGCGGCTGACAGAGTAGTCTTCATGGATGAAGGCTCCATCCTGGAAACCGGCAGCCCAAAGCAAATATTCGAAAATTCTGCAAATAACCGTATAAAACAATTTTTACAAAGTGTATAATAATTAACATGGAGATTTAAATGTCAGAAGGTTTTTCCAATTTAAAAGTCGCTTCCAATTTTATCACAAGGCTTGAAGAGCGGAAAATCAGAGAGCCGACTGACATTCAGCGAAAAATAATTCCTCATTTAACCTCGGGAGAAAGCGTTTTTTTTGCTTCGGCAACAGGAACAGGTAAAACTTTTGCTTATCTATTGCCATTTTTAAGTTTGATGATAGAATCATCGCATAATAATACAGGAACAAAGCCATGTTTTGTAATAATCGCTCCTACATTGGAACTATGTACGCAAATCAATGGAGAGCTTGATTTTTTATTATCCGGTACAAATATCCGATCATTATTATTAATAGGAAGCGTTAACCTTGATCGCCAAATTGAAACCATAAAAAAAACAAAACCCGATATTATCGTAGGCAATCCAAACAGAATTCTTATCCTTGCAAAAAAAAGAATTTTAAGATTAAATCCGCAATTCCTTGTACTTGACGAAGCAGATCGCCTTGTAAGTGATGAAATGATAAATGATACATTTGAATTATGTCAAATAATTAACCGCAGTAAAAAGGAAAAAAATAATATAATATTCGCCGCATGTTCTGCAACAATGAATAAAAAAAATAGGGATAAACTGTCAGATATTATCAATTATAAAGATATTTCTTTTATAGAATCAGAAGATCATGAAATACTGCGGGAAAAAATCGAACACTGGGCAATTTTCAGCGAAAAACGCAGAAAAGATCAAACATTACGTTCACTGTTAGCTGCATTAAAAGAGCGAAAATCAAAAAAAAACAAGTTTCTTGTCTTTACAAATAAGGGAGATGAAGCTGGAATAACTCTTTCCAAACTTCAGCATCATCATGTATCCGCAGCAGGTCTTTTCGGAAAAATCAGCAAAAAACCAATTTCAAGCCAGGAGCGCAAAATAGCGCTGGAATCATTTAGAAACGGCAGCGTTGAAGTACTTGTTTCAACAGACCTTGCAGCCCGCGGTCTTGATATTCAAGGTGTTACTCATGTAATCGCTTTGGATGTTCCTTCCGACAGTGAAGTTTACATTCACCGCTGCGGACGCACGGCACGAGCCGGAAAACGCGGAACAATGATAACAATCGGCGATGAAACACAAATGCATTTATTAGCAGCAATGGAAAAAAAATTAAAGATCAGGGTACAACCCAAAGAACTGCACTACGGAAAAGTATGCGCTCCGCTGCCGATAAAAGAAGATGAATATAAAGAAAATTGATTTTACTGTATCGGCTGATCTAACCCTTCCATAAAAAGTCCGTCAAGCTCGTTGCGTATCTGCGCCTTAACATGATTCGGTACTGACGGAAGCATTGTAAAATAACGCAAAACACGTATGCCTTCCGGTGCAAGCGGAGGACCGGAAAAACGGCAAAGCCTTGCAATCGATGATGATGCAGCTAACACAAGCTGAGGATCAATGTTTGGATTATTAGGAGATAGTAAAAAGTTATATGAATGGAATGATCTTCCCGTAGGATCTACTCCTATTATGCCGATTGCATCGGCGCATGCTCTTCTTACTGCAGGTTCCGGATCTCTGTCAAAAATATTCCAAAGAAAAGGTATTGTTTCTCTTGAGCCGACAAGCGCCAATAAATTAATTAATCTGACACGCTGAGTCGGTTTTACATCAGGACGCACCGGTGAATAGTGCGGATTACCAATAAAAAATCCAATCATTTCCATCATGTACGCAACATAAATCGGTTCGTTTCTTCCAATATTACCGCTGCGGATTGCAGCTAAAATTTCTTCGTAAGCTCTATCTTGTTCAGTATCATGAAAACGGCTGCCGTCTCTTGCCCACGGTGAAGGAGGCGGATTACCCATTCCATAAGTACCTTCAGGTTCAAAACCGTAAAATCTGTTTCTTGGAACCGTGCGCGGTCTTACATCAACTTTATAAACACGTAAAATATTATCTGTTCCGCAAGCCCACAAAAGTCCTTCATCACAAAGAGCGGGAACACCCGAACTTACTGTTTGCAATCTGTGAACAAAGCGGCGTCTGCCTTCGGCAGTGTATGCGCTGATACCACGTATTGTAACTGTATAAACACCGCGCTCGTCAAATAACATATTAGCCTGTCCGATAACAAGATTAGCGGGTCCTCTTTCTTCTGCTGCTTCGTGACTATTCCTTGTCCAAAGAACATTTCCCTGCGCATCAAGACAAAGTGTCCGTCCATCTCTTAATGTTACAGCAAACAACGCTTCCCTGCTTTCACTGGCTACTGGAGGAGCCGGAAGCGATCTAAGATTAGACCTTGAAAGTTTATTTCCAGTTGCGGCGCTGTTATTAAAAATAACTTTTTCCATTTCGCCGCCTTGATACATTAATATATAACTTTGAACACTTCCTTCATTCAAAGAAACAATCATAACAGGCTGCCTGTCCAATCTGATACGTTCTATAATACTAAATTGATTAACTTTAACAAAATCATTATTTTGAAGAACAGTCGCTACACTTCCTGTTCTGTCAAGAATCGGCTGAAAAGAAATCGGACTTCCAAGATCAATCGTCCAAAGAGCATTGCCGGATGCAGTACGGCAAGTCATTGTAGAATCAAGCGATATAAAAACTCTGCCATCCCATCCTACAACAGGTGCATAAGATATGGGTTTTCCAAGATTAAGCCGCCACAATTCACGGCCAACCCTGTTAATCGCCATGAAAACGCCATCAGTATTGCAAATATAAGTTGCAGCTTCATAAGAACGCGCAATATAAGGAACCGCTCTTCCCCTTGCATCAAAATCCCAAAGTGGAGTACCGCTCATAAAAAATGATCTGACAGTTCCGTTTTCGCCGACAAGCACAACAGAACTTGCCTGCAAATGAGGTGTTCCTCTTACTGTATCGCCGATTCTCGCTTCCCACATGGGAGCAGCGCCAACTTGAACATTGGCTACATCAACCCTTTGCTGCGCTGTCAAATTTAAAGAAGAAAAAATAATAAAGAACATTATAAACAAATAGGTTAACAGGTTGAACTTAATAATATTAAAACATTTCATAATCTCACCCTACCTGATTTTCGTAAACTGGGTAAATCCCAGAACATCAGAATGATAAACAGAAGGTCCGTCAAAATTTCTTCCGCACTGAAGCATGCCGTTTACAATTTCAAAAGCTGATCTGTCACCGTTAAAAACCAGACTTATACCTGATTGATTTACTGAAGCCTGATCCGGCAGCGTTTCTTCAAGAGATAAATGTACGCTTATAGTAGCATCAACTCTTACCTGCCGTCCGCCAATATTAATATTTCTGTTTGCAAAACCTGCATAAGTATATGTGCCGGTTCCGTATCCTTCATACCGCAATGCATTACTTTGCCTGTGTTCCCATGTATCAAATCTTTCAACCCTAACTGTTCTGTCTGTTCTGAATTCAATAATGCAGACAACAGGACCATCAGGCATTGTAATCGTAGACTGCCATGTTCCCAAAAGATAATTCGGCAAAGGTACTCTTTCAACTGCTTTAGCGCAAAACATGGGAATCGAAATGCCATTTACAGTTTGCGCTTGTTCACTGTATTGATTTAATACCTGCCCGGAGCTTACCAATGTTGTTGAAGCGGATAAAACAAAATTACCGCCCTGCCTTGAAAGCGTCCCTCTGATAATATATTCGGCTCCGGCTGAATCTGGTACAATATTGAGTGTTCCCCATGAAGTTAATTCAGTTAAAACCCTGTTTGTCATGTTTTGGGCATCCGCTGCAGTAACCCCTGCGCCTGAGGCATCAAAATTAATTACACTGACAGCCGGTATTCTTTGAGCATAAACGGCGCTCAAAGAAACAATTAAAAGAAATAATACTAACTTTATCTTTTTCATTTTTCTTCCCTTTTATTTGGCAATAGAAGCTTCAATTTCTTTTAATTCATCTTTAGAAAGTTTTCCTGTTTTTATTTGATCATGAATATAAAAGCTATATGCTTTATCATGAACTGCAATATGACTAAAAATCCAGTCTCTTAGCGTTCTTACAAAATGATTAGGTACAAATTTCTTGCCTTCATCATGTTCCTTTACAGCAGTAAGAATTTCATGTATTAAATCATCGTGTTGTTTTTTATGATTATGATAATCCGGATATTTTATCGAATGTAATAATTTTAATTCTGCATTGAAATGAAAACGCACATATTCAACCAAATGATGCATTGCATCTTTAAATGCGGTGTCCAAAGTATCTTTTTTTTCACGGCATGCGGCAAACAATTTGTTGGTCAATTCAAAAAGCTGTTTATGCTGTGTGTCTACTATTGCTATTTCTGTGGAGTATTTATCATCCCAATGAACAATTTCAGCGCCTAAGTGAATTTTATCATCAATCATATTGGTTATTATAACAGAATTTTAATAAATATTCAATTATTTTAAAAAACGCTGTATTATTTACAGATGCTTCTGCATTCAAAATAGAACCTTTTTTCGATGGAATGCCCCATGGAAAAACTTTTTCGCGGCAGCGGACCTAGACGTGCGACAGTTTCAAAAAGACCCGATTTTTGAACTGGAGGCAGCAAAATAGCGCAGCAAAGGCGGTCAGTTTTACAGGCAAGGCGGAAAAGTTCATCTTCGTCATGTATATAATCAATTAATTGAGGGTTTTCGCCGGCATATTCGTCCAAAATCGGCTGCAGGCAAGCAGTGGCAATTCCGGCGGCAGAAGTTTCGATTAAAGCATAACGATTTTCAGAAATAATACCGAAACAATTCGCCGCAGACGGATTTTTACAAAGACGGGATAATTCATTAATATTATCGATGCTGCGGTTTGAAAAACCGGGTAATTTTGACAGTAAAGATATCATCTTATCAAAACCTATATCAAAAACCAAACGGTGTATCGGTTCAAATTGAATTGCGTTATCGTAAATATTTTCAATTTCTACAAGCGCATAACGGCAGGGATGATCTAAATCCGCTCCCTTTGTGTTTTTATATTCAGTCCAAATACCTTTGGCAGCCGCAAGCGAATGGTTACCGTCGCCAACAGCAAAAAGAAAAGGAGAAGTATTTCCGTTATAACGGCTGACAGAGCGGTTAAGCAATTCATCAAGTTTTTCTGACAAAAAATTTATATCATTTTCGCTGTCTAAAAGCCAGCCTGAAATATGACCTGATTCCATCATCAAAGAAGTGCTGTATAAGGCAGCGTTTTTTTTTGCTTTTTCACCCAGTGAAAATAAAAGGTTATCAGTTTCATCATCGATCAATAATAAAACATGCGGAAGTTCAAGCGGTGCTCCGCGGCGGATATCCATACGGGGGGGAAGACGTTCAGGAACAGTACCCTCAGTGCATCGGATTAAAGGACGTGTTTCTGGCAGCCATTCATATTGTTCCAAATCGATAACAGCTACAAGACCACGCCGTTTTTTTTGATACGGTGTATCTCTTTCTATATATATAAAACCCTTATGCGGCTGCGCAAAAACACCGTCTTGCAAATACCGGTACATGGCTGAATGAATATCTTCGATTCGCTTTGCTGCATCATCATCTGATAAAAAGACCTCCGGGAAAATCATATTAAAAGTTGAAGGAGAGCCTGCAGCCGTTGTTTTTACCTTTTCCCAATAATCACGATCCTGCGTAAATTGATCGCATGCAATCACAGACCATTTTACAAGATCGCAGCCTTGTGCAGGCAGCAGAACTGTAGGTATTTGAAGTCCTAACGAATTAAGTTTATTTAAATAATTTTCCATGTGAACCATTCTATCGAATTAATTTTTTTTTATCTATATGGCGGCACGATACAATCGTTTAATTAATATCAGGTTTTAATGCTTAATTTATCAAGTATTTTCTGCCAATTTCTTTTTGTCTTTTTCTTTAAAATCATTCGATTTATTTTCCACCATCTTTTTTGAATAAGAAGTTCCCATACAGGAATTATACGATGACCGTATTCTTCAATATATTCATTTGCCGTATTGCTGTATAAAGTAATTAATTTTTTTGTCATCTCTTCTATAGACCATGATGCTGCATGTTTTTTCGCTTCTTCTGATTTTCTTTTGTATAATTCTTTATCTCCAAGCAGATCAAGTACTCTATCTGTAAATTCCTTCGCATCATTTTTAACCATAAAGCCGCCGTTATCGCCGCCCATAACCGTAAGAGTACCCATTGCGCCGATAGCAACAACAGGAGTTCCTGATACCATTGCTTCCAGTGTAACTAATCCTTGTGTATCAGTAAGTGAAGGAAACAGAAAAAGATCAGAAATTGTATAAACGAGCGCTATATCCGCGCGGTTAAAATACCCGGTAAAAACACAGTGTTCATTTATGCCTAATTTCTGCGCCTCCTCTTTATAATAATCCAAATCAGGTCCGTTACCTGCAATAAGCAAAACTACATCAGGATGTTTTAAAAGGATTTCAGGTAATATATTGATAATAAATTCTATATTTTTTTCTTTCGCTACACGCCCTGCAAAAAGAAGAATACGTTTATTTTTAAGCTGAGGGAAAATACCTTCCAGTTTCTTGCGAAAATCATCGGATTTTGTTTCATCCTGTATAAAAAGATTTATTTCGATACCTGTAGGGATCATGCAGGTTTTGGTATTTAACTTATATTTTGCGACTATTGCTTCAATTTGAGGAGTTGGAACGATGACACGGTAAGACCTTCTTAAAGTATTTTTTAGAATTCCTGTGACTAAAAACTTGATAAAACCGGCAGGAAAAAAAGGGAAATAATTCGGAGCGTATTCTTCCCACATTGTATGACGAGTATAGATAACCGGCAGATTATGGGTTCTGGCATACCAAATACCGAATTCACCAATAACCACTTCTGAATGTATATGGATAATATCAGGAAAAAATTCATCAACCTGTTTAACTACCCAATTTAATTTATGAAATTTCGCTATTCTGTCTTCTTTTGAAATACCTGAAGGTATAGAAGGAACCTTAATAATTTTAACAATGTCGGCAATTTCGGATTCTTTTTGCAAAGAAATGTTGGTATTCGTATCATCAGGATATGAAGAACAAACAATAATAACCTCATGTCCTTCATTAACAAGTGCCCGGGAAAATGAATCTACCGATACAGTTACACCATTAACCCTTGGCCAATATGAATCTGTAAACATCGCTATTTTCATAATTATATTTTCAGTGTATTTTAAATTCCTGTTAATTGCAACAAAGAAAAATATAACATGGTAAAAAAACCATATATATGTTAAACTATTTCCATGAGTGAAAACCTTGAATTAATTGAAATGTATAAACGGCTGCGGGTCACGGATGTCCGTGATGGTATGGATTGGATGGGCTATCATCATTATGGCTCTGTCGATTATAAAATTCGTCCGCTTTTCCGTCCTGAAACAAGCATAATAGGTATAGCCAGAACTGCCCGTTATGTTCCTTATGAAGGACCTGTTCCGGCTCTCCCGCCGGAAAAATACAGAGAATGGGTCAATATGTATTACAACGAGATTTGTAATGACCCATGGAATAAAGACATTCAAAGCGGCGATTTTATCTGCCTTGATGTCGCAGGAATTGATGTAGGACTTTTGGGTTCTAACAATACCCTCCATTGCAAAAAAGCGGGCGCTGTAGGTTTTATGACAAACGGCGGCGGAATCCGTGATACAGACGAATGTATAATCCAAAAAATCCATGTATGGTCTTATTTCATTTCTCAGCCGATGGATCAGGCGCGTATTCGTTTTATCGATAAAGATATTCCGATAGCCATAGGCGGCGTTGCAATTTACCCGGGTGATGTTGTAGTAGCAGACGGTGACGGCGTCATTGTTGTTCCTCGCAAAGTTGCAAAAGATGTTGCCGCATACGCATGGCAGGAAGCAAGCGCCGACAAAAAATCACGCAAGCAGCTTTACATTGATTTGGGGATGGAGCTGGACGAAACTGTTGAGTAAATTGACCCTTCAATAATTTTACTGCCGCAATTTGAACAAAAATTCATTTTCTGCCTCCTGGTATTTTTTCTTTATTTTTATTTTTACAATAAAAAATGAAAAAAAATGGGGTTGTCCGAGAAGTAATTCTTGGGCAGCCTTTTTTATGGTGAAAATTTACTAAAATTCCACACGTGTGGAATTTGGAGGAATTCAAAAAATTGGATGTCCGAATATTTGTTAATACTATG
>Ga0123356_10002240_pt1 | contig 20841 bp, 16 predicted proteins | sample TergutEmb28metaG_2_FD_92546 | JGI IMG/M metagenome (GOLD analysis project Ga0123356, IMG submission 92546) | Embiratermes neotenicus P3 segment gut microbial communities from Petit-Saut dam, French Guiana - Emb289 P3 | ecosystem: Host-associated > Arthropoda: Insects > Digestive system > Gut ... | reverse complement strand
TCCTTTAATTTCCGGGTAGAGTGCATCATCGCTTTCTATTTCAGGTTCTTCTGCCAGAACTTCACGAATCCTGTTAGCTGCAACAAGAGTTTTTGACAAGTCAGATAAAATTCTTCCAAGTTCTCGGATTGGCCAGATCATCCAGTTGCAGTAAGCGTAAAACGCAAGAAATGTTCCGGGTGTTAAATCGCCCTGAACACTGCGGAAAACTCCAGCGCCAATTACAACAGTAAGCTGTAAACCGCTGAGTAAATCTCCTGTTCCCCAAAACTTGCCAAGCATTTTTCCAATATCTATCCATATATTGGCATGCGCTAATGTCCTTTCTTTGAACTTTTCTACTTCATGCGATTCTCTGCCAAAAGCGCGTACAACACGAACACCCGTATAATTTTCCTGAGCAGTTGACTGCATTTTTCCTTCTGTAACATCGGCTTTTGCAAAATTTTTGCTTACCTTGCGGAAGTAGAAAAACGAAAACATAAAAATTAACGGAATCAGCGATAAAGCGATAAAGGACATATACACATCCATAGAAAACATCATTATTACAGCCACAGTAAAAACACATGCAGTTCTGATAAGTTCGCTTAGATTGTTTTGAATAAAATAGCGGACATTGTCTACATCTGTTGTTGCACGCTGAATAATATCGCCTGTTTGACATTGAACATGCCAATTCCACGGCAGTTTTTGAATATGTCCGTAAAGTGAATTCAATAAACGCCATGCGGCTGTTTCGCCGAGTTCAAGGGCTGTATAGTTGCGGATTTTATTGCAAATTTCAGCTAACAATGCCGCAACTACAATAAATACTGCGCAAATCCATAAATTATACCGAAGTTTTTCCACTCCGCCTAACGCAGAAATCATATCAATGACAAATGCAGGAGCGGCAAGAGGTTCTGTTCCGATAACCGAGTCGATAGTATAACGGACAATTTGAGGATTTATTAAACCAAAAGTTACAGTTGCGACAGTTGCCATGCAGCAAAATGCAAATTTTAACTTTCTGTCCTTTAAAGCGGAAGCGACCATCATAAACCGTCCGCGTTTCATTGGTAGTTTCATATTTTTTTCTCCAGTATGAACTGCTTTGTTAAAATTAGATGAACATAATTGATTATGAACATACAATTCTCCTTATTAATTAACATTTTCGAACCTTTTGGGCAGGAAAATGCAAGTATCGCTTTTTAAACGACACAACATCCCGACATGGAAAATCGGGGCCTATGGGTGAGAAAACCGCATGCCGGCCGAAGGGCCTGTTTTTACCGTTGAATGGATTCTGGGTGAAAAGAATCAGGAGGTAAGCTGCTGTCAAGGTGACAGCCTGCCTTATGCGGCTTCAATATAAATGAAATATCCTTACAATCATTATTATCCTCCTTCGAAAAATATTACGTTACAAGAGTATAGGGTTGGTTTTTAAATTTTGTCAAGTAGTATTTTAGTAAATGTTTGATAAAATATTCATTTTATTTTATCAATTCTTTTATACCCTGGGATATCATATATAAAGGTATAGAGTAAAGATTTTTTGTAATACCGTAATTTTTTAAAGAGGTTCTTATAGCATGTTTTGGATTATTGTCATGCATATAAACCTTTAATGACTGCGCTTTTGTATGTTTAGAAGATTTTACTTCTATTGGGATTATTTCGTTGTTTCCCTGAATTAAAAAGTCAATCTCGGCTGTGCTGCCTTCGCGCCCCCAATAAAATAACGGGCTTATTTTTGCGGTTTTTAGTTCCTGACACACAAATTGTTCAGCTAAAGCGCCATTCATATCATCAACTATGTCTGATCCTGCCGCTAATATATCTGCAGGTGTTATTTCGGCTTGTGCGCCCAAAAGCCCAATATCAAGCATATATATTTTAAAGATAATTTCCTTATAGTGCATTTTTAAGGGAAGTTTTGGAGTTTCCACTTTATTAATTTTATAAACCAATTTTGTATCTACCAGCCATTGCAAGGCGTTTTCAAATTCTGCCGCCCGCCCGCCGCTTTTTATGTTTCTATATATAAATTTTTTATTCTCTTTTACCAAATGCAAAGAAATTGAATCCCATAACATTCTTATTTTTGGTTCTGTACGAGGATCGTTTATATGTTTGGAAAAATCGCTCTTATAAGATGATATCAGTTCGTTTTGAATAACACGTACTTTTGTTAAATCTCCTGATGCTGCATATTCGCTTACTGCAGCCGGCATACCGCCGACATAATAGTATTGTTTTAATAAAGTTTCCAATAATTCTGCTGTTCCGGATGCAGCAGCAGTATCAAATCGATTTATCATATTTGCTAACATTTCTTTTCCAAGAGCTTCAAGGAATTCGCAAAAAGACATAGGATACAATGTAATTTGATCTGTCTGTCCGACAGGACGGCGTCCTAACATAACTCCTAAAAAGCTGCCTGCCGCAATTATATTATACTCTTTCCCAATCTGTGAATCATTAAACGATTTTAATGAATCCATAGCCCGTTGAGATTCCTGTATCTCGTCAAAGAAAATCAGTGTTCTTGAAGGATTAATTTTTTTATTAAAATGCAGCTCCAATTGGCTGATTATATATTCAACCGAGATATCTTTATTAAAAATTTTTTGTAATTTGTCGTCAGAAAAGAAGTTTAACTCAATATAACTGTCATAATTAGCTTCTGCAAAATCCCGAACCAGCCATGTTTTTCCTACCTGCCGTGCTCCAAATAATAATAATGGCTTGCGATTAGCTGAGTTTTTCCAGTTTTTCAATTCTTCCAAAGCATATCTTTTCATACTTTAAGTTTACCACAAAACTACATTTATTGCAACCAATAAATGTAGTCTCAATACACTTTTTGGAACCAATAAATGTAGTCTCAATACACTTTTTGGAACCAATAAATGTAGTCTCAATACACTTTTTGGAACCAATAAATGTAGTCTCAATACACTTTTTAGAACCAATAAATGTATGATTAATACGAGAATATTGCTTATCTACAGTTTTTCCATAAGCATTATCTATCAAACAGGTTTTTTAGTTCTTCATGACTCATTCTTGCAAGCCATGATTCACCCGATTTTACAGTCATGTCGGCTAGTTCCTGTTTATTGGAAATCATCGCATCAATTTTTTCTTCAAAACTGTTTTTTGTTATAAATCGATGAACAAAGACGGTGCGTTTTTGTCCGATTCTAAAAGCGCGATCAGTCGCTTGATTCTCCACCGCAGGGTTATACCATAAATCGTAATGTATTACTCGGCTTGCTGCAGTCAGGTTTAAACCAAGACCGCCTGCTTTTAAACTAATTAACATGATTCTTGCACTTGGATCATTTTGAAACTTTTCTATTATATCTGACCGGGTATTTTGATTTAATCCGCCGTGATAAATTAACGCAGCTTCTCCCAGCTCTTTTTTTATAATTGTATCAAGGCAATTCAGCGTCTCAACGTATTGGCTGAAAACCAGTGTTTTTTCTCTATTGGCTAAAATTTCCTGCAAAAGAGTTACAAGCAGCTGCGCTTTTCCCGAAAGTTCAGAAACTGCAGGGCTTTCTTTATCATATACCCTAGGATGATTGCAGATCTGTTTAAGCGAAGTAAGCAGATAAAAGATTAAGGAAGATCTTTCTTTTGGATCGATATCTTTTGATTTTTTTATCGATTCTGAAACTACAGTTTCATATAAAACAGCTTGTTCTTTTTCCAGAGCGGCATATTCATTAGTAACAATTTTTTCCGGTAAATCTTTAATTATATTTTTATCTGTTTTCAGCCGCCGTAATAAAAAAGGGGATGTAATCTTCTGCAGTGCGTCCGCTTGTTCGTGGCTGCGTTTTACTTCTATAGGGATGCGGTATTGTTCTTTAAAGTTTTTTTGGTTGCCTAAATAACCTGGAAGAATAAAATCAAAAAGGGATCGCAGATCCTCAAGTTTGTTTTCTACAGGAGTGCCGGATAATGCAAGGCGGTATTTGGAATTTAAATTTTTAACAACACGGGAAATTCTTGTTTCTGAATTTTTCATTAGATGTGCTTCGTCTGCCAGCAATAAAGAAAAAGTTTTCTTTTTAAGTTTTTCCGCATCACGTACAATTGTTTGATACGTGGTTAAAAATACATCGCTTTTTTTATCAAATTTGCGCCCGCTTCCGTGGTAACGTGAAACATTTAATGACGGGGCAAAGCGGCTTAATTCTTTTTCCCAGTTATTCATAAGGGCTGCGGGCGCAACTACCAGAAAACCGCCGCCGGAAAGCCCTTCTTCTTTCAAGCGCAGCAGCGCCGCAATGGATTGAACAGTCTTACCCAATCCCATGTCGTCTGCCAATACGCAGCCAAAACCTGATAGTAAAAGTGAGCATATCCAATTATAACCCCTAATTTGGTATGGGCGCAGCTGCGCATTCAGCGAAGCGGGGATAGGGTAGTTGTGTTCTTTAAATAAATTATCAATTTTTTTACGTATTTCAAAGGTTAATTCCGTATCACCGGAAAAATGCGCCTTTAAAAAATCGTTTGTATTTGGCGCTGTAATACGGGCTTTTTTAAGAAGCCGTGTAAACTCCTGTGTCTGCATTTTTACATAGCCATCTTTAAAACGAACAAGCGCCTTTTTTAATTTAACCAATTTTTCAAATTCTTTTAATGTCATTACTTCATCGCCGATTGCAATTTTCCATTCAAAGCTTTGTAAAGCGTTTAAATCCAGATATTTTATTAATGATGAAGCGTCTGCGTTACCTTTAATTACCAGTCTTGGTTTTAATTCTCTTACAAGCGCTTTTGGAAGATTAACAATCAAGCCAAGCCGTGTTAAAAGGTTAGAAGCATTATCCAAAAATGAAACAAGCCTGGTTTCTGATAATGCGATTTTTTTATTGGTAAATAAATCTTTTATTTCTGATAGATAATTGGAAAGAGCTATAGGAGCGCGTAATGTGTCTAAATCTTTACATTTATAAAGCGGTGTTTTATGTAAACCAGTTTCGTCCTCTGTAAGCACATCCATCGAAATAGCAAAATTCATAACTTCCTGCAGATCATTATCATTTTTTGAAACATTTGTAATATTAATGGCATATTTATAAGCCGAGAAATTAATATGCAAAACAGAAAGCCAGCGGTCTATCGCCATTGGCAGTGAACGTTTTGCAGGCGATGAAACATCTATAAACATTCCAAGGAAAAATAAATTTACTAGCTGTTTGTATTCATTACTGCCCTGTTTTTTTATATCTTCGCAGTGAATTAGAAATTTATTCCTGACCCATTCGCTTAAAAATGCAGCAGAAAGAATATCAACAACGCTTCTTCCGCTGACAGTTTTATTCCCTGCAGATACAGCCTGTTTTTTGGATAGGTTTATTTTAAATGAAGCAGAAGATGATAACATTCCGCATTCTCTTTCTGCAATTGCAGCAATCATACCGGAAATTACCGGTAAACTTTCAAACGGCCGCCAGATTATTTTCAGCATATCCTCATCGTTTATAATGTATGGAATAAAAGCTGCAGATGAGCAAATAAGATTTAAAAACCTAAAAAGATTAAAAAGAAAATTATATGAAGCTGTGCCGTCATCGGATGAAAATTCCATAAAGTAATTAAATGCTTCATATAAAGTAAATCTTTTTATGCTACCGTTAATGTCTTTGGAAGTAAGTGTTGGTTCTGTTCCCGGAATAAAGCTCGGGCAATGAACTGTCCAATCAGAACGGGAAAAATCATGTTCCAATCTGGACAGTGTTTCATCATCGTCTTGCGGAATTGCAGCGGCGGATTCCCATTCTTTACCTGCAGCAGTAACGCGGTGAAAAAACTCTGCCATAACTGCAGCAAAATCTTTATTGCAAAACGGAGGGTTCGGCGGTAATAACGAACTTGTTAATTGGCCGCAGTAAGGAATATCTTCGAATTCAATTGGTTTTAATTCTGTATTACCGGAAAAATTGCGGGGAATGCGGTCTTCGAAGTTAATTAGAAACGGCGGAGTAATTTTATAAGAAACAGCTTTTCCAAAACGGCTTTGAATATCCATTCCGCGCAAACGAAAAAGTGCCTGAGGGTTAGCGTCAATTTCTCTTGCAACAATATAGTAAAGAGCCGCCATATGTTTGCAAGGGTCTCCGTGGTCAGGACATGAACATGTTCTTTTCATTTCGCTCCAACGGCGCGGAATTAGATTTATTCCTTCTTTTTTTAACTTTAGTAAAAAAGATTCCGGCAGTTCGCCAGCTGCAATCTGAGCCATAAGCAGCGGATCTTTTTCTATCAATTTATATACATTTTCTGCTGAAGCTGTATCTAAAGGAGGAAAAGTTATCGATACTTTGTAAAAAGGGTTGTAATTTCCTTCGACCTTTGCAATCGCGCGTCCTGCATTTAAATCTAATGAAAGTACTCTGCCGGCATTTGCATACCGCCTGCCCCGATCCAGGCGTTCTCCCATCCGGTAACTGTCCAAAATATCTATAAACCACCGCCCCCAGGGAGTAATGCCAAAAAGATTATTCATATAAAAAGTATAACCTAAAAGTGCAAAAATTATCATTTTATTTGTTATATTATTATGTATTATGAAAATTGATATTGAAGATTGCTACAAAAAATATGCGCCTATGATATACCGCAGGTGTTCAGGTTTACTCAAAAATGAAGAAGAAGCGCTTGATGCAGTTCAGGATGTTTTTGTAAATCTTCTGCGGAATAAAAGCCGTCTTCATGGTCAGTTTTTATCCAGTTTGCTTTATACAATAGCAACCAATATTTGCTTAAATAAACTTAAGCGGCGGAAACTTCAGGGTTATAACTGTGAGGATACGCAGGAGCTGTTAATTGGCTCGAATGATCCTCAATTGGAGAAAGTAGAAGCAGACATGATTATGGAAGAGATTTTACAGAATGAATCTGAATCTACAAGAGCAATTTGTTTTATGTACTATGGAGATGGTTTGACTCTGCAGGAAATAGGAGAAATAACAGGTCTTTCTGTTTCCGGAGTTCGTAAAAGATTAATTGCTTTTAAAACCCGGGTTAAACTTAAATGGGAAGGAGAATTATAATGAATAAAACGTTTGTTTCTGCCTTTTTGCTTGAACGTTATCATATTGGCGAAGTAACTCCCAAAGAAAAAAAACTTGTAGAAGAAGCGCTAAACAAAGATGAATCATTGATTAATTCTTTGGAAAATTTAAAACAGGCAAATATCGATTTTTTTAAAAAATATCCTGCTTCAGATAATATTATTAAAAAATCCTTGTCCGTTCCCAAACGGCGTTTAACCCCTGTAACTATGGGGATATGCGCTGCAGCTATGGCTGCATTTATCGCTGTTCCATTATTTGTATTTAACAATTCCGCTGATGTTGAATTCGGTGACAGGATAAAAGGTTCTTCTATCAGCGGAAATTCCATAGAATTAAATATTTTTCTTAAAGAAAATTCTGCAGGTGATGTTATTATGCTGCCTGATAATTCCGGCATAAGCGAAGGAAATACTATTCAGCTTGTTTACCGTGTGTTAGGTGTTAGTACAGCAGAAAAATACGGAACTATTTTTTCCATAGACGGAAGGTCTTATGTTACCATGCATTATCCGTATACGCCGTGGCAGAGTACACTGCTTGTTTCCGGAAGATATGTGCCTTTGGAAGCTGCGTTTACACTGGATGATGCTCCCAATTATGAAATTTTCTTTTTTGTAGCAAGTGAAACGCCTATCAATCTAAGAGATATTTACGAAACAGCGAATCAGCTTGCAGAAGAAATAAATAGAAAACCGCAGGATGCTTTTAAAATGGGAACTGAAGCATTTAAGAATTATGAATTGGAAGTATTTACATTACTAAAGGAGTAATATATGAAGATAAATAGGGTAATTTTTTGTTTTTTATTTTTATTGGTTATAGTTAATTTTTCTTTTGGTATGCAAGCCGATAATGCTACACGCAGGTTTGGAATTTTTATCGGTTCTAATAACGGCGGCAGAGATCGTGTAACGCTTCGTTATGCAGTAACCGATGCTCAATCCATGAAAAATGTTTTTAATGAAATGGGCGGAATCGCAGTTATGGATTCAGTGCTTCTTGTTGAACCTACAATCAGGGAAATTAACAGGCGCATCGACGCGATACATGAACAGGTATTAAATGCCAGAGGAACAAACAGGCGTACAGAAATAATTTTTTATTATTCCGGTCATTCGGACGAAGAAGGACTTCTTTTAAACCGTGAAAAATATATGTACCGTGAATTAAGGGAACGCATAAACCGTATTCCTTCTGACATGCGGATTGTAATTCTTGACTCATGCGCTTCCGGCGCGTTTACGCGGATAAAAGGCGGAGAAAGAACCCTGCCGTTTCTCGTGGATAGTTCATTTACTGCCGAAGGATATGCGTTTTTAACATCAAGTTCGGCAAACGAAGCTTCGCAGGAATCTGACAGAATCGGCGCTTCGTATTTTACTCATTCGCTTGTTGCAGGACTTCGCGGCGCTGCCGATTCTGTCGGTGACGGCAGAGTAACATTAAACGAACTATACCGTTATGCTTATGCAGAAACGCTAGCCCGGACAGAAACTTCATTATTCGGCGCACAGCATCCCAGTTATGATATTCAGATTAGCGGAACCGGCGATTTAGTACTGACAGATGTTTCTCAAACTTCGGCAGGAATAGTATTTGATGAAAGATTAACAGGTCGTATCTCAATAAGAAACAGCCGGGATCATCTTATCGTAGAACTTACAAAAACTGCACGTCCTCTTGAACTGGGATTAGAGCCGGGTTCGTATCGGATTATTTTACAGCAGGGAAATGATTTATCCCGTGCAGATGTTACTCTTATAGAAGGAAGACATATTCATGTAACTCGGGATAATTTTTCCAGAATAGATGCTGAACCAACCCGCCGCCGTGGTGATGATGATGAAGAACCTTCTTCGTCTAACATGCATTTATATACATTCTTTTTTAATGTTGTATATGAGCCGTTTCCGTTTCCTTTAATAGGTTTTGTTAATAATGCAATTGGCAATCATCATATTTTTCAATGCGGCTTTGTTAATAATAACACATTGGATTTTAATGGCTTTCAGGCAGGGTTTGTTAATACAATTGGTAATGATCTTTTTGGTTTTCAAGCAGGATTTGTAAATACAATCGGCGGGGATGTAAACGGCTTCCAGGCAGGATTTGTTAATAATAATGCAGGGGATTTAAGAGGATTTCAATCAGGTTTTTTTAATAATAATGCAGGGAATACAATTGGCATGCAATATGGATTTGTGAATATTACTGCAAAAAAATTGACAGGTCTTCAATTTGGTTTTGTCAATATTACTGACAGTGTAGAGAAGGGTGTTCCCATAGGTTTTATTTCTATTGTAAAAAACGGCGGATATAAAGCATTGGAATTTAGTTTTTCCGAGTTTTTTACATACAATGCAGCATTAAAAACAGGTATAGAAAAATTTTATACATCTATTCTTGTTTCTTATAAGCAAACCAGCAGATTTTCCCGTGAACATTTTGCTTTTGGTTTTGGATTTGGCTCGATACTTCCTATTAATAAATTGTTTTATTTTAATCCGGAATTGACAGGCCAAACATCGGTATTAGCATTGGAAAAGGAAACTTTCGTAAATCATAAAGGTTCTTTTACAGGTTATAAAAGTTCTTTCATAAATTATAATAGTTTTATTCCGTACTTTGGATTCAACTTTGGAAGTTTTAGTATTGCGGCAGCTCCTTCTGTTACATGGATACATTCCGCAAAAGCCGAAGATATGCCGGACCCGCTTTTCAGAATTTATATGAATGATATAAATGACAACAACCGGATTGTTGTTGGAGGAAGAATCGCGGCAAGAGTAAAGTTTTAATTGTCAATATTGAACTTTTCCAGTAATATATTATGGAGAGGTTCAATATGATAAAAAGCAGTTATATTATCAATACTTGTTTTGCCGCGATTATTTGTTTATCCGTAATGATTTCTGCAGGATGTGTTCCAGTTATTGATAAACCAAATTATCTGGTTTTGCTTGATGATGTTGTTCTTGGTCCTTTTTCCCCGGCTTACCTGACTCCTCAGCAGTTTATCGATACAAATGCTGTTAGTTTTGCTGCCGGCATGAAACTCGGCTGGAACCTGGGCAATACCCTCGATACAAACAATTTATACTGGCTTCCGCCGGATGCAGATATTTCCCGGTTTGAAACTGCATGGGGTAATCCTGTTACTACAAAAGAAAATATAGACACAATAAAAAAAGCAGGATTTGATACAATTAGAATACCTGTTTCCTGGGCAAAAGCCGCTGACTCTGAATACAATATCTGCGCCAGCTGGATGGAAAGGGTGACAGAAGTTGTAAATTATGCTGCCGCAAATGATATGTATATTATACTTAACACACATCATGACGAAGATATTTTTAAGTTTACCGATAAAGACATAAATAAATCCTTGGTAGTGTTCAGAAAAATTTGGATGCAGATTGCATCTCAATTTAAAAATTACAATGAAAAATTGATATTTGAAGCATTAAATGAACCCAGAACCAAAGGCAGTGCTGCCGAGTGGAGCGGCGGAACCAAAGAAGAGCATGATAACATAAATAAATATTACGAAGTTTTTGTTAATGTTGTAAGGAACAGCGGAGGTAATAACGATAAACGTTTTTTAATGATAAATACCTATGCCGCTTCTGCAGATGAAATTGCGGTAAATAACCTTGTTCTTCCTGCTGACACAATAGAAAATAAATTGATGGTTTCCATTCATTCTTATGCGCCGTACAATTTTGCATTAAATAAAAATGTTTCTTTTAATACCTGGAATAGAAATAATCCCGCCGATACTTCTGCAATAAATGCAGGAATAGACCGCGTTTATAACCGGTTTGTCAGTAACGGGATCCCTGTAGTAATGGGAGAGTTCGGTGCAATGAGTAAAAATAATGAAGAAACAAGAGCTTTATGGGCAGAATATTATACTGGATATGCCAGAAGCAAAGGAATTCCCTGTGTTTGGTGGGATAACGGAGGTTTCACTGGTGATGGTGAACTATTCGGCCTTTTGAACAGGCATAATAACACTTTTGTATACCCGCTTGTTTTAAATGCGCTTAAACGCGGAGCAGGTGTCCAATAATATTTAAAAGACACGATAACTTTAAAAATTTGCAATTATTTTTCATTTTCACTAAAGCGCCGTGCATATTCACTCCATATATAGTAACTAAGAATTTTTTATAAAAATTCTTGGCCGGCGGCAGTCTGCTGCCGGAACTTAATTATGGAGGATGTATATGAACAACCTCAATTCTATCTTAATCGAAGGCAATCTGGTCAGGGATCCGATGCTTCGGTCGACTTCAAAAGGAACGCAAATCTGCGCCATGTGCCTTGCGTCAAACCGCTATTACAAACAGGACTCTAGTCCAGGTTTTGAGAAGGAGGTTTCATTTTTTGATATCGAAGCCTGGGGTAAACTTGCAGAAGCATGTTATGCAAGAGGAAAAAAAGGCCGGGGAGTGCGCGTTGTCGGGCGGCTTAAACAAAATCGCTGGACAGACCCAGAAGGCAAGACGCATTCAAAAATCAATATTGTTGCGGAACATGTAGAGTTTCGTCCTGAGTTTAAAAAGGATTCAAAACCTATTACAATTCCCTATGATGATGATATATCGATTGACGACAGCGATGAACCTGTTTTGGCGATGGCGGGTAAAGAGCTTGAAGCGGTTGCATTTTGAGCTTTATAAAAGCTAAGTTTTATAAAAGCCATCTTTCCAGTTAAAACGGCTGGAGTTGGGCAGGGGGCGGATGTTTCCATTGTTTTCGTTTAACGCGCGCATCAAATCTTTGTAGTTTGTTTTTTTGAGCGGCGCTCCGGATAAATCGATAATGAAACGTCCAAACCCTGCTTCTTTTAAAAATGGAATCTTATCTACTATAGAAAAATGTCTTTTTGAATAGACCCTTGTGCCTTCATAACCAGAATCGAGCATAAAAGCTTCATCTTTGTTATCTGCAAACGAATTAAATCCAAGAACGGAAGTTAAGTCTTCTCTTATGTTAAAAAGCGGCGGCCATGCAAAAACCGTTATAAAATATTTTCTGCGTAAAAATTTCTGGTTTTCCAAAGTGCGCTCTAAATTCTGTCTATTATTTTCCAGCGGCGAAACAAAACCTTCAACTCCTTCAAAAGAAGAAACAAACGAAAGCGACCATGAATTAAACGTATATAACCACGGCCCTGCAATTAATTTTATTTTGTCTTTTGCCGCAGAGCTTTCGGGTATATCCCTAAACATGGAAAAATGCCCGGGATTGTTTACTATATATTGATGATACCCTTTTTCTGCAAGCTGTTTAATTTTTTTTGCGATAACTGCATTTTCAATGCTTTCGTTCTCGTAACCTGCGCAAACAGAGTTTGATATATCCTGCGGAAACCACGGATCTAAAGCCAAAATAATTTCTGCAGGTTTAAAGGGAAGCAGATTTTTGTCAGCTAACAAATATTTTGCATTCTTCTGCGAAAGAGTAAGTATAACCCACTGCGGACGCGAAGATTGCACAATAAATAAATCTTCCGGGCGGGAAACTGCAATATACAAACCTTCGGGGAAAATATCTTTGCCTTTTTTTGGTTTATTCGATTGTATGTTCAATGAACAAATAGGCGCTCTATCTCTGCCGGGACCTCTGCCGGTTGTTGTTTGTGTAATTACAGGCGCATATCTTTTACGCATTTCTTTTGTTTGTATTAAATAGACATGGTCTCCGATAGATCCTTCTGGCGCAGAAATCCAATAACCTTTCGCTGAACCGCCGCCGCTTGCTTTTTCTGCAAATGTTAATTTCTGCGAAACCCTTCCCGAGTCATCGCTGCGGTGAATACGAACAGAATCTCTTGCCGATAATTTAATTCCACGAGGCGGTGTGACAAGAGCAAGTCTATTTTCACCTGAAGTTTTAAATTTTAAAATTGATCCAAGGCTTATTCCTGTACCGCCGTCCTGCTGCGGATTTAACCAGTCAATTTTGTTAGAAAATCCTTCTTCTAGCTCTCCCTCTTCTCTGCGCTCTCTGCGTTTCTGCGTCTCTGCGAGAGTTCCTCCGAATAAAAATTGCGTTTTTGGACGCGCAAAATCATTCCGTAAAATCTCCCGCCCCTGTTCGATGCTTTGCTGTATATCATTTTCATCTCCGCCGGCAACAGCGTCCGCAACCAATCGATATGCAGAAACAACAGCGCCTACATACGAAGCGCTTTTCATACGGCCTTCGATTTTTATCGCTTTAATACCTATTGCAGATAAATCCGGAATACGTTCCAGTAACTGCAAATCGTTTGGACTAAAATAATAACCTTCGCCTTCACTTCTATCCAGTCTGTGATACAATCTTCTGCAGGCTTGAGTGCACATTCCCCTGTTAGCTGATTTGCCTCCCAGAAAACTTGAAAAAAGGCAAATACCAGAAACGCTTATGCAAAGCGCACCATGAACAAAAACCTCAAGTTCCAGATTCGTTTCTTTTTTAATCCCGCGCAATTCCTGCAAAGAAAGTTCACGGGAAAGCACAACGCGCGATACGCCGTGGCGGGAAAGAGCATTTGCTCCCCGCGCCGATGCTATGTTCATTTGTGTAGATGCATGAAGTTTTAAAGAAGGAAACTCTTTTTTACACATTTCAATTACGCCGAAATCCTGCACAATTATGGCATCTGGTTTTTGGCTGTTTAAATATTTTAAAAACTGATACATTCGATCTGCTTCGCGCTGTTCAAAAACCGTATTCACAGTAACATAAACTTTTTTTCCCATTTTATGAAGCGAGCGCAGAGCTCCCTCAAACTGCGCATATGTAAAATTTGCGCTTCTTAAACGGGCATTAAAATCTTTTAAGCCAAGATACACGGCATCTGCGCCTTCGCCAATAGCTGCATCAAGCGCTTCAGGCGATCCAGCAGGCGCCAGCAATTCGATACTTTTCATTACAATTAGTATATCAGTAAATTAGGTATATTGAGAAGAATCTCTCGCGGAGACGTAACATTCCTTTGAAATGTAGAAACGCAGAGGACTCAAAAAAACTCTGCGATCTCTGCGCCTTTGCGCCTCTGCGAGAACCTCTTTTGTGATTCTAGACTTGCATTAAAATATATGCTAATATCCATGCATGTCAGAAATTCAAAAGTTAGAAGCTAACCAAAGGTTAGCAACAATCCGCCATTCAAGCAGCCATATCATGGCGCAGGCTGTAGTAAAACTCTTTCCCGGAACAAAAACCGCTATAGGTCCGGCAATCGATAACGGTTTTTACTATGATTTTCTTTTGCCGCGCGCAATAACATCCGATGACCTTCCGGTTATCGAAGCAGAAATGAAAAAAATTATCGAAAGCCGGCAGGATTTTGTAAAAATCACAATGAGCCGGGCGGATGCATTAACTCGTTTTACAGATGAACAATTCAAAACAGAACTTATCAATGAATTGCCGGACAATGAAGATATATCAATATATGAAAATAAAGACAAAGACGGCGAAGTACAGTGGAGCGATCTTTGCCGCGGCCCTCACGTATCAAACACAAGAGAAATAAATTCCGCAGCTTTTAAACTGCAAAGTATCGCAGGCGCATACTGGCGCGGCGATGAAAAACGCCCGATGCTTACGCGTATTTACGGAACAGCGTGGGAAAACCCAAAAGATTTAAAAGCCTATCTTGCATTTTTGGATGAAGTAGAAAAACGCGATCACCGCCGTGTCGGCAAGGAGCTGGATTTATTTTCAACACATGAAGAAGCCGGCGCTGGTTTAATTTATTGGCATCCGAACGGCGGCAGAATGAGGGTTGCAATCGAAGATTTCTGGCGGCAGGAACATTACCGCAGCGGTTATGAACTCCTTTTTACGCCTCACATCGGAAAAAGCTGGCTTTGGGAAAAATCCGGTCACCTTGGATTTTATAAAGAAACCATGTACAGCCCCATGAAAATTGACGAACAGGATTATTATGTAAGACCGATGAATTGCCCCTTCCATATAATGATTTACAATAACAAAGGGCATTCTTACCGCGACCTTCCGCTTCGTTGGGCGGAACTTGGAACAGTTTATCGATATGAACGCTCCGGCGTTTTACACGGTCTTCTTCGCGTACGCGGTTTTACCCAGGATGATGCTCACATTATTTGTACGCCGGATCAAATGGAAAGCGAAATCCGCGAGGTTATTCGTTTTAGTTATAATTTATGGAAGATATTTGGTTTTAAAGATATCAAAGCATACCTTGCAACTAAACCTGCAGAAAGCGTAGGAGAACAGGATCGATGGGATGCCGCACTGGAAAGTCTCCGCAAAGCAATCGAAGCAGAAGGAATCACCTACGAAATCGATGAAGGCGGCGGCGCGTTCTACGGACCAAAGATCGACTTAAAAGTAAAAGATGTACTTGGCAGAGAATGGCAGATGTCAACAATTCAATTTGATTTTAACGAACCAGAAAGATTCGATATGACTTTTATTGATAACGACGGCCAGCATAAACGTCCTTATATGATTCACCGTGCATTAATGGGCAGCTTGGAGCGGTTCTTCGGCGTACTTATCGAGCACTTTGGCGGCGCTTTCCCTGTCTGGATTTCGCCTGAGCAGGCTGCTGTAATTCCCGTGTCAGAAGTATTTAACGATTATGCAAAAAAAGCCGCCGATAGCCTTAAAATGCAAACCACCGGCAATTACAACTTGCGTATAACAACAGAATTAAGCGATGATCGTTTAAACGCAAAAATCCGCAGCTGCCAAACGCGGAAAATTCCGTATATGCTGGTTGTTGGCCAGAAAGAAGCGGACGAAGGCACAGTATCGATACGTCTTCGTGACGGCAGGCAGCTTCCCGCGATGAAGATAGAAGAGTTTGCGGTTTACATTAAAGATAAGATAGATACGAAATCTTTAGAATTGTAATATATTTCGATTTTACTTGACTATCTTTATAATTATTTTATTTTATAAAGATATGATGTACGATTTTAAGCACAGAACAATCATGATCCTCGATCTGCTGGCAGTTCACAAAACTGTTAAATTGTCCATGCTTTCTGAAGCTCTTAATATTTCGCATGTGACTTTACGTAAAGATTTGGATAATCTGGAAAGCCGCGGGATAATTAAATGTACTCATGGATATGCCAGTTTGGATGGAGCGGATAATACATGTAAAAGGATGGCATTTTGTTATTTAATTAAACAAAGAATTGCAAAAGCGGCTGTGCAGATTGTAGAAGAAGGCGAGACAATCATGCTGGAGTCTGGTTCCTGCTGTGCGTTATTTGCAGAAGAATTGGCGTTAGCGCATAAAAATAATACAATAATAACCAATTCTGTATTTATAACAAATTATATTAGAAAAATTCCAACTATTAAAATTGTTTTACTTGGAGGATATTATCAGGCAGAATCGCAAGTGCTGGTCGGCCCTGTTACGATAAATGAAGCTGAGCATTTTTTTCCGGATAAGTATTTTTTTGGTTCAGATGGTTTTATTTCCGGAAAAGGTTTTACCGGCAGGGATTACCTTCGCACAGAAACTATTTTGGGGCTTACCCAATATGCAAATAAAAGTATTGTATTAACAGAAGCGGCAAAGTTTGATCATTACGGTTCATTTGTAATGATTGGGCTGGATAATATTTTTGGAGTATTCACCGATGACAGTATTCCAAAAGAAGCCGAGGATGAATTGAATAAATATAATATTAAACTTTATAAAGTTTCTGCCGCAGGAGAAAATTAAATTTTAAATAAATATTAATATTCTTTAAGTATCGATAAAAGCCGTTCTTTATTAATCGTTCTTAAAAAACTTGCAAGACGCGGACCTTGTTCTTTACCGATCAACGCCTGATACGCCGCGCCAAAGAGAGCTTTTCCGTCGATACATGCTTTTTCCGCCGCCGCATAAATTGCTGTAGAACAAGTTTTGTCATCTGCAAATTCTTCAATCTTGCTAATGACATCATCACGCAGGATCCGGATAGCATTTTTCTCGATATCTGAAAGTTCTCTGTTTGGTTTTTCGCCGCTTTTTAGTAATCTAAACTTAAAATCTTCCGGGGCGCAGTTTTCGACCCAGAACAATGCGCACTGCGCTCTTATTTTTAATGCAGGAAGCTGTTCTGGTTTAATTTCTTTATCATCTTCTGCCAAATCTGCCAAAGCTTTATCGATATCGCCGTCTGCAATCTGAATTAAATTGCACAAATGCCTGAACGGAACCTGATGCGGTTTTGGCATATCTTCTATACGAGGAGTCTTGCCGTTTACGCTAACCTGCGAAAGTTCATAAATGCGCCTTTCTTTTTGGAAAGTTTCTTCGTTTTTTGCTTCATCAATTTTCCATGCGATGCGTTCGTTTTTATCGTAGTCTTCGTAAATTTTTATTACATCTAAATCAAACGAAATCGTAAACTCGGTATTCGGTCTTGTTCCTGCAAATAAAAAGCGGGCGACTTCGGGTGTGTACACATTTAAAACATCGTCTAACGTAATTACATTGCCCGATGACGATGACATTTTCCCCGGCAAACCTTTTGTGCCGATAAAATCGTAGCGGAATGTAATAGGCGCATCCCAATTGTATACATCTTTGCAGACGTGTTTTGCAGTATCAAAACTTCCGCCTTGCGAATGATGATCTTTTCCGGCCGGTTCAAAATCAACCTTTTCGTATTCCCAGCGCATCGGCCAATCGATTCGCCATGAAAGTTTAATACCCTTTGCAGTTTTTATATCGAGTTTTTCTGCACAGCCGCAATTTTTGCACTTATAACTTAAACCCCAATCGCCGTCCTCAGACATTTTGTCTGCAGACGAAACGTCTGCGCCTTCAATCTCGGTCTCGTCCTTATTGCACTTTTCGCAAAAAACACTGACAGGCCACCACTCACCCTGAATTTTATGCTCGCTGTCCCTAAACTTATCTAAAATGTTTTTTAATAATTCTCTTTTTTCAAGCGCCCTCTGAATCCCATCGGCATATGTAGAAGATCGGTACTTTTCCGCCTGATAAATAAACTCAGGGTGTATCCCCACTTTCGGCAAAACGCTTTCAACATCAACTTCGTGGTGTCGGGCATAACTGGAATCGCGTTCCCAAGGATCAGGAACCATCGTGATAGGAAAGCGCAGATATTTTTCTAGCTCGTCCTGCTTTGGCATATTTGCAGGAACTTTGCGGAACACATCGTAGTCGTCCCATGAATAAATAAAACGCACCTTTTTGCCCATATCGCGAAGCGCGCGCACCACAAGCTCTACAGAGATAATTTCCCTAAAATTGCCGATATGCACACTGCCCGACGGAGTTATCCCAGACGCGCAAGTATATTGTTCTTTTTCGCCTTTCTCAAAAATAATTTTTGCCGCAGCATCATCTGCCCAATGGTTTGTTTTCATGAGGTTATTATATAGAAATACAGGGTGACAGTCATCCCTGCCACTTGTGATTTTTCGTAAAATTAATCTATACTTATAGCGGAGTGTAATTCATGAACCAAATAAACGTAAGTTACCCTGAGACTCTGGCTCTATCTTTAAAAATGCAAAATAAAGAATTTGAGCAAGAAATAAAAATTGCCTCTCTGGTGAAGTTCTATGAATTAGGGAAGGTTTCTTCCGGTCTTGCCGCAAAAATCCTGGGTGTTTCCCGTATTGATTTTATGGATCGTCTTGCCGCTTACGGGGTTTCTGTCTTTGCAGAAGCGGATGAGCTGGAAGCGGACATAACTAATGCGTAAAATAGTTTCCAACACAACGCCTATATTAAACCTTCTCAAAATCGGAAAACTGGATATTTTACGGGAACTTTATGGAAAAATTAAGATTCCCTTAGCAGTCTATCAAGAAATTGAAACGGGTAAGGATAGAGACTACTATACCAATCTGAGTAATTTTAACTGGATAGAAATAACTCCTATTCAGTCTGCCTCCGCTCGGCTTTATCTTTTTGATCTGGGTGCTGGAGAAGCCGAGACAATAATCTTGGCTCAGGAACAGTCCGCCGATGTATTATTAATCGATGAAAAATTAGGACGACGTTATGCTGCTCAATTAAATATTCCGGTAACCGGAACGATCGGTATTTTACTCAAAGCTAAGGAACAAGGTTTAATTTCTGTCATTGCTCCCCTTTTACAGGAGTTGCGTCATAAATCAACCTGGATTAACGATAATCTTTTTGAAAAGGCTCTGCGTCTCGCAGGAGAATAAAATATCCTTAGAAAGACACAGGCAAATCCAGAACTGCGTGACAGCCACCCGTATAATATTGAGGAATAATCAATTTGACGCCATAAACAATAGTAAATTTTGGATACATCATGTATAATTTTATATACATATTTATTGGAATTTTTTAATAAATTGATAATTCCGTTTTATGTAAATTTAACGTAACTCTATACAGGATATAGACTTACGCAAACATCAATATAAAAGAACATCACTTGGCACGGTTCTTGCTAGTAGTATGGTATGGAAAGAGCAATGACCTTATTTACATCAATATTCTCAAATCAAAAAGCCTCAAGCGAGTTAAGGTCAGAAATCGTCAGAAAAGCCATTCACTTTCTTATCGCTCTTGCACCGTCCATGGCAGCGCTTAACAAGACAGCTACAGTAGCTATATTGATGATTGGAACTTTAGGTTATACGTTAATGGAATACCTAAGGCTTTCCGGAATTAAAGTTCCTGTAATTTCTTCCATTACAAGTATGGCTTCCCGGCCTCGGGATATGGGCCGCTTTGTTATGGGGCCTGTAACCCTTGGTTTGGGTGCGCTTCTTGCGCTTCTTTTATACCCGTCTTACGCCGCGGCAATTGCTATTTATGCACTTGCATTTGGTGACGGTATTGCAAGCCTTGCCGGGAAATTCTTTGGGAAATGCCGCCCGGCTTTCATGTTTGGCAAAAGCATCGAGGGCTCTTTAGCCTGTTTTGCAATGGTTATTATGAGCGCTTATGTTGTTTCTGGCAGTTTGTACATTGCATTATTGGCAGCCTTTACAGCCACGGTTGTAGAAGCTTTACCATTGGACGATTATGACAATTTGGCTATTCCTGTAACTGTTGGCCTGGTTGTTCAGTTTGCTTCTGTAGCATTGTAAAAAATATTTTATTTTTTTTGTAAAAGGCTTGACAAGATATTTTTTATGAGCTATATTGTTTGCAGGATATCAAGAGGGGAACCTTCACCCTGTGAACTTTCAGTTCAAGGGTTCGGTTGAGGTTCCAAGAGGGGAGATATTACCTTTCGGACTTCGGGTTCGGCGGCTGGTTTCCCTGACCGGGATTTTTTCGGAAACTTCAAAAGGTCAATGTCTGACATTGGCAAATTGAAAAAAGCGCACGCCTGCGTTTGTATCAATGGTTGACCAGTTTTACAGGGTCTGCCTAATGGAGCAAATTGGCGTTATTCCATGCGTCTTTAATACACAAAAAAAGATTGTTTTTTCCATGGGGAAAATTTGTAGAATTTTCTGCCAAGGTGCTTGACAAAGCTCTGGAAAAAATTGTATCTTCTAAACTCGCGCTATTTTTTGCGCAGAGCAGAGCTTTTATGGCTCTAGGTCTTTTGGTCTGGTCAGTGACTAGACTTGGAACCAGTAGGTTCCTTGAAACCAATAGGTTTCAGCGATATTTGGCAACAAACCAGCACCTAATTTAAGGTCTAAGATTATTTTTTAGGCATTGTATTTAGGTCTTAAATTAGGTGCTGGTATTAGGGAAGGGGAGAGTGTTTAAAACCGCTTTAGC